>ENA-ORBV01001994-ORBV01001994.1-microbial-mat-metagenome-genome-assembly--contig:-NODE-1994-length-44109-cov-20.281318_pt1 | contig 44109 bp, 43 predicted proteins | sample MGYA00237777_ERZ505514 | MGnify/ENA primary metagenome ERZ505514 (study PRJEB26160, sample SAMN06269048) | microbial mat metagenome | isolation source: Oligotrophic lake microbial mat | place... | reverse complement strand
GAAGACGGCATACGAGATTCGCCTTAGTCTCGTGGGCTCGGAGATGTGTATAAGAGACAGAGGCCACCAATACCTACTGGGGCCGCCCGACCGACGTGATGCAGATGCCCGATGGTTCGCTGCTGATTTCCGACGAAGATCAGGGCGCGATCTACCGCGTCAGCTACAGCAAATAGATGCCGCAATACCGCATGACGCGCTGGACGGATTCCGTCCAGCGCGTTTTTTTTATTCTCGGATTGGCCGCACTCTCCGGCAGCGCAATCGCCCAGAGCAAAGGCGATCCGGGGCGCGGTGCCGCCAAAGTCGCAGTTTGCGCCGCCTGTCACGGCCCTGAAGGCAGCAAACCCATCGCCGGAATGCCGGCGCTTTCCGGCCAGCAGGAAGAATTCCTGTTGCTGCAGATGATCCTGCTGCGGGAAGGCTTGCGCGACGTGCCGGCGATGAACGGCATGCTCAAAGCCTTCAGCGACCCCGACCTGATGGACATCGCCGCCCACTACAGCAAGGCAAAACCGTTTACCGGCAGCGGCAGCGAACGCAACCCGCAACGCTACACGCTCGGCGCGGACATTTCAAAAGCCATGGGCTGCGGCAGTTGCCACATGGGCAATTACACCGGCCAGCGCCAGGTGCCGCGCATCACCAACCAGCGCGAAGACTATCTGGCCTCCGCGCTGAAGGCCTATCGCGACAACCAGCGTTCAGGGGTCGATACCAGTATGAATGCGGTGATGTACAAGACGACGGATGAAGATATCGCGGCGCTGGCGCACTACCTCGCGTATCGGAATTAACAACACACAGCCGGCATGGCAAGCTGTTGTTGCAGCGGACGCGCTCAATGCGTCAGTTGCAGGGTCACGCCCACCAGCGCCGCGCGCCCCGGTGCCGGCTCGTAATAACGGCCATTGGTATCGGCGACGATGACCGAACCGATGTAGGCCCGGTCCGACACATTGTCGATGCGCAGGAACTCGGTCAGCCGCCAGCCCTTGCCGCGCTGCTGGAAACCGGCGCGCAGATTGCCCACCGTGTAGGCGGCGGCGAACTCGCTGTTCTGGTCGTTCACGAACACCTTGCCGCTGTGGCGCAGCTCGACCCCGGCATGAAAACCGCTCGCGGCATGGCGCCACACCGCTTCGGCATGGAACAGATTCGCAGCCACGCCCGGCAGCCGGTTGCCCGCCGCCACCGCGACCGGCAGCGCACCCGACGTGAATGACTGCCGGAACTGCGCATCCAGCAGCGTCCACGCCAATGTGCTTTCAAACCCCTGCGCATACTGCTGCTGCCACGCCAGCTCCATGCCCTTGCGGCGCGTACCCGCGGCATTCTTGAAATCGGTGCGTCCACCGGCCGCGCTGTTGACCACGATCTCGTCTTTGGTATCAATGCGGAACAGCGCCAGATTCACATGGCCGCGCTCCCCCGTCAGCGCCTTGATGCCGATCTCGCGATGCAGGCTGTTGGAAGGCTTCAACGCAAAATTGAGCCCTGTCGCCAAGCCCGGCCGATAGGCCAGTTCGGCAAACGTCGGTGTCTCGAAACCGCGCCCGGCATTGGCATAGGCATTGAGCATGGGCGTAAAACGCCAGATCGCGCCCACCGCGGGCGTAGTGCGCGAAAAATCCACCGCGCCGCTGTCATCCGGATTGCCGGCGGCGATGAAGTAATCCTGCGAATCGAAACTCACCCGGCTGTGGCGCAGGCCGGCGAGCACACCCAGCTGCGGCGTCACCTGCCACTCGCCCTGCGCATAAAAATCGGTATTGACGACCTTGTCGTCTTCATTCCGCTTCAGCCCGCCGGTAACACCGTTGTTGTTGATGAAGCCCTGCCGGCGCTCCGCCATCCGGTCATGGTCAACGCCTGCGCTCACCATCATGCGCCTGCCCGCCACCTGCGACTCACGCGACCAGCGCAGGCCGACACCGCCATAACCGCGATCCAGATCAACGACGCCGCCGGAATTGGTGGCCGCCGCCTGTACGGCCAGCGGAATCGCCAGATGCTGCGTCACCTGGCGGTCGCCGAAATAAGCCCGCGCATTCAGGGTGTCGCCGCCCGCCAGCGGCACTTCCCATGTCATGCCGGCCTGCACCTGGGCAGTGCTCTTGCGGGTATTGAACACATAGGCGTTGGCAACCGCCTGCCGCGGATTGGCCGCCACCTGCGCGGCGGTCAATCCGAGCGGATCCTGGGCTTCGGGCTGGTCGAGCGCATTGAATACCAGCGTCACCCGCCCGGCACTGCCCAGATCGTATTTGAGCTTGGCGTTGGCCTGATCGCGCCGCGCCGAACTGTGGTCACGGTACCCGTCGGTCTCGAAGCGCGAAACATCGACCAGCACATTGAGCGGTCCGTGCTGTCCGCCGTACTGCGCGCCCAGCTTCCAGCTGCCGAAACTGCCAGCGACGGCGCTCGTTGAAAACGTCGGATCCACCGGCCCGTCAGCGGTAAAAATCTGCACCACGCCGCCGGCCGCGTTGCCGTAGAGGCTGGAGAAGGGGCCGCGCAACACCTCGATGCGCTGCGCCGACGACAGATTGAACGATGCCGCCTGGCCCTGGCCATCGGGCATGGTCGCCGGTATGCCGTCGGCAATCAGCCGGATACCGCGCACGCCGAATGCCGAACGCGCGCCAAAACCGCGGGAGGATATCTGCAGGTCCTGCGCGTAGTTCTGCCGGTTCTGCACTGCAATGCCGGGCACGCGCCCGAGGGCTTCGGAAAGATTGACCTGCAGATTGTCCTCGCGGATCGCGCGCTGATTCACGCTGTCGATGGATACCGGCAGATCCATGCTGTCGCGCCCGGCGCGCGTGGCGCTGACCGTGACCTCAGGCAATACAGCAACCGGCCGCGATGCCTCCTGCGCCTGCGCGGCAGCGGCGAGCGCAAAACCCGCCGCCGCAACACATCCTGTTTGCAAAGACTTCATCGCCACTCCCCGACCGATGGGTGCGCCACTTTAAACGAATGGCGCCACTCCGATCAGCCAAAGATGCAGGCCCGATACCAGCGCCACCCACACCCCGACCCCGGCGATCACCGTCAGCACGGTACGCAAGCCGTCACCGGCAGGACAGGTTGCGCCCGCCGCGCGATCACGTTGGCGTGAAGTGATGAATCCGATCGTCGCCCACACCAGAAACGCCCCGAACAAAATCACATCCACCAGCCGGCCGTTGGAAAGCAGATGCGCGAAAGCCCAGACCTTGATCCCCGCGTACATCGGGTGCCCGAGCGCCGCCTTGATGTGATTGCGCGGCACATAAGCCGCGGCCACCAGCACCAGCGACACCAGCATCAGCAGCGCGGCAATATGGCGCATGAACTGCGGCGGGTTGTAGAGCACGGCGGATTCGTACCGCGCCTGTCCGTAGCCCCACACCAGCAGCACAAAACCGGCGATTGAAATCAGCGCATACACACCCTTCCACGGATTGAGTCCCGTGCGGGCAATGGTTCGCGCGCGGAAACCGTCGGCGACAATGCGGGTCGAATGCACGCCGAGGAAAAATATCAAACCGAGTATCAGATAAGTCATGTATTTCCCTTGAGTAATGGCAAAGCCGCAATAACGAAATTCAGCTACCTTTCGCGGTTCGATCTTTGGCCGAACGCCCCCACATCACCCAGGCCACTCCGGCCAGCAGTACCAGCATCCCGCCCACCAGCACCAGCAGTGCCTCGTTGAGTATCGAATCCCGCACCGGCGCACGACGCGGATCGGTCGCCGCCGCCGGCGCGCTCACAGTGACGGGAGCTGCCGCCACAGGATTGCGCACGAGCGGCACCTCCGTCGCGACTTGCACCGCCGCGACCACATCGGGTTTTTCCCACTGGCGCTGCAGTTGCGCCATAGCGGCCTCCAGCTTCGCCACCCGCTTCAGCATCGCGGCCAGCGTTTTTGCATCCACGTCCGACAACGGTTCCGCGCGCGGAGTCTTGCGGGCGACCACCTTGCCCGATGCAGCCACCGGCCCGGGCACACTTGCGCGCCGCGCTGCAGCCACGGCAACCGGAACCACCACCGGTAAATATTCCGCCGCGGCCGTTTCCCGCTGCGCGCGGTAACCGGGCGGATCGAGCAGCGCGGTATAGCCGCGCATGATGCGCGCCCCATCCGATTCGAGTTCGACCAGCAGATAGACAAACGGCTCGTTGAGCGGCCGCACCGAGGTGACTTCAATCACGCGGCGGCCGTTCGGGCGGGTGCCGATGTTCAGGCGGGTCGCGGCGAGCGCCGGGTTGTAGCGGAAGTCTGCCGGCGGATAACGATCCGGCGACGCCAGACGCGGCAGCAGCGTGCTGCGTTCATCGGGGTAAGACAGCAAATCGATTTCGGCGCGGAAGGGTTCCCCCATCGCCGACAACACGACAAGTTTTCCAAGGCCTGAGGCGTTTGCGGCCGACGCGATCAACAGCAGCAGTGTCACTGATAATCCGCGCCATGCCAAGACAGATCTGACGATGTCACCCCCCGATCCACAAATTACGCCGAAAGGTACTCCCTTGCCGACACAGATGCAACTAAGCCATTAAGAATATTGAGGAATTCAGATTTCCCCGGAATCAGCCCCTCGCCAATTACCAATCACCAGTCACCAGTCACCAGTCACTAAACCGTACTCCCCGCCGCATGGCCCGACGCCCAGGCCCACTGAAAGTTATATCCCCCCAGCCACCCTGTCACATCCACCACCTCGCCGATGAAATAGAGCCCCGGCACGCTGCGCGCCTCCAGCGTCTGCTGTGACAACGCATCGGTATCCACACCACCCAGCGTGACCTCGGCCTTGGCATAACCCAGCGTGCCCGAAGGCTGGATGGGCCAGCCTTTCAGCGTCTCGGCGATGGTGCCGAGCACCGCGTTCGACAACTGCGCCAGCGGCTGCGTCCAGCCGTGCAGTTCGGCAAAGCTCAGAGCAAAGCGCCGCGGCAGATGTTCCGCCAGCAACGCCCCCAATCCCTGCTGATCACGGCGATGTTCATTCAGCCATGCACCGGCATCAAGATCCGGCAACAGGTCAATCGCCACCGGCCCGCGCGCGCCGCCTGACTGCCAGTACGACGACACCTGCAGGATCGACGGCCCCGACAGACCGCGATGGGTGATCAGCGCCGCCTCGCGAAACGCCGGATAAACCGCGCCGCGCGGCACTTCGACACAGGACGTCACCGCATCAAACGATGACCCGGACAACGCACCGAAGCGTTCCAGCCACTCCGGCGGCGCCGCCAGCGGCACCAGCGCGGGTTTGGGCTGCACGATGGTCAGTCCAAATTGTTCGGCGAGGCGATAACCGAAAGGGGTCGCGCCGATTTTGGGAATCGACAAACCGCCGGTGGCCACCACCAGCGTGCGGCTGCGGTAACTGCCCTGTGCAGTTGCCACCGCAAAACCCGGCGCATCGCCTTCGAGCCGCGCCACCCGCTCCACCGTCACCGGCGCCGCCCACTGCACGCCGGCGGCGTCACACTCCGCCTTGAGCATGGCGATCACCTGCTGCGCGCTGTCATCGCAGAACAACTGGCCGAGATTGCGTTCGTGATACTTGATGCCGTGGCGCTCGATCAGCGCGATGAAATCGCGCGGCGTGTAACGCGCAAGGGCCGAGCGACAGAAGTGCGGATTGCGCGAAAGAAAATTCGTCGGGCCGACCTCGCGGTTGGTGAAATTGCAGCGCCCGCCGCCGGAGATGCGGATCTTTTCAGCGAGGACGGTGGCGTGATCTACCAGCAGCACACGCCGCCCGCGCGCACCGGCCACGGCCGCGCACATCATGCCGGCGGCACCGGCACCCAGAACAATGACGTCGAAATCCATGTGCAGCCTGATGCGAAAGGGTGGGCATGATACCGCGCCGGGCCATACCTATCCCGTCACCCCGGCGGGCAAAAGCCCGCCCCCGATTACTTCAATTTGATCGGCTCGTTCGCCTTGGGCTTATTGAGAAACCCGCCGGCCACCGGGATGGCCTTCTTATCCTTCTTGGGTTTCTTCTGTTCCTTGTTGCTGCGTTGCTGACCTTTGGCCATGGCCGTTCTCCTTGTGGAGTCTGCATGTTAAAGCAGAACACGGTGGACATAGCTGTTTTCTTCTGCTTAGCGCAGAACGTCGGATTTCGCTGGGTTAACCCGACCCACGAACTGCAGGCTGCCTGGTTACGGGCCGTGCCTCAGCATCGACAGGAGATTCAGACAGATCAGATGCGCGATGCGCTGTTTCTCGCGGGGCGACTGCTTGCGCCGGAGTTGACGACAGAGCACGCGGGCCGCGGTCAATTCAGGCGGGAGCCAGCGCTTGACCAGCGGGTTGCTCCGGACGAATGGCTTCTTGCCGAACAAGTCGCCGGATTGCCCGGTAGTGCTGATGACGTTTTCCATATTGCACCTCGCTCACGCGTAACGGGCTGCTTTCAGAGTGCGCGCCATGCGAACGTTGCACCATGCGCATCTGCTTCGACCAGAATCGTCATCGCCAGTTAACGCTTCGTCGCCCGCAACCACTGTGCTCTGGAGCACATAGCGCAAGATTCCTGTTGCGGATTTACCGGAGAAGGCTGCTACGCCGGATCGAAAGTGCGGCAGTTTTGCATGAAGCAGCCAGCTGATACTGCGCATCGACTGAAAGTCGCGCAGCACAATTCATGACGGATCAATCACTTGATCGAGACAGTTCAAGCAAAACATCTAAAGCGTAGTGGATGAACCGCATATCCCGCTCCTGCGCCATGCTGATCACCGTCAAAAGTGATTCGATGATCAACCCCGGCATTGATGCGGGCAAGATCATGGTCGCGGAATCATGGTTCCTCAAACAAGGCTTATCCGGTGAGCAGGCTGGGCGCTACCGCCGCTGACGCCAGATCAATCCGGCTTCACCCCAATATCGCCGAAATCCATTGGCGGCCCGATGCGGAGGAGACCTCGTGAAATACCCACACACTCAATCCGCGCGCGCCCCCGAAACAGCCACCACTTTGGTCCATTTCTCGATATCGCGCTTGATGACTGCGGCGAAATCCTCGGGTGTACCGCCGACAATTTCACCACCCTCGGCGGCGATGCGTTTTTTCATGTCATCGGTGCGCAGGATTTTCACGGTCTCAGCATTGAGCCGGGCGATGATCTCGCCGGGCGTGCCTGCGGGTGCGAGCAGACCATACCAGGTCCCCGCGTCGTAACCCGGGAGCCCCGATTCGGCAATGGTCGGCAGTTCGGGTACCGCAGAAGAACGCCTTGCGGTGCTGACACCCAACGCCTTCAACTTGCCACTTTTGACATGCGGCAGCGCGGGCGGCAGGTTGAGAATCGCCAGGGAAATTTCTCCCGTAATCACGCCCAGCACCGCAGACGGCGCGCCTTTGTACGGTACATGCACCATCTTCACGTTAGCCATGCTGCGGAACAGCTCGCCCGAGAGGTGGGCCGTGCTGCCGTTACCGCCGGAACCGAAGGTGAGATCGCCGGGGCGCGCCTTGGCAATGGCAATCAGGTCTTTCGCCGATTTGACCGGCAGCGAGGGATGCACGATCAGGATGTTCGGCGCCGAAGACACCAGTACGATCGGCGCAAAATCACGCACCGCGTCATAAGGCAGCTTGGGATACAGCGCGGAGTTCACCGAATGCGAACCAGCGCTGCCCATGATCAGCGTGTACCCGTCTGGCGGCGACTTGGCGGCAATCTCCGCACCGAGGCTGCCGCCCGCACCCGGACGCGGATCGGTCACCACCGGCCGGCCCAGCGCTTCACCCAGTTTCTGCGCGACCAGGCGCGCGATCAGATCGGGCCCGCTGCCCGGCGCCGACGGCACCACCATGCGTATCGGCTTGGCGGGATAGGACTGTGCCGGTACCGGGATTGCGACAGCAATCAGCAGCAGCGCAGCTAACCGCCCCAATAATGCGTTGTTCATGACACTCCTCCAGTTCAGTGACTGCACGGCCGATAAAAATTCAAAAGTCACACAGCGGATTTCAGTCATGCCGCTCACCTACAATGACTTGAGTTTCCCCAACGCAGCCGCAACAGCCCTTGCAGCCGCCAGCAAATCAGCAAACAGCCGTTCATCGATATTCAGATCGCCCTCGTATTCACCGAGATTGCGAACCTCATGACATTTCGCCAGCACACGCCACACATCGGCACCAAGTCCGAGTGTATGCGGCAAAACCTGAAACACGATACAGCGGTTGGCGGGTCGGTAGCCGTGCCAGCGCAATGCCGCAAGGCACAGCGCATGCACTGCGTTACAGTCCAGATCAAAAAGGCCAGATCAAAACGCCCCTCCAATGATAACGCGACGTTGGCCGCATCGCTCAACCGTGCGCGACCCGACCGCTTGAGTCCGGCAAACTCTTTTGCATCCGGCGGCTCGGCGCGCAGCGCCTTGCCCGGACCGCAGAGCGCCTCAAGCGGCAAGGACATGCTCCTCGCCCAGCACCATCAACCGTGGCTGCGACCATACCCGCTTGACGAATGCATTATCCGACCGGACTCGCTTGTCGAGTTCTTTGCGTGAATATACCGTGGAATTGACCGTGCGCCCGGGCTGCTGCGTCGCCACCTCCAGCGCCGCGAACAGTTCGGCGTAGGACAGGGTATCGCTGACTGCCATCAGTTCGATATCGCTGCCAGCGGTATCTTGCCGCCTTGCGACAGAGCCATAGACAAACGCGCTGACGATAGGCGATGCGTACGGCTGTAACGCCGCACGCAGCACATCGACCAGCCCCGAGGTCTTCAGCACCAAGCCACGCAGTTCTTCATACACGGCCGATGCGGCGTTGGCCCGGTAATGCTTCTGATTACCCAAGCGAGAAACCGTCACCAGGTCCGACGCCGCCAGGCGCGCAAATTCGCGCTGCACCGCCCCCGTGCCCGAACCGGCCAACTCGATCAGTTCGTTGGCATAAAAACTTCGCGACGGATTGCCGAACAACACCGCCAGTACGCGCTGCTGCACTTTGGTGAACAGGGCATCCGCAACGCTGATTGGTTCTGGCGTTGCCACTGCGGAGGTCTTGGTGGATTTCTTTATTCCCATTTTGGGTCTGATAAAACCCAAAATGGGTATTTTCAAGCTGTCTGACAAACCGTTCGCATAGAGCCTGACTCAGGACGGAAACACCACTCGGGAAATAATTATAAGCATTTGTTTTTATTGATATTTTAACAATCACCCGAGCCGCTCATCCAGATTGGAATTCGCCGGCAGACGCCGATACGGATGCTGGTTCAGCACGGCATCATCGAGCGCGATGCCGAGGCCCGGTGTCTCCGGCAACTCAAAGCAGCCGTTCACCAGCCTGGGCCTGTAACCACCGACCACGTCATAAAACAGCGGGCTTTCGGCCAACTGATGCTCCAGAATCAGAAACCCCGGCGCCATCGCACACAGCTGCATGCTGGCCAGGTTGCACACCGGGCCCGTGGGATTATGCGGCGCGAAACCCACGCTGCGCTGTGCACAGCGTTCGGCAATGCGCAGCATCTCGGCATAACCGCCGGCATATTTGATGTCAGGCATCACCACATCAAGCAGCCCGCCATCAACAAACGGAGCAAACCCGTCCAGCCCGATCTGGCGCTCGGCACCGGCGAGTTTCATGTCCAGCGCGCGGGTTTCCTGGTGCATGCGCTGCAGCAGCGCAAAGGCATCGGGATTTTCGGAGACGGGACATTCCAGCCAATACAGCCGCGCCGGCTGCAAATCGCGCATCACCTGCCGTGCGCGCGCCTCGTCAAAACGCCAATGGCAATCGACCATGATCCTGACATCGGGGCCCACGGCCTCGCGAATGGCGAGTACCCGCTCGACACCTGCACCCGTGCGGCGCGCAACTTCGGCCGCATCGGCGTCGCCCCAGAACACGCCGTCGAACGGTGCGATTTTCACCGCGGTATACCCCTCATCGACGGCATGGCGCGCCGCGCGGGCGATGCCCTGCGGCGAACGATCACGCGCACCACGGTTGATATTGGCATACACCGGCACCGCCTTGCGCAGCGCCTTGCCCAGCAGCGCATGCACCGGTACACCCGCCTGTTGCGCACGCAGATCCGTAACCGCCTGCTCGATGGCACTGACGATGGAGCTGGCAATCAACCCGCCGGGCGAATGGGGAAACACGCGCAGCAACGGCAACAGTTGATCAAGCGTTTTGCCCACCCATTCCTGGCGCAGATGGTCAGCAACGGCGAGTTGCGCCGTCTCCCAGCCGTTCAGCGAGGCCTCACCGATGCCGGACAAGCCGTTCTCGGCGCTGACGCGGATAAAAAACCAGTTGGTTTTTTCGGAAACGTTCAATATCAACGGCTCAATGCCCGCAATTCTCATGCTTCGCTCCAGTGCTCATGTCTATGCCTCAGGAGCAGTAAATCACAAACCGCTGTTCAGGAATGCATGGCGGACCGGATCGCGGACTCTCAAAATAAATGACCCCGTTCGGGCTGAGTCCTTCGACAGCTCAGGACAGGGTCTGACGAAGCCCCGCCGCCCTTCGGCAGGCTCAGGGCGAACGGAATTGGTTCTTCACCCATTGTTCTATCCCGCAATTAATGTGTTACTGCGAACAATTGTTGCAATAATTTCATTTTACTCAAGAGTTTTCGGGTCGGATAATGGTATGCAAATCGTGGCATGAAAATCGTGGGCACAGGTTCAAAACAAAAGCAGCCGCCACAAATCCGGAGGAGTGTTCATGAACATCGCATCACGCACGCTGCGGCTCGCCCTTGCAGCCAGCCTGCTCATCGCGCCACTGGCCGCCATCGCTGCGAGTTATCCGGAACGTCCGGTGCGCATCGTTGTGCCGGTCTCGGCGGGTGGCGGGGTTGATGCCCTGGCGCGGCTGATCGGCCAGCATTTCAACGCGGTGTGGGGGCAGCCCTTCATCATCGACAACCGGACCGGTGCCGGCGGCAGCATCGGTGCGGAAATCGTCGCACGCGCCGTACCGGACGGCTACACCCTGATGGTGAGCAGCAGCAGCTATCTCACCAACGCGGCGATCCGCACCGTGCGTTACGACCCGATCCAGGATTTCCAGCCTATTTCAAAACTGACGACGAATCCCTACATCATCGTGGTCACGCCGTCGCTGCCGGTAAAATCCGTCAGCGACCTGATCGCACTGGCCAAGGCCAAACCGGATACGGTGACCTATGCCTCCTCGGGCACCGGCGGCATACTGCATATGGGCGGGGAACTGCTGACTGCACTGACCAATACCAAAATGACCCATGTGCCGTACAAGGGCGTCGCCGATGGTTACCCTGCGGTAATCTCCGGCCAGGTGAACTGGATGCTCGGCAGCCCGATCTCGGCACAGCCGCTGATGAAAGCCGGCCGCATGCGCGGCATTGCGGTGACCACGGAGAAACGCTTGAAGGCGCTGCCGGATCTGCCGACCATCGGCGAAACCGTTCCCGGCTACGAAGTCAGTGCGTGGTTCGGCCTGTTTGGCCCGGCCAAACTCCCGCCTGCCATCATTGGGCAGTTGTATAAAGAGGCGTCCAAGGCCGTCAACGAACCCAAGGTGGCCGCGAGCATGGAAGCCGGCGGCACCGAAGTTGTCGGCAACTCGCCCAAAGAATTCACACAGCAGGCCAAAGCCGAATATGAAAAATGGCGCGGGCTGGTGAAAAAAACCGGCCTTAAACTTGAGTAAATTCAGCCGGATAATTGCAGCACTTTTTTAGATCCGTTTTAAGGAACAGCCGTGAATAGAATCATTCCCTTCATCTGCACACTGATGCTGGCCACGTCGGTCGCATACGCGCAGACCTACCCGAGCAAACCGATTCGTTTTGTCGTGCCCTCCTCCGCCGGCGGCGGCAACGATTATCTGGCGCGGCTGTTCGGCGCGAAGATCACCGAGAACTGGGGCCAGCAGGTGCTGGTGGATCTGCGCCCGGGGGCGGCCGGCATCGTCGGCTCTGAAATCGTTGCCAAGGCACCGCCCGACGGCCACACCATTTTGATCGTCGCCACCGGCTATGGGCTCAACCCCAGCCTGTATGCCAAGCTGCCGTACGACAGCATTGATGATTTCGCGCGCATCAACCTGCTCGCGTTCTCACCCAATGTACTGGTGGTGCATCCTTCCCTGCCGGTGAAGTCCGTCAAGGAACTGATCGCGCTCGCCAAGTCGCGCCCCGGCGATCTCAACTACGCCTCGTCCGGCGCCGGCACCGGCGGCCATCTGTCGATCGAGTTGCTGAAGTACATGTCCAAGATCAGCATGGTGCACATCCCCTACAAAGGCGCGGGGGATGCCACCATGGCCGCCGTCAGCGGCCAGGTGCAACTGCTGATGACCGCACCCGGTGCTGCCATTGCGTTCATCAAGGCCGGTCGCCTGCGCGCGCTCGCCGTGGGCTCGGCCAAACGCGTCAAGGCGCTGGCGGATGTGCCGACCGTGGCCGAGGCCGCGCTGCCCGGATATGAAGTCGATGGCTACTACGGCATTCTCGCGCCGGGCAAAACACCACGCCCGATCGTTGACAGGCTCTATACTGAATTCGACCGCATCCTGAAGCTGCCGGACATCAATCAGCAGCTGGAAGCCCAGGGTTTTGATCCAGTAAGCTATCCGCCGGACAAATTTACTGAACATGTCAAAAAAGAAATGCAGAAATGGCCGCCGGTGTTCAAGGCGGCCGGTATCAAGGTCAATTAAGGAAACTTTGAGCCGGTCCTTCGACAGAGCCTGTCCTGAGCTTGTCGAAGGACTCAGGACGAACAAAACTTTTTACAAGGAGTTGATAATGGGGAAAATATTTCTGGTGGTCCCGGATGCGCCGGTTGAAAACGTCGCAGAAATGAAATCCAGCCGCACCCTCGGCAGCGCCGGCATCCGCCTTGGCGTGCTCGACAACAGCAAGGGCAATGCCGACCATCTGCTGAGCCTGATCATTGAAGGCGTCAAAAAAGATTTCAAGGTCGATTCGGTGGTGATGACGCGCAAGCCCTTTTCCAGCAAACCGGCGACCGATGCCATTCTCGACCAGCTGGCGAAGGAGGCAGACCTCGTCGTCAGTGCCATGGCCGATTGAGGGTCGTGCACGTCGTGGAGTGTCCACGACATGGCGCAACTGACCAAACGCGGCCTGCTGGCCGCAGTGGTGTGTTCGGATTCATTCATGAAACTGGGCAAAGCGCAGGCCAAGGTATTTGGCGTGCCTGATCTGCCCTTGCTGGAGATCAAACATCCGCTGGGCGGGCTGAACATGGATCAAGTGCGTGAACGCGCTGCAGTGGCAATGCCACAATTGCTCAAGTTCATCAAAACGTCCCGGGAAAAAACGGCAACGGAAAAACAATCATGACCGCCATCACCACCCTGCTGCAAAAACCCGGCGCACTGATCGAATGTGACGACGACCCGGAAGCCGTATTTGACATGCTGTGCGCCAAGGGCTGGAGCGATGGTTTTCCCGTCATCCCGCCCACACCCGAGCGCGTCGAACGCATGCTGGCGTACTGTGATCGCGACTTCGATCAACCCGTCATCAAAATCCCGCCGCGCTTTGGCGCCGCAACACCGGTGCGTGTCGCCGCCAATGCCGTCATGGCCGGCTGCAAACCGGAATACTTCCCGCTGGTGCTGCTGGCACTGGAAGCCCTCGCCGAGGATCAATACAACCTCTATGGCACGCAGGCGACCACACATCCCTGCACACCGATGCTGATTTTCAACGGCCCGGTGGCGCGCGAAGTGGGCCTCAACTCCGGTCACAACGTGATGGGCAATTATTTCCGCGCCAATGCCACCATCGGCCGCGCGGTGCGGCTGGCACTGGTCAACATCGGCGCCGCGATCCCCGGCACCGGCGACATGGCCACCGCGGGCACCCCGGCAAAATTCAGCTTCTGCGTCGCCGAGAACGAAGAGAGCAGCCCGTGGGAACCGCTGCACGTGGAGATGGGTTATGCAAAAGATACGACCACCGTCACCGTAGTCGCCGCCGAAGGCCCACACAATATCAACGACCACGAAAGCCTGACGCCGGAAGGCATCCTGCGGATGACCTCAGGCACCATGGCCACCACGGGATCGAACAACGCCTATTACGCAGGACAGCCGGTGCTCGCCTTCGGTCCCGAACACGCCGCCACAGTGGCCAGCAAGGGCATGACCAAGGCCCAGGTCAAACAGTGGCTGTTTGACGACGCCGTGATCCCTTTATCGAGATTTTCAGAAGAAAACATCGCGCGGCGCTTCCGCCGCAGAAACGCGGAGCAATACGCCAACGTCCCGCTCGATACCCCCGTGCACATGTGGCAAAAACCCGATGACCTGATCATCATCGTCGCCGGCGGCGCCGGCAAACATTCGCAATACGTGCCGACCTTCGGCATCACGCGGGCGGCGACCAAGCCGCTGAAACGCGCGGATGGCGAACTGGTGAAATCAATAGCGGAATTGAAGCGCGGTTAGTGCGGCAGATACATTCGGGATTTGCGAATAAGCTGGGCGCGGAAAACATGTTCCCGCACCGGGCGGCCGGCGTTGCGCACGCCCGCGTTCTCGCGGGCTTTGCGCAACACCACCACTGACGAAGGTCAGGGCCGCAGTTCAGGGACGCAGATAAGCGTAACCCTCGCGCTGCTGCAGGCGGGCGATTTCCGCTACGCCTGACGGCACAAAAGTCGCCTCGGGAATGAACTTGCTCTTGTCGAGTTTGCGGTTGCGCAGCGTGATCTGGCAGACATCGAACTGGACACCCCGGCTCTTCAGCTCCTCGACCGGAATGTTGTACGGATTGCCGCCCTTGTCCTTGGCGCCGTCGAACAGGAAGTCGATGCCCTGGGCGTGGGAGACCACAACAATCCTGGCCTTGGGATTCACTTCGAGATGGTTGCCGATGTTGCGCAGCGCATTCATCGCCTGGGCGTTGGTGTCATTGATGTGATAAATGACTTTGTCTTCCGCAACGTTGGTTTTCTTGTCGACGCTGGCGCAACCGGCGCCCAGCGCGGCAATAACCAGCAGTGATGCACTCAATACCCTTTTCATAAACCCCTCCAATCACGGAATCAGATAAAGTTATTTTGTAATTTCCGGACACAGCGCGGTCAGACTACTCCGCCCCCACAGGAACTGCAACAGGAGACAACGCCACTCATGAACGCGACCATAACCCGCCACCTCACGATCCGTGGCCGCGTGCAGGGTGTGGGTTTTCGCAATTACATGGCCTACAAGGCAGAGCAGCTCGGCATCAGCGGCTGGGTGCGCAATCGCAACGACGGCAGCGTGGAAGCGGTGGTGCATGGCGCCGAAGCCGCGGTCGGTGAAATCATCGAATGTGCACATCGCGGCCCGCGCGCCTCACAGGTCAGCGGCGTGACGGTCAGTGATGGCGATACCGCAGAAAACTTCGGCGGTTGCTTCGCGACCCGTGCGACCGATTAAAAATACTTTAAAAACAAATACTTATATCAAGTCTTTGCTGCGGCAGCGGCACCCTTGTGGATCGCCACCGCGCGCGCCGCAAGTTTGTCGGCCTCCGGCTTGCGGCCCAGCGCTTCCAGCACCTGCGCCAGATTGTTCAGCGTGTGCGCGACACTGGGGCTGTTGACGCCCAGTGTTTTTTCTTTCATCACCAATGCGCGGCGCAGCACCTTCTCTGCTTCCGTATTGCGTCCCTGCGCATGCAAGGTCGCACCGAGGTTGTTCAGGCTGGCGGCGGTTTTCGGATCATCACCCCAGGTTTTTTCGAATACCGCCAGTACACGGCGATGCAGCTTCTCGGCTTCGGCATATTTTTTCTGCGCCTGCACCACGTCGGCAAGGTTGTTAAGCAGGATCGCTACCGCCGGATCGCGCGGCCCCAGCGCCTTCTCGCGCAACACCAGCGCGCGGCGGAATTCCCTCTCGGCCTCGGGATAACGCTGCGCAAAACGCAGCACCAGGCCCAGCGTGGCAATACTCTGATCGTAGGCACGGTGTTTTTGACCGAAGCTGCGTTCAGCCTCGGCGATGGCCTCGCGCGCGAACATTTCCGCCTGCTGCAGGCTGCCGCGCTGCAGATGCAGATTAGCCTGGTCGGTCAGCATTTTCCATTCGACTTCGCCGGCTGCAACCGGCATCGCCAACATCAGCGCCACCGCCAGCGCGGCACACAGCCGTTTATTCAGTGCCGTAAACAATATTCACGTTCTCCGGCTTCAGCCAGTCATTCAGTGCACGCAGCAGATCCTCGTTGAGATTGACCTGCCACGCCGGGCCGAGCTTCACTTCGCAGCGCGCGCCATTGCTCATGTAATCAATCGCCACCGTGCACTTGCCCTGACGGTGTGGCCCCAGCAGTTCCTTAAGCCTTGCGCCCGAGGACTGGCCATTGCAGGTCAGGCGGATGCCGCGGGCGTAACGGTTGCGTGCCTCATTGAGATCGAGGATATCCATCGCCTCCAGACGCAGTGAGTTGTCGCCCGCTCCACCTCCACCATTCCCCGAATCTTCGGCATCGGGGCTGCGGTAACGCTGGCGCCCGCGCACCTCGATCACCAGCAATTCGTCCTCGCGCAGCTTGTGGCGATGACGGTCGAACACTTCGCGGAACACCACTACCTCGTGTTTGCCGGTGTCGTCGGACAGTGTGACGATGCCCATACGACCGCTGGCGGTGTTCTGCACCCGCACCGACAGCACCACACCGGCAATGTTGGCGGTGCGGCCACCGATGTCGCTGGCGGTCTGCAGATCACCGAGCTTCTTGCTGACCATGCGCCGCACTTCATCGCGGTAGACATTGAACAGGTGATCGCTGCGGTAATAACCCAGCGCGAGTTTTTCGTTCTGCAGCAGTTCCTTTTTGCTCCAGCGCGCAATATTGGCCGGCGCCACTGCGCGTGGCGCGTCAGCCGCGTCACCGAACAGGCTGTTTTGTGAAGCAGAGCGACTGGCCTGCTCCGCACTTTCCAGCGCCAGACCGACACAGGCCATCAGCTCCGCGCGGTTGTCGTTGACGCCGTCGAAAGCCCCTGCACGCACCAGCGACTCGACCACACGGCGGTTGACCACACGTTTGTCGACGCGATGGCAGAAATCAAACAGATCCTTGAATGGCCCGCCGCTGGTGCGCACTTCGACGATCTGCTGGATCGCACCTTCGCCGGTGCCCTTGATGCCGCCGAGGCCGTAACGGATACGTTTTTCATCAACGGGTTCGAAGCGGTAACCGCCGGAATTGACGTCGGGTGCCAGCACCTCCAGCCGGTTGTCGCGCGCATCATCGACCAGTTGCTGCACCTTGTCGGTGTCATTCATCACCGCCGACATGTTGGCCGCCATGAATGCCGCCGGATGGTGCGCCTTCATGTACGCGGTCTGGTAGGCGACCAATGCGTACGCCGCGGCATGCGACTTGTTGAAGCCGTAGCCGGCGAATTTTTCCATCAGGTCGAACAGTTCGTCGGCCTTGCGCTGCTGCAAGCCGTTCTTCGCCGCGCCCTCGCCGAAGAGGCCGCGATGCTCGGCCATTTCCTCGGCCTTCTTCTTGCCCATCGCCCGCCGCAGCAAATCGGCGCCACCCAGGCTGTAGCCGCCGATGATCTGCGCCATCTGCATCACCTGCTCCTGGTAAATCATGATGCCGTAGGATTCGGAGAGGATGTCCTTGACCCGCGGGTCGGGGTACTCAAAACGCTTGCCGTGCTTGCGGTCGCAAAACTCCGGGATCAGCTCCATCGGTCCCGGGCGATACAGCGACACCAGCGCGATAATGTCGCCAAAGCGGTCAGGGCGCGCCCGTTTCAGCAAATCGCGCATGCCGCGCGATTCAAACTGGAACACGGCCGAGGTATTGGCCTTGGCGAAAATCTCATACGCCGCCCTGTCGTCGAGCGGCAATTTTTCCAGCTTCAGCGTTGATGAGGGGTCCAACTGCTTGATGTATCTTAGTGTCCAGTCGAGGATGGTCAGTGTGGTCAGACCGAGAAAGTCGAACTTGACCAGTCCGATCGCCTCCACGTCGTCCTTGTCGAACTGGCTCACCGCCGCGTTCGACGCATCGGCGACATACAGCGGACAGAAATCAGTCAGTTTGCCCGGCGCGATCAGCACGCCGCCGGCATGCATGCCGACATTGCGGGTCAGGCCTTCCAGCGTGCCCGCCAGTTCCAGCAGTTCGGCAACTTCTTCTTCATTTTTCTCGCGCTCGGCAAGCTGCGGCTCCATCTTGCGCGCCTCTTCCAGCGTGATGTGTTTGCCGGGCTGGAACGGGATCAGCTTGGCCAGTCCGTCGCAAAAGTTGTAGCCGAGATCGAGCACACGCCCCACGTCGCGCACCACAGCCTTGGCCGCCATGGTGCCGAAGGTGGCGATCTGCGACACCGAATCCGCGCCGTAACGCGTTTTCACGTAATCAATCACGCGATCACGACCGTCCTGGCAGAAGTCGATATCAAAGTCGGGCATCGACACCCGCTCCGGATTGAGGAAACGTTCGAACAGCAGGTTGTAACGCAGCGGATCAAGATCGGTGATGCCCAAGCTGTACGCGACCAGCGAACCGGCGCCGGAACCGCGACCCGGCCCCACCGGCACGCCGTTGTTTTTTGCCCAGTTGATGAAGTCGGCAACGATCAGGAAATAACCGGGGAAACCCATCTGCAGGATGGTCTTGATTTCGAATTCCAGTCGTTCGCGGTACACCGGATCCTGCTTCGCACGTTCTGCAGCATCGGGATATAGCTCCGCCATGCGCGTATCCAGACCCGCACCCGCCTGTTCGCGCAGGTACTCTTCCAGGCTGACGTTTTCCGGCGTCGGGAAATGCGGCAGCCGGCTTTTGCCCAGCGTCAGGCCCAGCGTGCAGCGTTTGGCAATTTCAATGGTGTTTTCCAGCACCTCGGGCACGTCGGCGAACAGTTCCGCCATCTCGCGCTGGGTCTTGAAATACTGCTCCGCGCTGAAACGCTTGGGTCGGCGCTGGTCGGACAGGATGTAGCCTTCGGAAATGCACACCCGCGCTTCGTGCGCGCGGAAATCTTCGGGTTTGAGAAACTGCACCGGATGCGTGGCCACCGCGGGCAGGCCGAGTGCTGCCGCCAGTTGCAACGCGCGCTCGACATGCTGCTCCACCGGCACGGTTGCGGCGCCACCGGTCATCGCCTGCGGTCCGAGGCGCTGCACTTCGAGGTAATAACGACCGGGGAACAGCACCGCCCAATCCTGCGCCAGGCGGCGCGCGGCGTCTTCATGACCGGACACCAGCGCCTGCCCGACATCACCATGGTGGGCGCCCGACAAGGCAATCAGCCCGTCAGTACCGGTTTCGGTCAGCCATTCCTTCATCACCTCAGCCCGGCCGCGATACTGATTAGTACGGTAAGCACGGGTCAGCAACTCGCACAGGCGCAGATAACCCTGATAGTCCTGCGCCAGCAACAATACCCGGTACGGATTGTCGCGGTCAGCCATGTTGCTGAGCCAGAGGTCGCAGCCGATGATCGGCTTGATGCCTTTGCCGCGCGCCGCCTGATAAAACTTGACCATGCCGAAAACGTTGCTGAGATCGGTCAGGCCCAGCGCCGGCATGCCGTCGGCCCTGGCCGCAGCCACGGCTTCATCAACGCGCACGATGCCATCAACGATGGAGTATTCGCTGTGCAAGCGCAGATGAATGAACGCGGGCTGCATGGGACGCTATTTTACGATGTAGCGTCGGTGAGATTAACCGTCATGCGCAGCTTTGTTTAACACCAATAAAATCCGCGACATAGCACTGCGAAGTGCGTACGATCTGCGCAGCAGCCCGGATAATGGCCAGACCAAAGCAATTCCCGCATAGAATTCACGCATAATTCGCCGCCGCCGCGCGCCAGCCTTCGCGCGCACTCCGCCTCGCCGACTCCGCATCTACTTCCTGATACCCGACCATCGATGCCACACCCGCCGCTGCCCCGCCAGGGCATCCTCGCGCTGATCGCGCTCTGCGTCGTCTGGGGTTACACCTGGGTCATCCTCAAGGAAGGCGTGCGTTTTGCCGATCCCTGGGACTACGCGACGCTGCGCACCCTTCCCGGCGCCCTCCTGCTGTTCGCCATCGCGGCCTGGCGCGGCGAAACACTGGCGCTCCAGTCACCGCGCCGTGTGTTCATCCTCGGCCTGTGGCAGACCGCCGCCTTCAATGGGCTGGTGTCATGGGCGCTGGTATCCGGCGCCGCCGGCAAAACCGCGGTGCTGGTCTACACCATGCCGTTCTGGACGGTGCTGATCGCATGGCCGGTGCTGGGCGAACGCATCCGCGGCCTGCAATGGCTGGCGGTCGCGCTGTCTGCCGCGGGACTGCTGCTGGTGCTCGAACCCTGGGCGCTGCAGGGCAGCCTTGCCGCCAATACGCTGGCGGTGCTGACCGGCGTCAGTTGGGCCATCGCTGCGGTGCTGACCCGACGCTGGCGTGCCCACCTCGCCGTCGGCACTTTTGCGCTGACTGCGTGGCAGATGCTGCTCGGCGGACTGGTGCTCGCGGTCGCCGGTTTTTTCCTGTCGGCGCGCCCGGTTGAATGGACGCCTTATTTCTGGTTCCTGCTGACCTATGCCACGCTGTTCGGCACCGTGCTCGGCTGGGCACTGTGGTTTTATGTACTGAAACTGCTGCCGGCCGGCATTGCCGGACTGGCGGTGATGGCGGTGCCGGCGATCGGCGTGTTGTCGTCGCGACTGCAACTCGGCGAGCAACCGGGCGGCGTCGAATCCGCCGGCATGCTGTTGATTGGTGCCAGCATCGCCGTATTATCATGGGCGGCATGGCGCAACCGCGCAGCCGCGCGTGACACTTAAGACTGCCCGGCATAAAAAATCTCATTAACCGCCGGTAAATTCTTTTCAATACCCCCTTGAGGGGTGCGCCGATGAACGCAAATCACCTCAACCCGGCAAAAACTTGCTGAAAGCGATCAAACAATTCGCCGAAACTATGCGCAGCACCGATTTGCATGCTGTTTTCCGATGCCTTTGACTTTATCGGCGTCAATCGGTGTTCATCTGCAGTTAAAATTTTCCGGTTTTGATATCGCCATCCATCACACATGAAACCCAGCCACTCCACCTTCCATGAATTCAATGGCCTGCGCCACCATGTGCGCACCTGGGGCAACGCCGGCGCACCGCCCCTGTTCCTGCTGCATGGCTGGATGGATGTATCGGCATCATTCCAGTTTGTCGTCGACGAACTGCAGCGCGACTGGCAGGTGATCGCGCCCGACTGGCGCGGTTTCGGTTTGTCAGCGTGGTCCGCACACGGTTACTGGTTCCCCGATTATTACGCCGACCTCGACGCGTTGCTGGCGCTGTACTCCCCGGATCAGCCGGTGCAGATCGTCGGCCACAGCATGGGCGGCGTCATCGCCGGCACTTATGCCGGCATCCATCCGGATCGGGTGGCGCGCCTGATATCACTCGAAGGCTTCGGCCTCGCGCGCACCACCGCCGCCGACGCACCGGGGCGTTACCGGCGCTGGCTGAGCGAGATCGGGGAAGAGGCGCGTTTCCGCAGCTACCATTCCTTCGATGCGCTGGCCGCGCGGCTGCAACGCGACAACCCGCGGCTCAACGCGGAAAAAGCGCAGTTCATCGCGCGCATCTGGGCGCATGAACCCGCGCCGGAAGTGATCGAGATGTTCAGCGACCCGCTGCACAAACGCGCCAACCCGGTGCTGTTCCGCATCGAGGAACTGATTGCCTGCTGGCGCGAAGTGACGGCACCGGCGTTATGGGTGTTTGGCCGCAACTCCGAAGGCACCGGCTACCTGAAAGACACGCCGGAGCAACTCGCCGAACGCAAAAATGCGTTCCGCGATTATCGTGAAGCCTGGGTGGAAGACGCGGGGCACATGCTGCACCACGATCAGCCCGCGGCGGTGGCGCGGCTGATTGAAGAATTCCTGGATTAAGTTAAAACCGGGAGTCCGGCACGCATTCGCGTGCCGGACACCATGGCTTGCCTGTAATCAGTCGCTGAAAACGTTCGGGAACGCAAACCCGAAGCTCAGGAAAAATACGCAGGCTTTGCCGATATGGGCGATTTTCTGCCCCACACTCATGTTGCTGAATTTAACAGTTGCTTCTGCCGTCGCCGCACTCCCCTGCGCAGCCTTCTTGTGGTTCGACATATTGGAACTCCTGTCTGGATAGATTAATCAACGCCTGCGGCGAAACGCCAGTTCCGGTAGCCACCGGTACCGCGGGAGTAAGCCGCCCCGCCTGCAGACCCGTGCAGCATACGCCCGCACACCTTACGGGAACCTTGCATGGCAAAATCCGCTGATCATCGTCACCCCACTCCGCAATCACACCTACCCCATGAACAAAACCCCTGCATCCCCGCTGCTCGGCATCCTTGGCGGCATGGGCCCGCTGGCCGCCGCCGACTTCCTCGCCAAACTGGTGGCCGAAACCCCGGCGACGCGCGATCAGGAGCACATTCCCTATGTCGCCTGGGGCGTGCCGCAGATCCCGGAGCGCTCCACCGCCATCCTGCACCACGGTGAGTCGCCGCTGCCGCAGATGCTGCGCGGCATTGCGGCACTGAAACAGGCCGGCGCCAGCGTCGTCGTCATCGCCTGCAATACCGCGCACTACTGGCATGATGATCTGGTGCGCGAGGGCGGACTGCCCATCCTGCATATCGCCGATGCCGTGTGCGACATGCTGGGCGAACGCGGCATCGCGGCCGGCAAGGTCGGCCTGCTCGGCACCGACGGCACCATCAAGGCGGGATTTTTCCAGCAGCGTTTCGCGGCGCGCGGCCTTGACTGCGTACTCAGCAGCCGCGATGACCAGGACAAACTGGTGTTGCCGGCGATCGCCGCGGTCAAAGCCAACGACCTGCCGCTTGCCCATGGCCTCGCCGTGGATGCGGTCGCCAGGCTGCTCGACAGCGGCGCACAGGCGGTGGTGCTGGCCTGCACCGAAACGCCGCTGGCCATCGACTTTGCCGACAGCCACGTCCACGCCTGCTGTATCGACGCCACGCGCGCACTGGCACGGGCCTGCGTGGTCTGGCACCGGGGTGCGGGCAACTGACTATTCGCATTGATTTTCCTGGGTTTTCCCCAATCCCCCGGAACTGGACAAAGCCTGCCAGTTCCCTTAGATTGAACAGCGCAACCCTTCAGTGCCGTCTCATCGACGGCGGACCCCAAACCCCGTATCACTGCCTCATAGGAGATCTCCATGTTTCGCATTTCGCATCTGGTCGCAGCGCTTGCCGCCGCGAGTCTGCTCACCGCACCGGTGCTGGCGCAGGAACTGACCGGCACCCTGAAAAAAATCAAGGACACCGGTGTGATGAAGATTGGCCATCGCGACGCTTCCGTGCCCTTTTCCTACCTCGATGACCAGCAAAAGCCGATCGGCTACGGCGTCGACATCTGCATGAAGATTGTCGACAAGGTCAAGGCCGATCTGAAAATGCCCAACCTGAAAGTCGAATTCGTACCGGTAACGTCGCAGACGCGGATCCCCATCCTGATGGGCGGCAACATCGACGTCGAGTGCGGCTCGACCACCAACTCGGTCGAGCGCCAGAAACAGGTTGATTTTGCGCCGACCTATTTCGTCACCGGCACCAAGATCATCGTCAAGAAAAGCTCGGGCATCAAGGGTTATGACGATCTCAAAGGCAAGACCGTGGTCTTCACCCAGGGCACCACCAACGAGCGCGCAATGAAGGCCTACAACGACGAGAAGAAGCTCGGCATCAATTTCCTGCCGTCGAAGGATCACGCCGAATCCTTCCTCGCCGTGCAGACCGACCGTGCAGCCGCTTTCCCGATGGATGACATCCTGCTCTACGGCCTGAAAGCCGGCGCCAAGAACCCGGATGAGTTCGTCGTGATCGGCGAGTTCCTCTCGGATGACCCCTACGCGATCATGCTGCGCAGGGACGATCCGGCGTTCAAGAAGGTGGTCGATGACGCGGTAAGCGCCCTCTACAAGAGCGGTGAAATCAACAAGATCTACACCAAGTGGTTTGAGTCGAAGATTCCGCCCAAGGGCATCAACCTGACCTTCCCGATGTCCAACGGCCTCAAGGAAGCCATCAAGAATCCGAACAACACGGGTGTGGGCGCCTGCGGCAAGATGAAATGCTGATCAGGGCCTGACGCAGACCAAAGCCGGGAGCGCGCACTCCCGGCTTTTTTTTATTCTGAATTTCAAGTTACACTGAATCCATGGACTTCAGCTTCCTTTCCCAGCCGGCCTTTTCCGGCGGCGGCACCTACCTGGACTGGGTCTTCACCGGCATCAAGTGGACGGTGCTGGTGTCGCTCTGCGCCTGGGTGATCGCCTTCAGCATGGGTTCGGTGCTCGGCGTAATGCGCACCACCAAAGTCATCTGGCTGAATGGCCCGGCCACCGCCTACGTCGAGTTGTTCCGCAACATCCCGCTGCTGGTGCACATGTTTATCTGGTATTTCGTGATGCCGGAAATGGTGCCCAAGGCGCTCGGCACCTGGATGAAACAGGGCATGCCGATGCCCGAATTCTGGAGCGCGGTGTTTGCACTGGGTTTCTACACCGCGTCCCGCGTCGCCGAGCAGGTCCGCTCCGGTATTCAGTCCATTCCCCGCGGCCAGACCCACGCCGCGCTGGCCACTGGCCTGACCATGCCCCAGGTTTACCGCCATGTGCTGCTGCCGATGGGTTATCGCATCGTCATCCCGCCGCTGACTTCAGAATTCCTCACCATTTTCAAGAACTCCTCGGTGGCACTGACCATCGGCGTGCTGGAACTGACCGCACAGGCGCGCACCATTTCCGAATACACCTTCCGCACCTTCGAAATTTTCTCGCTGGCGACCGTGGTCTATGTGCTGATCACGCTGGCGGTGGTGGTGGTGATGCAACTGGTCGAGCGCCGCGTGCGCGTACCCGGCTACATCGGGACGGGGCGATAGCGCATGTTCAGCGACCGTTCATCTTTGGCGCAACAGCGCTTCGAATCTCCCCTCTTCTTCCCTCATCCCTGCCCCTTCTCCCCAAGGGAGAAGGGAAACTTGTGCCTCCCCTCTCCCACCGGGACCCGGGAACACTGGAGGCGGAGCAGAGGGGCCGGGGGTGAGGGACCGAGGGGCCAGGGGTGAGGGAAAGTCATGTTCACCGGCTTTGATTTCGACGTCATCCAGCGCGCCCTGCCCTATCTCGGCCAGGGCATGCTGACCTCCTTCGGGCTGACGCTGCTGGCGATGGTCGGCGGCATCGTGCTCGGTACCGTACTCGCGCTGATGCGGCTGTCCAGCATCAAAATCATCAGTGTCCCTGCCGGCATCTACGTCAACCTGCTGCGCGCGACACCGCTGATCCTGGTGATTTTCTGGTTTTATTTCCTGGTGCCGATTGCCATCAAACACATCAGTGGCGACAGCTATGCCCAGGGCATAGGCCCGTTCCATTCGGCACTGATTGCTTTCACGCTGTTTGAGGCCGCCTATTACTGCGAGATTATCCGCGCCGGCATCCAAAGCGTGCCCGCGGGTCAGGTCAACGCCGCCTACGCGCTGGGGCTCAACTACCGGCTGGCTACGACACTGGTGGTGCTGCCGCAGGCCTTCCGTAACATGGTGCCCATCCTGCTGACGCAGGGCATCATCCTGTTCCAGGACACCTCGCTGGTGTATGTGGTCGGGTTGACCGATTTCATGGGCGCCGCGAGCAAGGTGGCGCAGCGCGACGGGCGGCTGGTGGAAATGTACCTGTTCGCAGCCGTGATCTATTTCATCATCTGTTTCTCTGCATCGTTGTTCGTCAAGCACCTGCAGTTGCGCATCACCCCGCCGCGTTAGGAAGGCAATCTCATGGCCATGATCGAACTCAAGAGCGTCAGCAAATGGTACGGCAGCTTCCAGGTGCTGAAGAACTGCACAACCCAGGTCGAAAAAGGCGAGGTCATCGTGGTCTGCGGCCCCTCGGGCTCGGGCAAATCAACGCTGATCAAATGCGTCAACGGCCTGGAACCCTTCCAGAAGGGCGAACTTATCGTCAACGGCCAGTCGGTGGGCTCAGCCTCCACCGATCTGCCGAAACTGCGTGCCAAAATCGGCATGGTGTTCCAGAATTTCGAGCTGTTCCCGCACATGAGTGTCATCGCCAACCTGAACCTGGCGCAGATCAAGGTGCTCGGACGCAATGCTGACGAAGCCACCGAAAAATCCCGCGCCCTGCTCACCCGCGTCGGCCTCATCGACCATGCGCAGAAATTCCCCGGCCAGCTCTCCGGCGGCCAGCAGCAACGGGTGGCAATTGCCCGCGCGCTGGCGATGGATCCGATTGCGATGCTGTTCGACGAACCGACCTCGGCACTCGACCCGGAAATGATCAACGAGGTGCTCGACGTGATGGTCGAGCTCGCGCAGGAAGGCATGACCATGATGGTCGTGACCCACGAGATGGGTTTTGCGCGCAAGGTCGCGCACCGCGTGATTTTCATGGACCAGGGCGAAATCGTTGATGACGCCACCAAGGATGATTTTTTCGGCACCACCCGCTCCGAACGCGTTCAGCAGTTTTTGTCGAAAATCCTTCACCACTGATCCGGCGCAGGCGGGTAGAATGCGCGCTTTCTCAGGGAAGCGCCGCGCCTGCGCACAAGCAAAATGAGCTCAAGCAAGACCGCCAAAAAATCCGGCAACCTGTACGACTGCAGCAAATGTCCCGGCTACTGCTGCAGCTATCCCCTGATTGAAGTCGGCAAGCGCGACATCCAGCGCCTCGCCAAACACTTTGAAATCACCTACAACCAGGCCGAGACCACTTACACCCGTTACGATCGCACGGAAAAAGTGCGCTCCCTGAAACAGCAGGACGACAAACACTTCGGCAAGATCTGCAAACTGTTCGACACCAAAAAACGGCAGTGTACGGTGTATGAAGCACGGCCTGCGGTCTGCCGCGATTACCCGGAAGGCAAGCGCTGCGGCTATTTCGAATTCCTGGAGTTCGAACGCGAACAACAGGGCGACGAGAAATTCATCGCGACGACCCAGAACAACTAGACCGACAGGACCTGAAGTCCGGGTGACTGCAGGTTGATTAAAATATCAATAAAATCAATTACTTATTGATTGGTCTGCGGCAAGGCGCTGAAACAGCCGGCGCAGGAAAGTCTCACACTGCGCAACCTGCGCCAGGGTGACAAACTCATCGGGCTTGTGCGCCTCACGGATCGAACCCGGTCCGCACACCACCGTCGGCACCCCCGCCACCTGAAACTGCGAGGCTTCGGTGCCGAACGACACCTTGGCAATGTCGTTGCTGTCCGAAAGCTCCTGTGCCAGAGCCGTGATCTCCGCTTCGGCGCCGGTATTGAGGGCGGGGATTTCCGACATTTTGCTTATGGTGAAACCGCTCTGCGGATCGACAGCATGCATTTCCGGCTCGATCACCTCGCGCACATGGGCCTCAAATTCATGCAGCAAGGCATTCGGGTCATCGCCCGGCAGATTGCGGAATTCAAAATCGAACACACAGTGATGCGGCACGATGTTGAGCGCGGTGCCGCCGTGGATCACGCCGGTATGCACCGTCGTGTACGCGACATCAAAACCGCGGTCGTACGGCCCGCGGTCACGGTGCCGCCGCGCCAGTTGTTTGAGGAAGGCCACAGCCTCCGCCGCAGCTTCCACCGCATTGACGCCGTACGGCGCATACGCCGAGTGCGACGCCAGGCCGCGCACCGTGCAGCGGTAACTCTGCTTGCCCTTGTGCGCGATCACCGGCCGCATTTCCGTCGGCTCACCGACAATGCAGGACAGCGGCCTGATGCCCGCCTGCACCATGTCCGTCAGCAGGTCGCGCACGCCGAGGCAGCCGACTTCCTCGTCATAACTGAAAGCCAGGTGCACGGGGGTCTGCAATCCGCGCTGCACATACTCCGGCGCCAGGGACAGCACGCAGGCGATGAAACTTTTCATGTCGGAAGTGCCGCGGCCGTAGAGCCGGCCATCGCGTTCGGTCAGCGTGAACGGATCCGTCGCCCACTCCTGCCCGTCCACCGGCACCACATCGGTATGCCCGGACAGCACCACGCCCGGAATGCCACGCGGGCCCAGCGTCGCAAACAGGTTGGCCTTGCGCTTGTCGTGATTGAAGGTCATGCGCAGGTCGGCATTGAGCGGCCGCAGCAGCTCGCGCACGTAATCGATCAGTTCAAGGTTGGAGTCCCGGCTGACGGTCGGAAACGCGATCAACTCGCGGATCAGTTTCAGGGTCCCGGCACCGGGTGCGACATGCGGCTTCATCACAACGTCCATCATTAAAGGTTCAGCATAGGCAGGCCGCTCCGCACTGTCAACGCAACGCAGGATGATCCGCAGCGGATTGATACGGTATGCTAGCCATTCGGCCATCCACGGAGGCAGGATCATGAACATGCGCACCATGGCGACAGCAGCAATATGGGCTGCAGCCCTTGCCATAACCCCGGCGGCAGCCGCGGATCTGAGCATCGCGCTGGGCGCCGACGTCACCAGCATGGATCCGCATTTCCACAACCTCACGCCCAACAACAATGTCGGCAACCATGTGTTTGAAACCCTGGTCGCCAAGGATCCGCGCGGCCGCTTGATGCCGGCGCTCGCCGAATCATGGCGTGCCGTGGACGAGTTGACCTGGGAATTCAGGCTGCGCCGTGGCGTCAAATTCCACGATGGCACGGAATTCACCGCCGCCGACGTCAACGCCACGCTCGATCGCGTCCCCAACGTGCCGAACAGTCCGTCTTCGTTCGCGACCTACAGCAAGCAGATTACCGAGCGCATCACCGTTGATCCGTACACCATCCGGCTGAAAACCGCAAAACCGTACCCGCTGATGCCCAATGACATGAGCACCATCATGATCATTCCGGCGCGCGCCAGGGGCGCCACCACCGAGGACTTCAATACCGGCAAGGCGACCATCGGCACCGGGCCGTTCAAATTCCTGCGCTGGCAAAAAGGCGACCGCGTCGAACTGGCGCGCAACGAAAATTACTGGGGCGCGAAGCCGGCGTGGGACAAGGTGACCTTCCGCATCATCACCTCCGACCCGACGCGGGTCGCAGCACTGCTGTCCGGCGATGTGCGCGCCATCGAAAACGTGCCGACCTCCGATCTGGCGAAGGTGGTGAAAAATCCCGAGTTGTCCGTCTATCGCCAGGTGTCGCACCGGGTCATGTACCTGCATATCGACAGCAACCGCGACAAGTCGCCTCTGGTCACGGACAAATCCGGCCGGCCGCTCGAGCGCAATCCGCTGAAGGACCTGCGTGTGCGCCAGGCGATTTCGAAAGCCATCAACCGCCAGGCGCTGGTCGAACGCCTGATGGAAGGCGCTGCGGTCGCCACCGGCCAGGTCATGCCTGAAGGCATGTTCGGCCATGACCCGAAAGTGAAACCCGAGGCCTACGACCCTGAAGGCGCGCGCAAATTGCTGGCCGCTGCCGGATATCCCGACGGTTTCGGCCTGACCATCCACGGCCCGAACAACCGCTACGTCAACGATGAACAGGTGGCGCAGGCCATCGCGCAGATGCTGACCCGCGTCGGCATCGTCACCAAAGTCGATGTAATGCCCTCCGCGGTGTATTTCAGCCGCGCCAACAAGCTCGAATTCAGCCTGATGCTGGTTGGCTGGGGCTCGGACACGGCAGAAGCCTCCTCGCCGCTGAAAGCCCTGCTCGCCACCTTCGACAGCGCAAAAGGCATGGGCAACGCCAACCGCGGCCGCTACTCCAGCGCCAAGATGGATGCGCTGCTCGATCAGGCCCTCGCCACGGTTGATGACCCGAGGCGCGAACGGCTGCTGCAGGAAGCCACCGCGGTGGCGATGGGCGAACTCGGCATCATTCCGCTCTATCATCAGGAAAGCGTCTGGGCCACGCGCAAGGGCGTGCTTTATGCGCCGCGCGCGGATGAGCGCACCAACGCCTTCGAGTTCCGGCCGCAGTGAGTTCCACTGCCATGCGCTGCTGGCTGTCTGCACTGCTGTTGACGCTGGTATTCGGCCAGGGTATCGCCGCAGAGCTGCGCATCGGCCTCTCCGGCGAAGTCACGTCACTCGACCCGCATCTGCTCGCCTCGCAGCCCAACCTGACCGTGGGCCGCCATGTTTTCGAGTCGCTGACCGACGTCGATCCACAAACCAGGCTGATCCCCGGCCTTGCCGAACGCTGGCGCGCGATCGATGCCACCACCTGGGAATTCAATCTGCGCCGTGGCGTGAAATTCCATGACGGCTCCGACTTCACCGCCGGGGACGCCGCGTTTTCGCTGCAGCGCCCGCTGTCGATCAAGGGCAGCCCGGGCGGCTTTGCCTCCTATGTGCGCGCCATCGCATCGGTCACCGCAGTCGATGCGCACACATTGCGGATCAAAACCAGATATCCGTACGGTGCACTGCCCGAGGACATCAACTCGATCCTGATCGTCTCCCAAAAACACGCGCTGAACGCCGGGCCCGAGGATTTTGATGCGGGCCGCGCAATGATCGGCACCGGGCCGTACAAATTCCTGAAGTACCAGCGCGGCGACCGGCTTGAACTCGCACGCAATGATTTGTGGTGGGGCAAAGCCCCGGCGTGGCCAAGTTGGGATAGGGTCACGCTGCGCGTCATCCCTGCGGACCCGTCGCGCACCGCAGCGCTGCTCTCCGGCGAACTCGACGTGATTGAGCACGTGCCCTCGGCGGACATTAAAAATATTAATAAAAACAATAAGTTAGTGACCACCCAAACCACCTCCTGGCGCACCATCCTGCTGCACCTTGACCAGTATCGCGCGCAGCCGCCGGGCGTCACCGATGCCAACGGCAAAGCGCTCACCAAAAATCCGTTCATGGATCTGCGCGTACGCCAGGCGATATCCAAAGCCATCAACCGCGCCGCCATCGCCGAACGCGTGATGGAAGGCCTCGCGGTGCCCGCCGCCAATATCGTGTCGCCGGGCGTGTTCGGCCATAACGCCGCACTGAAAGCCGAAGCCTACGATCCGGAAGGCGCAAAACGCCTGCTCACCGAGGCGGGTTATCCGAATGGTTTCCGCGTCACCCTTGCCGGTCCCAACAACCGCTACATCAACGATGAACAGGTGTTGCAGACCGTGGCGCAACTGCTGACCCGCGCCGGCATCACCACCCGCGTTGAAGCCATGCCGATGTCGGCCTTCCTCGGGCGGGTGCGCAAGGAAGACACCAGCTTCGCGCTGCTCGGCTGGGGTTCTTTTGCCGCCGACCTCGCGCTGCGTTCGCTGGTCGCCGCACCGAATCCCGACAAAGGTTACGGCGCGTGGAACTGGGGGCGTTATGCCAATCCGAAAGTCGATGCGCTGATGGAACAGGCGCTGGCCAGCGTCGACCGTCCGCAACGCGAAGCACTGGCGCGCGAGGCCAACACGCTGGCGATGCAGGACCTGGCCTTCATTCCCCTGCATCACCAGGTCGTGAGCTGGGCGATGCGCGCCGGCCTGGGCTACACGCCGCGCACGGATGAGTTCACCTTTGCTCATCACTTTACGCCGCGCGGGCGCTGAACACCCCCTGCTTTTAACCATCCATACACCATCCCGAAATGACTGATCCGAACGCCTACAGCGTGGAAATATCGCCTCCGGACATTGCGGGCTATCGTGCCGGAAATACCGGCATCGACTACTTCACCACGCTCGACAGCGGGAGCACCGGACCACACGTGATGCTCACTGCACTGGTGCACGGCAACGAAATCTGCGGCGCGATCGTCCTCGACGAACTGTTCCGCGCCGGCATTCGCCCGCTGCACGGCCGGCTGACGCTCGCGTTCTGCAATGTCGCCGCGTTCGAACGATTCGACACCGCCAAGCCCGAAGCCTCGCGCTGGGTCGACGAGGATTTCAACCGGCTGTGGACACCCGAGGTGCTGGACGGCGAACGAGACAGTGTCGAACTGCGCCGCGCGCGGATCATCCGCCCCTTTCTCCACGGCGTCGACTTCCTGCTCGATATCCATTCAATGCAGCATCCGTCCGAGCCGCTGCTGCTTGCCGGCCCGCTCGCCAAGGGCCGCCGGCTCGCCAGCGAGATCGGCTATCCCGCGCTGGCAGTCTGCGATTCGGGACATGCCGCAGGCCGGCGCATGCGCGACTACGCCGCCTTTGGCGACGCCGCCAGTGCCAGCAACGCGCTGCTGGTCGAATGCGGCCAACACTGGGCGCAACGCTCGGTCACAGTCGCGCGCGAGACCACGCTGCGTTTTCTCGCCCGCTATGGCGTCATCGATGCCGAACGAGGACCATTCCGCTTCGCTGAAAATCCGCAGCCGCAAAACCTGGTGGAAGTCACTCATCCCGTCACCATCGAATCGGAAACATTCCGTTTCGCACGCCCGTTCACGGGCCTGGAGCTGATCGAGCAGGCGGGAACCCTTATCGGCTGGGACGGCGAGCGGGAAGTGCGCACGCCGTACGAGCGCTGCGTGCTGGTGATGCCGTCGAAACGGCTGTATCGCGGGCAGACCGCGGTGCGCCTCGGCCGTTTTGTTTCAGCATCGGCGTAAGCCGGTTTCCCGCGGCACGCGATTGTCATGCTGAATTTCACCCTCCGCCGCCTCGCCCAGAGCGCAGCGACGCTGTTGGTGATGTCGCTGCTGGTGTTCACCGGCGTCTACGCCATCGGCAACCCGGTGGACATCCTGATCAACCCGCAGGCCGACCAGGCGGAGATCGCGCAGACCATCGCGCGGCTCGGCCTCGACCGGCCGCTGTGGGAACAATACTGGATCTTCCTGAAGGGCGCCTTCAGCGGCGACCTCGGCAAATCCTTTGCCGCCAGCATCCCGGCCATTGAATTGATCTTCGAGCGCATGCCGGCGACGCTGGAGCTGGCGTTCACCGCGATGCTGATTGCCGTGGTGCTGGGCATTCCGCTGGGCCTGCTTGCCGGACTGAAGCCCGATTCCTGGATCGGCCGCGGCATCATGGCCGGCTCCATCCTCGGCTTCTCGCTGCCGACGTTCTGGGTCGGACTGATGCTGATCATGGTGTTTTCGGTGCAACTGGGCTGGCTGCCGACCACCGGACGCGGCGCAACCGTTGATGTGTTCGGCATCCCCGTCAGCCTCCTGACCTGGGACGGTATCCGTCACCTGATCCTGCCAGCGACCAATCTCGCGCTGTTCAAACTGTCATTGCTGATCCGGCTCACCCGCGCCGGCACGCGCGAGGCCATGCTGCAGGATTACGTGCGTTACGCCCGCGCCAAGGGCGTGCCTGAGCGCAATGTCGTGCGCGTGCACGTGCTGCGCAACATCCTGATCCCGATCATCACCGTCGCCGGCCTGGAACTCGGCTCGCTGATCGCCTTTGCCGTGGTCACCGAAACCGTGTTCGCCTGGCCGGGCATGGGCAAGCTGCTGATCGATTCGATCAACGTGCTCGACCGCCCGGTGATCGTCGCCTACCTGCTGGTGATCGTGTTCCTGTTCATTTTCATCAACCTGGTGGTCGACCTGCTCTATACCGCGCTCGATCCGCGGGTGCGGCTGCGGGGCGCACGATGAACCCGGCGCTGTCGCCCGCGCGGGAGCTCAGCACGGGGTTTGCCCGCGACCGCATTGCGCTCGCCGCGTTCTGGGTGCTGTGCGCGCTGCTGGTCATTGCCATCGCCGCGCCGTGGCTCACGCCACAGAATCCGTACGACCTCGCGCAGCTCGACATCCTCGATGCCAAGCTCGCGCCGGGCGCAGCCAGTGCGGCCGGTTACACCTACTGGCTGGGCAGCGACGACCAGGGCCGCGACATGGTCTCCGCCATTCTCTATGGCCTGCGCATCAGCATCGGCGTCGGCGTGCTGTCCACGGTGGCCGCACTGGGGCTGGGTCTGGTGATCGGCCTGGTCTCGGCGCGCGCCGGCGGCTGGCTGGATGCGCTGATCATGCGCATCGTCGACCTGCAACTGTCGTTCCCGGCGATCCTGGTGGCACTGATCCTGCTCGCGCTGGCCGGTCAGGGCGTCGACAAAATCATCATCGCGCTGGTCGTCGTGCAATGGGCCTATTACGCGCGCACCGTGCGCGGCGCAGCGCTGGTTGAACTGAAAAAGGAATACGTCGATGCCGCGGTCTGCGCCGGCTACAGCGGCACGCGCATCCTGTACCGCCACGTGCTGCCCAACGTGCTGCCACCGCTGATTGTCGTCGCCACGGTGCAGGTCGCCCACGCGATCGCGTTGGAAGCGACTCTGTCCTTTCTGGGCCTCGGCATGCCGATCACCTCGCCTTCGCTGGGCCTGCTCATTGCCAACGGTTACACGCACCTGCTGTCGGGGAAATACTGGATCAGTTTTTTCCCCGGAATCGCGCTGCTGATAACCATCGTCGCGATCAATCTGGTCGGGGACCAGTTGCGGGATGTGCTGAACCCGCGCTTGAAATAAGGCGGCCCGGCCGGGCTGAATGCGCCTATTCGAAGAAAAATGGCCTGATGCTCGGCCACAAGGCTTTGTACGTGAATACCGCCACAACCAGCAATATGACGTATTTGCCGGTGACAAGACCGTAGACCATTTCGAACAGTGTTTTTTTCTCAACGCGGCGGTGCGGCTGCCTGGAGCCTGGCATTTTTTGGTGGCCGCGTTCCGCACCAGCGCCTCTCTGCGGTGCGCCCCATACATCTTTACTTTTCAGGGCGTCATCCTCCATCTGCACCTTGGCAAGGGCATCACGCAGGCTGATTTTCAACCGTTCCTGAATGCCCAGGGCACGACGCAGTTTGTTGACGTTCTGCAGCCAGAGCAATTCCGCTCCGACGGCCATCGGCAAACCCTTGCGCTCTCCGTCCCGGGAATCCATCACCAGAGAATTGATATAGGCGTCGAATTCGAGAGTGCCCCACATCATGCAGACCCTCTGGCAAAGGTGCGGCAAGGCTTCGGGCGCGGCTGGATTTTTTCCGACATGTTATTTCCAATCAGGGCTTGAGCATTCGTCTGTACGTTAAGCAACTTACCGGTATGTGACTTTTCACACCGTTCATACCGTTTCACACATTTTATTTCTTGCCTGATTCCGACTGCTTCGCAAAGCAAAGGTTCAAGGCACGCCTCATTGAAGCAAGCAAAACACCAGCCGGGCGCTCGTGCTTGATTGAAGTTTGGAGATGGGAACGCCTGAGAACTTCCGCCAGGAACCCGAAGCTGCAGACCACGCCATCGCGCTCGATGCCACGCCGTCCTCTCCGGGCTTCAGTTCAAGCACCCGCCGGCGATCCGCCCAAGGTAAACACATCATCCACCTGCAGGTTGTGCGGCAGATTGTGCGCGATGAACAACATCGTGACCTTACCCTTCAGTTGATTAATCGTCAGCGCAAACTGCTCCGCAGTGGCCTGATCGAGTCCGCTGGTCGCTTCGTCAAAAATCAGGATCTTCGGCCGTTTGAGCAGCGCGCGGGCAATCGCCAGACGTTGCTTCTGCCCGCCCGACAGCCCGACGCCGTGTTCGCCCAGCCAGGTCTGGTAGCCCTGCGGCATTTGCTCGATGACCTCGTGGATGTCAGCCATGCGGCAGGCGGTGATGACATTCTCGAAATTCGCATGCGGACTGGCCATGGCGAGATTTTCGTAGACGGTAGCGGCAAACAACTCGGTTTCCTGCGGCACCACGCCGTAATACTGGCGCAGTTCGTTCGCCGGCAGATGGCGGATATCGCGACTGTCGATTTCAATACGGCCGTCTTCCGGCGGATAGAAACCCTGCAGCAGCTTGGCCAGCGTGCTTTTGCCGCAACCCGAAGGCCCGGTAATGACGGTGAGCTTTCCGGGTTGCAGCGTCAGCGAGAGGTCACGGAACAAATACGGGTGTTCTTCGCTGTAGCGGAAGGACAGTCCGGTAATGCTGATCTGCCCCGCGCCTCCGGGCGCGCGGGCCGGAGTCAACGCATGGGGTTCGGCCGGCGCGTCCATCAAGTCACCCAGCCGTTTTACGGCGATGTCGGCCTGCTGGAATTCCTGCCACAGCGAAGCCAGCCGCAGCATGGGCTGCGCCATGCGGCTGGCGAACATCTGGAACGCCACCAGCATGCCGATGGTGAATCCGTCGTTCTGCATGACGATCAATGCACCCACGCAGAGGATCGCCAGCGTCTGCGTCTGTTCGATGGCATTGGCAACGGTGTTGGTGGTGTTGGACAACTGCCGCGCACGGAATCCGGCATGCAGGTAGTCCGCCAGCAGGGTTTCATATCGTTTTTCGAGATAAGGCTCCATCTGCAGGGATTTGACGGTTTCCATGCCGACGACGTACTCGGTGAGGAAGGCCTGATTACGCGCGCCTTTCAGGAACTGTTCATTGACCCGCTCGCGCAACAGCGGGGTAATCACGATGCTGAGGACGGCCAGCAGGACTACCGTCGCAACCGCGATCAGCGACAACTGCCAGCTGTACCAGAACATCACCGCCAGAAATACAAACAGGAAGGGCAGATCAAGGAACAAGGTGACCGCGGCACCGCTGATGAACTGGCGGATGGTTTCCACGCCGTGCAGGCGTGCGATCAGGGTGCCGGTGGGCCGCTGCTCGAAATAACGCAGGTGCAGCCGCAGCAGGTGGCGAAATACCTGGCTGCCGAGCACGGCATCGATGCGGTTTCCGGTATGGAGGATGAAATACTGCCGCAGCCAGTTCAGGAACGCATTGAATATCAGGAACATCGCCAGACCGGCGGCAATCGCCAGCAGCGTGCTTTGGGTCTGGTGCACCACGACCTTGTCGATGATCACCTGCGTGAACAGCGGCGTGGTCAGGCCGACCAGTTGCAATACCAGTGAACCCAGCAGCACGTCGCGCCAGATGGTCTTGTGTTTCAGCAGTTCCGGAATGAACCAGCGGAATCCGAACTTTTGCGGGCCGTGCATCTGCAGGTCGTCGGCCATTATATTTGCAGCGGCTTCGTGTGTAAGCAGCAAAACTTCCGGCTCAAACCGCTGCACGAACTCTGCGACGGCCATGGTCTCCGCGGTATTGCTTTGCGCCCGGAAAAACAGCAGGCGTTCATCATCGGCCCTGACCACCAGCGCCAGGCCGACCGGTCGGATTGCAGTATCAGCAACCGCTTCCGCATCGCGCAATACCGCAACGAACGGAAACGTCAGGCCTGAAACCGGGTGTGCATCCGTATCACAGCGCCCGGTCTTGAACCCCAGTGCGGTAGCAGCCTCGACAAAGGTCGTTGCGGAATGCGGCGGGGGATACTGCCGGCTGACGAGCGCCGGATCAAACGGAATACGATGGATCCGGCACAAGCTGCCCAGCATCCACACCAGGTCCTGCGCCAGCCACGGTCGATCCACATGCCTCCCCTGCACTGCTGATCGTTTTGTCCGCAATCAATGTGCTGCGTTACCCCGGTGCAATATAGCAAATAAAGCAGCCGGTAATGCGCGTGGCGCACGCCGCGCATCCGGCCATCAGGATCAGTTGCCCGGCACTGCCTTGAAAATCAAAAAAACCGCAGCGCCCTTCCTCCTACTCGTCCTTGATATTCGCCGCGCGCACGACTTTGCGCCATTTCTCGATCTCGGCCTTGATGAACGCCGCACTCGCCGCCGGCGTGGTGCCGATGACCTCGGCACTGTAACGGATGAAATTCTGCTGCACCGAAGGCGTATTCATGACCTTGTTGAGATCCTCGTTGAGCCGGATGACGATGGCCCTGGGCGTCTTTGCGGGCGCGAGCATGGCAGTGAAGGTGCCGGCCTCGACACCAGCCACGCCGGCCTCCTTCATCGTCGGCACCTCGGGCACTTCGGCCGAGCGGTTCACCGCATTCACGGCGAGCGCCCTGACCTTGCCGGCCTTGACGTGACCGATCGCCGAAGAAATCTGGTCGAACATGACGTCGATGCGGCCGCCGATCAGGTCCAGCATGGCCGGAGCGCCGCCCTTGTACGGCACATGCGTAAAGCGCGTGCCCGTGACGCCCTGGAACAGTTCGCCGGCAAGCCGGCCGGTGGAGAAATTGCCTGAAGAACCCATGATCAGTTCGCCGCGGGATTTGGCATAAGCAACGAACTCCTTGACCGATCTCGCCGGCGACGACATCGGCACCAGCATGATGACCGGCACGTTCGACACCAGATTGATCGCCTCAAAATCCTTGACCGGATCGTAACGCAGTCTGGCTGAGACGGCCGGCGCGATGGTCAGCGACCCGGTTGAAGAAAACAGCAGCGTGTAGCCGTCAGGAATCGATGTCGCCACGATTTCCGAACCCACCGCCCCGCCGGCGCCGGCGCGGTTATCGATGATCAGGTTGCGGCCGAGCAGATCAGCCATGCCCGGCGCAATGGCGCGCATCGTCAGGTCGACATTGCCGCCGGGCGCGAATGGCACGATCACCCGCAGCGGCCGCTCCGGATAAGCTGCCGCCGCGCCCTGCCAGCAGGCCGCGAACATCGCTACCAGCAGGACATCTGCAATTCTGCTTCTCATTTTTCGCCTCAGCTTTATTCGTGGTATCAGACACTCAGCGCCGCAACAATCCTGTCGCGCGTGAACGGCATGTCGCGCAACCTCACCCCCAGCGCGTTATGGATGGCATTGGCAATCGCCGCCGATACGGGGCCCTGTGTGCCTTCGCCCGCACCCACCGGCGGTGCTTCCGGCCGGTTGATCAGCGCGACTTCGACATCAGGCGCTTCGACAAAGGTCAGGATCGGATATTCCTGCCAGGTACGTGTGGTCACGCCGTGATGGTCGAAATCGACGCGTTCCTTCAACGTCCAGCTCACGGTCTGGATGATGCCGCCTTCGATCTGGTTGATCACGCCGTCGGGATTGATCGCCTGGCCGACGTCGACCGCCGCCCACAGCCGCGTCACACGCACTTCTTCGGACATCTGCACTTCGGCAACCACTGCAAAATACGCCGCGAGGTTCTTGTATCGCGCAAAGGCGATGCCGCGACCGCGTTCGCCGTCGCCTTTTTCCTTCGCTTGCCATTGCGCCATCTGCGCGGCCTTCCCGATGACTGCTCTGGCGCGTACGTCTTTCAGGTGACGCAGGCGGAACTCGACCGGATCGGCGCCCGCGGCTTCAGCCAGTTCATCGATGAAACATTCGATGGCGAAGACGTTGGCATGCGCGCCCAGCGAACGCAGGGCGGAGGCGCGTACCGGCGATTCCCGGATCAGGTGGTTGGTGATTTTCTGGTTGGGAAAATCGTACAGCGGCACTGCATTGCGATGACTGCCGCCACCGGGCAGCGGCGGATTACCGGGTTTGGCCGCGGGCAGCGGTTTTTCCAGATGCCAGGCCGCCAGCAGGTTGACGCCGCCGCGTCCTCCCGGCCGTGTGCTGTGCGCGTGGCTCCACAGTTCATGCCCCCAGTTGACGATGTTGCCCTTGACATCCAGCGCTGCAGTCATGCGCATGGCCATCGTACTGCCGTAGGGCTCCCAGGCGAATTCATCTTCGCGCATCCACTGCACACGCACCGGTTTGCCCGGCACCGCGCGCGCCAGCAGCGCCGCATCCAGCGTCACATCGTCGGCGGCGTTGTGGCCATAACAACCCGCGCCTTCAGCGTGGGAGATGATGATGTCGGCTTCGGCCATGCCCAGCACCTTTGCCATGTCACCGCGCAGCGGAAAAATACCCTGGCTGTGGGTCCAGATTTTCAGTTTGCCGCCGTCCTGCTGCGCGATTGCGCATGACGGCGCCAGTGAAGCATGGGCGATGTACGGTTTGGTGTATTCCGCGCTGAGTTGTTGCGCGCCGGTGGTCGCGGGGTCGCCTTTTTCATTGATGACTTCGGTTTCGGCTTCGAGCGTTTGCAGGCGCCGCGGATCGTTGTCGGGCAAAGGCGCGCCCGCATCCCATTGCGCGATACGCGCCAGCCGCCGTTCGGCGCGTATCGCCTGCTCTTCACGCTGCGCCACAACACCGAGAAAACTGCCGTCGCGAACCACGGCCACCACACCCGGCATCTGCGCCACTTCCTTCAAATCCACACTCTTCAGCCGCGCCCGCGGCCCCGGCGGCCGCGTGATGCGCCCGTGCAACAGGCCGGGCAAAACCATGTCCTGCACGTACGACGGTTTGCCGGTGATCTTGCTGAGGATGTCGAGGCGCGCCAGTGAGGTACCGACCACCACATGCTCCGCCGGCAGTTTTTCGACGACATCAAAACTCGCTTCGCGCGTCAGCAGATCCGCTGTCGCAAGCTCCCAGTACGTCACCGACCCGCCGCTGCGCGCAGAGATGACGCCATCGGCAACCGTGAGGTTCTCCAGCGTCACGCCAAGCTTCTGTGCGGCGCGCGCCAGCAACAGATCGCGTGTTTCCGCAGCGACATGGCGCAGCGCGAGGCCGCTGTCCTGGATCGAACGGCTGCCCGAAGTAATGCCTTCGTCGGGACTGAAGGCCGTGGTTGCCGGCGCGAGGCGGATGCGTGCCGTATCGATATCGAGTTCCTCGGCCACCATCTGCACCAGCGCGGTGAGTATGCCCTGGCCGATTTCGACCTTGCCCGGGGTCACGGTCACCGTGCCGTCATTGTTGATCTGCAACCAGCGGTCGAGCCGGCGGTTGGTGTCGAGACTGCCCGGCAGTTTGCGTGCGGCGGGATCTTTGGTCAGGGCCATGGTCATGACCCTCTCATCTTTTTGGCTGCGCTTCTGATCGCGCGCAGGATGCGGCCGTGGGTGCCGCAACGGCACAGATTACCTTCGAGGGCAGCGCGAATTTCGGCATCCGACGGATCCCTGTTCACATCGAGCAATGCTTTCGCCGCCATCAGGATGCCGCTGACGCAATAACCGCATTGCGCAGCCTGTTCCGCGATGAACGCGCGCTGCAGCGGATGCAATGCCTGATCGGTGCCCAGCGCTTCGACGGTGGTGATCTCCTTGCCGACGGCCGCCGACACCGGCAGGTCGCAGGACTGCACCGGTTTGCCGTCAATGATCACGGTGCAGGTGCCGCACTGGCCGAGACCGCAGCCATAACGCGTGCCGATCAGCCCCAGATCGTTGCGCAACGCGTAGAGCAACGGGGTTTCCGCGTCGGCCTCTACAGTTCGTGTCTTGCCATTGACTTGCAGTGTCAGAGCCATATTAAATTATTCAATAAAAACAATTGGTTATAATTTTTCCGGGTTGCCGCTGGACAACACCGGGCCTATACTGCCGTTCCCCCTTCAGCACCTGCTGCCGCAATGGAAGACCGCACCGAAACTGACAACATCGAAGCACGCCTCGTCGAACTCAAGCTCGAACATCGCGATCTCGACGACGTGGTGCAGCGGCTGATGCAGACACCCGTGCAGGACCAGTTACAACTGCAACGCCTGAAAAAACGCAAACTGCTGGTCAAGGATCAGATCGCCATTCTTGAACGGCAATTGACCCCTGACATTCGCGCCTGATTACCGGCGACCCGCGTTCCGCGCTGCGCACCACGCCAGCCAGATCATAAAACCGCCAAGCAGCACGAACCAGATCAGCGACCAGCCGGCAATGGTCAGACCGAGAAATTTCCAGCCCGCTTCCGCACACTCCCCGGATCCGGCCAGCACGCTCTGCAGCATGCGCATCAGCGGAAACTGCTCCAGCATGTAGGAGAGACCGGGGCCGCAGGCCGGCACCTGATCGGCGGGCAAACTCTGCAGCCAGACATGACGTGATGCGAGGCCGGCGCCGGCGGCGGCACAAATACTGCCCAGCACGCCATAAGCGATGGCGCCGGCTTTGCCGGGGCCGTGCAGCGCTGCCACCAGGAACACCAGCCCCAGCGCAATGAATGCCACGCGCTGGAAAATGCACAACGGGCACGGCTCCTGGCCGGCGACATGCTGCAGGTACAAACCGAAACCGAGCAGCACTGCGCAGATCGCAGCGCCGGTGATATAACCATAACGGGTATTCATCATCCTGTTCATCGTTTTCTGAACCTTTTCCTATACGTAAGCCAGCAGGCGGCCGCAGGCGAGCACGCTGAACCAGATCAGCAGCGACAGCAGTGCATGTATTTTAGCCGCCACCGGCGTGGCCACACCGCTGTCCCAGGCCGCAACATTGCGGAACACGCCGGTATGGAATACCGCGGCATTGATGCCGGCGCAGAACAGCAGCGACATTTTGGTGATAAACGCCGGATTGCTGATGAAATCCCCGGCGTGGGTGATGAACATCAGCAGCCCGCTGGGCACTATCAGCGCCAGCGCGCCGATGGACCACGGCAGCACGTGGCGCGCCAGCGCACGGACCGACAGCGTTTTTGACAAACCCAGCAGACGCAGATCGAACACGATGATCGAGCCGACCAGCGTAACAAAACCGATGATGTGGACGATTTCGACGCTCGGGTACAGCCACAGGTCGTGGCGCATCGCGACAGCCAGCGGCAGACGCTCGATCGCCGCCAGCGGCGCGCCGGGATCGGATGTCAACTGAAAACCTTTTTTGCCACTGAGTTCACAGAGGCCGCAGAGGCCACAGAGAAAAGCCGGAAAACTCCCGACCTCTTCGCAAAAACGCCGCCCGGGTTTTGCAGTTCTCTGTGCACTCTGTGACCTCTGTGGCTGGCTGTTGCTTTTGACTTTACGCTTAGCGCAACTCGACCGTCTTGGCTCCGACGATGATGCGTTCGGCGCGCATTTCCTCGGGCTTGTTGCGGTTGGCGTATCCGACCACGGTGACCGTGCTGCCGACCTTGAGGTCTGCAGGCGGCAGACCGCGCGAGGTCATCCGCGACGGCGGCGCCAGCACCGCGGTCCAGGTCTTGCCGGGCGTGACCAGTTTGATATGGCCGTGCGGATGTTCGTAACCGGACTCGGCAATGGTGCCGGTCAGTTTCAGTTCGCGACTCGCGTCGTATTCACTCCAGCCGTGGTGGGCAGCGGCCGACAGGCTGAACGCCGCAAACAGTGTGAACAACAGGATCTTGATTCGGGGCATGGCTAATCTCCTGACTATGTACTGCGGAAGATTCCGGCGCGCTACTCTATACTTATTCCATTATGCGAGTCACGCGCAGCATCACCATCGACGAATCCGAACTGACGGAGCGTTTTATCCACGCCTCCGGACCCGGCGGCCAGAACGTCAACAAGGTCGCCACCGCGGTGGAACTGCGTTTCGATGTGCGGCACTCATCCAGCCTGTCCGATGCCGTGCGTGCGCGGCTGACAACGCTCGCCGGAAAACGGCTGTCCAGCGCCGGCGTGCTGGTGATCGCCGCCCAGCGCTTCCGCAGCCAGGCCCGCAACCGCGAGGATGCCCGCGCCCGGCTCGCGGCGCTGATCGAAGCCGCAGCCACGCCACCGAAACCGCGGCGCGCCACCAAACCCTCGCGTGCGGCGAAACGGCGGCGACTGGATGACAAGCGCCATGCGGGAACCCGCAAGCGGGAACGCAGCGGCTCGGGTTGGGACTGAGTCTTGACCAAAGCCCTCTTGAAAACCCTGAAATATTCGTAACTATTCAGTGCGAGCGGAAAGTCAAAAGCTTCCCTCACCCCTGGGGTGAGGGAAGGTCGCTGAGTTTGCCGCACGCACTGAATAGATACAAATATTCAATAAAAACAATTTGTTACATACTTTGCCTGACCCTGCTCCCGACGTAAAATCAACCGTAATCCTGCTACACTCCGCGGCGCGCGGGAATAAATGCTGCCGCAGATACGTTAATCAATGAGCGGCCTGCTCGCCCGAATAATTTTTTTGCTTAACCCTTGGGAGAATCCTCAATGAAACACGCACTGATCGCTGCTGTCATCGGCACCTCTACCCTGCTCGCCAGTGGCACCGCCGCGGCCCAGGCCAAACCGGAAGATGTCATCAAGTTCCGCAAGGGCGTCTACCAGGTTGTCGGTTGGCATGTGCGCCCGATGGGCGCAATGGTCAAAGGCCAGATGCCGTATGACCAGGCAGAGTTTGTCCGTAATGCCGAAATCGTCGCCATGATGAGCACGGTAGCGCCGCATGCTTTTGTAGCCGGCTCGGACAAAGGCGAGACCAAAGCCAAGCCGGAAATCTGGTCGGATGCAGCCGGTTTCAAAAAGGTGATGGACAACTTCCAGGCTGAAGCGGGCAAAATGGTGCAGGTCGCAAAAACCGCAACCTCGGTGGACC
>ENA-ORBV01001993-ORBV01001993.1-microbial-mat-metagenome-genome-assembly--contig:-NODE-1993-length-44117-cov-26.405836_pt1 | contig 44117 bp, 40 predicted proteins | sample MGYA00237777_ERZ505514 | MGnify/ENA primary metagenome ERZ505514 (study PRJEB26160, sample SAMN06269048) | microbial mat metagenome | isolation source: Oligotrophic lake microbial mat | place... | reverse complement strand
GTGCCGGAATCGGCCGACTGGTTCAACTCCGGCTTCATCATCGCCTGGGGCTCCAACGTGCCGCAGACGCGCACGCCGGACGCGCATTTCTTCACCGAGGTGCGCTACAAGGGCACCAAGACGGTGGCGGTAACGCCTGACTATTCGGAAGTGGCCAAGCTGGCGGATATCTGGATGCATCCGAAGCAGGGCACCGATGCAGCCGTGGCGATGGCCATGGGCCATGTGATCCTGAAGGAGTTCTATTTCCCCGACGTAGGCGAGCGCAGCGCCTACTTCGACCACTACGTGCGGCGCTATACCGACATGCCGATGTTGGTGACGCTCAAGGAACACACGCTGCCCGGCGGGGAAGTCATCCAGGTGCCCGATCGCTATGTGCGCGCATCCGATTTCGCCGGCAGCTTGGGCCAGGTCAACAATCCCGAATGGAAGACGGTGGCTTTCGACGACGCCGGCCAGGTGGTACTGCCGAATGGCGCCATCGGCTTTCGCTGGGGCGCGGATGGGCGTGCCGACCAGGGCCAGTGGAATCTCGAGGCCAGGGAAGCGCAGCACGGTCAGGCGGTCAGGCTCAAGTTGTCGCTGCTCGAGGGCGCCGCGCCCGATGCAGCGGTCGCGCGTGTCGGCTTTCCCTATTTCGGCGGCATCGTCAGTGAAAACTTTCCCAACAACAAGCAGACCGACGTGCTGGTACGCACGCTGCCGGTGAAGCGGTTGCGCCTGGGCCAGGCGGGTGCCGAACGCGAGGTGCTGGTGGCCACCGTGTTCGACCTGCAGGTCGCCAACTACGGCGTGGCACGCGGCTTGGCCGGCGAATTCGCCGCCACGAGCTTCGACGACGACACCCCCTATACGCCGGCCTGGCAGGAGAGCATCACCGGCACCCCGCGCGCCCAGTTGATCACGGTGGCGCGCCAGTTCGCCGAGAACGCGCACAAGACGCAAGGCCGCTCGATGGTGATCATCGGCGCGGCGATGAATCACTGGTACCACAGCGACATGAACTACCGCGGCGTGATCAACATGCTGATGATGTGCGGCTGCATCGGCAAGAGCGGTGGCGGCTGGGCGCATTACGTAGGCCAGGAAAAGCTGCGCCCGCAGACCGGCTGGACCGCACTGGCCTTTGCGCTCGACTGGATCCGCCCGCCGCGCCAGATGAACAGCACCAGCTTCTTCTATGCCCACACCGACCAGTGGCGCTACGAGAAGCTGGGCATGGAGGAAGTGATCTCGCCCTTGGCCGACAAGGCGCTCTACGCCGGCAGCATGATCGATTACAACGTGCGTGCCGAACGCATGGGCTGGCTGCCTTCCGCGCCGCAACTGCAGACCAATCCCCTGCAGGTGGTGAAGGACGCAGTGGCCGCCGGCATGGAACCCAGGGACTACGCGGTCAGGGGCTTGCAGACCGGAACGCTCAGGATGAGCTGCACCGATCCCGACCATCCCGACAACTGGCCGCGCAACATGTTCGTGTGGCGCTCCAATCTTCTTGGTTCCAGCGGCAAGGGGCACGAGTATTTTCTCAAGCACCTGCTGGGCACCAGCAACGGCGTGCAGGGCAAGGACCTGGGTAGCGAGGAGGCCAAGCCTGCCGAAGTGGTGTGGCACGAGAAGGCGCCGGAAGGCAAGCTCGATCTGCTGGTTACCCTCGATTTCCGCATGAGCACCACCTGTCTCTACAGCGACATCGTGCTGCCGACGGCCACCTGGTATGAGAAGAACGACCTCAACACCAGTGACATGCATCCCTTCATCCACCCGCTATCGACCGCGGTGGACCCGGCGTGGCAGTCACGCAGCGACTGGGACATCTACAAGGGCTTCGCGAAGAAATTCAGCGAAGTCTGCGTCGGCCATCTGGGCGTGGAGCGCGAACTGGTGTTGGCCCCGCTGATGCACGACAGCCCGTCGGAGCTGGCGCAGCCGTTCGAAGTGCGCGACTGGAAGCGCGGCGAATGCGAGCTGATACCGGGCAAGACCGCGCCCAACATGGTGGTGGTCGAACGCGACTATCCGAATGTCTACAAGCGCTTCACAGCCCTGGGACCGCTGATGGCCAAGGTCGGCAACGGCGGCAAGGGCATCGCCTGGAACACCCAGGTCGAGGTCAGGCAACTCGGCGAATTGAATGGTCTTGTCACAGCCGAAGGGGTGACCCGCGGCATGCCGAAGATCGAGACCGACATCGATGCTTGCGAGGTGATCCTGCAACTCGCGCCCGAGACCAACGGTCACGTGGCAGTGAAGGCATGGGAAGCCCTGGGCAAGCAGACCGGGCTGGATCACACACATCTGGCGCTTCATCGCGAAGACGAGAAGATCCGCTTTCGCGATGTCCAGGCACAGCCGCGCAAGATCATTTCCTCACCCACCTGGAGCGGCATCGAGAGCGAGTCGGTGTCGTACAACGCCGGCTACACCAATGTGCACGAGATGATTCCCTGGCGCACCCTGACCGGACGCCAGCAGTTCTACATGGACCACCCGTGGATGATCGCCTTCGGCGAAGGCTTTTCCAGCTACCGGCCGCCGGTGGACCTGAAGACCACGGCCGGTATTCAGGGCGTCAAGCCCAACGGCAATCCGGAGATCGCGCTCAACTTCATCACGCCGCACCAGAAATGGGGCATTCACTCGACCTATACCGACAACCTGTTGATGCTCACCTTGAGCCGCGGCGGGCCCTGTGTGTGGCTGAGCGAGGACGATGCGCAACGTGTGGGCATCGTCGACAACGACTGGATCGAACTGTTCAACATCAACGGCGCGATAGCGGCGCGCGCGGTGGTGAGCCAGCGCGTCAAGCCCGGCATGGTGATGATGTATCACGCGCAGGAAAAAATCGTCAACACGCCAGGCTCTGAAATAACCGGCGCTCGCGGCGGCATCCACAACTCGGTGACGCGCATCGTTCTCAAGCCGACTCACATGATCGGCGGCTATGCGCAGTTCAGCTACGGTTTCAACTACTACGGAACCATCGGCACCAACCGCGATGAATTCGTGGTGGTGCGCAAGATGAACAAGGTGGATTGGCTGGATACGCCGGTGGCGGACGAACGCATAAGGTCCGTGCAGTCCGAGGGAGAAGTGGCATGAAGATACGCGCCCAGATCGGCATGGTGCTGAACCTCGACAAGTGCATCGGCTGCCACACCTGTTCGGTGACCTGCAAGAATGTCTGGACCAGCCGCCCCGGCATGGAGTACGCCTGGTTCAACAACGTCGAGACCAAGCCCGGCATCGGCTACCCCAAGCAATGGGAGAACCAGGACAAGTGGAATGGCGGCTGGGTACGCAAGGCAAACGGCGCGATCGAGCCGCGCCAGGGAGCGAAATGGCAGCTCTTGATGCGCATCTTTGCCAATCCCAACCTGCCCGAGATCGACGACTACTACGAGCCCTTCACCTTCGACTATCAGCACCTGCAGTCGGCACCCGAGATGCGCGCCACGCCGACCGCGCGGCCGCGCAGCCTGATCACCGGCAAGCAGATGGACAAGATCGTCTGGGGCCCGAACTGGGAAGAGATTCTCGGTGGCGAATTCGCCAAGCGCGGCAAGGACCGGAATTTCGACGATATCCAGAAGGACATCTACGGGCAGTTTGAAAACACGTTCATGATGTATCTGCCCAGGCTGTGCGAGCACTGCCTGAATCCGGCCTGCGTGGCGTCGTGTCCTTCGGGCTCGATCTACAAGCGCGAGGAAGACGGCATCGTGCTGATAGACCAGGACAAGTGTCGTGGCTGGCGCATGTGTGTCTCCGGTTGCCCGTACAAGAAGATCTACTACAACTGGAAGAGCGGCAAGGCCGAGAAGTGCATTTTCTGCTATCCGCGCATCGAAGCCGGGGAGCCGACGGTGTGCTCGGAGACATGCGTGGGGCGCATTCGCTATCTCGGAGTGCTGCTGTATGACGCCGACCGTATCCAGCAGGCCGCCAGCGTCGAACACGATCGTGACCTGTACCAGGCGCAACTCGACATCTTTCTCGACCCGTTCGATCCCAAGGTGATCGCGCAGGCGCAGATCGACGGCATTCCGGACAAATGGATGGAAGCCGCGCGCAACAGCCCGGTCTACAAGATGGCGGTGCAGTGGAAGGTGGCGCTGCCCCTGCACCCCGAATACCGCACCCTGCCGATGGTCTGGTATGTGCCGCCCTTGTCGCCGATCAGCGCTGCGGCCAATGCCGGCCAAGTCGGCAGCAATGGCCAGATTCCGGATGTCAAGCAGTTGCGCATTCCGGTCAAGTACCTGGCCAACCTTCTGACCGCCGGCGACACCGTGCCGGTGGTGCGGGCGCTGGAGCGCATGCTGGCGATGCGTGCCTACCAGCGCGAGAAGCATGTCGATCAACGCGTCAACCTGGAGGTATTGCAGCAGGTGGGCTTAAGCCAGGCCGAGGTCGAGGAGATGTATCAGGTGATGGCCATCGCCAACTACGAAGACCGCTTCGTGATTCCCACCACCCATCGCGAGTACGCCGAGAACACCTTCAACGTGCGTGGCGGCTGCGGCTTTTCCTTCGGCAATGGGTGCTCCGAGGGAAGCAGCCAGGTGAGCCTGTTCGGCAGCGAGAAGAAACGCACCATTCCCATCAAGCTGGAGGTTTGACCATGTTTGGAATCAACACCCCGCCGCCGATGAAAACGAGCCTGCGCGTGCTGGCGGCACTGCTGGGCTACCCCGACGCGCGGCTGCGCGGCTTCTTGCCGGAAATGCAGGGCTTGCTGCGCGACGAAGCTGCGCTGACGGCTGCACGGCGCGCCGAACTCGATGCGCTGATGGAAACGCTGGCTCGTGGCGCACCGCTCGATACCGAGGCCGACTATGTGGAGTTGTTCGATCGCGGCCGCGCCACCTCGCTGCATCTGTTCGAGCATGTGCACGGCGACTCGCGCGACCGCGGACCGGCGCTGATCGATCTGGGTCAGACCTACGCAAGCGCCGGCCTGATCCTGGCCGAAGGTGAATTGCCCGACTATCTGCCGGCGGTGCTGGAATTCGTGTCAACCCAGCCGCCGGTCGAAGCACGCGCCTTTCTGGGTGAGATGACGCATATTTTCAACGCCATCTTCGGCGCCCTGCAGCATCGCCGCAGCGCGTATGCCAGTGTTCTCGGTGCCCTGATCGAACTGGCCGGCGAGAAAGCGCAGGCAGTCGCGCCGGCTGCGGAGTTGCCGCTGGACGAAAGCTGGGCCGAGCCGGTGGTGTTCGACGGCTGTTCGTCCAGGGGGCAGGCCCGGCCTGGTCAGGCGCAACCCATCCGCATCGTTCGCAAGAGCGCGGCAGTACAAGGAGAATTGTCATGAATGGCGTGTATGGTTTCCTGTTCCAGGTCTATCCTTACGTGTGCTTCACGGTGTTCATCGCTGGCAGCCTGCTGCGCTTCGACCAGAATCAGTACACCTGGAAAAGCGATTCCTCGCAGTTGCTGCGCAGCGGCCTGTTGCGCTGGGGCAGCAACCTGTTCCACTTCGGCATCCTGTTCCTGTTCGCAGGCCACATGGTGGGCCTGTTCACGCCGCACTCGGTATACGGTGTGTTCATGAGTGCGGCGACCAAGCAGACGCTCGCCGTGGTGGCCGGCGGCGCGGCCGGCATGGTGTGTTTCGTGGGCCTGACCATGCTGCTGTACCGGCGTGTGTTCGATGCGCGCATTCGCCTGACCAGCCATGCCACCGACATTGCGATTCTCGTGATCCTGTGGGTGCAACTTGTGGTGGGCCTGATCACCCTGCCGTTCTCCTGGCAGCACGCCGACGGCAGCGTCATGCTGATCCTGGCGGATTGGGCGCAGCGCATCGTCACACTGCGGCCGGTGGATGCCAGCACGCTCATCAACCTGCCATGGCCGTACCTGTTTCACATCGTGTTCGGCATGACGATCTTTCTGTTGTTCCCGTTCAGCCGGCTGGTGCATGTATGGAGCGGCTTCGCCACTGTCTTTTATCTGTTCCGTCCCTATCAGGTGGTGCGCAGCCGGCGCTTGAATCTGCCGCCGGGGCACAGCCATCCGCCTGAGCGCCAGACATGAAAGGGAGTGTGCAGCATGCATACGCATATTCAAAAGCTTGACCACCAGCCCTCGTTGCAGGGCGGCGCGCCCCCTGTGGCACGCGTCAACGGCACCGCCCTGCATGGTGCCAGCGTGCAACTCGCGCCCGAAGAGTTGCGCCAGCGCGCCTGCAGCGAACTTCTGCGTCAGGCGGCGCTTCGCTCCGGCCTGCTTGATGCGGCCGACATGGCGCCGGGCGATGGCGTCATCAGCGAAGCGGCGTCGCAGGCGATCGACACTCTGCTGGAACGCGAATTGCAACTGCCGGAGCCCGCCGACGAAGCCTGCCGGCGTCACCATGCGGCACATCCCGCACGCTACCGCAGCGGCGAGCGCGTGCGGGTGCGCCATATCCTTTTTGCGGTCACACCGGGCATGGACGTGGTGGCGTTGCGCAATCGTGCCGAGGCCTGCCTGCTCGATGTCCGTTGCCACGACGGCAAAGCTGCCGACGGCTTCGGCGCGTCTGCTGCCAGGTGTTCCAACTGTCCCAGCGGTGAAGCGGGGGGCGAACTGGGATGGCTCACGGCGGCCGACTGCGCGCCCGAGTTTGCCCGCGAGCTGTTTGGCCATGTCGAGGTGGGGGTGCTGCCGCGCCTGGTGCACAGCCGCTTCGGCCTACACGTAGTCGAGGTGCTGGAACGCGACGGCGGCATCGCGCAGCCCTTCGAGGCGGTGCGTGGCGCGGTGGCGACAGCCTTGCGGCAGCAGGCCTTCGTGACCGCCTTGCGCCAGTATCTGACCCTGCTGGCCGGCGCGGCCACAATCGTCGGCGTGGAAATCGACGCCGCCGACACGCCGCTGGTGCAATAGCCATGATCCGGCGCAATCCGCGCGGCGACACCCCGGTGGTGCACGAATCGGCGTTCGTCGACCATACCGCGATCATCTGCGGCCAGGTGATCGTGGGCGCGAACGTGTTCATCGGCCCCTACGCGGTGATCCGTGCCGACGAGGTCAATGCGCAGGGCGAGATGGAGCCGATCGTGATTGGCGCCAATTCCAATATCCAGGACGGCGTGGTGATCCACTCCAAGGCCGGGCGCCTGGTGTCGATCGGCGAGAACACCACCATCGCCCACCGCTCCATCGTGCACGGGCCGTGCACGGTGGGCAGCTTCGTGTTCGTCGGCTTCAACAGCGTGTTGTTCAATTGCGTGGTGCACGACCATGCGGTGGTGCGCCACAGCTGCGTGATCGACGGCCGCGTGATTCCCGAGCGCTTCTACGTGCCCTCGTCGACCAAGGTCAATCACGACACCGATCTTGCGACTCTGCCACGGGTGACGCCTGAAGCAGCGGAGTTCTCCGAGGACGTGGTGCGTACCAACCTGCAGTTGGCGCGCGACTATCGGCGCATCCAGAACGAGTTCTGACGCGGCGGGCTGCCGCTTCTCTCGAAGGGGTATCCCCGGCAGGGGGCGACATGGTCTGCACGCCAAGAATGCCCGCCGTCAGCCCGCTTGTACTCAGGGAAACACGTGGGTCGAAAGAGTCTCTCTTGCAAGACGTGGAATCGAAACGACTCTTCGTTTGTGGATCCGAATTCCAGGGACTTGTGCAGCGTTTTCTTAGGCAAGGCTGACGACGGTACCGCTGCGATCGAACGCGAGAAAATTGCCGATGCTGCCCTGCTTGACCGATTCGACCATCATCTTGAGCGCCTGGTCGGCCTCGTCGCCACCCGGTGCGATCCCGGCGCGCCCGGACATGCTGGTGACAAACACCAGGTGCCAATCGATCCCGGTGCTTTGCGATTCCAGGACCAGGCCTTCGAAGCTCGGTTGCTCGGCGGGCAGTTTGTCGATGCACAGCACCGGGGCGAGAGCGCCGCCTTCACCGGCCGCGAATTCCGTTTTTTGGGCGGCCGTGGCGTCGTCCGGCAGTTCCGCGCGGACGAACACGAACAACAACCGTTGCGGTTCGGCCTGCGCGCAGGCGGCGCTGATCAGATCGGCGTAGCTTGCGATATTCATGGTCCGGCGCACCTGATGTCGGGAGTTGTGGCATCGTACGCCCGCGGCACTCTCGCCGCCACGAAAATATGCGGATTCAGAAAATCATGGAGAAGGCAATGCGCAAGTTCTTTGGGGTGGCAAGCCTGCTGTTGGCAGGCATCGGCCCGCAACTGCTGTGCAACAACGCCGCGGCGCAAGCCTGGCCGGCGCGGCCGCTCAAGCTGGTGGTGGGCTACACGCCCGGCGGCTTCACCGACACCATGGCGCGCGCGGTCGCCGAAAAGCTGGCGCCGGCCCTGGGCCAGCAGGTGCTGGTGGACAACAAGCCCGGCGCCAACGGCATCATCGGCGCGGATCTGGTGGCCAAGGCGGCCCCCGACGGCTACACGCTGGGCATGGTGATCGCGGCTTTCGCGGTCAACGCCACTTTGTATGCGGGCAAGCTGCCATTCGATACACAGAAAGACCTGGCGCCGGTATCACTGGTCGCCATGGCGCCGCTGTTCCTGGTGGCCAACAACAACTTTCCGCCGAAAAGCGTATCCGAATTGATCGCCTACGCCCGCGCCAATCCGGGCAAAGTGAATTTCGGCTCCAGCGGCGTCGGCGCGGCGGCTCACCTGGGCATGGAATATTTCATGAGCCTGACCGGGACGAAGATGGTGCATGCGCCCTACAAGGGCACGGCGCCGGCGCTGACCGACCTGATGGGCGGGCAGATCCAGATCATGTTCGATGTCACCTCGTCGATGATGCCGCACGTGCGGGGCGGCAAGATCCGCGCCCTCGGCATAGCCAGTGAAAAGCGTTCGCTGATAACACCCGAGACCCCGACCATGATCGAAGGCGGCGTGCCCAGCTACGTCTATGGCAGTTGGGCCATGCTGCTGGCGCCTGCCAACACGCCGCGCGACATCGTTGGCCGCCTGTCAACGGAGGTGGTGAAAATCATGCGTGCGCCCGAGACGCGCGAGAAGTTCGCAACACTGGGGGTCGATCCGGTGGGCAACACGCCCGAGGAAGCGGTCGAGTTTTTGCGCAACGAGATCGCCAAGTCGGGCAAGATCGTGCGCGATGCGAATGTGAAAGTGGACAACTAGAAGGGAAAATGGAAATGGACCGAAACCAGGAACGTGCACAGTTGGTCGCCGCCGCCGTAGGCGATATTCGTGCGATCGAGCGCGAAGAGGGCGTCAACCGCTCCGCGCTGTCGAAAATCCGCCAGCGCCTGATGCAACTGGCGGCGCGCACCGAGCTTTTCACGCTGGCGGATTTTCCGCCGCCCGAGCCCGGGGGCAAGCGTACCTCCTGCCTGTATCGCCTGTCGGAAGACGCCGATCATCGCTTCGCCCTGTATGTCAACGCCGCGCAGGGCAGCTACGACACGCCGGCCCACAATCACACCACCTGGGCGGTAATCGTTGGCGTCAGCGGCGAGGAAGTCAACCGCTTCTATGACCGCACCCCGGAGCATGGCGTGCAGGAAAAAGGCGAGAGCCATGTGGTGTGCCAGGGCACCGGCGTGTCGTTCATGCCCGACGACCTGCATTCGATCCACATCAAGGCGCCACTGATCAACTTTCACATGTACGGGCTGGGGCTGGAGCAACTGGCGCGGCGCGAATACTACAAGCCGGCCGAAAACGTCTGGGCGGTGTTTCCGCCGCATACCGATATTCGCGAAGCGCGCATGGCGATGGCATGAGCAAATCGATCAGCGCGGCGGCGGTGCGCGAACGTCTGCTGGCAGGCACGGAGATGGCCCTGCTCGACGTGCGCGAGCAGGGCGTGCATTACCAGGGGCATCCGTTTTTCGCCTGTTCGCTGCCGCTGTCGCGGCTGGAACTGATGGCCGCCGACCTGGTGCCGCGGCGCGCGGTGCCGCTGGTGCTGCTCGATGGCGGCAGCGAAGGCCTGAGCGAACGCGCCGCTGCAAAGCTAGCCGCGCTTGGCTACAGCGATATCGCGATTCTTGACGGCGGCTGCGCCGGCTGGCGTGCTGCCGGTTTCGAGCTGTTTTCGGGCGTCAACGTGCCGTCCAAGGCCTTCGGGGAATTCATCGAGCGCCATTACGATACCCCGCGCGTGCCGCCGCACGAGATCCGCCAGATGATCGAGTCGGGCAGAAAGCTGGTGATTCTCGATTCGCGCCCCTACGACGAATTTCATCGCATGAATATTCCCGGTGGCATCGATGTCCCCGGGGCCGAGCTGGTGTACCGGGTGCACGACCTGGCGCCGGATCCGCAAACGCTGGTGGTGGTCAACTGCGCCGGCCGCACCCGCAGCATCATCGGCTGCCAGTCGCTGCGCAATGCCGGCATCGCCAACCCGGTGGTGGCGCTGAAGGATGGCACCATGGGTTGGGAACTGGCGGGTTACGAATGCGAGCGCGGCTCGACCCGCGAGGCGCCAGCGCCGAGCGCCGCAGGTGCCGCCCGCGCACGCGCCGCCGCTGACCAGGTGGCGCGACGCTTCGAGGTCAGGTTCGCCTCCCGCGCGCAGGTGCTGGACTGGCAGGCCGACAGCCAACGTACGCTGTACCTGCTGGACGTGCGCAGCCGCGCCGAATACGCGGCCGGACACATCGCCGGCGCACGCCATGCGCCCGGCGGGCAGCTGGTGCAGGCCACCGATGAATTCGTCGGCGTGCGCGGCGCGCGCATCGTGTTGATCGACCCGGCGCGGGTGCGCTCGGTGATGACCGCCTCCTGGCTCAACCAGTTGGGGCTGGACGATGTTTACGTGCTCGAACCTGAAGGGGCCGACGGGTTCGACCACTGGCAGCGGGCGAGCGGGCTGTGCAGCGCCGCGATGGCGGTGATCGATGCCTGGGACACCCTCACGCCGGCGCAACTGCAGGCCCGCTTGCAGGCCGGTGATACGCTGCTGCTGGACCTGGCGACGAGCCTCAAGTATCGCGCCGGCCACATTGAAGGCGCGGTGTGGGCGGTGCGGGCGCGACTGGCCGAGGCGCAAGCCAAATGCGCGCCGGCCGCGAGCGTGGTGCTGACCGCGGACAACGTGGCGCTGGCGCATCTGGCCGCGCCTGAAGCGGCCTTGTTGTGGCCGCAGGCAGCGGTGCGGGTGCTGGCTGGCGGCACTGCCGCCTGGACCGCGGCCGGCTTGCCGGTTGCTACCGGCATGACGCAAGTCACGACCACGCCAGACGACGTCTGGTACAAGCCCTACGACCATGAGCATGAAGGCGAGTACGAGAAACATGCGCGTGCCTACCTCGACTGGGAGGTGGCCTTGGTCGAGCAGATCCGCGGCGACCCGACGGTGCGCTTTCGCACCTACGCTTGAGGAAACACTGAATAAGTCCGTAGGTTGAGAAAACCGCTTTTGCAAGCGGTTCAGTTGAAACGAACTGCCGTTCGATCGCCTGCATGCCAGGGACTGGTTCGGCGTTTTCTCAAGAAGCAAGCCTGAATCAGCCTGCGGTTGGCGGGCTTGGTTCGGTGCGGGGTCGATTCCACCAGGCGATCGCGACTCCCGGGGAGCCGCGCCGAAGGTCAGCGTGCCGCACTTGTGTTTAGCGCGGCATGGCGATCAGCGTGCGGCCCATCGACTGGCCGGCGATCATGCCATGGCAGAATTCGATCGCATCTTCGAGAGCGATGTCCTGTGCCGCGGCGCTGAAGACCGGCGTCGCCAGGTCGCTGCCTAAACGCGCCCAGGTCTTGAGGCGGCGCGCCATCGGCAGGTTGCCGTTGATGCCGTACAAGCGGATGCCGCGCAGGATGAAGGGCAGGATCGAGGTCGAGAAATCATTGCCGGCGGCATTGCCGTAGGTGGCAACGGCGCCGTTGTCGCGCGTGCTGCGCAGTGCCCACGAGAGTTGCTGGCCACCGATGGAGTCGATCACGCCGGCCCAGCGTGCCGATTCCAGCGGCCGGCCGCCATCCTCGATGTCGGCCGCCACCAGCGTCTCGGCCGCGCCCAGCGACTTGAGCCAGTCGCCGCGTTCGGCCTTGCGCGTTTGCGCCACCACCCGGTAGCCCTTGCGCGCCAGCATTTCCACTGCCAGCCCGCCACAGCCGCCGCTGGCACCGGTGACCAGCACCGCGCCCGAATCCGCTGTCACGCCGGCTTCCTCAAGCGCGGCAAGCGCGGTGGCGGCAGTGACGCCGGCCACGCCCAAGGTCGCCGCAGACCGCAGCGCCAGGCCCGGCGGCAGGGCCACCACCCAGTCCGCCGGCACCCGCACAAACTCGGCAAAGCCGCCGTCATGCCGCATGCCCAGGCCGAATCCGTGCACGATCACGTGAGCGCCCGGCTTGAACCCGGACGCGCTGCTGGCTTCGACTACGCCGGCGGCCTCGATGCCGATATTGCAGGGCGCGCGGGTGACGATGCGCGCGCTGCCGGTCACCGCCAGCGCGTCCTTGTAGTTGATGCCGCTATAGGCCACGCGGATCAGCACCTCGCCGGCGTCGAGTTCCTCGATGCTCTGGCGCACCAGTTGTCCTGTCAGCTTGCCGCCCGTATCGAGCGCGCGAATTGCCCTGAAAGTGGTGCTCATGAATTGGTCCGGTGAATGAGAAATTGCAGCTGCGCCTGGGGCGGCAGGTCGGTGCGGGAGGCGCGATGATTATAGAAATGGCGCCAACGGCCGGCACAGCCGCCCGGCGCGGCTTGGGCTTCAGCAATTGGCGCTGACGCCTTGGCCCATGATCTTCTTAAGTCCCGCGACATCAACAATACGGATGTGCTTTTGCTGCACACTGATCAAGCCGTCGTCGTGGAATTTCGAGAACGCGCGGCTCACCGTTTCCAGCTTCAAGCCGAGGTAGCTGCCGATTTCCTCGCGCGTCATGCGCAAGATGAATTCGGAGGCCGAAAAGCCACGCGCGGTGAAGCGCTGCGACAAGTTGAGCAGGAAGGATGACAGGCGTTCCTCGGCGCGCATGCTGCCCAGTAGCAGCATGACGCCGTGGTCGCGCACGATTTCGCGGCTCATCACCTTGTGAAAATGGTGTTGCAGGGGTGGGAAGCTGCGCGACAGTTCTTCCAGCCTGGCGTAGGGAATCGCGCACACCTCGCTGTCTTCGAGGGCGACGGCGTCGCAATTGTGGGTGTCCGACCCGATGCCGTCGATGCCCAGCAGTTCGCCCGCCATCTGGAAACCCGAGACCTGGTCACGCCCGTCGGCGGTGGTCACGCGCGACTTGAAAAAACCGCTGCGGATGGCGTACAGCGATTGAAACGGGTCGCCGGTGCGAAACAGGCTGTCGCCGCGCTTGATGCGGCGGCGCGTATAGACCAGTTCATCCAGGGTTTCGAGTTCGTCGCGTGTCATGCCGACCGGCAGGCACAGTTCCCGCAGATTGCAGTTGGAGCACGCGGTTTTTAGATTTGCAAGGCTCAAGGGGGCGTTCATGGTCTTGCCTGGCAAGGAGGCGAAGGTTCGCGTCAGGTGGGAGACTAGCGTTTTTTAAGCAATCCTGCTTTGGTCGCAGCCGGCAACATCGTGTAGGTGGGGCGCTTGATGTGGATCAATACCGGGGCGAGGTGGCGCGGCATAGTGGCCCGATCGGAGAATAGTCAGCGGAAAGCCGCAATGTCGCAAATGCAAGAGCGGGTTGAAATCGACCACGCACTGGTCGCCCGTTTCAATACGCCCGGCCCGCGCTACACCTCATATCCCACCGCCGACCGCTTTGTCGTGGTCTTCGACGCGCCCGCGCATGCGACATGGCTTTCACGACGCACCATCGGCGGCTTCGCGCGCCCGCTGTCGCTTTATGTGCACCTGCCGTTTTGCGCCTCGATCTGCTACTACTGCGCCTGCAACAAGGTGATTACCCGCGACCACGGGCGCTCGGCCAAGTATCTGCGCTACCTCTAAAAGGAGTTGCATTTGCAGTTGGCGCACCTGGGCGGCGAGCGACGCTTGAGCCAGTTGCATTTTGGCGGTGGCGGGATTTTTCTGCCTGAAGCAGCACTGAGGCGGCTGCAAGCCGGCACGGCACGAATGGCGGCCACGCAGCCCGGCGTGGCTGCGCTCCTGGCGCAACGCTTGATGTCGCAGCACTGCGTCATGCACGCCCGCGTTGACAGCGGCAAGTCACGTGCCCATCATGCGGGCTCCTCCAGCCTTGATGAATCCCATGGAAATCGGCGCTGTCCTCGACCACCTGCATCTGGCGTCGCCCGCGCCGGAGTTGAGCGCGCGCTTTTACGCCGCTCATTTCGGCATGAGCGTGACCGTCCAGGATGAAGTGTGGGTGCTCGCGGGGCCGGCGCGCAAGCTGGCGATCTCGGCCGGCATTGCCAACCAGATCAAATACGCGGCCTGGCGCTTCGCCGATCGCGCCGCCCTCCTGGCATACCGCGCTCGGGTGCCGTCGGCGTTGCTGGGGGCGCCGCCGCATCCTGCGCTATTCGAGGCCGAAGCCTTCGCCGTCGCCGACCCCGACGGCAACCGGACGGTATTCACCGCCGGGCGCGGCGGCATGGCCCAGGAAAGCGCCGGCCTGCCGGCGGCCATGACCCAGCATTTCGCGCTGCGCAGTCCCGATCCTGCACGTCTGCTTGCCTTTTACCGCGACCAACTGGGCTTCACCCTGTCGGACCGGGTCGAGGACGACACCGGCGTGCTGCGCGCCTGCTTCCTGCGCACCGACCGCATGCACCATGCCCTGGCCCTGTTCGGTGCACCGCTGGTGCGCTTCGACCATCAGTCGTTCGAGACCCCCGGCTGGACCGATCTGCGCGACTGGGCTGACCACATGGCGGCCCTTAAAACGCCAATGGCCTGGGGCGTCGGGCGGCATGGGCCCGGCAACGACGTGTTCTTCATGGTGGCCGACCCCGACGGCAACCTTGCCGAGATTTCCTCCGAGATCGAGGTCTGCCAGCCCGGCCGTACGGTGGGCCTGTGGCCGCATGAGGAGCGTACCCTCAACCTGTGGGGCCGCGCCATCATGCGCAGCTAGCCCAAAGGGTGACCAACACGCATTACCCGGTGGCGATTGTCGGTGCCGGTCCCTGCGGATTGACGCTGGCCAACTTGTTGGGCCGCTACGGCATCCGTACCCTGCTGCTGGAACGCAATGCCTCGACGGTGGGCGAACCGCGCGCGGTATCGATCGACGACGAAAGCCTGCGCACCCTGCAAAACGCCGGTGTGCTCGAGCAAGTATTGCCCGACGTGGTGCCGGGCTACGGCGTGCATTACTTCTCATGGTCAGGGCGCGAGTTCGCGCGCATCGAGCCGACCTCGCGCGAGTACGGCCATCCCAAACGAAATGCGTTTCGCCAGCCCCTGCTCGAGGCGCGCCTGCTGGAGGGGCTCGGGCGCTTCGCGGCGGTGGATGTGAAGCTGTCGACCCTGCTCAAGCACTTCAGCGACGACGGCGCGCGCGTCAGCCTGGAGGTAGAAGGGCCGAGCGCAACAGGGAGCTTCAGTTGCGACTGGCTGATCGGCTGCGACGGCGGCAGGAGTGGTGTGCGCGCGGCCCTGGACGTTGCGCTCTTCGGCACCACCTATGCCGAGCGCTGGCTGATCGTCGATCTGGCCGATCGCTCCGACCCGTTCATACATACCCGTACCTATTGCGACCCGCAACGCCCGGCAATTCGCCTGCCGGGCCCGCATGCCACCGTGCGCTACGAGTTCATGCTGTTCGAGCACGAGTCGCCGGAGGAGATGCTGGATGAAGCACGAATTCGCGCCTGGATGCGCGCGCGCGTCGCCAGCGACGAACACCTGCCGATCGTGCGCAAGGTGGTCTACACCTTCCATGCGCGCATGGCCGAACGCTGGAAGGTCGGGCGCGTGCTGCTGGCAGGCGATGCCGCGCACCTGACGCCGCCGTTCGCCGGGCAGGGCATGAATAGCGGCGTGCGCGACGCCTTCAACCTGGCCTGGAAGCTGGCGGCCGTGACCCGCGGCGAACTCGGTGCGGCCCTGCTGGATACGTATGAAGTGGAACGCAAGCCGCACGCCTGGTCGCTGATCGCGATGGCTTTGCGCATCGGCCGCTTCATGCAGCCCAAGTCCAGGCTTGCGGCGTTGGCGATGCAGGGTGCGCTGCGCGTGGCCGGCCTCTACGCGCCGGCGCGCGACTATGTGCTGCATCTCAAATTCAAGCCCAAGCCACGCTTTGATGCAGGCTTTTTCGTGCCTGGCGGACCGCGCGATGGTGTACGCGCCGGGCAGTTGTTCCCGCAGCCGGGCATCGAGCGGCGTGATGGTGTGCGGATGTTGCTCGACGACCTGCTGGGCCCGGGTTTCGCGTATATCGGCTGGCAGGCCGATGGCGTGCCGCCGCTGCTTGCAACGCTGGCGCCGGGGTTCAGGCCGCAGGCGCTGTTGCTGCTGCGCAAGGGCGATGCCTACGGGCCGGCTGGTGGCGACGCGGTAGGGCGCGATTGCGAAGGCGTGATCGAACAGACACTGGCCGCGGCCGGCGCGCATGCCGTGGTGCTGCGACCGGATCGCTATGTGCTGGCGTATTTGAGTGCCGCCGAATGCGTCGGCGGGATACTTGTTTTGCGCGATTTGCTGCGAGGAAATGCCGCTGTCGCCGGGCTGGAATGATCACCGCGCTGTGCCGCAATGCGGAACGTGATCCCTGCCCTGGTAGAGATGCAGGGCGCGGGCGACTCGAACGCCGCTCAGCGGAAAGCGGCCGTCTTCCTGCGATTCAAGCGCCATGCCACGACCAAGCTGGTCTTGCAGCGGGTTGCCGCGTACCCTACAAGCTGCATGGTGAACCAGGCGCGGATCGGCGGGCCCGAATCGGGGGCCGCCGGAAGCGGTTCACTTCCCGCATCACAGCGCGGCGCATGGGTTGCGAAAGTGGCGCGCCGGGCGTTGTGGACAGGCTGCTAGCGTGAAATGCTGCGTCATCGACAGCTTCGGATGTGTCGGATGGGTCGGCCATTCCGTTAAATCGTATCATGTTATTCCAAGCGCGCTTCTTGTTCCGAAAATTGCGGCAAGCATATGACTTCGCAGAAGAAGACACGAATCATCATGGTCTGCATGGGCAACATCTGCCGCTCCCCGACGGCCGAGGGTGTGTTGCGCCACAAGTTGGCGTTGCGCGGGCTGTCGGGCATGGTCGAGGTGGCTTCCGCCGGCACCCATGCGCATCACATCAGCGACCCGCCGGACCCGCGCGCGCAAGCGCACGCGGCCAGGCGCGGCTACGATATTTCGAAGCAGCGGGCGCGCCGCCTGCGCAGCGATGATTTCGCAAGCTTCGACCATCTGCTGGCGATGGACTGGGACAACCTGGCGTTGCTGGAAGAGAAATGCCCGCCCGGGCACAAACGCAAAGTCGGCCTGTTGATGCGCTACGCGCGCCGCCACCAGTCGCAAGTGGTGCCCGACCCCTACTACGGCGCGGCCAATGGCTTCGAGGTGGTGCTCGACTACATCGAGGATGCGTGTGACGGGCTGATCGACTTGGCCCTGGCGCGGCCGCAGCCTGACTGAGCCGGCCCGGCGCGACAGCACAGGTACTCATCTTCGGCGGCGCAAGCAGCGCCGTATCCTGCTTTTTCCTTGCACCGATGACGGCGCCGCCGCACTTGCACTGCGGCAGCGCGCATGCTTCGGCGCGCCTGCGTGGGGGCGGCACCGATGGCGCCGCCCCCACTGCTGTAACGCTTAGTGCTTGCGCGTTTCGACCATGACGAGCGGTTCGTGATCGACTGGCGGTGGCGGGCGCAAGACGCGCTTGGGCGCCATCGGTTCGAGCGTCGAGGTGGCGCGACCATAGGCATGACGCCACTTTTGCGCGTCGGTCTCAACCAGGGCCAGGCCGGCCTTCTCCAGCATCGCCAGTCGTTCGGCTTCCATTTCCGCCGCCGACTTGCGCACGTGGATCGGTTCAGCCGCCGCGGTCGCCACCTGCGCTGCAGGCGCGGCTGGCGCAGCCTCTGGAATTGGCAGCGCAACGACTTTGGCGACGACGGCCGCCGGGATTGCGGCCACCGCTGGTGCTGCGAGCACGGGTTCAATCGGCGTGAAGCCCGTTGGCGCGGCAGTTTCTGCAGGCGCCAGCGGCGCCGGGTTCGCGCCTTCCGCGGCTGCTACAGGCACAGGCGCTTCCTCGACCGGCAGCGGTTGCGTGGCTGCGAACATGGCTTCCCGCGCACTTGCTTCGGCAGCCGTCGACGGGGTCTGCTCGGGCATCGCGAACGATTGCTGCATGCTGGCCGACGGGTCTTCTCCGGCTTCCCCGTTTTGCCCGCCTTCGCCATCGCGCTCGCCGTTCCTGCCGCGACCACGACGGCCGCGACGGCCGCGGCCACGACGGCCTTCGCCGTCGTGTGCTTCGTCGCCTTCGGGTGCATCCGGCCGATCGGTGGCGCCGCTGGCGCTGTCAAGATTTGCAACTGCGGCCATCGCGCTATCGGTTGCCGGTGCTGTTGCGTCGACCGGATTGTCTGCGGGCAATGCATCGCCGTTGACGCGCGGCGGGCGTTCGCGCCGCCGGCCGTTGCCACGCTCGCCACGTTGCGTCGAGTCAAGGCTTGCAGCGCTGCCGTCGGCTGCCACGACATCGGGTTTTGCATCCTGCGCTGCGCCGCGACCGCGTTCGCGCTCCGGCCGGTTTGCCGCGCCCGCTTCCTCGCGCTCGCCACGCTCGTTGCGCGGTCCGCGCGGCGCGCGATCCGGGCGCTCCCCACGCTCGGTTTTCTCGCCACGCTCAGTTTTCTCGCCACGCTCAGTTTTCTCACCACGCTCGGTTTTCTCACCACGCTCGGTTCTTTCACCACGCTCCGGACGCTCGCCACGGCGGCCGCGGTTGCCGCGGCCGTTGCGGCCGGCGCTGTCGCGTTCGCTGCGTGGCGCCCGCAGGGCGGTGCTGGCAGGCGTGCTGCTGGTGGCAGCCGGTGCTGCGGTGGCCACCACCGCTTCCGGGCTACTCTTGAACCAGCCCATGATGCGGCTGATGATGCCGCCGGATTCCTGCATAGCGGGCACCGCGGCGGGTGCCGGCGCGGCGGCAACTGCGGCAACCGGCTCGGCAGCGCGCATCGGTGCCGGCGCTTCCGGTGTGATGCCCTTGACCGCGGGCTCCGGTTTCTTGACTTGTGCGCCTGGCTCCTTGCGCTTGTAGCCGCCTTCGGTCGACGGTGCTTCGACCTGATCGAAGCTGGCTTTGGTGGATTCGGGCTGGTCGTCAAAGCGCAGGCGCTCGATGGTGTGATGCGGTGTTTCGAGGTGGATGTTCGGAATCAGCAGAACGTTGACCTTCTGGCGCGCCTCGATGCGGTTGATTTCCAGGCGTTTTTCGTTCAACAGGAAGGTTGCCACATCGACCGGCACCTGGGCCCGCACAGTCGAGGTGTTGTCCTTCATCGCCTCCTCCTGGATCATGCGCAGGATGTGCAGCGCCGAGGACTCGGTATCGCGGATATGGCCGGTGCCGTTGCAACGCGGACACACGGTGTGGCTGGCCTCGGCCAGTGCCGGGCGCAGGCGCTGGCGCGACAGTTCCATCAGGCCGAAGCGCGAAATCTTGCCCATCTGCACGCGCGCACGGTCGGGCCGCATCGCGTCTTTCAACTTCTGCTCGACATCGCGCTGGTTGCGCGCCGATTCCATGTCGATGAAGTCGATCACGATCAGCCCGCCCATGTCGCGCAGGCGCAGCTGGCGCGCGGCTTCCTCGGCGGCTTCCAGGTTGGTGCGGAACGCGGTTTCCTCGATATCGCTGCCGCGCGTGGAGCGCGCCGAGTTGACGTCGATGGCGACCAAGGCCTCGGTGTGGTCGATCACGATCGCGCCGCCGGAGGGCAGTTGCACGGTGCGCGAATAGGCCGATTCGATCTGGTGCTCGATCTGGAAGCGTGAGAACAGGGGCACGTCGTCGCGGTAGCGTTTGACGCGGCCCTCGGTATCGGGCATCACCAGCGACATGAAGGTCTGGGCCTGCTCGAAGATGTCGTCGGTGTCGATCAGGATCTCGCCAATGTCGGGCGAGAAATAGTCGCGGATGGCGCGGATCACCAAGCTCGACTCTAGGTAGATCAGGTTGGCGCCCTTGAGCGACTTGGCGGCGGTCTCGATCGCATCCCACAGCTTCAAGAGGTAGTTCAGGTCCCACTGCAGTTCGGGAGCCTCGCGGCCGATGCCTGCAGTGCGCGCGATCAGGCTCATGCCCTCGGGGTACTGCAGCTGGTCCATCACCTCCTTGAGTTCCTGCCGGTCATCGCCCTCGACGCGGCGCGATACACCGCCGCCGCGCGGGTTGTTGGGCATCACTACCAGGTAACGGCCTGCCAGCGAGATAAAGGTGGTCAGTGCCGCGCCCTTGTTGCCGCGCTCGTCCTTTTCCACCTGAACCAGCAGTTCCTGGCCTTCACGCAGGGCTTCCTTGATGGTGGCGTCGCGCACGCTGACGCCTTCGCGGAAGTAGCTGCGCGAGATTTCCTTGAAGGGAAGAAAGCCGTGGCGGTCTACGCCGTAATCCACGAAGCAGGCTTCGAGCGAAGGCTCGATGCGGGTGATGATACCCTTGTAGATGTTGCTCTTACGCTGCTCCTGCCCGGCGATTTCGATGTCCAGATCGATCAGCTTCTGGCCATCCACGATGGCGACGCGCAGTTCTTCCGCGTGCGTCGCATTGAATAACATGCGTTTCATTCATTGCTCCTGGCGCGCGCCAGGCTGCCTCTTCCCACGGCCGCTCGATTTCGCCGGGACGCGCATGCGAACGCGCGGCCGGGACAGCTGGATGGCTGGCGGACGTGCGCGCAGCAAGCATTCGGGAAGCTGGTCCCAGAAGGCAAAGCGCGAGGGCGAAAAAGAGGATGGACACTAGGGGGCTGTCAGTCCGGATCGGGAAAGAATTCCGGACGTTTCAATTGGGCGGTTCGGCGCGCGAATTCGTTTGCGTTGGGATTCGCTCTTGTCATGAGTTATGGCGAGCGATAAGCCGGCCGGAAAAGATGCAGATGACCACAAATTCAGGCGCGCCATTGGCGACAGTGAAGGTCCAAATCGCCGATAATCGCATCGTCTCCGGTTAGGAGGCGAAAGACTGCGGAAGCTTTCGACCGAACCTCGTGGTCCTTGCGCCTTGGGTCTGGCGCGGGAAAAAAACCGCAGGTTCTTGTGCCTGATGGAATGCCGGTCACACCTCTCCGACCGAGCGATTATATATGGAAACACCGAACCAGTTCGCAGGTCGAGAGAATTGCTCTTGCAAGACGTTGAATCGAAAAGACTCTTCGCAGGAGAATCCGTTTTTCAGGGACTTGTTCGACGTTTTGTGAAAAATGAACCCACCAGGTAAGCCCGCGCCGAAACTGCTTGAGGTCGGTGTGGATTCGGCCGGCCAAAGGCTGGACAATTTCCTGCACAAAAGCCTGAAAGGGGCGCCGCAAAGCCTCGTCTACCGCATCATCCGGTCCGGCGAGGTGCGCGTCAACAAAGGGCGGGTCAAGCCCGATACCCGGCTCGTCCTCGGGGATCTGGTGCGGCTGCCGCCGATTTCGTTGGAAGCAGTGGCGGCAAAAACGGTGGTTGCCGGCGCGGCCATTGCGGGCGCGGATTTTCCGGTGCTGTTCGAGGATGAAAGCCTGCTCGCCATCGACAAGCCGACCGGGGTGGCGGTGCATGGCGGCAGTGGCTTGCGTTTCGGCGTGATCGAAGCCCTGCGCGCGGCGCGGCCGAACGCCCGCTTTCTGGAACTGGTGCACCGCCTCGATCGCGAAACTTCGGGCATCTTGCTGCTGGCGAAAACCCGCCCCTTGCTGGTGGCGATGCACGCACTCTTGCGCGAGGGGCGCATCGACAAGCGTTACCTTGCACTGGCCAAAGGGGTGTGGCCGCATGCTGCCAAACACCACATCACCACCGCGCTTGCAAGTTTTGTGACACGCGAAGGCGAACGGCGTGTGCTCCAGGCGAGCCATGACGGTGCCAAGGAGGCGCATTCGGTGGTCAACGTGATGCGCCGCTATGCCGATGCGACCCTGCTCGAAGTGCAGATCAAGACCGGGCGCACGCACCAGATCCGCGTGCATCTTGCCTCGGCCGGCCATCCGATTGCCGGCGACGGCAAGTATGGCGACTTCGCATTCAATCGGGCGCTCGCCAAGGCCGGATACAAGCGCATGTTCCTGCATGCGGCTAAAATTTCGTTTGTTCACCCGCAAACCGGCCAGCGTGTGCGTTTCGAATCCCCGCTGCCGCCGCAATGTCAGGCCTATCTGGAAACGCTGCCCAGGCCTGGCAGCGATGTGCGGGCGGAAAAACGTGCCGCGGCACCACTGGATTGAACTGGTTTGCTGCCAGATGGAGCGCTTTCGGGGCGGCCATTCGGCATTTTCCCTGCCGTCTTCAACTGCCCGAAGTGCAATGCAAGGCCGTATCTGAAACACACCTGTCGTGCGCTTGGCAACCACCGGAATTCGCCTGCAAATGAAAAACTACGACCTCATCGTGTTCGACTGGGACGGCACGATCATGGATTCCACCGCCGTGATCGTGATGTCGATCCAGGAAGCCGCGCGCGACTTGGGCTTGCCGGTGCCAGCCGACTCGATCGCCAGCCATGTGATCGGCCTGGGTCTGACGGACGCCTTGCAGATTGCCGTGCCGCAGTTGAACAAGGCGGACTACCCGCGCATGGTCGAGCGCTATGTCGCGCACTGGCGTGCGCATGAAGACGACCTGGTGCTGTTCGCCGGCGTGCGCGAATTGCTGGACGATCTCAGGCAGCGCGACTACCGGCTGGCGGTGGCCACCGGCAAATCGCGCGTCGGCCTGGATCGCTCGCTCAGGCATGGCGATGTCGGGCATTTTTTCGATTGGACCCGTTGCGCCGACGAAACCCGCTCCAAACCGCATCCGCAAATGCTGCATGAGCTGATGCAGCGTTTCGCGGTGGCGCCGGCGCGCACCCTGATGATCGGCGACACCACCCATGATTCGCAAATGGCGGTCAACGCCGGCGTGCCGGCGCTCTCGGTCACCTATGGCGCTCATCCGCGCGCGCAGCTGGAAACCCTGGCACCGCTTGACGTGCTCGATTCGGTCGCGGAGGTGTCGGCATGGCTGGCACGCCACGCCTGATTTGCGCCGGCGCGCAGTTGGTTGAGGGCGGCACCGGGGTGCGCTTCGAGTGCGAACAGGGCGGCAGGAACGAGCCGGCATTCGTGATTCGTCATGACGGCCAGGCGCGCGCCTTTGTCAACCGTTGTGCCCATGTTCCGGTCGAACTTGACTGGCAGCCCGGGGTGTTTTTCGACGCCGACGGCTTATACTTGATTTGCGCCACGCATGGCGCGCTGTACCACCCCGCAACCGGCGCCTGTGTCGGTGGCCCGTGCCGCGGCCAGGGGCTCACAGCGCTTGCCGTACGCGAAATCGACGGCAATATTTTCCTGGAAGACTGACGATGCAAAACGACGATCAAAACCGGCCGCCGCAGACGCCTGGCGAAACCAGCTCTGGGTCGCAGACCGGCGCCGAAAACACCATTCCGCTGGCCGAGGCGGCGGTCGCCGCAGCGGCCCCGGCAGGTATGGCAAACGCGGGCGCGGCCGTCCCGCAGGCGATAAGCGCCAAGGCCGCGGCGGCGGCCGACACCAGCTGGGAGCGGCAGACGATTGAAAAGCTGGCCTTCGCGGCACTCAAGGAGCAGAAATCCTCGCGTCGCTGGGGCATCTTTTTTAAACTGCTGACCTTCAGCTACATCACCTTCGCGATAATCATGCTGTTCGACTTGCCGATTTTCGGCAAGAGATCGTCCACCATGGAAAAGCACACCGCCTTGGTCGAATTGCAAGGCGTCATCGACGCCAGCGGCAGCAACAGTGCCGACCACATCACCTCGGCCTTGACCAACGCCTTCAAGGACGAGCATTCGGCCGGCGTGATCCTGCGCATCAACAGCCCCGGCGGCAGCCCGGTGCAGTCAGGCATCGTGTACGACGAGATCAAGCGCCTGCGTGCAAAGTATCCCGACAAACCCCTGCATGTGGTGGTCGAGGACCTGTGCGCCTCGGGCGGCTATTACATCGCCGCGTCGGCCGACAAGATTTTCGTCGACAAGGCCTCGCTGGTGGGCTCGATCGGCGTCTTGATGGACGGCTTCGGTTTCACCGGCACGATGGAAAAGCTTGGGGTCGAGCGGCGCGTCTATACCGCCGGCGAGAACAAGGCTTTCATGGACCCGTTTTCCCCGCCCAACGAAAAGCACCGCGAATTCACCCAGGCCATGCTGGGCGAAATCCATGCGCAGTTCATCGAGGTGGTCAAGAAGGGGCGCGGCAAGCGACTCAAGGACAACCCGGATACTTTCACCGGCCTCATGTGGACCGGCGCGAAGAGCATCGAAATGGGCCTGACCGATGGCTACGGCACGGTGGATTCGGTGGCGCGCGATGTCATCAAGGCCGAAAAGATCATCGACTACACCGAGAAGGAAAATGTCGCCGAGCGCCTGGCCAAACGTTTTGGGGCGACCATGGCCGGCGTGCTGGCCGATCGCCTGGCGCCGCGTGCGGGCGCGCTGCGCTGATTGGACATGCAAAAGAAGAAGCCGGCCTGGCGGCCGGCCTTTTCTTTTTGCCGGGCGAGCGGGTCGGACCTGCTGCGCCCTGGATACCGACAGGCTGCTAGGCCTTTTTCATCTCCAGCATGGTGCCGGTGCATTTGGCGGCGCCGCACAGGCATTTCCAGATTTTCTGCAAGCGCTTGGTGTGCGGTTCCTCAAGCGTGATGAAATAAGAGTAGGTCAGTTCTTCGCCGGCCTTGATGTCCTTGATGGCGTCGATATAGACGCGCTCGCGTTCGGGGTGGCCGTCGTCGTCTTCCTCGCAGATCGATCCGCAGTTGGGCGCGCAGCCATGGTTGATCCAGCGCGCCGGGTTGCCGCCCTGATTGGCGTCGATGACGTAATAGTCGTTGAGCGTGAACAGGAAAGTGTGCCCGGTTTCCGAGGTGCCGCCGTACAGTCGGTCGGCTTCCTTGTGGGTCAGGCGCCGGCCCTTGTATTCGATGACGCGGGTGCCCTTCTTGATCGCCTTGGCGGCGAACACGCCGCGGCCGTGAATCAGCGAGTTGCGAACTTCAACAAGTTTTTCTGTCATGGCGGTTGGAAACCGGCGCAGTGGGTGCGGCGCGTGGATGATGGATCGGAGCGACGGATCAAGCGTGTTTGCGGATAAAGGCGGCGATTTTCGGGTAAATCATCTCGCGCCAGCGGCGCCCGGCAAAAATTCCGTAATGGCCGCACTTGGGTGCGGTGAAATGCTGCTTCCTGGCTTTAGGAATGCTTAAGCACAAGCCGTGCGCCGCCTCGGTCTGCCCGCTGCCTGAAATGTCGTCGAGTTCGCCCTCGATGGTGAAAAGCGCCGTCTTGCGGATCGCCGCTGGTTCCACCTTGCGCCGCTGCAAGGTGGCGCCGGTGACCCAGGTGCCGTTGGGCAGGGCGTGCTGCTGGAACACCAACCTGATGGTGTCCAGGTAATAGTCGGCATCCATGTCGAGCACGGCGTTGTATTCGTCGTAAAACGCGCGATGCTGGCCGGCAGATTCGCCGTCGCCTTCGATCAGGTGCTTGTAGAAATCCCAGTGGCTGTCGACATGCCGGTCCGGATTCATCGCCACGAAGCCGGCATGCTGCAGGAAGCCCGGATAGACACGACGCATGTAGCCCGGGTAATTGGAGGGCACGCGGTAGATCACGTGGTTCTCGAACCAGGAAAACGGCTTGGTCATCGCCAGCGTGTTGACCTCGGTGGGATTGCGGCGCGTATCGATCGGCCCGCCCATCATGGTCATGCTGCGCGGGCTTTTCGGGTCGTTCTCGGCGGCCATCAGTGAAATGGCCACCAGCGCCGGCACGGTGGGCTGGCATACCGAGATCACATGCACATCCGGCCCCAGCAGACGGATGAATTCGATCACGTAGGCGACGTAATCGTCCAGATGAAACTTGCCCTCACCCAATGGCACCATGCGGGCATCGACCCAGTCGGTGACGTAGACGTCATGCTCGGTGATCAACTGGCGCACGGTGTCGCGCAAGAGCGTCGAGTGATGGCCCGAAAGCGGGGCGCACAACAGCACTTTCGGGTCGCGCGCCTTGGTCGCCCGGGCGAAGCGCTTGAGCACGCAAAACGGCTTGACTGCGACCGCTTCCTCGGTGACCGCCACCTTCACCCCGCGCACGGTGGTTTCGCTGATGCCGAATTCGGGCTTTTCGTAATCTTTGCCCAGGCGATGCAGAAGAGCGTAGCCAGCCGAGATTTCGCGCGAAAACGGCAGGTAAGACAGCGGACTGGCGGGACTTGTATAGAGGGATGCGGCGCCCTCGGCGAATGTGGTGATCGGGTTGAGCAGCCGGCGCTGCAGTTCATGCAATTGGTAGAGCATCGATGGTTCTTTCTCGCACCCAGGGGCACGCCGCTCACCCGGACAAATCAGGGAATTCAGGTTGTATTGCATTGCATCAAAAGCGGCGCGATTCTACACGGGATGAGGTGGCGCCCACCCATGGAACAAGGGTCAAAAAGTGTCACGCACGGGGTCATGGCGCAAAAAGCCCGGGCCGGTACCGGCATTGCGGTCGGGCTGGGCTACACTGCGGAAATCCAAACAAGCTGCGCGCAAAGGCGAGGGGCCGGCGATGTTTCGTGAAATCACCGTCAGCAAGCAGGCCAATGAAGGTCCGAAACGGCGCTGGTACCAAAGCGACTATTTCGATCTGTTCATTTTCTATTTTCGCCACAGCGAACGCGCCGACGTCAAGGCTGATCGCGAGTTCGTCGGCATGCAGCTGTGCTACGACATCCGGCGCAAGCAGCGCTCCCTCGAATGGAAAAAGGACGGCGGTTTTTCGCACCATCGGGTGGTCAAGGGCGGCGACACCATGGCCGACCACGGGGCGTCTGCGGCATTGCTGGAGCAGGGCGGTGATTTCGATGCCCACAGCGTGGTGGATCGCTTCATGCGTGAATCGTCGGGTTCATTGCCGCCCATCATCCGTCAGTTTGTGCTGCAGAAGCTGGCAGAGTACGCGCAGGCAAACGGCTCGGGCAGGGTGGATTCGCCGATTTCGGTGCCAGGCGCGCAATAGGCCTGCGCAGTGCCGTCAGGACATGGGCTACAGGCTGCTAGAGCACCTCGGCGGCGTGATCCGCCAGCCGCGAGCGCTCGCCGCGCTGCAGCGTCACATGTCCGCTGTGCACCCAGCCCTTGAAACGATCGACCACGAAGGTCAGGCCTGAAGAGCCTTCGGTCAGGTAGGGTGTGTCGATCTGCGCGATGTTGCCCAGGCACACCACCTTGGTGCCGGGGCCGGCACGCGTGATCAGGGTCTTCATCTGCTTGGGCGTCAGGTTTTGCGCCTCGTCGATGATCAGGAACTTGTTGATGAAGGTGCGCCCGCGCATGAAATTGAGCGACTTCACCTTGATGCGGCTCCTGATCAGGTCGCGGGTGGCGGCGCGGCCCCAGTCGCCGGCCTCGTCATCGGTCTTGTTGAGCACATCGAGGTTGTCTTCCAGCGCGCCCATCCAGGGTGTCATCTTCTCTTCCTCGGTGCCGGGCAAGAAGCCGATGTCCTCGCCGATCGGCACGGTCACGCGGGTCATGATGATCTCGGAGTAGATCTTTTCCTCGAGGGTCTGCATCAGGCCGGCTGCCAGGGTTAGCAGCGTCTTGCCGGTGCCGGCCTGGCCCAGGAGGGTGATGAAGTCGATGGCCGGATCCATCAGCAGGTTGAGGGCGAAATTCTGCTCGCGGTTGCGCGCCGTGATGCCCCATACCGAATGCTTGTGGTGGGTGAAATCGCGCAGCACCTTGAGCACCGCGGTCTTGCCGCTGGTTTCGGTGACCTGCGCATGAAACGCCGCGGCGGCCGGGCGGTCGTCGCCTTCGAGATAGACGAACTCATTGACCAGCCAGTCGCGGCACAAGGGGCCGCGCACCCGGTAGAAGGTGTTCTCGCCCTGCTTCCAGCTCTCCACCCCCTTGCCGTGGGTATCCCAGAAATCCGCCGGCAGCGCCGACAGGCCGGTGTAGAGGAGGTCGGTGTCTTCCAGCACCTTGTCGTTGAAGTAGTCCTCGGCCGGCAGGCCCAGCGCGCGCGCCTTGATGCGCATGTTGATGTCTTTGGAGACCAGGATGACCTGGCGGCCCGGGTACTTCTGGGTTTGGTGGAAGACCACCGCGAGAATCTGGTTGTCTGCCTTGCCGGCCGGCAACGAGGCCGGCAGCACATGGGTGATCGCCTCGGTCTGCAGGAACAGGCGCCCGGTGGCGTAGTTGGCATTGGCGGCATTGAGCGCGATGCCTTCCTCGATCGAGGCCTCGACGCCGCTCACCATCTCGTCCAAGTAGCGGCTGGCCTGGCGCGCGTTGCGCGCCACCTCGGTCATGCCCTTTTTGTTGTTGTCGAGCTCTTCCAGCGTCGCCATCGGCAGGAAGATGTCGTGCTCCTCGAAGCGAAACAGGCTGGTCGGATCATGCATCAGCACGTTGGTGTCGAGCACGAACAGCTTGGTCGCGGGGGTGCGCAGCCGGGTGACGGTGGCGGACTTGCGATTGAGCGGCTTTTTCGCGGCGGGCAACTTGGTGACGTTGGCGTTCAACGGGCTCTCCTGGAAATGAACAAAGTGGTGGGAAAGTAAAGCGGGCGAAAGGCACGGGCAGTTTGTCGGTTGAGCACCACGTCCGGCACCTCATTCCGCGGCCGCAAAGCGCAACCCGGAATCCGCAAACGCTTGGCGATTTCCCTGGATTCCGGGCTCCGCGCAAAGGGCAGCCCCGCAATGCCGGCCATCGACAAACCATGCACCGGCAAGTCGGGCCTCATGGCCAATCAGGGCCTCCTGGAAACAAAAAAGCCGCTTGTCTCGGGGGACAAACGGCCTGGATTCGAAGCAGTCGCGAATCTGCGGGTGGCGTGAGCAGCGCGCGCTGTCATCCCTGTGCGCCTGCCCTCTGGTTCAACGGTGAGTCCTTCATGCGCCCTTGACAGCCTCCAGCACCGCATCCACATGCCCTGCCACCTTGACAGCGCGCCACTCGCGCGCCACGTGGCCCTGGGCATCGATCAAAAACGTGCTGCGCTCGACACCCCGCACCTGTTTACCGTACATGTTTTTCAGCTTCATGACATCGAACATCAGGCACAGCTTCTCGTCGGGGTCGGAAATCAGCTCGAACGGAAAGCCCATCTTCGCCTTGAAGCCGGCATGCGATTTCAGGCTGTCACGCGAAACACCGAAAACCTCGGCGTCGGCGGCCTGAAATTCGGCATGGCGATCGCGGAAGTTTTGACCTTCGGTGGTACAGCCGGGGGTGTTGTCCTTGGGGTAGAAGTACAGCACGACCTTTTTGCCGCGCAGCGCGGAGAGCTTGAAAGGAGCGCCGGTGGTGGCCGCATCGAAATCGGGAACCGGCAAGCCGAAGATGGACGGAGGTGTCATTTAGGAGTCGGTTGGACGCAACGGACTCAAGGTTAGCGCAAAAGGCCGCGCGCCGTGGTTGTCGGCGAGCCGGACGGAGGGCCTGATGCCAGCTTGGGACCGCGCTAAGGTCGTGGGTTCGATGCACGGGGGCAGGCGCGTATCGTGAACATACTTGAGCGCTATACCGACCTGCCGCTGGACTACGCCTTGCGACATTGCTGGTATCGCAGATCTCATCCTCACAGAAGAAACTCCGAACCCTGGGTCGCCAAGAGCCCACTGCGCCCCGGCACTTCTGCCCATACGATGGTGTGGCGCGGCAGGCTCGCCCGATCAAGCCCCGCGGCGATCGTATCGGTGCCGACCAGTTGCACGCCTTGCGCCTGCCAGGCGTCCAGAAGGCGCTCGAACACCGGCAAGAGGCGCATGCCTTCGAGTTCGGCATGCAGGGTGTACACGTGACCCTGCGGTGCCGGTCGTTGCGCCGCAGCCAGCACATGCTGGTGTACGTTGTCCGGCGTGATGTCGCCGATCCCGATCAATTCGTCGAGCGTGGGCAAGGTGGTGGGAATCTGCGGGCACAGCGTGACCTCGGCGTTGACCACCGGCATGAACGGGTGGCTGCCGCGCATGTCGCTGGCGTAGGCGAAACCCAGGCGCTGCGTCATGCGGATGGCATGCGGGTTCATTTGCCAGCCGGCGGCACCGTGGGTCAAGGCCGGCGTAGCGAAGATTTCCTCAAAGCGCCGGCAGGCCAGGCGCATCTGGTGTTCGGTCCATGCGTTGCCTGCGTGCGTAGCGCCGGTGCCGACGCCATCCTGCCATTTCACGTGGTCCCAGGTATGGATGCCGACTTCATGGCCGGCGTCGCGTACCGCGCGCATCAGCGCCGCGCAGCGGCGGCCGATGTCGGGGCCGGGCAAGAGCGTGCCGTTGAGCAGGGTGCGGATGCCGTAGTGCGCAACCACCGAGGTGCGTGCGACCTTGCCGAAAAAGCCCGGCCGGAACACGCGCTTGATGGCGCGGCCGGTGTGGTCGGGCCCCAGGCTGAACAGAAAGGTGGCGCGCGCCTGGTGGCGCTTGAGCGCATCGAGCAAGCGCGGAACGCCGCAGGCGGTGCCGCGATAGGTGTCGACGTCGACCTTGAGCGCGACACGCATCGCTGTCGATCAGTCGTTCAGGTGCCGCGCCTGTTCAACATCGCCACGATAGGCCTCGAAGATGTTCGTAAGCGCCGCGTCCATTTTCACCTTGGGCGCCCAGCCCAGGTCCTTCATGGTGTTGCTGATCTTCGGCACCCGGTTCTGCACGTCCTGGTAGCCGCTGCCGTAATAGCGCCCTGAAGTGGTCTTGACCAGCTTCACCTTGCGCGCGTTTTCGCGGTACTCGGGGATCGATTTGGCCAGCACAAGCATCATCTCGGCCAGTTCGCGCACCGCGAAGTTGTTCCTGGGGTTGCCGATGTTGTAGATCTGGCTGTCGGCCACGCCATCACGATTCTCGATGATCTTCATCAGCGCTGCGATGCCATCGTCGACATAGGTGAAGGCCCGCTTTTGCGCGCCGCCGTCGACCAACTGAATGTTCTCGCCGCGTACGATATGGCCCAGGAACTGGGTGATCACGCGCGAGCTGCCTTCCTTCGGAGTGTGGATCGAATCCAGGCCCGGGCCGATCCAGTTGAACGGGCGAAACAGTGTGTACTTGAGCCCTTCCTGCATGCCGTAGGCGTGGATCACACGATCCATCAACTGCTTGGCGCAGGAGTAAATCCAGCGCGGCTTGTTGATCGGGCCTAACACCAGGTTCGATTTTTCCGGGTCGAATTCGGCGTCCGCGCTCATGCCGTATACCTCGGAGGTCGAGGGGAAGACTACCCGCTTGCCATAGCGCACACAGGCGCGCACGATCGGCAGGTTGGCCTCGAAATCGAGCTCGAACACCCGCAGGGGTTCCTTCACATAAGTGGCCGGGGTTGCAATGGCCACCAGCGGCAGCACCACATCGCATTTCTTGACGTGATACTCGATCCACTCGCGGTTGATCGTGATGTCGCCTTCAAAAAAATGAAAGCGCGGCTCCGGCAGCAGGTCGGCGATGCGTTCGGACGCCATGTCCATGCCGTACACCTCCCAATCCGTCTCGGCGATGATGCGCTTGGAAAGATGGTGGCCGATGAAGCCGTTGACGCCGAGTATGAGTATTTTTTTCATGTGCTGAACGACATGGGCGCCGGGTTCGGCGCGCGGACGCCCAGAGAGGGAGGCAGCGTATCAGTTTACGCGAGTTCAATGGCCGATCCGCCGAATACGCGACTGAAATCGCCGGCTGCGAGCGCGATCCCGTCGCACTCAAGGCCCAGCACCTGCAAAGCGGAGCCGTCGCGACATTCGAGCCGGATTGCCTCTCCAGTAGCGACCAGGCGGGCGGGCGTGGTGGCGTCCGCGGGTGACTGCGTGCTTGTGCTCAGGGTGCGCCAAAACACCAGGCGGTGGCCGTTGACATCGGCGAATGCCCCCGGATAGGGGTGCGTCAACGCCCGCACGAAATTGTGGATGCGCAGGGCGGGCCAGTTGAAATCGATGCGCCCGTCTTCCGGCTTGCGCCCGCCGAAATAGCTGCCTTCGCCCGGGTTTTGCGCAAAGTGCGGCGCGCGGCCGGCCACAAGCGCCGGCAAGGCGCTGTCAAGCGCTGCGGCCGCCGCTTCGGTAACGCGGTCGAATACCTGCCTTGCGGTATCGTCAGCCCCGATCGGCACCGCCTTTTGAATCACGATCGCTCCGCGGTCGGGCCTCTCGGTCATGGCGTGCAGGCTGGCGCCGGTTTCGGTTTCACCGTGAATGATGGCCCAGTTCACCGGCACCCGCCCACGATACCTGGGCAACAGCGAGCCGTGCATGTTGTAGGCGCCGCGTGTGGGCACCAGCAACAATTCGCGCTTGAGCATCAGGCGGTAATAAAACGAGAAAAGGAAATCCGGCGCTGCGGCACGCACCTGCGCCACGACGTCCGGCGTGTTGGGATCGTCAGGCATGATCACCGCGATTCCGCGCGAACGCGCCAGCTCGGCAACGCTTGAGAACCAGATGGTTTCGTCCGGATTGTCGGCGTGCGTCAGCACCAGCCGCACGTCGACGCCGTGATCGAGCAATACCTGCAGACAACGCACGCCGACGTTGTGATAGGCGAACACGACCGCGCGCGTCAAACCACCACCTTCTTCGAGACCGGCAGGTCCGATTCGATCGCCTCATGTTCGAGCACCGCGGCGATCAGGTAGCGCGGGCGCGAACGCACCTGCTGATAGATGCGGCCCACATACTCGCCCAGGAGGCCGATGCCGAACAAGGTCGCGCCGATCAGGAAGAAGGCTATGCCGAACAGCGTGAACAGTCCTTCCGCCTCGGGACCGACCAGGAACAGACGACGGATCGCGAGGTAGGCGACGAAGAAAAAGCTCAAGGCGGCGATGGCGATGCCGGCAAGCGAAAACAATTGCAGCGGCACCACCGAAAAAGCGGTCATCAGGTCGAAATTGAGGCGCACCAGCGAATACAGCGAATACTTCGATTCGCCGGCGAAGCGCTCTTCATGTGCCACCTCGATCTCGACCGGTTTTTGCGCGAATGTAAAGGCCAGCGCGGGGATGAAAGTGTTGATCTCGTGACAGGAATTGATCGCATCGACAATGGCGCGCGAGTAGGCGCGCAGCATGCAGCCCTGGTCGGTCATCTTGATGCGGGTGATGCGTTCACGGATGCCGTTCATCCAGCGCGAAGCGACGCGACGGAACCAGCTGTCCTGGCGCAGGCGGCGGATGGTGCCGACATAATCGTAGCCTTCGCGCATCTTGGCCACCAGGTTGCCGATTTCCTCGGGCGGGTTCTGCAAATCGGCGTCGAGGGTGACGATGATCTCGCCGCGGCTGGCCTCGAAGCCCGCCATGATGGCCATGTGCTGGCCGAAATTGCCGTTGAAAAGTATCACCCGCGTGACCTCCGGCCGGCGCGCGAACTGCTCGCGCAGGATCGCCGCGGAGCGGTCGCGCGAGCCGTCGTTGATGAACACGATCTCGTAGGGTTCGGCCAGCAGGTCGAGCGCGGGATAGAGCCGCGCGAAAAGGGCTTCCAGGCCTGGTTCCTCGTTGTAGACCGGGACGATGACGGAAATGGCTGGTTTCATGCGGGGACCGTGCCGTGTGTCATGCGTTCTGGCGCAGGCCGGCGATCGATTCGGTGACGCTATCGCATACCCGTTCGACATCGGATTCAAGCATCGCCGCAAACAGCGGCAGGGTGACGATGGCGCGACCGACGCGTTCGGCGTGCGGGAACATGCCTTCGCAAAAACCAAGCGCGCGATACAGTTTGAACAGGTGGATCACCGGGTAATGCACGCCGGTGCCGACACCGCGTTCCTTCATGGCGGCCATGAAGGCGGCGCGCGGCACATCGGCCGGCAGAACGATCTGGAACATGTGCCAGTTGCTGTTTTCGAAATCCATCACCGGCAGGTCGCAGCCGAGCGCGCTGTCGAAGCAGTCGAAATAATGGCGCGCCAGCAGGCGCCGGCGCACGGTGAATTCGTCCAGGCGTGCCAGTTGCCCCAGCCCGACCCGTGCGGCCACGTCGGTCAGGTTGAACTTGCCGCCCAGGACATCGACTTCCATGCCGTCAAAGCCGCTGCGCGCCACACCCTGCAGGCGGTAGCGTTCGACAAGCCCGGGATCCATATCGATCGGCAGCACCAGCGCGCCGCCCTCGATCGAGGTGACGTTCTTGTTGGCGTGGAAGCTAAATGAGACGAAATCGCCGAAGCTGCCGATCGGACGACCCGCCCAGGAGGCGCCAAAGGATTGCGCGGCGTCCTCGACTACCCGCAATCGATGGCTGGCGGCGATCGCGTACAAGCGCTCGCGGTCCACCGGCAGCCCCGCCAGATCGACCGGGATGATCGCGCGCGTCGCCGGCGTTACCGCGGTTGCGATGCGGTTCAAGTCGATGTTGCGGGTGGCCGGATCGATATCGACGAACACCGGCCGGGCGCCGGTTTGGAGAATCACGTTGGCCGTGGCCACCCACGACAAGGGGGTGGTGATGACCTCATGACCGGCACCGATACCGGCCGCGCGCAGCGCAACTTCCATGGTCGCGGTGCCGCTGTTGAAGGCGCGCACTGCTCGTCCACCGCAGTGGGCCGACAACGCGGCCTCGAATGCCTGCACCTGCGGGCCGGAGGTGATCCAGCCTGAGCGCAGCACCGCGGCGACACCGGCGATGGTGTCCTCGTCGATCGACGGGCGGGTGAGGGGCAGGAAAGGGGTGTTCATGGGCATTGGGTTATGTGGAAATGCGCAGTGAAGGCGGTGAACCGGGTGTCGCTCGGGCGCCGCCCTGATATCGACTTGCTTGCCTCAGGTGCGCGCGATCAACCACACACCGATGATGATGAAGCCGATGCCGGCGATCTTCGTCAATGTGATGCTCTCGCCGAACAGCCACCATGCCGCCAGGACGTTCACCACGTAGCCGATCGACAGCATTGGATAGGCCACGCTGACCGGCACGCGCGACAGGCCCACGATCCACACTGCGAGACTCAGCACATAGCAGGCCATGCCGCCCATGATGTGCGGCTCGGTCGCCAGCCGCCAGCCGATAGGAACAATATTGGCCGCGGCGAATTCAAAACGTCCGACCGTATTGGTGCCCGCCTTGAGCAAAAGCTGGGCGGCGGCGTTCAGGAGGACGCCGGTGAGCAGCATGGCAAACGTGAAGGCGGTCATGGTTTGGGCCGGGCTTGGGAGGTGTTCCCGGGGGGCGCGGCGTCGGCGGCAGGCTTCTGCACCACCGCGCGACGGGTATCGCGGCCGATCACTTCATAGGGCAGTTTGTGCTGGTCGAAGTATTGCAAGGTGTTGGGGTGCATGATCGCCAGCGCTTCGGCATGCGCATGCCAGCGGCGGCTGAATTCGATGAAATCCGGCACGAATTTGTGCGGCTCCTGCCGGATGCCGAATGCAAGTTCATCGCGCGCCTCGACCAAGGTCACGGTGCGCTTGATGTAGAACGGCAGGGTTTGTTCATAGATGCCCAGGCTGTAGAACGGGATGTCCGGGCGCACATGTTGGCGGATCTGCTGTACCAGATGGTAGGCGGAACTGGCCGGCGCCAGGCTATTGTGGCCGGTGAGAATCAGCTGCGCCGTGATCAGGCCGCCTGCCGCCAGCCACAGGCCGGCCGCCAAGGTGCGTTCGCGCAGGGCCATGAAGCTTGCCAGCAGGGCAGCGGCGGTAAGGGTGGCACCGGCTACCAGCAGCCACGGCACATAGCCCTGGTAAAGCGCGACCGGCACTTCGCTGCTGGCCAGGCGCACCACCTGGGGCGCCGCCAGCAGCATGGCGATGCCGACGGCCACATACGGCAGGGCGTGCATGGCCACGGCACGCGCGGAAAGCTGGGAGAAGCGTTCACCGATCAAAAGCGCCAGCGCCGGAAACATCGGCAGAATGTAGGACGGCAGCTTGGAGCTCGAAGCCGAAAAGAAAACGAATACGAACACGATCCATACCAGCAGGAAGCGGCGCGGCTGAAAGCTCGCGCCCGGCTGTTGCGAAAGCGCGCCGCGCATGGCGCCGAACATGAAAAGGGTCCAGGGCAGCATGCCCACCAGCAACATCGGGATGAAGTACCAGGGCGGCTGGTAACGGCTGTGCACCTTGGTGAGAAAGCGCTCGAAATGCTCGTGAATGAAGAAAAACTGGAAAAACTCAGGGTTTTCGATCGAGACCAGGATGAACCAGGGGGCTGTCACCAGCATCAAGGTGGCCAAGCCCTTGCCAAGGTGCAGGCGGCGCCACAAAGCCCAATCGCGGGTCCAGGCGGTGTAGATGATCAGGGACGCGAACGGCAGTGCTGCGCCGATCAGGCCCTTGGAAAGTACCGCCAGGCCCAGCGCGGCCCAGGCGCCGAGCATCCAGTTGCGTTCGCCGCGGCTGGCTTCCGCTTCGCGCTGCGCCAGCATCAGTGCGAACAGGCCGGCGGTGAGGAAAAACGTGACGCCCATGTCGAGCGTGTTGACATGGCCGATCAGTGCATACAAAAGGCTGCTGGCGGTGATCGCGGCAGCCATGATACCGGCGTTGCGGCCCCACATTCGGGCACCGACTAAGCCGGTGAAGAGAATGCCGGCGAATCCGGTCAGCGCCGGCCACAGCCGCGCGGTCCAGTGATGCTCGCCGAAAAGCGTGTAGGCCAACGCCGTGCCCCAGTACTGCAGTGCGGGCTTTTCGAAATACTTGAGATCGTTCAGGCGCGGGGTCACCCAATCGCCGCTGGCGACCATCTCGCGCGGAATCTCCGCATAGCGCCCTTCGTCAGGGCGCACCAGCTTGCGCACTTCGAGGTTGGCAAACCACACCAGGGCAAGTGCTGCGATCAGGAGCCAGAGCCCGCGCTTGCCGGCCATCACTCGACAATCAGGGCGGCGGCGACACTGCGGCCCTCGCCGGAGAGGATGTTGTAGGTGCGGCAGGCCGCGCCGGTATCCATCACTTCCAGCCCGATGCGCTGTGACAACAGGCGACTGGTCAGGCGCGGATGCGGGAAGCGCAGGCTGCGACCGGTGCCCAGCAGCACGATTTCAACGCCAAGCCCCGCCAGGGCCTCGAAATCGGCTTCTGTCAGGTCTTCGGGCGTGCGTACCGGCCAGTTTTCGATCAGGCGTTCACGCAGCACGATCAGCGAAGACGCATGGCGGGTCTGGTTGACCTGCACGTATTGCGGGTCGAAGGCGGTGATGAAATTCATCATGCCCGGGCGATCGAGATGCAATTTCACAATGAGTAGGGCGCGGCGCGCAGCTTGCGGCGCACCTGCGGCTGCGGGCAAGCGTGCGCAAACGGAGGCACATTTCGTGGTTGATTTCGTGAGGGATGCGACGCGGCCCTGCATTGTTGCGATGCAGCGCCGGGTACCGTAGAATTATAGCTTTTATGCCTGTCACGGCGCGCGACGGGAAGTCGCCGGGTTCACCGGTAGTGCCCCGATAGTGCCGTCAGCGACCCGCCGCGTTCCGGCCCGAGGCTGCCATGAGAGAGTTTTCCCGCATCAAGCGTTTGCCGCCCTATGTTTTCAACATCACCGCCGAGTTGAAGATGGCCGCGCGGCGGCGCGGTGAAGACATCATCGACCTGTCGATGGGCAATCCGGACGGTTCCACCCCGCAGCACATCGTCGACAAGCTGGTCGAGGCCTCGCAGCGACCGGATACGCATGGTTATTCGGTTTCCAAGGGTATTCCGCGCCTGCGGCGCGCGATTACCGATTGGTACAAGCACCGCTACAACGTCGAGTTCGATCCCGATACCGAAGCGATTGTCACCATCGGCTCGAAAGAGGGGCTGGCCCACCTGATGCTGGCCACCCTGGATCGTGGCGATACCGTGCTGGTGCCCAACCCCAGCTACCCGATCCACATTTATGGCGCCGTGATCGCCGGGGCAGACATCCGCAGCGTGCGCATGACACCGGACGTCGATTTCTTCGCCGAGTTGCAGGAAACCATACGCGCTTGCATTCCCAAGCCCAAGATGATGATTCTGGGCTTTCCCTCGAACCCGACCGCGCAATGTGTCGATCTGGAGTTTTTCGAGCGCGTGATCGCATTGGCCAAGCAGCATGACATCCTGGTGGTGCATGACTTGGCCTATGCCGATATCACCTTCGACGGCTACCGGGCGCCTTCGATCATGGAAGTGCCCGGCGCACGCGATATCGCCGTCGAGTTTTTCACCATGTCAAAAAGTTACAACATGGCCGGCTGGCGCATCGGTTTCATGGTTGGCAACGCCGAACTGGTCAATGCATTGGCGCGCATCAAGAGCTATCACGACTACGGCAGCTTCACGCCGGTGCAGGTAGCCTCGATCGCCGCCCTCGAAGGGCCGCAGGATGCGGTCAAGGAGATCTGCGCGCAGTACCAGAGCCGGCGCGACGTGATGGTCAAGGGGCTGCACGAAATCGGCTGGATGGTCGACAAGCCCAAGGCTTCGATGTACATCTGGGCTAAGATTCCGGCGCCGTACGCGCATCTGAAATCACTGGATTTCGCCAAGAAACTGCTGGCCGACGCGCGCATCGCTGTCTCGCCCGGCATCGGTTTCGGCGACTACGGCGACAACTATGTGCGCATCGCCTTGATCGAGAACGAGCAGCGCTGCCGTCAGGCGGTGCGTGGCATCCGCGAAATGTTCCGCAAGGATGGCGTTCTGCACAAGGCCGCCGCCTGAGTTGGCGCCGATGTGCTGAGCCGGTTCATCAAGTCCTGGGGCCGGCCGGCGGCGGCTGGAGAGTTGCCCGCTGGAGCGGGCGGCGCGCGCTTCAGCGCGCACCTGACGCGGGTCTACGCGGCAGCGACACAGGCATGCTTCGACGACAATTTCGATCATGACCGCTACGGCCCTGTAGCCGATAGCGCGTTACATGCGCGCACCCAGGCATTCTGCGCGGCCACTATCTCCGACCTGCTGGAATCGCCGGCGCCGGCGGCCCGCCTGTATGAGCTTCTGCAAGATGACCAGTCGCGCGCCTGCCTGATCGACCTCATCGCCTACCGCCTGCTTGGCCATCGCCATGTTCGGCTCGAACGCAACAACGCCCGGTTCCATGCGCACTGCGCGCGCGCCAGAAGCATGGGCGAGGCCGGCGCCGCGCTTGTCGGGGGTTATGGCGATGCCCGTCGCTACCATCTGCAAGGCGAGAGCGGCCAGCAGGTGGTGCTTGACGGCTGGTGGTTCAACGTGGCCTGGTCGTTTCTGATCCGGCAATACTGGCTGACCCGAGGCGACGCGACGCTCGTCGCCGCGCGGCCGGGCGACTGCGTGATCGATGCCGGCGCTTGCTTTGGCGACACCACATTGGCTTTCGCCGACGCGGTGGGTGCCGGCGGACAGGTACATGCGTTCGAAGTCGTGCCGGACAACCTGGCGGTGGCGCGCCACAACCTGTCACTCAATCCGCGCTTCGCCGCCACGGTGCGCTGCAATGCGCAGGCGCTGGGGGCGGTGTCCGGGCGCCTGTACGTGCACGGCAGCGGGCCGGGCGCGGTCGTCAATGCCCAAGCCGGAGGCCAGCCGGTGGATGTCATTTCGATCGACGAGTACGTGACCAACGAGGCTTTGACGCAGGTCGATTTCATCAAGATGGACATCGAAGGCTCCGAGTCGCAGGCGCTGGATGGCGCCATCGAGACCCTGCGCCGATTTCGCCCAAAGCTGGCGATCTCGCTCTACCACCGGCCTATCGATCTGACCCGGATCCCGCTGTGGGTGGATAATCTGGGTCTGGGTTACCGTCTCCATCTCGACCACTACACCATTCACCAGGAAGAGACGGTTTTGTATGCCATTGCCCATTGATATCCCCGAGAACCCAGGCGTCGTTCCAATTCAATGAAACCCATTCAAGTAGGTCTGTTCGGCATCGGCACCGTTGGTTCCGGTACCTTCAACGTTCTGGCGCGCAACCGCGAGGAAATCGTGCGCCGCGCCGGCCGCGACATCGTCATCAGCATGGTTGCCGATCTCGATACCGGGCGTGCCGAACGCATCGTCAAGGGGCGTGCAACTGTCACAGCCAATGCTGACGACATCATCAACAACCCCGAGATCGAGATTGTCATCGAGTTGATCGGCGGCTACACCTTCGCACGCGATCTGGTGCTCAAGGCGATTCGCGCCGGCAAGCATGTGGTCACCGCCAACAAGTCGCTGCTGGCAACGCATGGCAACGAGATCTTTGCCGCCGCCCGCGAAAAAGGTGTGGTGGTCGCGTTCGAGGCGGCGGTGGCCGGCGGCATTCCGATCATCAAGGCGCTGCGCGAGGGGCTGACTGCCAATCGCATCGAATGGATCGCCGGCATCATCAACGGCACTTCCAATTTCATCCTCTCGGAAATGCGCGACAAGGGGTTGCCGTTCGCCGATGTACTGCGCGAAGCGCAGCGCCTGGGCTACGCCGAAGCCGATCCGACCTTCGATATCGAGGGCGTGGATGCCGCGCACAAGCTGACCATCATGAGCGCCATCGCGTTCGGCATTCCGATGCAGTTCGGCGCCGCCCATGTAGAGGGCATCACCAAACTCACGCGCGAAGACATCCAGTACGCCGAGGAACTGGGCTACCGCATCAAGCTGCTCGGCATCACCCGCCGTACCGAGGCCGGCATCGAACTGCGGGTACATCCGACCCTGATCCCGACCAAGCGCCTGATCGCCAATGTCGAAGGCGTGATGAATGCGGTGCTGGTCAAGGGAGATGCCGTCGGCGCCACGCTCTACTACGGCGCCGGTGCCGGCTCCGAACCCACCGCGTCTGCAGTGATCGCCGACTTGGTCGATGTGGCGCGCGCGCACACCATCGATCCGCAACAGCGTGTGCCGCACCTGGCGTTTCAGCCGGACCAGCTGGCCAGTACGCCGATCCTGCCGATCGGGGAAGTCACCACCAGCTACTACCTGCGCCTGCGGGTCAAGGATCAGCCCGGTGTGCTGGCCGATATCACCCGCGTGCTGGCCGATCATGCCATTTCGATCGATGCGATGGTGCAGAAAGAGCCTGCAGAGGGGCAGGAACAGGTCGACATCATCATGCTGACCCATCTGGCGCTGGAGCGAAAGGTCGATGCCGCCATCGCCCTGATCGAAGCACTGCCGGTGGTGCTGGGCCAGGTCACACGCATCCGGCTCGAGGAGTTGCGCTGATGGCCGCAGGCCTGCATGCCCTGCGCGGCTGCGTGGCGGGCCTGTTGGCGCTCGCTTTGCTGGCCGCCTGTCAATCAACCCAGGTCGTCACCGCAGCGGGCGGCACGCTGATGCAGGCGCGCGAGGTGGTGCGCCTGGTCTACACGCAGTCGGGTGAACCGGGCGCCAAGACCCTGCCGTACTGGGCCGGCGACATCACTCCGGCAGTGCGCCGCATCATGGGCCGTTTTCCCGAATCGCGCGGCGGCTTCGAGAGCGGCGCGATCGGCATCACCAGCGAAGGCTTTTTGGCGCTGCGCGACCCGGCGGCGGGCGATGCGGCGTTGCACACGCTGATCAGGCAGGAAAACCTCGATCGCGGCATCCTGTATGCGGCCTCGGCGCTCGAGGTTGGCCATGGCAGCGGCAGCGCGTTCGGCGACTGGATGCCCTATGAACGCGCTTCGTTTGCCCGCGAATGGGTGGCGCAGGCACCCGCCGGCTGGTGGCATCGCAGCGAGAAGGGCGAGTGGCTGCGCAAGGCTCCAGGCCCGGTGTCCGAGGACGCCGCGGCGAAATGAGACATTTATTTGCGCGTGGCTGCGGGCAGACATGTGGCGACGAAATTTACGCCAACTGCTACCATCTGCGAGTCATTCAGCAATAGCTTGGTCATGGTGAAAATCGACGATAGCCAACGTGCGGACGAACTGGGCCGCTTCTTCGTTTCCCTGAAGGATCGTCCGCTTGAACCCGATGATCCGGCCTATGTCCCGGATGTGCATGTCGAGGCTTCCGGCGACCCGATCAACGACCTGGCGCGGCAGATCACCTGGGACCAGGGCGGCGGCACTTATCTTTTCACCGGCCAGCGCGGCACCGGAAAAAGCACCGAGCTGCGGCGCCTGCGGCGCGACCTCAAGGCCCAGGGGTGCACGGTGTTTTTGCTTGATATGAGCGGCTATTTGCTCGAAACCGAGCCGATCGAAATCGGCGATTTCGTGATTTCGCTTATGGGAGCGTTGTCCGACGAGGTTGAACAGCTGTATCAGACCGCGCCGGCAGCGCGCAGCTACTGGCAGCGCGCGGTCGAGTTCATGCACACCGAGTTAGCGGTCAAAGAAGTCAGTGCACAAGGCCTTAAGCTGGAACTCAAGGGCAACCCGACCTTCAAGGAAAAAATCCAGGCAGCCTCGCGCAACAACTTGTCGGCGCTGGTGCGCGATGCGCGCAATTTTGTTCTTGAAGTGTGCGAACTGGTGCAGGAACGCGAAGGTGCCAACCGCAAGATCGTGCTGATCGCCGATTCGGTCGAGCGCCTGCGCGGTGTCAACGCGGACGGCGCGAAAAAAGTGTTCGACAGTGCCGTGGCGCTGTTTTCAGGCAATCCTGACAACCTGAAATTTCCGCCCCTGCATGTGGTTTATTCGGTACCGCCCTATCTGAGCGCGCTGACGGCAAACCTGAGCGCGCTCTACAGCAGCCAAATGGTGTTTCTGGCCAGCGCGCATGTATTCGAGACGCCGGCGGCCGGCAAGTCGCGGCAGCACAGCGCGCGTGGCCTGGATGCACTGCGGCGCATGGTAAGCCAGCGTTACGCCAACTGGGAGGCGGTACTGTCGGCACAGCAACTTGACCGCCTGGCGCTGGCCACGGGTGGTGACATTCGCGATTTCTTTCGGCTGATCAGAGCCTGTCTGGTCAAGGCCGGCAATCCCTTACTCGGCTTGCCGGTGTCGGACCAGGTGCTGACCGATGTCGAGAATGCGATGCGCCGCGAGATGCTGCCGATTCCGGATGAAGACAAGGATTGGCTCAAGGAAATTGCCACCACCCACCAGGCCGAACTTAAAATGATGGACCGGCTGTCGACCCTGGGGCGCTATTTCGACACGCGCCTGGTGCTCAACTACCGCAACGGCAGCGACTGGTACGACGTCCATCCCCTACTTTGGGAAGTCATCGACGCCCATGAATCGCGCCCCGACAGCGGAACCAAGCCCGCAGTTTGAGGCAGTCTGGGCTGATCTGCGCACGCAACTGCAGTGGAGCAGCGGGTTTGCGCTGATCTTCATTTTCGTTTCGCAACTGGCGCAAGTCGATGCCCTGCGCCAACGGGTGCGCGATTCCCTGGCGAGCCGCTCGTTGCAACTGCATGCCAGTGCAGCGGAAGTTCCCGAGGGCCTGGTCGAAGCGTTGCTCGCCGTGATCCTCGCGCGAGGCGCCAGTCCGGACGGCGGACCGCAGTGGGTCGAGGTATGGCGTGATAGTCCCAATCCGGCGATGAATCTCGCGCGCGGCAACCTGCTGGCGCGGCTCAATGAGCGGCGTGGCACGCTCGAAGCACAACTCAAGGCGCCGCTGATCCTGTTGCTGCCGGTTGACTTCAGGCCGCAAGTACGCGATCTCGCCCCCGACCTTTGGCATGTACGCGCTTTTTCAGCCGAACTCGACGCCCCGGCCATGCCTGGCGCCGCAGTGTCGCCGGGCGATGCGCAGGCGTCTGCGGCTACCACAGACGCGGTCGCAACGCCCGTGCCATTGCAACTGCCGGTCGAAGCGCGCAGGGTGGTCAAAGCCTGGACGCAACTGCTTTTGATCGGCGACGCGGATCGTCTCGACATTGGCCTCGGGCTGGAGGCTTTCGACCGTTACCTGGAGGCATATCGATTCGAAGATGCGCGTGGCGTGCTGCAAATTATCGAGCGCGTTGCCAGGAAGGGGTTCGCCACGGCCGCCGGCGCAAGCGCAATTTCGGCTGCGTTGCGCACTTTGGCAATGGTGTTGGATCGCGTCGGCCATCTCGCCATCGCGGAGCAGCGGATGCAAGGCGCCGCCGAAGCGTATGCCGAGAGTCTGCAAATTTCGCGCAAGCTGCTGGCGCAACTGGGCGAAACGCCGCAGGGCCTGCGCGACCTGAGTGTTGCGCTCGACAACGTGGGCGG
>ENA-ORBV01001985-ORBV01001985.1-microbial-mat-metagenome-genome-assembly--contig:-NODE-1985-length-44228-cov-13.291703_pt1 | contig 44228 bp, 53 predicted proteins | sample MGYA00237777_ERZ505514 | MGnify/ENA primary metagenome ERZ505514 (study PRJEB26160, sample SAMN06269048) | microbial mat metagenome | isolation source: Oligotrophic lake microbial mat | place... | reverse complement strand
CTAGACCAATCGAACGCGGTACCGGCTACGCTGGCTTTCTCTGCCACGAGAGACAGAACACGCGAGCGTACAACGTTACGGCGTTCATCGCCGATCACTACTGCCAGCACTGAAGCAAGCGCTGCCTTGGTGCTGTCAACGGCGTCAGGATTGATCAAGCCGTCAATCTCTGCCGTGACCGATGGGAGATAGACACTGTAAGCGGGAAGATCAGCACCGGCTGATTTTGTTCCCGATTTAGCGGTTACATCGCGGAACCTGACGACGGTCAGGTCATACCCGTTGATTGACTGCTGTTCTTTCCCGAACAGTGCGAGAAGGGAAAACATTGCTGCGGGGTGAATGCTAGTGCTGGTATTCATTGTGCTAGTCCTAACCACGAACCGGTATGCACTCATGGCGATAGCCATCCGGTTCGAAGCGAAAGAGGGAGAGTAGAGCGAGTGCATGCCACGATTTTACCGGCAGACGGAATGCTGTCAAGTGGGCAGAAGGCATTGTATTTTGCTATCAAGGTGATAGTGGTTGACTATGAGAGTGATTATGCTCGTGGCGCATATGTCCGAATTGGTGCTGCGATGCGGTATGGTGCGATGCGGTATATTGCACTGCAATATTACCTAGGATGATGGTGCGATGCGGTATATTGCACTGCGGTATGTTGCGATGCAATATGTTGCGATGCGGTATATTGCGATGCAACATATTGCGATGCAGCATTTTGCGACGGGGAATCGGCCCTGTGGAATTCCTAGATATGATCCTGAACAATTATGAAGAATATTGATTAGAAAGAATGATGCTTAGAAAGAATGATGCAATATCCTGAACAATTATGAGCCTGAACAATTACGTAAAATAGGTATACCCTATTAATGGATCAATGAAATTAATGGAATCAATGGATTAATCCATCAATTATGGTACGGGAGCCCCTTTTCCCCCCTCTCGCGCGACCCCTTGTGTGGTAATAGGCGTGATGGCAGCATGTAGTATGGTAGTATATGGTAGTATAGTATGATAGTATATAGTAGCCCTACTAGTACTAGCGAAATAATAATAAATCTTTTTTGTGGGGGGGATAACACAACACATATACACAGTGCTAATAGTACTAGAGATACTGGCACTGATACCAACTAGGGGGCAAAATGAGGGGGGCGCGGGAGCCCTAGGGATGAGAATTGATCGATTAATTCATTGATTTCATTGATATGATTGATCGTGTGATTCATTGATCCATTGATAAGGAACACCTTTTTCCTTACTGTTTATGAGTATGATGCTCGCAGGGCGGCATAAACACTAGTAATCCTCAGTAAGTAATAGTAATAGCATCAGCAATAGTAATAGTAATCCTCAGCGGCAGCAAGGATGAGAGAGGTTAATCGGGCGCGGGGATATGGCACGCTTATCAACTTAATGAAAAAAACCCTATTGACATTCGATTTATTTTTCTGGTATACTTGGGTTTAGTGCTTGGACGACGCTCGTTCTTGTTACTAACGTAATAGATAGCAGCAAGCCCGTTGTTATCTGTTTGAAGTAATTCGATCTTTGAGAGGATCAATATCATGCATAGCGATAATGTATATTATAGCAAAGTCGGCATAGAAGGCCGGCCTGAAGGTTCCCCATATGTGTTAGTTGCTCGCAAGAACGGAACCTTTGCTGTATTCTGGTTGGAAAGCAATGATCCGAGGGTTAGCAGGATAACCTTCGTGGCGGAAAGACTGGCAATGAAAAAGCCAGTGCTGAATAACAAGATCAAAGTAGTCGAAAAAGCAAGTATCCTGACGATGCACTTGTATCGTGAGATATATTATGTTGCGGATTTGATGTTCCGTGGCATTCGCTTCACGCCGACTTTTGCTGATTCTGTCAAGAATTGGAGCAACTAGTCATGACAAAACTAACCTATGACAATCTCATGAAGGCTAATGCTGTTATTAACCTTGCCAAAAACGCATTGACCGATGCGTACAGGACGTTCGGTCGTCTCACTAAGTGCATCGGCAATCAAAAGAAAAACCAAAATGTGGCTTACTTAAGATCGGCGATATTTCGTAAGTACATGGTGCGCAATGCCAAGAACTTGAACGCTATATATGATCATGCTGCAAGTGTCGCTGCCGATATAACGGCAATGAGTTGCATGTCAACTGAAAAGCTGTATAGCATTGCGGTAACAAAACTTAATCGCATGCGTGGTGATAGCAGCAAATGCGATATTTACAAAAACAAAGCATTAGATTATCTTATCGAATTGGATACTGCGTTCGAGCATTGGTTGTGGCAAGACATATCAGAAGATACCTTCATCAAGGTTATCGTTGATATTGATATGGCAATAATGGAGCCCGAATTCTCACGCGAACATAACGCGCAAGCAGCTTTCCGCTATTGAACAAAATGAACACTGTTGATAGCAGTATCCGTGATGGGCTAATCACAACAATTAGCCTTCATCAAAAGCACTCAAATACTTCTACGGCAGATGCTGCTGTAGAGGTATTTCGCAGAGCTAATACGCCCATGTCAATCCGTATATATGTGCTATTGCATTTGTTGGACATAGCACAAGCTGAAGGGAAAAAGACATGAAAATACTTTGTTCAATAAGTGGAACACCTTGGACTAGCAATGACATGCTACCGTTCAAGCTGGAAATGCCACATCCTATCTTTAACCTGCCGTTCAGTGATCTGGTAAAAGCACTGGATTATGTACGCACTGAAGAGGAAAGAGTGCTTCGCAAGCTTCGTGATGAAGTTGCAAAAGAGTCACAAGAAAATCCGTTCGAGCCCTCTGGAGCGGAAAGCATCAAAGACATTAAGCAGAATCATGCCAGTACTGTGCTTGCTCAGCTTAATGAGCATGCTTCCAGCTTGGAAGGATATGCGGAAGAAATGCTATCCAATGATGCGCTTGTGCTTCTAACCCTTGAAGCAATGAAGGGTAAAGAGTATAAGCATCCTGCATTTCAACACTTCACTACCAAAAAGCTTGTATTCCTAGCATGGTTCAAACATAGTGGATTGCTGTCAATTGATCCGGGCGCATATGCTAGGCCACGCCCAGAGGTTTTGGATGCATACTTTTGGCCGGCAATTAAGTTGTTTATGTGGGCAAGTAACATTCAGGCGGAATATTTAAAAGAGCGGTTACCGCTATATAAGATCAGCAAGCATAATCAGAACCTGAATCTCGGCAATCTTGGATTCTATCTTGATGAACTAGACATTGCGCGCCGGGACATTGGGGCGAAGTTTCGTAGCAAGATGATCGAAGATAAGCTTGAGAATTACGAACAGGCCATCGCTTTGCTAGTCTCTCGCAGGGTGGGGGAAGATAAGGATATCTGGCAAGGTAACAATAAGCTTGTCGCAAAGTGGGTACTGATGAGTACCAACGTACCAAAATCCATTGCGCCCTATTGGTATGGATTGCTTAGCATCCCGCCAGAAAAACTGCGCTATGGCGGTGTTCCGATTCTGGGCGCCACAAAGGATGAACCGAAGTATACTCCAGTCAGGCTTGCAGATGTTAAAGAATTGCGAGACCATCTTTACGATAACCTGCTAGAGCCCAGCAATGCAGAGGGAATGCTGCTAGAAACAAGCAGTTATTACTTTACTAGCGCAGGGCTTGCGATGAAGCTGGTAAATAGGGCTATCGATTACTTTGAAAGTGAACGCAGTCAATTTGAGATGCTTAATGAGAGTGTCGATGCGCCGCTTGTGCAAACAAATGATTTAGCGTTAGAGCAATTTGCAAACGCTAACGGTTTAAGCACCAAGCCCCTGTTTACGGCTTTTGTAACCAAGTTAGATTATTACATCGCAATGGCTAAGTGGCGTATCGCGATGCGTGCGGCAATGCAGGCTCAGCTTGAGGCTAATCATCTCAAGATACCACCGAAACCGGAAACATCGTTTGATATTGGAGCATAAGATGGCATCAAGCATTAGTCCTAAAATGGAGTTACTAATCGAGGCTGCGCGTAAGCGTATTCTGGAGCGGGCGCAGGCAAGCAAGCCAGAGTCTGCGCCGATTATGCCTAGCATCATGGCATTAGCAGTGCAAGATGCGGTGGAAGCATTGCCTGCGCCGGAACCTGTAGTTGGGACACCGCTTATTAAGGAAGGTGTTCCGTTCGACTTCTTCACCATCAACGGTATCGTCCTAAACGAACAGCAACGTAAAGCTGTTCAAATGTTCGGCATTGAAGGGGTTAGTGGCTGTCTCATGGGACCAGCGGGCACTGGCAAGACTACTACCACGTATGCTATCGTTCGGGCTATGATGCATCTTGGACGAATTCCAATCATACCAAAAGGCTTCGAACATAAGTATATGCATGGCGGTACGCCCGGAATATGGGGCGGAAGCTTTACACGGATTGCCACGCGTAATCTGAAGGGTAATGTCCCACCAGATATCAAGCATAACATTCATACGATACATAAATTGTTAGAATTCCAGCCAGTCTTTTATGAGACTATCAACGAAGAGACTGGCAGACCTAAGACAATTATGAATTTCGAGCCTAGCCGAAATAGGATTAAGCCTCTTTGCAGCGAACTCAAGGTATTTATAATCGATGAAAGTAGCATGGTCGGCACCGGAATGTATCAGTTGCTACTGGATGCTATCAGCAATACAGATGCGCAGTTTATCTTCATAGGTGACTTAGCGCAACTTCCACCGATATTTGAGCCTGCGATACTTGGATACAAGTTGCTAGAATTGCCCGTGATAGAGCTGACAGAAGTCTATCGACATGCGGGGCGCATTGTTAATCTGGCAAACCATATCCGTACCGGAAACACGATACCAGCATTGCGCAGTATGCTTCAGTATCGCGGTACGAAGTTCGCTAAGAATCTAGATAAGATTCGAGCGCTTGCTAGAAAAGAGTGTGCTGATATATGGAATGGAGAGGAAGATGGTAGCAAGGTTACCTTTCAATTCTTAAGCGAGAGGCTTACCGGAGAAAACGGCAAGCTAACTACCCTGATCAAGCTGTCTCAGTTCTTTAAGTCTGAGATAGAAGCGGGGAAATATATTCCTGAGACGGATATGATTCTTGTGCCGTTCAATGTGGGCGTTGGTAGTATCGATATCAATAACTATATCGCGGATTTTCTTTCGATTCAGCATAACCGCGTAGTGTTTGAAGTAATCAGCGGCAAGTTTAAACACTGCTTTGCAGTCGGGGACAAGGTATTCTTTGAGCGAGAGGAAGCGGAGATAGTTAGCATCAAACGAAACGAACGTTATGTTGGCAGGCATACAAGACGCGAAAGTGTGCATATGGATCGTTGGGGCGGTTACCGTAGGATGATAGATCAGACAGATACCGACGCAGAAGGATTTATGGATATTGATGCCTTGCTTGCTAGTACTGCTATCGGCAAGGATGCGGAAGAAATAAAGAACCAATGCAGTCATGCTATAACTGTTCGGAAATACGGTGAAGAGGAAACATTCACGATTAGCACTGCCGGGGAAGTAAATAACCTATTGATGGGTTATGCGCTTACGGTGCATAAGAGTCAAGGCAGTCAATGGCGTAAAGTATACGTTATCTTTCATAACAGTCATAACACAAAGCTTCAGCGTGAGATGGTATATACTGCTATTACACGCGCGCAAAAAGAGTTACACATAATTTGCGAACCGGAAAGCTTTGTGATTGGCGTAGAAAGCCAACGCATCAAAGGCAATACTTTAGCCGAGAAGGCAGAGTACTTCAAAGGTAGGATGGCAACTGACAAGGCAAAGGAAACTAAGCAAAGATTGCTTGGCATGTCAGATACTACTGAAGAGGTAATCTTGAAAATGTCTGATCAAGATACTGATCTTGTTGATGGTCCTGATACTGAAGAGGATATTCAAGATGATCTTAAAGAGTACTATGAAAGAAATGATACCGAAGCCGAGGAAAATTTGCCAAAAAAGTAGCTGCGTCGCTGCGGATTAAGCTAGCACTCACAGTGCCAGCACACCTTCAGCAAGCGGCGCAAGCTTCTCTTGATCGTGCGTGGGAATGTGCAAGACAGTTCTATCGTTACGATCCTAAGCTAGGTATCAAGCCAGCTCTGGACTATGCCTTACGCTCCCAAAGAGTGCTTGGCATGTGTTATTTTAATCGGCGCAGAGTGGCGATTAACCCGGTGTATCTAAGCTCTGATACGCCGGCAATAATGCGGGAGATCTTGGACATTACTATCCCGCACGAAGTTGCACATCAAGTTGCTTTTGATTTGTTCGGTGATCGTGGACATGGCTTGAAGTGGAAAGAGGTTATGAACGATGTTATGGAACTTTCCCCGGATCGCTTGTCTAGGATTAATACCACTAAGTTCGCAACAGATAAAGAGCGCATCATTATCGATGCGTTCAATCGCATGACTTATGAGGATGACACAGAATGAACATACTTAAAGAGTTTAAGTCAGATGTTTCGTTAGGAAAGGATAGCATGAATCGGGACATCCTTGCTAGTTGTACTGGTAGCAAGGGGTCTGCCACAATTGTATTCGATCTTGTTCTTGACGATGAGGGTATGTACATCATCAAGTTTGATCGACCGATGACAGTGCCAGCATCAACGGGGGCTATAAGGTTTTCAACAGGCTTTCGACAGTACTATGATGATGCGTTGATATTCATGATAAACACTTGTGACTATCAAGAGCCCGGCAATGATTAAAGGGAAGCCTAACTTGTTCTTGCACAAAAAACAATGGCATTGTATTGGACGTAATGGCGTGGTAGTAAAAGCGGCTACGCCTAAAAGTGCCTACGGACTGTGGAAGATAGTCACAAGACAACATGCTACGGCAGTGGCTAAAGTTTTGAAAGTGCTGCGAAGCTGTCGACCACCCTCTTGACAAAGGCCGGCGGCTATTGTATACTTGTTTTACGATGCGGAAACCAATGCATCCAAACCCTAGTAATATCCTAACTGGAGTTATCAAAATGAAACGCAATACTTTGTTGAATGCAATGTTTGCTGGCATGTTCCCGATGTACGCAGTTGAAGGCGCCGGCGCAATGATCAGCGCAACAACTGATGTTCCCAACGTCAGCGTTAGCACGGACCCGCTTGCCAACACCGAAAGCGCTACTGTCAACTTCCGCAAGATTCGGGAAATCAAGTCGCCTGAAGGGGTCATCACCAAGGATTGGAAGCGCGGTGCGTTCAAGCTGGATATTCCAGTACCAACGTTGGCAGGCATCCTTGCTGGCATGCAAGATCCGAAGATCAGTAGTTTCGTGATGGATTCTGTTCGTGATCAGATCTTCAATGTTCTCAAGAATCAGGTGGGCAGCTTGATTCCTGATGACAACTTCACAGCAATGAGTTTCGTGCTGGAAGCCAGTATGATCGATGTGTCGAAGCTGACCATTGAAGCTATTGCCAACATGCCGAAAAGCGAGCGTGGCTCAGGCATCACGAAGGAAATGCTGGAAGCCTTCGGCGCAGACTTCAAGGTTATCATGCTTGCAGACAATGCGCCACTCACTGCCAGCGGCAAGCGCCGCAGTAGCGATACTGTGGATCAGTTGGTTGCTATCTTGGTGGGCCGCGTTAACAGCATTCGCGCCCGACAAGACTTGCTTACGCAGTTGGATGGTCTGCTGGATATCTGGCTTGTTAATTCCGAAAACGGGGATGACTTCCAGACCGTATACGAGTATCTCAAGACTCGTGTCACTAGCTTCCTGAAAGTGGATGAGATCACTGAGCTGTAAGAGCAAGTTAGCACTATCAACAGCAAGCGCCAGTCGGAATATTGATAGGCGCTTGTTGGTGATTGCCAACGCAATTGCTGCCAGCTTTCCTAACAGTCCTATCAGGAGAAATAACGTGCATGGTACAATCAATATTGCAAACAGCGCCCTTATTCTTGAGTGTTCGGAAGATTCTATTCCAGCCGAAGAGGCACGTGTATTGCGCCAATACAGCGTATATATAACTGGTCATGCTGAGATCACACCAATCCTTCGAAGGTTTAACAGTGAAGATAAGCAACTGTTGTTTGTTGCTCAGATTCTTCTTGTTGAAAATAATAACGTTGACTGGGATGATTATGTCGCCCATTTCATGCAGCCGATATATGACGATAGAGTGCTGAAAGCAGCAAACATCGTTCCCTAACCCCGGCCGGGCAGGTAGTAACTTAGTATGGCGCAAGGCATCGCAGATTGAATCTAGTAAAGGTAATAGGTCTGGATCCCTAGACTCCCAGCTAAGGTAGTGTCTACCCGGTAGTAAGTAGCGAACGAGCACAATTTTAGCCCAGATCGGCATGTTGTATGTGTTCTGTTTACGAAAACTACCGAGTATGCATTAATGTTCCGCAGTAGTCTTTCCGCAGTAGTCTTTCCTCGTAGTACTTCATAACACACAATAGTCTTATCAGGAGCCTTGCCATGAAACTCACTTCAGAACTTGCCAACGCAGACCGTGCGCGTCTGATCGTAATTCTTAATGCAGTTAGGAACTCAAAGCTGCAACAAATAAGCATGGACAAGCATGACTTTGCACTAGTGCGGATGTTAGTCCGTGCCGTGGAATTTGAAACTGATATCCCAACAATTCAGCTGTAAAAAACTCTTTACCATTAGGGAATTAAAATGGGCCACTTCAAAGCTGGAGACGTTGCTATCTATCAGAATATGACGGGCAATTTTTCCTCGTTAAACGGAGAGCTTGCTTCAGTGCTTTCTGATATCAGTCACTGTGAAGATTGTAAGCGGCTAACGTATCAAACGCATCCATTGGTTGCTTTAAGTTTTAAGCTACCAGTCAAACTTGGCCCATTTATAGTAATGCGAGTAGTCGAAGAATTCTGTACACTGGAAATTGAGCTTCGTCCGTTGGGAGATAAAGGCATAGAAGATTCTGTTATTCATGGGCATGTTATCATTGATGATAACAGAGGCATGGATGTTAGTGTTACCCCAAAGAAGAAGGAAACTGTATGACTGGATGCCAGCATGGTAATGACTTTGAAACTTGCACTGTATGTGCTGAACAGTCTGCCGAAGATGCGCAGACAGCGGCGTACAATGAGATCATGGCAGATGTTCATGTGCCAGAGGCTATTGATCCTGGCATGTCTGTTAAAGACATCTATGCTACGCTTAAGCTGGGCCGCAGGGTTGCGCTTACGTTCGAAACGCATTCAGAGACAGCGAACATGGCAGCAAAGTTGCATCATCATCTGTCAGTTATCCGTAGCGCGGATAAGAAGTTAACTCAAGCGTTTCATGACTTCGTAGACTTTACAATTGTTTACAAGATAACGACTGTTGGGGATTCTCCAGCACTGCGTCGCGTAATATTTTCCCGTGAGATACCTACGGAAACCAAGCGCTTTATTTCTTTTGAGATATTGGACTGATGATGGACGAAGGTAGCAAGCCAAATTTTTGTGTTAACTGTCGCTGGGTTGCGACTAACGGAACCTATGATTCGTCTAGGTTCCGTTGTTTTGCTCCCGATAATCTTGATGGGTATGATCTTGTTACTGGCACTAACTTGTTCGTTCATAGAACATGCGAAGATGCTAGGGCGCATGTAGGCTATGGTGGCTGTGGAAAAGATGGGCTATGGTTTGAGCCTATTTCTATCCCGGTTGGGTCCATCGTTCCTACTGCCGCTATTGTTCCTACATCTGTTCTTCAACAAGTAACAGGGTTTAATGCTGCTAAGAAATCAATTAGCCCAGAGACGCAAGCTAAGATTGATGCTGCGCGGGCGCGTATAGGAAAGCGTATTGATCCCAACAAGATCGTGGAGTTATGATTATGGAAGATCTGGATGAAGCACTGGCTAAGTTAGATCAGCCTAAGAAACGTAAGTATGCAGAGCTGTGGACGCAGCTCAAGGCTAATCGCATCATACGTGTTTATGCTTCTATCCCAGATAGCCTTACCATTGTCAACGCAGTAAAGAAAGAAAAAAGCAAGGATGATAGCAAAGATGCTGGATATGTTTTATCTTCCGCAGCTGAGCCTCTTGATCCTACGCTCCCGAATCTAAGTGACTTAACGGCCAAAGGATACGCAGTTAAACTGACGTTCCGCTTGGTTCTTGATACCAGCATACGTGCAATCAAGGAACTGTGATGGACTATAAACAGAAGCAAGATGAAGTTAGAACCAAGATAGCTGCTCACCTAGGGAAAACTCCCGAAGAATTAGTTGGACAACTTCATCTTGTTGATCTTAGTGGAGTGCTGAAATACATAGCAATCAGCTATAGTCACATTAGAAGCGCAACGATAAGTGCGGAGAGTGTGCCAGCTGTCCTATCGTTGTTTGCCATGGTAGTAGATATCCTTCCTTGGGTATATGCTGTTGTTGCAAAAGATGAGGCTATTAGTCTATTGCGGGCCGCAAACAAAGCGCAAGATCAACAAGGAATTGCTGAGCACAGTGTTGCGTTAGCTAGTGCTAGGGCAGAGCAATTGATGTATCAGATTACTTATTCCCTTGAACAAGCAGGGGTTTCCGCAGAATTGATTCAAGAATTACGAACTGTTGCGAGGCAATCATGAGCGATCAAGAAGTATATCGGCAAGGTAAGTTTGTTGTTACCGTAATGCCAGAAGTATACATAGAGTTTGTAAAAGAACTTACGTTGCATCACAAGGAGCTTAATGCGGCGCTGGCGTTTGCACAAGTCAAGCTTGATGATGGTAGCGCATTTGTGCTGCTTAATGAATACTTGGGTACGCAAGTACAATCAGGCATGCCCGCTGCTTTGGGATACGCGCTGTTGCTTAGAGCTCTCAAGCGGCGAACAGCTAATGACTACAATGCCGCACAGATTCGTGCCATGCGAGATAGCATAGCTGATGAGCGGCAACAAAATGTTGACTTCCAGCTGGGCTCTGGTGTGGAAGTTGGCAAGGGATTGTTCTATGATCCCAACAACCCCGATGATATCGGAGCACAGCCGAAGTAACCGATGTTACTACTAGGAGAAATATCATGGAACTGGAAGTTATAAAAGTACGATTTGAATGGCGTTGGAAGCCAAGTATTTTGAGGCTCTCTCGCACTTCCCCTGTCTTTCGTAAGCATGGCATTGGCGTAAGTTGGGGACTTTGGCACGTCAGTATTTGGGGCGAGAAGTTACCTGTCTTAGAGTGCCGTGCGTGCGGTGCTCGTACTTGGGAACCTCGCAAACACAAGTGTACTTGGGAGTAGAAATGAAACCACCGATCACACTGTTTAATTTTGCTAAGCATATGTCTGAAGGCCCAAAAGATATTCATACGTATGCACTGTTGTTAGCTAGTCCGACTAAGAGCGGGCAATATCATGCAGTCACGGGCATACATGTAAACAAGATGCTCAAGACAGTAGTGCTGACAACTGAATTGGCCGTACAAATAAAGCCGGAAGAAGCTGTTAGCAGCGGCAAGGTGAAAATATGATGCTAGAAACGGCAGATATTAGCAATCCAAGTGTGATTGCTATGGTTCGGCAGCTTGAAGTTCTTAAGGGCATGCTAACTACTAGCGTACCTTTGATCCCGCAAGCAATGGTAGATCTGCATAAGAACATGCAAGCGCATGAAGAATTAGCGCACCTTCTAGATGATGAGGGAATTGCTATGCTTGTGCAAATCCATCAACGTCACAAGGGGCTTATCATTGTGCAAATGACTGCGGCAAAGCAGAAGGCAGAGGCTAACAAGCGCACAAAGATCAACGTCAATAACATTCTGGAGTTATGATGGCACTCGATCTTGATAGCAATCTTGCTTTGAAACTTAGTGGCACGCCCATATTTAGTGGCACTGACTTCAGTCCGAACAAGGCAAAAGATTCTAAACAGCGACGATACCGTGAGATGGCTCGCGGCATTAATGTCACTAGCTATTCTACCTTGGAAGCTCTTTATGAGTGTCCTAGAAAGTTTCAGTTGAATAAGTATAAGTCAGCTGAGCGTTTCAAGGTAGCTGTTTCCTGGGAAGAAACCAACGAGCATTTTGCATACGGTCGTGCGTTTGAGACAGGCATACAGTCAACCCTTCTTGGTAAGAGTTGGAACCAGATCTGGTATGATATGTTCATGGCTTGGGACTTGCCACTCGATTACAAGCCAGAGAAAAATAACAAGAGTTTCACTCAGTGTGTCATCGCAATCGAGAAGTTCCAGACTATTGCTCCCATCCTCTTCGGAGAGTGGGAAGTTTTTAACTTCATTGATAAAGAGACTGGTGAGACCAAGCCAGCAGCAGAATTGTCGATGCTGGTGGACATGGAAAATGGCTACTATTTCATGGGGCACATGGACTTGTGTCTACGGCATAAGACATCGGGACGCTTACGCGTTCTTGAGATCAAGACAACTGGCAATAGGCAGCAACAAGAAGCGCACTACAAGAATTCGCCACAAGCAACTGGCTACAGCATTATCCTTGACGAAATCGCTGATAGTCTAGATGTAGTTTCGGATTATGATGTGTTCTATCTCTGCTATGTCACTACCTTAGATGACTTCAAATACTGGGAGTTTCCAAAGTTCCGTAGCAATCGTGCGGATTGGTTGAACACATTGTTTTTTGATATTCAGCAAGTAGATAACTATCGCACGCATTTGTTCTTTCCGAAGCGAGGTAATAATTGCGTTAGTCGTTTCGGCTATGTGTGTGAATACTTTGGCTTGTGTGACCTAGCGCAAGGAGCAGACTTTGTGGCTGTTGAAGATGCTGAGATTCTTAGTTATGATTGGAATTTTCAATTCAAGATCAGCAAGATCATTAGCACTCAACGTAATCTTATCGACAACCCTAGATAGAGGCTATCATGACTCCAGAATTAGAAGCTAAGGTTGCTGCCGCCAAGGCTAGAATAGCAGCAGAGCGGGCACTAACATTGATGCGAGCACAAGCACAGGTTCCTGAGACTGTAGCTCCAGAAGTTCAGCCTATTGAGCCTATTGAACCAACTTCCGTAGCACCAATAGTAGTTGCCGCATCCCTTGCACCGGTTGCAGTTAAGCCGCAGACAACCGTTGTGTTTGATCGCAAGGGAATGGCTAGCAGTTTGCTGTCATTACCAACCATGATGGACGTAGGAGATCTGGAGCGAGAGCATGTTTGTTTATACGGGCCGCCTAAGACAGGTAAGACTCTTGCTGCTGGCATTCTCGCTGAGTTTTATAATGTCTTGTGGTTTGATGGTGATAAGGGACTCAAGGCTATTTACGACAACCTGCCACCTGAGTTGCTCAAACGCATTATTCCGTTCAAGGTTCTGGATACTCCAGATACTCCAATGTATGTCCGCACCATGCTTAAGGTAGTGACTGGGCGGAAGATAACCATGTGTACTGACCACGGAATTGTTGACTGCCCCATGTGTAAGAAGGAAGGTAAGAACATGCCAACCTTTGCACTCAATCAGCTTCCAGACAATTGGGTTGTTGTGATGGATAGCCAGACGCAATTCGTTACTAGTGCGGGCCGCCAGATTACACAGCAACTCTTTCCTGGCAAGGAAGCTCCGTTAGATTTTAAGTTCGAACGAGATCAATGGGGCAGTCTCAAGAACATCATGGATAACTTAGGTAACTACATCAAAGATCTTAATTGTAACTTTATTGGGATCAGTCATGAGACTATGGTAGAGACTGAAGTACCAGGTGTTAAGACTCTTGCAGCTGTGGCTGGCAGTGATAACAGCAGCAAGACTTTTGCCAGAAACTATGGCACCGTTGTATTCACTAGAGTAGTGAACGGAAAGCATACGTATAACAGTGCCACTACTTTTGCTGGGAACATTCAGACTGGCAGCCGTAGCGGCATCGCTCTTGAAGATCAGGAAATACCAGCACTACTGCATCTGTTTCGTCCTAAGGATGCAGCAACTTTGCTTAAGGGAAGTTGGACGGAATGGTTTTATAAGCACGGCGGTAAGAAACCAAAGCCGGGAGAGAAGATTCCTACCGCACCGTTAGCAAAGAATGTGTTGGAAGCAACGGAGTAATACCGGCTCCTCAGCGGCCCTGGGGTATTTAGACTAGGCTAGAGTTATTGTTAGCATTAGCTTATAGTTATATTGAAAGGAAACAATCATGTCAGATCTGTCGCTGTTGCAGTCCATCCTGGCAAAGCCGCTTGATGAAGTCGCAGACTTGCCGGAATTCGTCACCCCGCCACCGGGTTCGTACCGGCTGATGATTACCGAAGTGACTTCCAAAGAGATCGGAGACAAGCCAGCAATCAGCGTTACGTACACTGTCTTGGCTACGCTTGAGTTGGCAGACAAGGAAGACGTTCCAGTACCCGCTGGCTCACTGTGCGGGGAAGCCTTCTTCTTCGGTGATCCTGAAAAGATTGACAAGACGTTGTCTGTCATCAAGTTGCGTTATGGCGCATTGGCCGAGGCACTGGCTGTGACTGATGTTCTGAGCCTGCTTGAAAAGCTGGAAGGCGTGGAGATCACAGCCACTATTGGTAATCGTGCTGATGCTCACGACAAGACCAAGCTGTACGCCTCGTACAGAAACGTTGCATTGGCATCCTGATCGGGCGTCAATGTATCTGTAGCAAGAGCCCTGGCAGCCACAAGCTGTCGGGGTTTTTGTTTTTATGCTACACCTCGCAGTAATAACTCAACCAGGAGTGCTATGATGAATCACGCAGAAAGTAGATCCACAGAAAGTATAGCGAAGTTTAACGAGCCCGTTAGTCTTATAGAGGATATCGAATTGCATGCTTTGTATATGTTGTTGCGGCGTGCGAACGTTGAAATAACACGACGCATGCGTGAGAACATCAAGAAAGGAAGGCACGGCTGGTATAATCCTGAGCTGGTTCCCAGGGAGAAGCTTCGGAATGAATTGATGTACAAGTTCTCGTCAGCACGGGGTTCCTCCGAAGATAATTTGGACCTGGCCATTATTGCGCTGATGCTTTATTGTCGTGAAACAACCAGCGTTACCAACAATGCATAACCCTCTCACGCCAGAGCGTCGCAGACAATATCTGGCTGCAATCTGGGATGTCTGCATGATGTGTCTCATGATTCTAGCTACGGGCACTCTTACGTTCGTAGCTCTTGGCCTCATTGTGGCTGTGTTTCGCTTTACACTGCGCTTCTGATGACAACTACTCCGCCCCGTAATATTCTCATTGCATTAACTCCTGATGATACTCCGTATATCGGAAAGCTTACATCATTGCTACGTGGACATAACGCCAAAGCTGTGTTAGTTAACGGTGAGAATGGGGCGGAGTGGGCGCAGTATTGCAAAGCACATAAGTTCACACATCTGATTACCACCAACGAAGTAGTACTCAATCAACTGATAGATTTTCCTATAAAGCAGAGCATTGATAATTGGAATGGCTCTTGCTGGAAACGTGGAGATCTTGAGATCTTAGCTATGAACCCGCTGCGGCAGATGTATTCAGTGCCATATGGTGAGTTCATAGCTAAGCATTTTGTCAGCAAGTTTACGGCCCCGGATAGCTGGCCGCTCAGTCCAGAGTTTACATGGGAGTTGTTAACTCCTTCTACTGCGGAGAACTGGTATGATAAATTTCGTAGTGCGATTCTCACGGGTGTGGACATTGAAACTTACTCGTTCGAGACATATAATCTGGATGGGAGTTACCTCAACAAGCATACCATCATTGAATGTTGCTGTTTTTCTGGGCTTTGGCTTAGCGACGGGAAGTTACTTTCGCACACTGTCGTTATTCCGATACACCGCAGCAGTGACCCTGTATACTGGATATATTGGCTGCGGCGTTTCTGCAGACTTCCAACGGCGAAAGTAATGCAAAATGGACTCTATGATTCTTTTCATCTCATGCGCTATGGTGCTCCCGTACATAGCTATCTTTTTGACACTCAGTCCTTATTCCATAGTTGGTATTCAGAGTTACCTAAACGACTTGACTTCATCGCCGCTTTTACAATTAAAGATGTTCATTATTGGAAAGATCAATCCAGATTTGGTGGTGATGATAATCTCTTTGAGTATAACGCTCGTGATGGCTGGGCAACTGTAGTCGGATGCCTTAACCTTGTGGCACAAATGCCCGCTTGGGCTAAGGCTAACTTCGTAGAGAAGTTTCCACTTTGGGTGCCAATCTTGGCAATGAATACAGAAGGGCTAGAGATAGATAGGGATGAACGTACTCGCTTAGTTCAATACTACCAGCAACGAATAGATGCTAGACAAGTTCAACTTGAATCTTGGTTCGGCGCTGGGTTTAATAGCAACAGCCCCATTCACGTTGCAAACCTAATGCGTTGTTTCGGTATGTTGCAAGTTACAAGTACCGATGAAAAATCCTTGTCAAGATGGGCTAACATGCACCCACTTAATGCTCGCTTCAAGCGAGAGATAGAAGGGCAACGTGCGGACAGAAAAGTTATCAGTACATATCTTAAGCCAGATAACAAACGTACTAAAGGGCAGAGACCTTTGGTTGTTGATGGCAGGGTGTTTTATGCCCTCAACCCTGATGGTACCGACAGCGGTAGGTTTTCATGTTCTGAAGGAGCGTCCTGGTCAGGCTCTCAGATACAAAATCAACCCGATAACGTTAAATCAATGTATGTTCCTGATAAAAGAATACACCGCAGCGGCCAAGTCTGGTTATTTGGAGAGGCCGATGGAGAGCAAGCGGAGGCTAGGGCAGTTGGATATTTGTCTGGGGATAAGAATCTTATCGCTACAGTGGAATCCACCCTTGATTACCATAAGCTCAATGCAGAAAGGTTTTTTGGTGTATTATACGCAGAGATAACAAAAGATATTCGGGATCTGGCAAAGCGAGTTAATCATGGTAGTAACTATAACATGGGCGCCAATGTGCTCATTGATACTATGGGTGAGATTAACATCCTTCGCGCCAAGAAATTGTTAGGCTTGCCCGAATTCTTTAGCATGAAGATGGTGGCAGAATATCTTTTAAGCACGTATGAAAAAGCATATCCGGAGGTTAAAGGGGGCTGGTATACGCATATTAAGAATGTCATTGGGCTTACCCATTTACTTATATCTCCCCTTGGGTGGACACGTTATTGCTTTGGGAACCCGAAAGGTAACAAGCTTGATCTCAACCAATACGTGGCGCATGGGCCTCAGAATCTTTCCGTCGGTATCCTCAACCGTGGCCTCAAAGCAACATACTGGAATATACAACATACAAACCCACTTTCATTTCGATTAAAAGGACAAATCCACGATAGCATATTTTTTATGTTTCTTGCTAATAGAATGGATCTAGCTTGGCGCGTAGTTGATCTGGCAACACTCTCAGTGCCAGTCAAAGATTACCGGGGTATTGAAAGAGTACTGAAGATCCCCATGGCACTCAAGATTGGCAGCCGCTGGTCTGAGATGAAACCTGCACCGGAGAGAGATCTTGCTATTTACCCCCGCAAATAGCTTGATTGAGCAGTATCTAGATATCAAGGCTGATACGGAGACGCCGATCATCTTTCACAGATGGTCAATACTTACAACAATTGCTTCGCTTCTTGCACGCAATGTATACTTACCTTTTGGCCAAGATAACATTTACCCTAACATGTATGTGATGTTGGTAGGGGATCCAGGCACTAGGAAGTCTACTGCGATCAAGCATAGCAAAGCTTTCTTGCAACTGAGCGGATATGAAAAAATTGCGGCAGACAAAAGCAGTAAAGAGAAGTTTCTTCTTGACTTACAAACAGGATTTGATAAGCTTGATGAAGATGGCATCTTGGACATACCTAGTGATATGGGCGGCAAAGAGTTTATTGCCTCGATTTATGCTAACCAGGATGATATAAATGCAACCTCTGACTGTCTTATATGCGCAGATGAGTTCAACGCCTTCCTTGGACATGGCAACGTTGAGTTCGTCGATCTACTTACAAACCTCTGGGACTACGGGGGTATGTATCGGAATAGAATTAAGACTGGAAAAAGTATCCGAATTCCAAACCCCACAATTAACATTCTCGGCGGTAACACACCGACTGGTATCAGCATGGCGTTCCCTCCTGAAGTTATTGGACAAGGATTCTTCTCCAGACTCCTTCTTATCTTTTCTGAGCCAAGTGGGAAAAGAATTCCCTTCCCAACATCACTTGCAACTGAAGATAGAGATTCAATCGTCGCTGGCCTTACATCCATACGCGCAACACTCGCTGGAGAAGTTACTCTCACAACAGAAGCAAGAAGCATACTCGGGGATATCTACCGAGAGCCAACAGACCTCAAGGACATTAGATTTAAACACTATAATAGCAGACGGTTTACTCACCTCCTTAAACTTTGTATAGTCTGCGCTGCTAGTGCTGGTAGTTTAGAAATCAATTCCGATTGTGTAATATACGCTAACAGCATATTAACAATGGCAGAGTTCTATATGCCGAAAGCATTGGGGGAATTTGGTAAGGCGAGGAATAGCGATGTTACTACGAAGATACTGGACGCACTAGATCGGGCGGAAACGCCCATGCAGATTGAGACGCATCTCTGGCCACTTGTTAGTCGTGACCTAGAGAAGCTGACTCATTTAGGGGAAATTATGGCTGGACTGCTATCTGCACACAAGGTACAGTTTATCAAGGGCCAAGGCTTTCTACCAATTCGGCCCCGGCTTAACTTCAACACTGCGCATACTAACTTCAGTCTGTTGCGGGAGTATTCATAAAATCACGCAAAGGTACCCCGCCCATGATAGTCTGCATCTGTTGACTAAAGGGGCTATTGATATTCTGTGCTAGCTTGTTAACTTGCGATTGATTAGCGCTTGTCATTAGCCCCGTCATATACCGATTAAAGCTTTCTTGTTTCCCACCTGCCTTAACGTAAGATGCTTGGAACTCATGTATCTGTTCCTGCGAAGGATTCCCGCCAGCAACCAGGGTAGTTTTAATAACTTCGCCCAGTCCTCGAATCTGATTTAAGTCTTTAGCTCTATATGCATTGATACGATACAGAGCATCCAATGCAATGGCTTCGTCAAACGGTTTACCACCAAGCACACGGCTAAGCGTTGCTATGCGATAGAAGTCTTGACTATTGCTCAACAATGATCCTTGACTGGTAGTTGTATACCCCTGCATAACTTGCGCAATGCCAGTAAGCGGGCGAGACAAAGCATTGTGTTCCAAACCTTGTGACAGTGTCGGCCAGAGATCTGCGCCCTTGATAAGTTTCTTTGACACGTCATAAAGATTGGCAACGAATCGAGTAGTAGCCGAAATAGCTGGAATATCCGCCAGCGTAGTTGGCAACACCGTAAGTTGCCGAGGGTTAATATCTCCACGACTATAGATGTTAACCTTCATGGATGGGTCAATAACGCTTAGCGCATTAGAACCAAGTCCATACAGCAACCAATCCCCCATCGTCTTACCAGCAGTGCTATAGGCAGCATTGTACAAATCCTTGTGCTCAGTGTTACCCGCAGCGTTGCCTACAATGTGTGTATTAAGGAAGTTAAACGCCGGCATCCCTTGCAGTCCATAGATCGATCCTTGCAATCCAAGCAATGTAGCTACAGACTTTTTATCTCCATCTCCAACGTACCGAAACAACTGCTGCATCAAGTTGAATTGATAAGTCTGGAACAAACTAATAGCCTGCCCCACAACTCCTTGGAACGCAATCGGACGTTGAGATGCAATATAATTTCCTTGCACTCGATTAACAAAAATAGAGATGTATTCATCCGCTTCTTTTACAGACATCAAACCACCTTCAACTGCAAGGTCTGTAACTTGCCGCATTACATCGCTAGTAATAAACCGCGTTGCTTGCTCTGACAATGTGTTGCCAGTGATCTTGCGCCCCTTCTCATACGCAGAATCAGTTAATGCCTTAGACTTTTCCCAGGCTTTTCCAAGCTTGCTTGTAGCTTGTGCTTCCGTCAAGGTTCCAAAGTCGTGTGTTAGATCCTTGAACAGTTCCCGTTGTTGTGTAATGGTATCCATCACACTGCCAATACGGTTATATCGATCGAGATGAATTGTCTCACCGCCCATAGCCTTTGCCATGTTTTGCGTAGCGATGTGCATAAGCTTAGAAGTACTGGGGATAGAAAACCCTTGGCCCGGCACTTCTGTATTTGTCAATGCTGCTAACTTTCCAGCTGTTGAGCTATCTCCCGCCGCAATGGCCTTTCTAAGGCTAGACATTTCGGCGGACAAAAGAATTGGCGTTCCGATCACGTTGTTAATTGCGTTAAAGAAATCCAGTTGCAAGATAGCGCCGGCCATAACAGCATGTGTTTGCGCAATAATTTTTGGCATCCAAGGCTTGGGCGCAATAGCATTGTTAGCAATCATGGCATCGGCAATGTCTTTATATACCGCGCCCATTCCAGTCTCACGTCCAATCTTATTTACACTATCAACAAACGCTTGTGTAGGCGCTTGTGTCTTGCTAAAAAGATCTATAAGCTTGTTAACCGGAGCTTCTACATATCCGCGCACAAGATTATTAAAGTCTGACCAGCGCTGGAATTCACTTATGCGGCTGATGTTCAAACTAGTCTTGATAATATCCGTGTAGTTATTTTTAACCGTATCACGAAGATATGCGTTGATGGTTCCGTACATTGACGTACTAACGCCGCTAGTCTGTTCTCCGATTCTTCTTAACTCTTCAAAGTCTTGACTATACTTATGTGCAACCATGCTTCTTGCAAGCTTCTCATCTTCTCGAAGATGCCACGAAAGAAATTCATCGACTGCTTGCTTTCCATCTGCGGACGGAATAAATTCACTGGCAACTCCTTTTCTTTTAAGTTCACTGTCAATAAGCACATCGTCAAAACCCAGCTTGGCATCAAAGTCTCCCATTGCTTGGTGATAGAGTTTACTTCCATCCTTGTTAATAACTTGATGTGTGCTGCGATCCACACGGCTAATCAACTCACGAAGTTTCTCTTCATCGCGAGCGGCAATGATGGATTGCTTCGGACCTTCAATGCCACCATCTAATGCGCGCACAATAACGAAGTGTCGATAGTTTCTGGTATCAACAGGGATTGGGTAGATTACACTTGGATCATAGCGATCACTCAAGCCAGCGTCATTACGCATTGCGGCAATATGTGGAGAGCGCTTTCCATTAATAACTCTATGCGCTTCAAACATCTCAGCAACTGCCTTGCTAACAGGAATGTTATCTACTCTCTTACCTTCTATCGCAAACTCCAAATCCTTCTTAGCAATCAAATAGCGCTCTCCGCCCGCCCCCATCGCAATAGGATGCCAGACCATGCTATCATCAAACTGACGCAAACGATTGTTGACAATATCAAATTCAGCGCCTAGCATTGGAGTTGCAAGAAGTTTCTGTGCGGCAGCATTCAGTATGCGAGTGCTTTCCGTTTGCATGCTCGTTGTTAGCCGCGCAGTTAGACTGCCAATAAACTGTGCCTTTCCAACCCAGGAACCATAATCCCCGTTAGTGAAAGTAAGTGGGCCAGCACCAGCATTTTCTCCCAACGGACCTTTGGCCGCAGTCTTGAAAGAATCTGGGAACGCGGCTAATAGCCCGCTGCCAAAGTCATGTAAGAAGTGAGCAAAGTTCTGTTCATGTATTTCTTGAATAAGCTGCACTCTGCGTTGAAAGTGTACTTCTCCTTCAGCACGAAAAGTATCATACGTCTTTGCTGCACTCGTACCTTGGTCGTAGTCAACGCTAGCAAAGCGCGGCCTAGTTATTTCTTCCGCGCTAGCGTACTTCACTACCCCGTTCGTATCTTGCTCTAAGATAAACTTATCCGTTGCATTGAGTCGATACTCAACTTCTTCCAACGGAAATCCTTTGGTATCCTCAGCTAGCTCCAACTTCTTTTTGATAATATATTCATGCAAGCGTTGTCCTGTTGGCGCACTGATAACCCGGCCATCTGCCCTACGAATAGTAATCTCAGAAGCACCATCTCGGGCCGCCTTCTCCAACAAAGGAAGATCATATTCTCCAATGGTGTATTTGTCAATGCTCTTCTTAGTCTCATGCGCCCAAAGATACCGCGCTTGTGTTTCTTCCACCGTACCTTTGAACGGTGTCCACGTCATATCTGCAACATCAATTTGCGTATGAAAGCGACTTCCAGCAGCAACAATGTTGCCAACGACTTTCAAAGGTTCTTTTGCTGTGGCTAAGTCAGCCAGGCCCGCAGTAGCGCGCTCGACAATTGCGCCCCCCTTCTCAAAGTCTACAATCAAATTGTTTTGTTTTCTTGCTTGCAAATCTACTTTGAGAATCTTGCTCTTAGGATTAATGCCGATTGTCCCATTGGGATTCCGCCAGATATCCACTCCATCTTTAAACGCAGCAACACTATCTTCATAAGCCTCTATGCCGCGCGGAGTCTCACGATTTACAATCTTTGCCCCAGAAGCTCGAAGATTAGAAACATCTCCAACAATTACAAAACCAGTTTCGTTTTTGTTAATTCCGCCGGGCTTCAATATTTTAGTAAAATCCTTGCTGAAAGCAGCTTTTATAAACTCATCACTGGACGCACCCATGTTAAACGTAAATGTCTCAGATGCTGAACGAGCATCTGGCGCGCCGATTCTTGTTAGCTTCTTTACATCCAGCATCATGTTCGCTGCTTCTTGCGTAGTCTTTGTAGTCAAAAAGCCAGCAAGAAATTGTGACGATAATGCGTTGTCTCCGCCAGCTAGCACATTGAATTCTTTTGCAACTAACAGGCCAAGTTGTGTTTGAGATTCTTCTCGAATATTGGTTTGCCGAATGTATGTTGCAGTACCTACCTCAGCTTCTACCTTAGGCATTTCCAGCATTGCTTTTTTGTACGCAATGATCTTTAAATCCGGAGAAGCACCATCTCCAATTTCTCCAAAGTTACGAAATGGCAAGTCAGCTTCGTTAACTTTACGAAGTGTTTTCTTTAAGCCAAAAGCGAGAGTAGCGCCCTCGATAACCCCACCAAGACCACCACCAAGCAGTGTACCAATAAGTATATTTTCAGATACATTTTTTAGGCTCGTAGCGTCAATGGTTGGATTACGGAACATAGTTGCTGCAACAGCAATTTCAAACGCTGCGGCGTCCAGTGCTTGTGCACCCGCGCCATAGCCAATAGTCTTCAATGCGTTACCACTTATCATGCTAAAAGGAGTTCCAGCTTCAATGGCCTTAGTAGCCTCTGCAGCAAACTCTGCTTGCTTGGAACGCATGAGATTAGTAGCAGCTCCAATGCCTTCACTATGGCGGCCAGACTGAGCCAGCCGCAAAGCTTTGATGCCAGCAACCCCTGGAACAATACTGCCAATAATAAAGCCGCCGAGGTCAACACCGGTTTGATTCTCAGCATAATATCTGCCAAGATCACTATCATACGCAGACAGTACATCCAGCGTCTTTACTTCCTCAATGTCGGCGCCAAAGAAGTTCTTACCAATATATGCCGCGCCATTATAGAGAGAGATAACTCCACTAGCAACTGCTGCCGGTGCGCCCTTACTTATTGCTTCCCCGACATCACCAGCAAAATTCCCTATGCTGGTTGCTCGCTTCTTAAACCAACTCTCGCCACCGCTGGCGAGATTATGATTGTCAATAGCGCTGTTAAGACTGTTGTATTCTGCGGCGCTCATTGGTCAGTCCTTCTCATAAATTGCAGCTTGCCGTCCATGCCGCCGATGGTATTGCGTGTCACTTGATTGGCCTCAAGCTTCAACTGCTGTGTTAAGGCAGTTGATATTTCCACACCCGCAGTAAGTGCCCTAGCTAAGTCTGGAATAACTCCAGCTTTCTTAACAAGGAAATATTTGGCTGCTTCTTCTGGCTTTGTCAAATCAATCCCATACGCACCAAAACCAAAAGTTCCCCCAATCTCAATGCCATAACTGGTGGGAAGACTTTTATTAATGCCAATAACACCAAGATTGTATGAGATATTACGCAGCCGAATGTTTTCCGCGTAATATCTTGACGCCACCAATCCTTGCATTGTTGGATCATTTGGATACACAGCTTCGATAGAGCCAAGAATCTGCAGCGTAGTTGGCTGCATTCCCTTATCAGTGTATGCTTTAAGTGCCACTGTAAGCGGAGCATCCTTAACCAAGAATCCACTCTGCATCAACGTTTGTGGAGATACTTCAAAGAATGGGTTACTCGGACCTTGTTTAGATGCACCTGAGATTAACTCTTGTAGTTTTTGTGCAACACGTGTATTGATATACTCAATACGACTCTTAGAATCTTTAACGTTCTTGATGCCTTCTTCTAGCTCAATTTGCCCAATAGTCGTATTGAGTGTTTTCATCAAAGCAACAGTACCTTCTGCCATATCCTTTCCAGGATTGCTCTTGATGAAGTTACCTAATGCAGTAACTGGATCTGCACCAAAGCTTCCAGATACTGCCATGCCCATGATCTCAGCTTGTTGCGCTGGAGGATATTTCTCAAACGAGCTAAGAGGAATTACGTTTTTTTGCCCAGTCAACGTAGCGTAATTCTGCAACAAAGCTTCAGTAGCCTTCTCAGACTTAAATGAACGCTGGAAGTTATATGCCAACACATTTCGCGCATCTTGTTCTCTTGAGATTCGAATGTTATCAATCTTGGATTGATACGCAGCGCTGGAGTTACGGAAGTCAATATCGTTAAGCTTACCTTCACCATTCAAGATGGCAAGATCTCCAGCAAGCTTTGTATTTCTGAAGTCTACATTCTTAGACGCAAGATCAATATCCGCCTTCGCTTTACGTTCGGTAGCAAGAGCAACTGCAAGATCCGCAGTAGCTTTTGCTTGCATTGCAGTGATCTCAGGAATAGACTTGTTGAACGCAGCGGCATTAGCATTTGATTGCGCAATACGTTCATTAATGCTACTACCAAGAATACCCACTTGGTCTGCCGTAGCATTATACTTATTAATCATTCCAGGAAGTTGGAGTTGGTTTAACAGCCAATCCGCAGGGTTGTCAAAAATTGTCGCGCTTTGCATTCCCTTAATCTCTTCCAATTGAGACAGGGCATCTTGGCGTAAGGTATCTTGACGAATAGCATCCTTGGCAACTCCTACATCCCTATTCTTTCCAATGCCATAGAGTTCATGATAGAAGCTTTCGTTGTCAGCAACTTCCTGCGCACGTGATTGATCCGCCCGGGCCTTATCCCCAGTGGCCAATGCCGCAGCATCTATTCCTTCCTTAGTGGAGACGTTTGCACTCGCTACACTATTAATGCTTTCTTCCAAAGTACGAGACAGAGCGTCCCGACTGGCCTTAGCTTTATCTTGTTCTTTTTTAAACCTAGAACTAGAAGAACCAGCAGCACTAACTTGAGGCTCAGCTTTAGTTAGCCCATCAAAGGTACGTTGCGCTAAAGCATCGAACGCGTTTGCATTTGTCAGATCCATGATAGATTACCACCCAAAAAGATCGCCAAAGAAAGAACCGACAGTTTCAAAAAGTCCAACAACACTGTTGCCAACATTCTCAATTGGATTTCCACCTTTAAGTACTGCACTCAACAACGTTCCAGCTCCTGGGAATCCAAAGTCAAGTCCCCACCCACCAACATCAAGAAGCCCGCCTACAGGATCAGTCAGTGATAATGCATCGAACGCCATACCAGCGCCACTCGCAGCATCAAGTGCCATACCAGCAGTATCCGTAAGATCGAACATGTTAAACAAATCCGTGCCACCACCAAAATTGCTAAACAAATCTGCCGCGCCGCCTAAGAAGTTACTATCCGCCAAGATGCCAGAATTATTTCCCAGCATACTTGCTAGCCCTGAAAAATCACTGCCAGCTGATGCTCCAGCAGAGGTTCCAAAACCAGACGATAGCAATCCAGCCAAGCCGCCCGTAGGATCCGTACCATCCAAAAGTCCTAGATCTATTCCAGCCTCTGGAGCTGTCCCCAACAACTCTTTACCGGCAGTAACTGCGCCAGTACCAGAAGTTTTTGACTCTCCCTTTTTAGCTTGCGGCCCTCGAAGTTTGCTATACGCAGATAGCGCTAAAGCTGCTGGCCCAAGCATGCTGCCAAGAGGACTTGCTCCCGTCGAAGTTACTTGCGTACGATTGGCGCCCATGCTTCCTTGCAACAATCTCGCCATCATATCTTGACCGTTTTGCATACCATCTAGCTTAGCCTTACTGCTGGCCGCAACAGCTGCTGCAAATGGCGCTGTTGACATCTGCGCTTGTGACTTTGAATTATATGCGCCAGCGCCTGCAGTAGTAAACAATGGGGCGCCAATGGCCGGCTTGGCCTTATTGAAGATATCTTGAATGATTCCATCAATAGAGTCACTGTTTGCCGTGCCACCAATAGATTGCATCAACTGCTGCATCATGGCCGCAGTATTTGGATCCATGGTGGATTTCGTGGTCTGTTTGCCAGTCCCAGTCATCCCCCCCACGGCCCCAAGAAGAGAAGCAATGCTGTTAAGTGTGTTCATCTCACTGCCAGCAGGTATCTTTGGAAGGGCAACGGTGGTCATGATTATTTCCTTGACATTGCGTTAATAGTCTCATCCTTGGTACGATTATTTCTAGTGGTACCAAAGTCGAAATTAAAGGCTTGATCCAACCAACCGCTGGCGCGCCCGATGATTAAGGTAACAATCCCTTTAACATATTCATCTAGCGGAGATATCCACACACATACTGCGAGCAGAATTAAGATCAATGCGCCGGAAAAGAAAACTAACGCATTAGCTCGATTGTTAACTTGCCCTACTTGTGCCAACGCAATATCTCTTGCCCGAGCGTTTGCTACATCCGTGAGATACATAACTTCAAGCTGCGTATCATTCTCCATCACAGCCACACGAAACGCAAAGAGTGCGGTAGGATCTGCGTGCAATGCAGCAATGCTCTCTTCAGCATTGCCTTTGCCAGTAATCTTGTTCGCAATCTCAACAATCTCAGTTGCAACAGCCGTACTTTTTTCCCCAATATTGAAGAACTTCATCAAGCTAGGAACAAGATTAGCAAGCGCCAGTCCCGCAGTAATTGGATCCATGATTATGTCTGTCCTGATTTTAGTTGAGCAACAGCTAACGCGTTATATAATTCTACTGTTTTTTGATACGCAACTTCCGCATCAAGTGCAGCTTTCTTACCTTGCAGCTTAACACTCTCCGAAACATCTGCCGCCCGAACCAATGTGTTTCCTTTCAGCGTAGCTTCAGGCTCCAACATCTCTCCAGCTTTTCGTTCCACCAATACCGCAGTAGGATAAAATTGCTGCGCATGCTCTATCGACGGAGCAACAATCACATTCAGCACAAGTCCGGAAGTTGGTTCAATGATAGCTAAGTCCATATCTTTCTCCTAAGAATAGTTTTGAAGGGCTAGAAATAAATGCGCATGAAACCTTGAGCACCGTTACCGCCAGCAGCATTTCCAGACCCACCGCCACCGCCAGCACCATAAGATCCAGGCAATGCAGGAGCTAAGCCAGCTGTACCATTAGCGCCTGGAAATCCACCTACGCCAAGTAGTGATTGTATAGGCGAGTTACCAGGAAAAACACTGCATGCGCCAGCGCCTCCACCACCACCATTTGCGCCCCCAACACCGCCGGTATTTGATCCGGTGAAGTGATGCGTGAATGTTGAACCACCGTTAAAGTTTAACGCGCCCCCAGCACCACCCCCTGCAGCTAAAATTGACCCCGGTATCAGCAGCACTGTACGTGCTGGCGTAGCACCACCAACAGCACCAACACCAGCACCACCAGCAGCAACAGCAACACTGCCATTCCAACCACCCCCACCATTCCCACCGTTTGGACTTGCACCGGCATTGCCACCAGTACCGACGCCAAGCGCGAGAATTATATTAGAAATACTGCCGGAGATACTTGCTTGCCCGCCATTACTGCCATTGACACCAACAGCGCCGCCCGCACCGGCCGCGGCTATGGTAAGTGTAAGCAACTCTCCGGGAACCACAGAAATTGGAAGCTTAGAGCCCATTGCACCAGCGCCGCCACCACCGCCACCGCCGCCAGGAGTTGAATTTCCGCCACCGCCACCAGAGCCCCCAGCAGAAACATCAACAAAAATTTGATTGATGCCCGCAGGAACAGTCCATTGATCTGGACCAGTAGTAATCTCTCCCGAAGGATTCAGTGCTGTAACAGCCTTACGTTGCCCAACACCACTTGCAGACGAACCTGCGTTAAAAGTAGCAGCGCTAAGCACCCAATCATTAGTTGCGTCCCTGCTGACTTGCCGAGGATTTGGCGCAACAGCCGTGAGCAACGTTACTAACGCACTTGGGGCAGAGGGCATTTCTGAATCACTAAGCCCAAACCTAACTGCATTGAAATAGTGATTTCCATTGATATCTATGTACACTGGCATGATTGCTCCTAAGCAAAGCGACTCAAAATTTGGGGGTTATACAGTACATCTTCGATATCTATTCCAGCTGTAAACTGTACATGTCCGTACTCAATAAACCGTTTCCAGCGCCCAGACCACTCAAGCCCAGCCCTTTCTGCTTCTTCTCCAAAAGCAATCCATTCAGGATGCATACGCTTATTAGTATCAAAAACAGCCCACAATGGCTTGCCACCAACCATTGGCACAAGGTCTGCAGCTAGCCCCCATTGATGCCAAGATCGACCTGCCCGAACTTTACTTGCTTTACGAGCAAAGGCTTCTTCTTGATCTGCTGCTGAGCGATTGGTGCAAACAAGCAACAATGCACTGCCAGTGCGTTTTTCGTAAAAACGCATGAAGGAAAGTAATTTAATCCGGAACAAAGTAAGTAAGACGTCAGGGGATCTGGAACTTTTGACTGCGATGCTAATCATTTCGGGCCGCCCAAAGTGTAAGGTATTCCCTTAGTGGCAAAGTACCATGTGATCAAACAAGCTAATCCTACGTAGAAGATTTTTTCCATCAAGCTCTTACCCACGTTACTATACACCTGATGCAAGAACTCATCCACAGCTTGCTTAGCAATAGCAGCTGCAAATGATTTCATTTGTTCTGGAGTAAGAGTTACGGGAACCTCTGGAATTTCGTAGTGCCTATCTGGGGTCATTTTAAACAATCGTAGTGAATTGACTGATATCGATAAAAGCTACTTCGGTATCAAGTCCAAAGCCCACGGGCTGGACAAGAGATCCTACAACAGCAGGAGCAGCAATTAGATATGCACCTGCCGCTCCAAGCCAAAGATCTTGATTAATTACAAGGCCAGGGAATCCAGAGATAAGACCGCTACCTACAATGAACTCACCAAATTCGCCAGCTGCATATGTGCGGGTGGCATAACCTCGGGCCTTATAAAGTAGGCCAGGACTTGCATCTGCAAGCCGCGCTTGTACTATTCCCCCACTAAGAAAGAAGTTAACTAACCTCGCCACTGTGATGGGAACAAAAGCTTTGCAATAGAATCTACGGTGATTCTGAACCAGAATAGTATCATTCGGTTTGATAGTGGACCAGAGGGATGTATCCTTTGGCGCCATTCCAGTGACTTGATCCATGCCACGAAGAATGCTACGGTCCCCGGCTAACTGCATCTCAACTGCAGCCATTACTTCCGGAGAAGTAAAATTATCTGGAACTCCTGAAGGAACTGGAACTCGAAAAGGAATATTCTGAGTAAGTGCCATTAAGCACGTCCACCCATGTGATACACAAGCACTAAAGAACAGATGTGAAATGTCCCAGAAAATACTAGCGAATGATTCTTTCCAGTAGCCGTTGTAAAGTAATGCTGAAGCATACTTCCTGTCGGAGTCTTGGGATCTAAAAACACATTCCAATCTTTATGATATACGTCCTTTCCATTAAGAGTAGATAGGATCTTAAGTGCAAGTTGCGGAAGATCTGAATCTACATTTTCAACAAAGATCTCTTCAAAATCTAGAAAACTTTGGCGCCGATGTTGATACTTCCCAAGCACTAAAATTCCAGAGTCTCCGGTGGAAGTTAAGGAAAAGTCTGTGCTCAGTATTGTTCCATCTTCCTGCATAAAGCCCAACACATCTTTGGCTTCATTGGTAGGGGCGAGCCCAGTTAACAAGGACAGATATGAGATCTCATACATACTCTCATAACTATTATTATAGACTTTGTTATAAGGTACGATGCCGGTAATACGTGGAGATACAAACTCAAACACGTCTACATGCGTAATCTTAAGCTTTCCCCAGCGTTTGAACGTTAAGTCATAAACAAGTGCGAAAGTATACGGAACAGTCTTTCCGTAGCTTACCACTAGAAAGCGCGAGGCCACAACATTAACCGCCACTTTTACTTGTGTGGCGAGCTTCTCAATTACAAAGCTCCACGTTGCTAAATCAAAGCTTTCATATACCTTACTAATCAAAAAGTCAGTCAGTTCTGGAAACGCTGGAATTGCCGTAGCTTTGTTAAGCATTTGCATACCACTGTTAGTCCAAGCATAATGCCCGCCAGCATTATCTCGATACGAACAATGATGCAACTCTTTAATTCCGCCCCCACCTTTCACGGCATTGAACACAAATGGCTCTTGTTGATTCACACTAAACGTTGCAGAAACACAGTTCTTTTCAGTATAAATCATGAACCCTTGTGGGATCTGCAAACAAAAAGAAATTGCCCCACGAAGATCCTGCACTTGTGTGCTTCCCGCACCAACAGTAAAGTCCGGGGTGAAATTAGTAGGGTCTGCCAAGCTACTGCGGTAGATAGTATAGTGATCCCACGCAATAAGAAAGCCTTGCGCGGCTACTATTCCAATCAGACTCGCAGCCACTATCCCAGTCAGTGGGACTGCTACAATGGCCTTGGTAGCAAAATCATATCTAAACATTCCTATACCTTCGTAGAAGATATAAGATTGCCCAGATATGAATGTTACTGTGCACAGCTTTCCTGCAACTCCAGCTATGGGATTCGTGGAAAGCCACATGCCCACGTTACCATCGTAAACATAATTCTTTCCAGCTGCAGGATCAAAGTATGCAAAGTTCTCAAGTGGATCTCGTAATACATACGCCCGGCGAAAATCTGTGGCGCCAGCAAGCCCAGAAATTTTCACATTAAAGCCAACACTTTGAAAGCCTTGCCCCGTTGCTACTACATTCTCCATGTAATAGGCTTGCGGAATACCACGATCCTTATCCACATCTGCCTGGCTGTCAATCTCCCGCATAAAGTTCTGATCCTTCCCACCAACAATCACGGTCTGCCCGTGAAGCTGAGATAGGAAAGGAAAGTTAGCAGCAGAAAGATTGGCGCGATACTGTTCTTGTGCCACAGTTAGCTCCTAAGCACGACCCCAGTCACGGCGACAAGATACCAATACCTCAGCATCATTAGGCGCCCCAGTGATAGCTAGAAACGTAGATCCAAGCCCGTTAGAAATAGTGAGTCCAAAATTCATGCTAGCGATATACCCAGTTTTTCTATCCGTATTAACGTATGCATCCCTAGCATCAAACACGTTCACTGCATCCGTAGGAAGGAATTGCAAATAGGTAGCATGAACTTTAACTCTCTGACCAGTCCTCCAAGAAGCAAAATTTCTTTTCATTCTAGCTTCTACAGTGCCATTAACTTGTGGGCAACCAATATTATGTGGCACAGCAGTCAGTGTACTTGCGCCAGAGGGAGCAATCGGAGCCCCTTGATATTCTCCTTTCAAAGCGTACAGAGTAACTCCAGTTACGGCTACGCCACTAGTTACTGCCTCTCCTACGTACAAGCGATTAACTTGTGCAAACGTAGGATTTGTTCCAGAAACAACACTTGCAGCACTTACTGACTTCATCTTCATCTCAGAGATGTCAAAGAAATCTGGCGCGCTGGTGGCAATGTTAATGCCTGCAACTGGAGCAGCATACGCTGTGCCGGCCGGATGGTCACAGTACGGAAGATGTTCCCAGCCATCCATATATCCGTTGATATACTGATTAACTCCTCCAACTCCAGCAAGAGCAGCAAACCCATTGTTTCCTGGAAACGCAGTACGAACGCTAGAAACTGTTACAGCTTCCTGAAGTCCGTTAACGTAAAGACGATAGTTAGCTCCATCGAACGTAAGCTCAACATAATACCAGGTATTAATCACTGGAAGCGTTGTGCCTGCAATTGCAGATGCGATAGTCCAACCACTATTATCTCCGCTGAGATGATAGCCGAAACGAATTGTTCCTCCAGCATTGTATATGCCTAAAAGATAGCTAACCCCGGACGCATTTCCAGCCGTATTCAATCCTGCGGCCATGTAATGATTTTGTCCAACGCCAGGAAGTGCAGTAGGATATACCCATCCGCGAATAGCCCAACTATCGCCCTGCATAAAACGCATTACATCTGCGCTACGAACAAAATCTCCTGCGCCATTTAACACGTTAGCAGCACCAGCTCCGCCAAGAGCTGCGGCTCCGAATTTTATTTGATTAACTTGATGCTTAGCACCACCTTGCGCAGTCCAAGCATTCCCGTTATCATCCGTAAACGCAGTACTTCCAGCTGTGCCATTAAAGCCCATTGACGACAACATTGAGCGATCATAACTATAGCCATATTGCGGAGGCTTAGGAGTATTTCCTCCTGCCACAGTTGTTGCTGTCAACCGATTCAAAAAGAGAAAGCTTGTATTATTAGCGCCAAGGTTTCCACAGACGTTAAGAATATCCGCAGACAATTGCGTAACGTAATCCACGTTCCCGTTCGCATCAAACCCATTAGCGTAGGCTAGCACAGTGTTTGCTAGCCCAGTAGCTTTGAAATCAACCTGCAGCCCAGTGCCCGCCACGATGTTAGCAGGGATAGGGGTGGCACCAAGCACCGCAGCCGCTACAGCTGCCGCCAAGACTGTCTGACGCACTGGAACTTTAAACCCAGCAGCACCTAGCACAAGCCCTTGAATGTAAGCTTTTAGCGCCCGAAGCTCAGACGCAGAATATCCCACGCCAAAGTCATCAGTAGGAACAGTCGGATCAGTAGGAACTGGGGTATATGGCATGAGTTATCCTCGATTAAAAGCTGATATCAGCATTAGCTGTAAGGTCATCTTCAGACCGAACAAAGCCTTCGTTCTGTTTTACGCGAGCGTACAGTGCAGGACGCTTCATATCTGGAGTATAATTCGGTCCTGTAAACTGAATCTTACGAATAGCAAGTGGCTGTTTGTTATCCATACGAGCTTGCTTGTTCGCCCAGCCGTAAAGAATCACTTCACTTCCGCCGCCTTTGTAATCTTCACCATAGCCACCAATGTTCCAATACTCCGCTGGAACGCCAAAGTCAGTTTCAATAATTATTCGCAGTGCCATGATGTTTCTCCTGTTAGTTATAGTACGGAATACGCACGTCACCAAGCGCATTTAGGTTAACAGTCAGATACCCTCGAGGTGTTGCTGGCAATGCTGTTGCGCCACCTGCTGATATCCCAGCCCCAGTTCCAACAGTCTGCCCCAAGAACTGCAATACGCCAGTGCCTTTGTGCGCCAAGGTAATGCCTATATTCGCATCCACACCTTGCGCACCAAGGATAACGTTATTAGTTGGGCTAGTCCCAGTAATGGATCCTGTAGCTGTTATTTGATTCACAGCATTAACCGTAGGCAGCACACCAAATTGCACTCCACTTGATGTAGATCCCACATATGCAATGCCAGATCCTTTTGACAGCGTCTGAATTGTTACGTCGGCAACAGTGCCTTGAGCAACTGTGTTGGCAAAAGCTGTTCCTCCATACGTAGACATCCAACCAGTATTAACACTTCCGCTGGACAACACAACAAAATCCGTACTGGCTCCGCCCAAAGTATTAAAATAATGCCCGTTACTACCCTTAGCATTAGAGGAGATATTAATGTTAGCATCTGCTCCGTTGGCAGTAATGCTTACGTTTCCAGATCCAGCTATTCCTTGAGCAAAATTAAGATAATTACTTCCGTTTGCTACCGGAGATATTTGGAATGCAGGATTTGCCCCTTCAGAGCCAAACCAAAAGAAAGGAAGATTGGGAACCCCAGTACCTGCAGCACCGCCAGTAAAATAGTGCCCGATAGCAGCAACTGTGGACAGCCGCATGCGCTGGTAGTTCGTGATGCTATTGACAAGCTGCGTCGGAGTATAAACTTCCAGACCAGAAACACGCAATCGATCCGTAGGATCATCCCAAAACAACTTAGCTGGATCCACTGCTTGAGAGCCATCTGCTTGAAAGAATGGAATTCCTCCTACAAGGCTTCCAACAATTCCAACGGACCCCCAAATTGTTTGTCCAATAGTCATTGCATCCTCACTTAGAAATTACATCACTTGAAAGCAAGATCAGCTCACTACGCATGCGCTCTCTTTCCATCCCATTGGCTTCATCTAACTTTCCAGTAGAAACGAAAATGCGCTTTACTACTTCTTGCGCAATCAACTCATAGTGCTGTTGTGCAATCCAAGAAGTCATGCTTTCAATAGGCTCTACAACTGGAAGAACAAGATATCCCCATTGAATGTTCTGGAAAGAAGCTTCTGCCCGTAAGTTTATTTGCGTCCCAGCAAGATACCAAACACGATTCTTATCATACCCGTATCCATCCATAACTCGCTGAATAGATATTTGCTCAAAATCATTCCCCTCAGTAGTTCCCAACAGGGTTGTAAGATTATTAGTTTGCGTTGGGTCATTTAACCGAATATATACTACCTCTCGAAAGGTAGCAAGCAAACTAATATCAATCTGTTGAATAGCTTGAGATGCCGGAAAGACCATTGCGCTTTCCAGAATATCCCTACGAAACCGTTCAATACGATGATACTTCAGTACTGCACGCTGGATACGACGTTTGATCTCATCCACCCGATCTGGACGGTTGACTTCATCTTGCACTACTTCGTAAATAACTTCCCATGGAAGTGGCATGATAACTCCAGCGCGCAGTGGTTAAGTATCAGATATCAGATGGGCGTATTTCCACGCGCCGCAATACGCGCACGAGCCGCTGCTAACGCTTGATCTTGCGGAGATATAAGCTGGGCATCAACCCGACCCGTCTCTGCTCGCAATGCAGCCATTATATCCTGATCTGGTTGCAGTGCATTATCTTGCGACTCTTTGATATTAAGATGCTGCATTGAAGCATTGGAATCCAAAAGTTGTTTCTCGCTAACTGGCGGGACAACAAGAAGCGCACCGTCAGGAGTTACTTCCAACTGAGGATTGTTGTCATCTACAAAGATCTGAGCTTGTCGGCCGATTATTTTATCCAGTTCTTTGTAATACGCCATGAAAATTTCCTTGCCATCTTTAATTTGATACCAACCCAAACGAGCGTCCAACTCCAGGATAGCACGCCCGGTAGTGCCAAGAAAATACACTTCGAAACCATCTGGAAATATAAACCTCATTCCCGCAGTTCGCGAGTAATAAGTCTTGATGATTTTTTCTTCGGTTACTTGCGGGTCTACTGCTGTATGTTGATCCATTACTTACTCCTTTTAGAAAGATTACGTTCGGGGACTTCATAAAAAAGCCCCCAGCAAGATTTCTCCTGCCGGGGGCTAAAGTACTACCAGGGTTCGAAAGGATTAACCTGCAGCCGCGGCCGTGAAGTTCCAAAGAATAGCGCAGGCCGAAGGGTTGGTAATCAACAGCGTCAACTCGCTGGTAAGAGTTCCGCCAACAGCATCAATGCCTTCGTCGCCCAGAATATCCTGCGCCTTGGTTTTACGAGTGCCAAGATACGCGGTACGCAGAGCTGCCATATCCAGAATAATACCCATACGAGCGTACGAACTGGCCGGGCCAAACGCATTAAGCAACGGATGCTCAATAACACGGAAGATACCGCGAGTAGTGCGGAAGGTTGAGAACTGCAAGCCATATCCCGTTTGGCCATCAACCATCTGATACGTACCGTTAGCGCGCCCGATGTTATTCAGAATCCTGCGAGCCACACCGCCAACGAATATAATACGATCATTACTTGACATCTGATCGGTACGTACATTAAACACTGGATCAAGCGCCACTTCCAACTGAGTAAAGTTGGTAGTACCGCCAAGACTGGTGATGTTCGCCGCAGACTTTTGGGTCAGTACCGACAGGATGCCGTCCATGGTATGGAACAGCTGACCATTCTTGATACCAACATACTTCTGGGAAAAGATAAAGCTTTTCTCAATGTCAGCAGCATGAAGCGCGGCACAGTCTTGCTTGCTTTCCATCACATTGCCGTTACCAGCAATCATCCGGGTTTCAGCTGCCGAACCAGAAACTGCCCACGTGTTACGAAAGATGTGAGTATAGTTCTGATCAAACAGCATCTGGATGGTAAACGGCTGTGGCCGCAGAGAAGCTTCTTCCTGCGCATTACCGATCTGAATCAGAAGCGTGGTAATAGGAATAATTGCCGCAGCAACCAGCCCAAAACCGCGTTGCACAGTGATAGCACCAGTACCGTTGACACCAGTACACAGCACGTTTTCGCCGGTTCCATCAACCCGAAATACCATTCCGGGAATCACGTTTCCGGTGCTGGCAACTTGCAGCACAGAGTCACCGATGGCAGCAGCTACGCTGGTAGTAACCGAAGGAAACACCATGCTCTTGAGCCAGTAACCATGGTTGAAAGCCACCGCGGTTTCTTGCTTCATCATGCTACTAAGAGCAAACAACGGAGCATCACCGTTGGGTGCGAGCCTTGCAATATACGACGAGAACGACTTCTGGGCGTGATCCCGTGTCATGTTCCCGCTATGGACATTACCGATCATGATTCAATCTCCTTCAAGAGTAGTGAGTTGTAAAGCGGGATTAAACAGTGCTAGAACGCAAACGCGTCCAACGCGTTGTAGGCGTAGCAGGCGTGTTTTGCGCCGTTGCACCTGCAGTATTGTTTATGCTAGCAACAACGCGGTTGTTAGCATAATCAATCGCCGCAATCACCGCAGCAGAACCAGAAGCGGCACCATACAAAGACATGCCCAGCTCCAGTCGATCCAGATCTACTGCCGCCACATTGTTAATGTTAGGCGACGCATTAACCGGATCCCCGATAAACGCAGTTGGCATTGCCGTCGACAGGAACGTAACCAGCCACTCCACAACACTCACCGCAGCAAGCGCGCCAGAACCAGAAAGAACTACGCCAGCGCTAGCAGGAGCCACGAGAGTAATAACGTTGGCAGCGTTAAGGTTACGCACGATAAACCGCATCGTGCTATTACGCTCCAGTCCCATCGTTGCCCATTGCGGAAACGCTTGAATCAAAGGAATTAGCGCCGCGCCAGGAAGTTGATTACCAGCGAGCTGATTCATCTGTCCTTGTACTGCCAGAATCAACGCAGCCGCTGACGGCAACGTATCACTGACAACGTCAGTACCAGAGCGCTGCAGAATCCCGGATGCTACGTGCAGACCGGTATACGTAAGAGCAGTGGCCGTAGTATCAATGACAATGGTTTCCATCAAGTTCATGATGTCACCACGATTAAACAACGTCTCAACGGCTCCCGCCATAATTGTAGGACGTGCAAGCATGTCAATACTCCTTCAAGAGATTAGGTTACAAAAAACTAGCTATGCTAGAAACCAGGTATTAAGCGTTACCCCAAGCATCCCAATCTGCATTAACACCGTCCTGCATGGTGCGCCGATTAGAAGAGTTCTGAGGTTGCTGTGTTTTAGGGGTGGCCAACGCAGCTCCCATATCTTTAGCCATGTCATCAAAATATCTCTTGACGCCACTTTCAATTGCAGCCGCATTGGCTTTTGGATTCTGCATCTGCAGTTGAGTACGTACGTTGGCAACCAAAGGTTGATATTTGGGCCGTGCCATTAACGGGTTACTTGTGGCTAATGCGTTCTCAGCCAGAAGGTCCGTAGTAATACCAGGTACATCAGCAAGAAACCTATCCTTAGCGTTTCCAAGCCCTCGTTCAATCATGCCAGTGTTGGCCCTAAAATTGACAAGAGCAACTTGCCTACCGATGCCATTCAGAATGTTTTTTAGCGCAGCTACTGCTGGTTCTCCACCAGAAGCAATGGCCGTCAAGTCAGTAGCTTGTAAGCTCTGCGTGAAGTCCAAACTGCCAAACATTTGGGTTAACTTCTCTGCAGGAATATCCGGCAAGTACGTGTCAGGTTTGGCTGGCACAATCGGTGTTCCATCTGCATTAACAGGAGTTTGCCACAAACTGTCCACGTTGAGAATAGGGGTATCCCCAGGCAATGCGCCAGGAACAAGATCTGGATTACCGCCCCCTGCCAGCGCAGGATCAACTCCAACAATAACGTTAGGAGCACCAGGCAAGCCAGGAACTACATTCTGTACTTGAACTACTTGCGGCGCAGGAGTGTTAGCAGCAATGTCAGCTTGAATAAACGGGTTTTGATACATGATAGTTCCTTTTAAAAGTCTTTTCGGAGAATTGCGGCGCCACGATCATACGCGGCAGTTTGTTCAGTATCCTGCTCCTTCTTAGCAGAAACGCCAAGAGTAGCAGTGTTCTGATTATGGAACTCAATCATTTGCATGATAAGTTCACTGGCCCCAGTAAGACTGGCTACTTCAGCCAGATACGCAGGATAGTCTGCCACATCTACAGGAGCAACTATTGCGTTCTTCTTCTTCGCAATGTTTATAAACTCCCGCTCTAGCCAGCGCAACAATATCGCTGGCAATAAGATTGTGGCCAAGTCTTCAGCATTAAGAAGAACTTGTTTAAATGGGCTAAACTTCAATGCGACTTCAAGCGCCGAGTGCTGGTGCGGGTTGGGCATTTGTAGCTTCCTCTCCTGGTTTCATGTTAGGATCCCAGCCAAATTGGTCTGGAGTTGGTTGCGGTTGTTGAAAAGGTTGCCCAGCTTTAGCTGCTTCTTGAGCTGCAATCTGCCAAGCTTGCAATGCTTGTTCGTACGCCACTTGTGATTGCGGCTTAAGAAAGTCTTCTAGTCCTTCTACACCTTGCATCTTCATAGCATAGACAAACATGCCAGAGATATCTGCTGCTTGTGATAACGCAGGATTCTGCGCCATAAATTGCAGCGCCTTCTCAAACACATCTCCGCGCATTAATCGCTGCACTGGAAGCAGGCCATCACCTACCTTAAACGCACCTATCATACCGCGCAAATCATTACCGTTAATTTCCACGGCCTTCTTCAGTTTACGAACATACCGAGAAGTCTCGATTGTAAACTGAGTATAGTTACTGGTGAGAAGTAACTTAATTGGTTGAAAGATTTGCACTTCCCACATGATAGCGCTGGTCTTGCGCATGGATCCAGCATTGCCCATAACGCTAGCAAATTCATCCTGCAACTTGTTTCCTTTCTGGAATTGCCCTTGCGTAACGTTATTCTCTCCCTTCATACGCAATGCCATCGCTTCCACAGCGCTAGCTTCTTGTATAAAATACTGGCTACTCTCATCATGAAACGGGAATGGGTACACAGCTTCACTAAGTGGCCGTCCGTATGCAGCTTGCTTCACTGGAATCTTTGCACTTGCACTTGGCGAGTTAATATGATCCGCGTCAATTAACAACGGATTATACAGAACTCGATCAGTAATACGCCGCCGCGCGGAAGCTAATTTTGCGTTCCAAAGCGCACTACTAATCTGTTGGTACGTCTGCACATCCTCTGCACTGGATTTTGTTTGCAGATTCAAGCCATCACACTTTGGCTGCGCACAAACAATCGGCAAAGTCTCATGCAGTTCTGTCATTGGCTGCGCATAAATAACAACGCTGTTAATCAAGATAACTTTCCAGATATCTGGCGTGTTATCTTTTGGCCCTTCAATATGAAACTCTGCCGGCATAATGCGACAGTACAAAACAGTCTTATAATAGACGTTTTTGTAGTTAATACGCTCCCGCTCACTACTATTTGCCCATGCAAACCAGTCCATGTTATCAAAACCACGGGAAAGACTGTCATATTGCACTAACACTGACCAATTCAACTTAGGCACGTAGTAATGTGCACCAAATTCTGACGGATTAGACTCAAATGCCAACCTATCATGCTTAAATCTACGATCTCCCAGGTTTGCCAGAAGTCTTTTAAGCCCAACTCTGTTAATAGGCTCAACATAACCCTGAACTTCACCATCTAAATGCTGTCGATTCATGTGTACAGTAGGATCAAAGACGTAGTTATACGGATCTACACGCTTGATCTTATTCCCAGCATACACTTCTTCTTTTCCCACCACTGCCGAACCTTTAGTAACAGGAACATAGCGAGTTTCTGAGTGCCAATCACACTCCACTGCGGCTAAGTTGTACTTATCTCCATCTCGGAAGGCCATATTGAATTCCGCCAGCCAACCAAACCGCAACTGATCTTCTTCGACCAGAGCATTCATTGCTACGGCCGCATCTGCCCATTGCCGATCTGCGCCGTATTCAAACATAGGCACAGCTTCACAGAATACGTTAGTCAGAAAACTAACCTGATTCTCCACAGACTGCATAACAGTTGGGAGCTGAATATTCTGCAGCTTAGTTGGATCCCGGCGACGGTTAGCAAGCAAGGCTTTAAACTGCTCTTCAGTAATATCCGACTCTCGCATATACGCAAGATCTACTTCTTCCAATCGGTTACGTAACTGAATGATATGGTTCTGACGAACAAGACAGTTACGCGCGTAGTCAGTAAATGCCGTAAATGTTTTGTTTCTGTCATACCTATAAAGCCCCATCTGTATCTTCTCAGCCATGATTCTTCCTTAGAAAGGACTGTTCACAAATTCGGAAATTACTTCGGTAGCACCTTGAAACTGTTTATACAGATCATGATTTATCTCCATCAATGGAGCAAAATCTTTGATACATTGTGGCATCATTGACATCAGATCCAACGTAGTATCCTCATTCTTCTGGCTCATTGGATTCCAGATAATAAGTTCACTACTAAAGTTCGGCCAAGCCGCTTCTGCTACATACAACTCTTTAGCCAACATCCCTTTGAGTCCTGACCGAATCTTAGCATTCTTACTTCTAATCCCCATGGTGATAGGTACAAACACCATGCCAGAAATGCCGTTAATCTTACAGGTCTCATTGAACCAGTATATCAGTGATGCTTGATATGCTACGTTTTCTACCCCAATTACCCGGATACTATTTTGAATGGCCATAATCAGGGCATTCTTAATAAGATCTCCAGGACTAAATCTACCCAACTCCACTTGCACCAGGACTGGGATTCCGTCATATACCATCATACGCCCAATACCATTATAGTCACTGGTAATCTTATCCAGCGCGGGGTCAATAATAATCATCCCCCCTTGCGCTTCTTCTTCATCCTCAAATGGATTCTTTGGCAAAAGAGTGATATCAATACCGGCCTTAATGCCAGCGTTTTCATCATTAAGAACTTCTGCAAAAAAGATCTCAGGACATTGCGCATTCAGATCTGATAGGTATTCCGCTATCAATTGACTAATTGGCTGCAGATCTTCCCACAAACTTGTGCCGTCAGAACGAATCCCGCCAACAATAAAGCTTAGCCAATCTGGATTCTTCTTAAGCTTCTTAAGGATAGAACCCACTGTTGGATACATGTTGGCTACGAATATGGTCAAGCAACGATCAAACGCCTTAGCTTTCATATGCGTACCAAGCATCTTTATATACAATGCTTTAGAGATATCAGGATTTTCAGATTCTTCTTTTGGCTGATAATCTTCAAAGATCATTACATCCGGCCTAGCGTTACCAACGTTAAATCCACGAACAGAACTTTCAGCTCCCATTCCGGCTAAGATAATCCGGCGCCCACGGAATGTAAATACCTTAAGCTCTTGCTTCAAGACTTCTTTGTTAGTCATCCAATCCCCAAACAGATTCCTAATGTTCGAATGACTTAACATATCACACACGTCTTTGATAATGTTAACTGTGTGTTGTTGAGAGTTACTGATTATCAAAATAAACTTACGGTCCGTAAACAAGATCACGTAAATAATCCATAACTTCATCAATGTCGTTTTAGCAAATCCCCTTGGAATCCCAATCGCCAACTTACTGAAGTCTCGGTTAAGATCAATCTTACTTAGCAAGAATTGCCAGATAGCCAGAAACATTGCTGGAAAAGGAAACTTCATATCCTCTGCCAGACAAATTGCTGCTAAGTAATTAAGATCAGCCTTCGTTGCGGCTATAGCGTCCGCACGGGAATAATTGGCTGTTCTTGGATTTGAGAGGGTAGCTTCTTCAACCATAATTCTAAATGTTTACTGCTAACAGTCAACTGCAAATCCACTGCTTTGTTAGCCGCTGCATACGCAACTTTCGTAGCCACCAAATGATTGCTGGCAGAAGCTAACAACATTCTTGCCCTGCGCGCTTCTTTCCCCGCCAAGATATTCTTAACTGCTTGAGCACGGTATTGCTGCATAACCTTGTTAGAGTTCGGAAGCATATTCCACTCCAGCTCTTACAGGCTTATCTTGTTGGGCTAACTCTTGTTGTTTCAGCCCTAATTGTTTCACTCCTTGTTGCGTTTGTTCGGCTACTAACCGCTCTAACGTTTTCGAATCCATCGTCTGCAACGAACGGCCATCCACAGCAATAACTTCATTGTTATGGTTAACCTGAATATTAGCCTGAAGAAAAATAGGCAACAAGAGGGGAACAGTAACACCAGAACCATCTTCAACCTTAACTCGCTCCGGCATCTTCTTCTTAGCTTCATTAGTAAACTTCAAGATGCGGAGCATTTGATCGGTATTAGTTACAACTGCGGCAGCCTTTTGTAAGCGCCCAGCCAAGACTTCTTCTATCTCTTCATACGCGTTATCAATCTTGAGTTTTCGTTCTGTAGCTACGCCGCGCATAATTTCTACTTGCGCAGCAAACTCATCATCCCCGTAAAGTTGAGATGCGTAACTAACATCACAGCCAGCGGCTTTTGCTGCTTCCGTAGCGCTACATCCAGCCCCCATATACTTTAACAGCTGAAGCGCTAATCCAGCGTATTTCTTTCCTTCCGAGGCTAAAACATTCGGGCCAGCTTTTATCTCCGCCTTCATTTCCATCATCGGAATAACCATCTTTTTCGGAGCGCTATTCAAACTAAGCAACTCCGCTGCTAACGCTGAAACACTCATTACTAACCTCTTCGGAGGATTTGATTCCACAATTATCCCACTTGCGGCGCCAAATAGAAATAGAGGTTTTCCTTTCGGCTTCTTTATTTCTTCTCATTCTTGCTAACCTTGTTCTACTTATCATTGTTCTCTTCCTACTAACTGCTAACTCCATCATTCTTGCTAACCTCGATATTTTTAATTTTTAAAAAATTTAGAAATTTACTGGAGTTTCTTAAGGAAGGATCCCGACAACTAGGTGAAAAGGTCTAAGCGGAGGGGGTGTGCTGTAGCCACGGAGTTAACACGTCCAAGAAGAGGGCTGTGCTGTAGCAACGAAGAAGATAGTTGCAAGTCGAGACGGTGTGCTGTCGCAACAAAGGACAGTGCTGCAAGTAGCAGGATGTTTCCTCCTTGTTGCGAAGCAACTGTTGTGCTGTTGATGTTGCTGTTGATCTTCCCACGGGGTTAGGTTGCGAAGCAACTGTTGTGCTCTTGATCTTGCAGTTACACAACCAACCAACATAGAAGAAATAACATCGTAGGGGAAAATTTTTTTGGCCAGAATGTTGCACTGCACCATTGGCACAATGTTGCACTGCACCATTGTGCCAATGCCATCATATGCTGGCTGCGCATATGATGGCATTTGGCTGCTAGCGTGATCGCCTGACCGTGATCTGCTCAAACGATTGGTTGCCAGTGCAGACGAACACGCACTTGGTGTAGAACATGTCCGGGTGCTTGATGGCCAGTGGACTGTCCGAGGCGCTGGCAGTGCCTACGGTGGTCCACAAGGCGCGACCGTCGAAGTCGTACTGGGCGATGGTCAAATGCCACTCATGACCGCCTGTGCGCACTGTGTCGCCCATTGAAAGCGGAGCCAGCACCGTCAGTCCTGCGACCATCTTGGCGCTGCCATACGGCGACGCGTTGTCACACGCATTGCGCACGTACGTATTGAGATACGGCTTGCTGTAGATTTTCATATCGATCCTCTTAATGATGGGGATAAAACCGGCGCTAACAGGATGGAAGCGCCGGGCGATGCTGCTATCTTGCGACGGTCCATTGCTTGTAGGAACCGTGCTGGCTTCCCATGTCATGCCAGCACGACCCATCAAGTTGGATGTGCCAGCCTGATACGATCAAGCTGTCGA
>ENA-ORBV01001984-ORBV01001984.1-microbial-mat-metagenome-genome-assembly--contig:-NODE-1984-length-44247-cov-10.497985_pt1 | contig 44247 bp, 39 predicted proteins | sample MGYA00237777_ERZ505514 | MGnify/ENA primary metagenome ERZ505514 (study PRJEB26160, sample SAMN06269048) | microbial mat metagenome | isolation source: Oligotrophic lake microbial mat | place... | reverse complement strand
TTCCCGCTGCCGCAGGCGGCGGCGCAGGAGTCGATCGAGGCTGCCGCCACCGGGGCCCTGGGCAAGGGCTGGTCATCCTTCTACGACAGCCAGCCCTTTTCCGCGGCCGAAGCCGTTGACAAGCTCGCGCGATCGTCGAATCTCGGCACCAAGCTTCACGCCCTTCATGTGAAAGCCCGAAGCCTTTGGCTTGCAGGTGATCCAGCAAGCCAGCGCGCGGCCCAGAGCCTTTGGACAGAGCTCGCTCGCGAAGGGCAGGGCGATCCGTACTCGAGAGCCCGCACGGAGATCGCTCGCGGTCTGGGGTTTGAGAAGAGCGGACAAGCCGCACAAGCGATCGAGTCGATCGAGCAGATTACGAAGCAGAACCTGCCGTCGTGTGTCGCCGTTGAGGCTGCGATCGAGTTGGCCCTTCTCTACGCCCACGCGGATCGTGTTCGCGATGCCACGGCACAGCTCGATGAAGCCGACACAATCCTCGGATACCCCGAGAGTATCGCCTTACCAGGGGAGCTCCAAAAAGCCTTTGCCAAGGGCGTGAAGCACGCCCGGGAATCGATTGCCAGCAAGGGCCACGCTCTGTTTCTGCTGGCGCGGGGCATGCAGCGGGAAAAGCAGTATCCGCGAGCGATCGAACTCTTCAATCAAGTCAGCCAAGACTTTCCGGCGTCAGACTACGCCCCCCGAAGCCAGTGCGAGGTGGGCGCGTGTCTCGTCTCGATGGGCCGGCAGGATGAGGCCATCGAGCATTGGCGAGCGTTTATTGCCGCTGCCCCTGCCGGGCCGTGGCGTGGTCAGGCATTTTTGAGGCTGATCGATATTCAGCTTGCCGAACGACTCGATCTGGCCGAAGCCGAGCGCTACGCGCTGCAAGCGAAAACAGCCTTGGCGGCAGCGCTCGGCCAGAATCTGGGGGTAAACACGGGCGGTTGGAGTGAGGCTGCCTATGGCTTGGCTCTGCGAATCGGAATGATCGCGTTCTGCGGCGAGGACTACGCCGCATCCTGCGAAGCGCTCGAGCAGGCGCGAGTGGCAGCGCCAGACAAAGCCGCCGCCGATCGCCTGGTGTCGCTCATCGAAGTGGCCCGAGAAAAACGCGGCATCATTCCAGAAGAGTGTCGCCGTGCCACGTCCGATCCCCGCAGTACCGCGGCCACGCGTCAGGCTACGGATGGCGATCGTGTTCACCTCGCCTTGAACCTCGGGATGATTCATCACCTAGCGGGCCTTGATGACCTGGCAACAAGATTGTTTGACCGCGTGACGGGCACCCCGGCTGTTCCCGCGACGAAGGGCTCACCAGCCCGCCCGGCGGTGCAGCCGTTGCCCGGGGCCACCCCCGCTCAGCTTGCGTTCGCAGCGTTTGGCAAGGGCGCAGTGCTGCAAGCCGCGAGGAAGACCCAGCCCGCGAGAGACGCGTTTCTCGCATCCTTGAAGGCCGCAAAAGACGGCTCGTGGCATGACGAAACACTTTTTCGTGTGGCCACGATCATCGAAGCCGAGGCTGACTCGCAGGTTGCGAAAGGCGGCGAGGCCGGCCGCGACCAGGTTGCGGCAGCTCGTACCGCCCGCGCCGGGGCGCTTCCTTTCTGGCGAGAGCTCGTCGAGCGGTTTCCGGAAAGCCCGCGTCGGGAATTGGCGATGTACCGCGTGGGCGTCCTGACGTATGAGAGCGCAGAAGCGGCGTCTGCTGCTGCCGGTTCCAAGGCCGACGCCAGTGGAATCGCTGAGGCCCGCAAGCGCGTCGAGAAGGCATGGGGGGATGCCGCCAAGGCGCTCGGAGCCTTCACCGAGGCGTATCCGGAGAGCGAGTATGCCGGGGACGCCTATGTGCGGCAGATCGATCTCTCTTTTGAGCGACTTTTCGACTTGGAGCGTGCTGGAACACTGGGACCACTCGCAGCCACGTGGGCGAAGGCAGGGCCGTATGTGGCAGCCCCGCAGCAATCGCCTCCATGGGCGGTTGCCCCTCGTGCCAGTTCGGATTCGATTTTTCCCACCATACGCCGCGAGTGCCTTATCCGTGCCGCCCTCACGGCCTATCTCAGGGAGCAATACGACGAAGCGGTCGAATACGTCACTGCCGCTGGCCCCGAAGCGCCCGCGGCCGGTTTCACGCAAGCCCCTGACTTCCGTGCGATCGGCGTTCACTACCTGTTGAGCAACATTCAAAGCCGGAAGCAGGTCGTTGATCCGCGTGCCATAGAGGCAGCGGTTAATGACCAGCAGCGTATGGCCTTGCAGCTCGGCGGGCTCTATTTGGAAAGCATCCGTCCAGAGCGCGCCGAAGCTGTATTCCTGCGATTCGTTGAGAAGGAGCCGGCGCTTGGCCGAGTGCCCGCTGAATTGGAGGCGTACGCGATGCTCAAGATCGCTGTTGCGATCGATCGGCAGCTCAGCCGGCGTGGGGATGCCTTTGAGTGGCTTGAAAAACTGATCGCTCGCCGCGACCTGGCCGGGTCGCATTGGCATGCCAATGCGATGTTCCGCCGTGCTCTTTACACATCCAACCAGGCCCCGAACTACGCTCTCGCAATGGCTCGCTACCAACAAATGTTGGACCGGTATCCCGACCATGAACTTGCGGAACTGGCGCGTGCCTACTACGCGCTGGACGCGATTACGCTCAAGGATCTTGATGCGGCTACGACCGGATTAGAAACACTCCTTGAGAAGTTCCCTGCCACCCGTCATCGCCCCGGGATCGAGCGCCGGCTTCAAGAACTACAAGCAGAACTGGAATCAGACACCGAAGCGAAGGATTGATGATGCATAGACGGCTTCAACTCGTTCTTTTGGCTCTCGTGGCTATCCTGGGCCATTCGGCCGGAGCCCTGGCCGAGGACACGCTCAGCGGCGCTGCCGGAATCGCACCCGAATTGAACGCCACCTACACGTTCATCAGTGCGACCGGCGACGACAAGCTGTTTGTAGATACCGGAGACAAGACGGCCCGGGTCACGTGGGGGGCGCAAATCCACGGTGATGAGCTCGCCAAGATCGATCCCAAGAATGGTGCCACAGGGCCCTCAGCAAAACTCCACGTTGCCGACGTGAAAGCACGTCAGGGCGACAGCCTCTATTCCGTATGGGGAATCATCGTCCAGAAAGACGCCAAGGTCGGTAAAGGCAAGGCCAAAGAGCCTGAGGACTGGAATAACTTCTACGAGAAAGGGGGGCCTTGGATCCTCCTGGAGATCAACAAGCTTGGCAACAGCGATGACTACGTTTGGTTAGAGGATATCGATGCAACGCTGTCTGTCAGAATTGTCGGAGCAATACCGAATAAGTCGTACACCGTAACCATCGTTGACGACAACGCCCCGGGCGACGTTGATACTATCGTGCTCCCCCGGGCTATTGTGGGCCCGAATGACACCGTGACGGTACCAGTCAAAGGCCTACGTCTTGGCACTGTGGGCATTCGTGCAACCACGATAGACGGGGCGGAACCCGGTAGTATCACGCCACAAGTGATCGACTTTTCCGTCAAAGTCACAGAGCTTTCGTTCACTAGCGACCACAGGCTCATGCACGACAACTCCACCAATTACAAGAGCATCGGGAACAACCTTACCCGACCCGATTGGGTTCTCGGGATACGCAACCAGCCTCGCAACCAGCCGATATCTCACACCATGGGAAAACAAGTGACTGCCGTCGTCACGATCAGCGTCGAGCCGACTGGGGCACCACCGGTCACCGGCGTTCGCATTGTGGGAAAGTTTCCACCGGACCTGCCGTTCGATGTGGGCGATGTAGCCCTTCGCGGTGGGCTCAACAGAGTTCAGATCACCACGAAGAAGGTGCTGCCGTCAAAGATCCACAAAGCCGAAGGCGAAATCACGTGGACCGTACATCGCAAGGAACGAGAATATCCCGCAGGCATAACAGGGAGTCACGTGGTGTATGTGACCTATGACACACCGAGGGCTACCAACGACTCAAAGCATAAAGTGACAATAAAGCGAATGGAGCGAGCTATTGCCACGGCCAGCGGAGTGGGTGTGGATCCACACACAATCGCCCAACACGTTGTGGATGGGCAGGCCGATCGGTTCGACGTTGCCGTAGATGTGGAAAACGCCTGGGAGGTTCCCGACGGGAAGGCAGATTGCCAGTCGATCGTTCGCTATGCCATCAAGGTGCTTTTTATGGTTGGGGTTCCGGGTGAGTACAAGCACGTCCGTGTCTATGCTACAAAAAAGAAACCAGAGGAACCCATCGTGAAGGACGCCCCCCATCAAGGCCTATGCGTGGGCCCTCTCTTTAGGCACCCAACCGAGCTGACTTGGTTTCAAGGCCTTACGGCCGGCGCAGATACTTTTAACTGCTATGAGGCGGCCTTGAAATTCTCGTACGACGGGCGCACCCGATTTTATGCCGGAGGGATTCTGCGGCAGGGCGGCTTCCCAGACGCCCTCGCCGTGCTGCGCACCTTCCGGGCACTCTCCTGGTACACTATGGAAAACGGGAAGCCCGTCCTGAAAGAGGATATACACGTCTACCTACCGTGAGGGTTCTTTCTTATGAAGTTCAAGGCTTTGTGGGTCACAGCCGTGGTGGCTGGTGCGGCGTGTGGCGTGGTCTTTGCCCAAGACCCTTTTGAGGAATGGCGCACAGTGGAGTTTGGCGAGAAGCTCGCCCCCAACCCGGCGGGTGCCCCAGATGCCGTCGTGCCCTTCGAGAAGTTACCTGCCGCTATCCGGCGCTCGGTATGTGCTAGGGCAGGCTTGGTGCTCAAAGCGGACCATCATGATCGGCTCCGACGGGCACAAGCAGAGATCTGGCTGTCGGGTGAAGACGTGCCCGACACCGTGCGCATCGAATTACCCCAAGACGAAGGCCCTGGGGATGGTCTGTCCCTTCAGTGTGTTACTACGACCAACGGGTTTCGCGTGATACTGCCTTTGCCGAAAGAGCAGCCAGATCCGAGGGCCTACTTTGAAAGACGGTGTGAACAGTTGTTCAACCTGAATGATGGCCCCGACGACCACCGGCTCACCGTTCCCTGGCCAGCAAAACTAGAGCCTGGTGTGCGTTTCAGCACGAGCCCAAAAACGTTGATCCTTGGGGTGTCAGAGTGGGATGAACGAGTTGATTTTGTCGTGGATGAGAAGAAGAGCCTTCATGTCCTGACGTATAACCCAATCCCTCAGCAGGCGAGGCTCAAGGATGGCGCGAAGTGGTTTCCGGTCGAGTTCCGCGAGACGATTGAGAAGCGAGCGAGTGCCTCGCCGGACGACAAATTCAAATGACACGCGACCGCTGGCATCATCAGATCAGCCTGGCCAGCGTTGGCGTGGGGGTGTTGCTCGGTGTTTTTGGCGTTGGCGCTTCAGCGCAACTGCCGTCTCACGCCGTTACTGGTTCATGGGAGAGCGCCGCAACGGACGTGGTGGAAGCCTGTGCCACCGCCGCATCGCAACGCGAGGGCCAGGCCGGGCAGGGCGTGGCGGTTGGCAGGTCGCACTATGCTTCAGTCGGTCGATTTGCCGACGACGACGACCCCTTCATGGCGCTCATCGTGCGTGAACCACCAGACGACCACGCTCAGTGGTGCCTGTCGCGACGATTTCCAGAGGGCTCACCGCAGCCCGGGGTCTTCGTCCTTGGCCAGCGAAGGATCGCGGTGGTGGTCAACGGCAAGAGTCGGCTACGCGACCTTTCTCCGACCCAGGTAGGAACGCTCCTCACAAAATCCGAAAAGCTCGCGGGCTGGGACGCCATCGGTGGCGAGCGGCGCCCGGTCACGGTCTACGACGAAGGGGAACACCGGGCTTCCGAGACCTCGTCCGTGAAAAGTGTTTGGCGTACACCGAGAAACATCCGACCTACACGCTCGATAGTTTTCATAAGTTTCGCGACGACATTCAGTCGGTCGGCGATGGCGATGCCGTCATCGAACAGGTGCGTCGCGATCCCAACGGCCTCGGGCTCTTTTGGTACCGCGGCCAGGACCTGAAAGGTGTGAAGCTCCTCGAAATTTCTCCAGGCGAGGGTGCCCCAGCAGTGGCACTCATTCCAGAACCAAAGATTCAGGATGACTATCCGCTCGCCGAGCCCTTGATGCTCTACGTTCACCCCAAAGCCCCCCAGAGTCTCGGGGAGTTTGGCCGATTCTGCACGGGCCCGGTCGCGGCCGAGATTGTCGCGCGGCACGCGTTCATGACGCCGCATCATGTGCGAGAACACGCGGTGAACAAACGAGTGAAGGCGTTTGTGGCGGGTGAAGGAGACCGCATCATGGCAGTCGGGCCGGCTTCGATTCGCGAAATCCTGCCGGACCTCGCCACCGAATACGCGCGGGCGAAGGAACCGGCCCAGGTGTCGTTCAAGGCAACCACAACCGACAAGGCCGCTATCGGGGCATTTGTCGGCGAACGCGGAAGCGAGCCCGAGCTGCTGTTTCTCACAAGCCGCCCAAGTGACACGACACTGGCTGCCGACGCCGACGCGTGGCGCAAACTTGCTCCCGCGGAACACGTGCTGGCGGGACGAGCGACCGCCGTGATCGTCAGCGCCGCCAACAAGCTCGACATGCTGCCGCAGGCACAGATTGAGGCAATCTTCGCGGGCGAGATGAACGACTGGGAGGCCATCGGCGGCACGGGGCTACCCGCTCCCGTCCAGCGTCGTGGTCCGAACGTCATTCCGATCAACAGGTTCGGCGCCCGCGGTCACGACGCTGCCACCGTGCTCGCCCACCGCGAACAAAAGCCCGCCAGGACCGGTCGATTGACGCTGCTACCCGATACAAAGGCTGTTGCTGCGGCTGTAAGCCTCGATCCTCAGGCGATTGGTCTCGTGAACTTCGCCGAGCTTCCGCGAACGGGCCAAACGGTCAAGGTGCTGGGCGTGCAGGTCGCGGCCCATGAGCCTGGACAGCCTGCGCCAGTCATCCGCCCAACAACCGAAACGATTCGAAGTGAAGCGTATCCATACGCCGAACGACTCCGCGTGTACGTAGATCCCCAAGCAAGCGATGCGGCAAAAGGTTTCGTCGAGCTCATCGCGACATGTGGTGTGGCAAGCGCCTCGGCAGAAACCGATTCCGTTCGGGCGGTGATGCAAGCGTATCAAAAGCACGGATGGCTCCCGCTGGCCGACGCGGCTATCCAACTCGAGGCCGAAGCCGTGATCTCCGAAGCCGAGGCCAGAGCAGCACCACCGCAACCAGGCAAGAGCAAACGGAAGTAACCCCACCCCTGGAGGGCGCTGGCGTGATTCCAGGGGCCGACCACGGACCTGCGCGGGCCATCCGATAGCCTCGTCCGAATAGAAGCCCTCGGCGCCAGCCGTGGGACTGCGGGTGGAACGCCGTCCCGTTGGCAATTGCGGACGGGCTCGCCCAACAACCCGCCGTCCCCTCACTATCGTGAGGGGCTTCTATAGCTAGCCGTTCACGCCATGCCGGATTTCATGGGGTCAAGAGGTGGGACGGCCACCTCGATGGTGTCGCCGGCAACACGCACTGGATAGACGGCAACCTTAAGCTTCTCGTTGTCACACCAGGCACCGTCGCATGCGCGGAACCGCCAGGCGTGCCACGGGCATGTGACGACCCCGTCCACGAATGGGCCCGAGGCGAGCGAGGCACCCATGTGAGGGCAGAGGTCATCGATCGCGTGGTAGGCCGTGCCGTCAAAAAAAACAGCCACCAGCCGGCCGTCCACCTCAAAGGTGCGGCCTTCGCCTGCCGGGATACTCCCGACGCGGGCGATCGGTGCAAAGGTAGTCCCATCGTCGGTCATGGCGACAGATGTACCATACGCGGTATGAACCACCCACCTCCCACGTCCGGCATCAGGCTGCTCGTCCTCGATATCGATGGCACGCTCACGGATAGCCGTCATACCGTCGGCGATACAACCTGCCGAGCCATTGACCGGGTGCGGGCGGCGGGCGTTCGCGTCATGCTTGCCACCGGTCGGCGCTACCGCGATGCGCTTCCGATCATGGAGCGGCTGGCCATCACCGAGCCGCTCGTGACGGCCTCGGGCGCGCTCGTCAAGCGGCCTGGCGATCATGCCACGCTCCATCGTGCATCCTTCGCCGCCGGTGTCCTGCCCCGCGTGCTCGCCATCGTCGTGGCAGACGGGCATGAGCCTGTCGTCTACACCGACAGCTTTGAAGAGGGGTTCGATTTTCACTGCCGGAGCCTCGACGCCGCTGTGGTGCCGCCGGCCGGTGGCGGTTTTGGCGAGTACCTTGGCCGCAACCGCCATCTGGCGAGGGTCGCCCCCGATCTCCACCGCGCACCCCCCGAGGACGCATTCGCCGGATTCGTCATGGGACCACGCGAGGCGATGGCAGCCCTGGAGTCGCGGCTCGACGCCGCGTTTCCAGCGCAGCTCTCCCTCCACACCATCCGCAGCCCGCGGTACTCCGAGTGGATGTGTGAGATCGCTCCTGCGGGTGTCACGAAATGGTCGGGCGTGGCGATGGTGGCGAAGACGCTCGGAATTCACGCCGACGAAATCTGTGCCGTCGGGGACGACCTCAACGACCTTTCCATGATCCGTGCTGCTGGCCTCGGCATCGCGATGGGCAACGCCCGAGACGAGCTCCTCATCGCCGCAGACCGGGTCGTCGGCACGCATGACGGGACAGGGATCACCGATGTGGTCGATCTCGTTCTCGCCGGGCTTGCCTAGTTCGCCCCGTCTTCAGTTCGGCCACGCTGACGGGGGTCCGAGGCGGCTTGTGTCGCGAGCCGCCGATCCGTACCGTCCCGCCGCCTTCTCTCCTCCCGCGGCCCACGGTGTCGTCTCTCGGCATGGACATCAAGCTCCATCGACCGCAGTCGGTCTGTAGCCGAACGGGCCATGGCTTCACGGCCGGCGAGTCGTTCGTCTCCGCGCTCGTGCGCGCGGCAGGTGGACTCACCAGGCTCGATATCGCCGACGAGGCATGGGATGGCCCGCCTCCCGACACGATCGCCTGGTGGCGGTCGCGCTATCCATCCCCCGGCGCGACAGGGCCCACGCTCGCGCCGGTCGAAGTCCTCCTCGATGCTCTCGAATCGCTCGAAGGCGATTCGTCCGTCGAGCCGCTTCGCTATCTCCTCGCGCTCCAGCTTGTCCGCCGCCGCGTCCTGCGGGTTCTTGAACAGCACGCCGAGCCGCCGCAAGACGGTGTATGGCACCTCGCATGCCGTCGCCGGGAGCGGGACTATCGGGTGCGAATTGTGTCGGCAACCGACGCTGCAGATCCTGCCGTGGCCGCCCGCCTCGATGCACTTCTTTGGTCGGGAGATGCTGCATGAGCCACCCCACGTCGACCAGCTCGGCAACGCGTGTCTCGCGCGGCCTCGCCTTCCTCCTCGTCGTGGCCCTCGCTGCCTCGAGCGGCGCTGCCTGCCCGCAGGCCCTGCGGGGCTACCAGGTGGGGACGATGCCACTCCCGCGTGCGCTTCCGCCGCAGCCGTCGCTCGAGCAGGTTGTGGCTGCCGTGCATGACAACACGATGCGGGTTCGAAGCCTCACATCGACCCAGGCGGTTCTCGTCGTGCCCGGCGTGCCGCGACTCTCGGCCCGGATCGCCTGCGAACCACCCCGTCGGTTTCGGCTCCAGGCCCAGACCACGCTCACCGGCCCTGAGCTCGACATCGGCTCCAATGACGACCTCTTCTGGATGTGGCTTCGCCAGCACAAGCCCCCGGTCATCGCGTTCTGCCGACATGACCGCTACGCGCAGTCACAGGCTCGCCAGCTCATGCCGATCCGAGCCGAGTGGATGCCGGAGCTGCTGGGGCTCGTGAACTTCCGTCCTGACGACGCCCATGAGGGCCCGTTCCCGCTATCCGATGGCCGCATCGAGATCCGCAGCCGCTTGGCGGTTGAAGGCGAAGAGGTTCTCAAATCGACGATCCTCGATAGCACGACGGGCCTCGTCGCCGAGCAGCACCTCTTCACGCCGGCTGGTGAGCGGGTCGCGAGCGTTCGCACGTTGAAATACCGTGTCGATCCAGCATCAGGTGCCGCGCTGCCCCACCAGGTGGAGGTGTCGTGGCCATCGTCGGGCATCGACTTCAAACTCGAGCTCACTTCAATCACCGTCAACGGGGCGAGCCCCGATCCCGCTGCGCTCTGGCAGATGCCCGCGTATCCCGGCTACGAGCCGGTGGACTTGGCAGAAGCGCCGCGGACCGGCCCATGACCGGTGCATCACCGGTGCATCACCGGTGCATCACCGGTGCATCACCGGTGCATCACCGGTGCATCACCGGTGCATCACCGGGTGGCGGCCAACGTGTTCCACGATCGGCTATCCCACCGTTGGTGAGTCCATCATGGCGCGGAGCTTCACGCGGGCACGCGAGAGCACCGGGCCGATCGACCCGAGCGGGAGGCCGGTGAGGTTGCTGATGTCCCCGTAACTCCTGGCCTCGAGATGGTGGAGCCGCACGAGCCGAGCTTCCTCAGGTTCGAGCCGGTCGAGCAACGCCGCGACCTGCTCGCGGTCATCAATCCGCGAGGCAGCGGCTGGAGCGGCAACGCTGCGGCCAACGTGAGACACGGCCGCACGGAATGCATCGAGGTCGCGCACAAGGTGTCGCACGGCGACACGACGGGCAACGACCGTCAGGTAGCTCGAAAGACTCGAGCGACCGACGAACCTGCGAAGCACCGCCGCATCATTTCGCACGCATTCGAGGATGACCTCTGCCACGACATCCTCGCGCTCCGCCGTGGAAAGGGGGGCTTGTCGTCGGTCCGCTATCCGGCCAGCCACGTGGGCGAAGAGGCCGCCAAACCGATCGATGAACGCCTCCCAGGCACCCGGCTCGCGAGCGAGGCAGCGATCCAGGAGTCGTAGGTCGGTGGCGGCTTCTGGTGTGGGGGGTGGGTGATCGGACACGGCAGGAACCCCGGCGGGCTGGCAAGAGATGCACCAGGTAACGAACAATCATACGAGGTTGCGAAAAAGCCCACCAAACGCCGCCGAACTGGCTCACGAAATGCTCCGCTCCTGCCGATTCGAGAATCGTTGACAGGGTGCGCCGACACCCCTACGATGCCGCGCAGCAGCGTGGAAATCTCGGGACGGCCCGAGATCTCAGCGTCGGCTGCGAGCTTCCTCTCCTAGGAGTTGATAGGTCATGACGCACGTCGTCGCGGAACCCTGTTTTGCCTGCAAGTACACCGACTGCGTGGTGGTGTGCCCCGTAGAGTGCTTCTACGAGGGAGACAAGATGCTCTACATCCATCCCGATGAGTGCATCGACTGTGAAGCCTGTGTGCCTGAGTGTCCCGTCGAAGCGATCTTCCACGAAGACAATCTTCCAGCCGACTGGAAGGGCTTCACCGAGCTCAACGCCGAGATGGCTCCGCAGCTTCCGGTGATCACCGAGAAGAAAGATCCTCTCTGCTGAATCGCCTTTCCCTCTGGGAGAGGCCGGCCGCAGGCCAGGTGAGGGTGCCCGCGTTCTATTTGAGGTCCACGGTCCAGTAGGCTCGGTCCACGAAGCTCCGCCAGCTGGCATACTTCGGATTGCCGAGCTTGAGCGACAGCAGTGGGCTTCGCTTGGGCTTCACGGGCAGGCGAACGAGGTTCATCGTCGCCTCCTGAGGCGTACGGCCTCCCTTGCGGACGTTGCAGGCCACGCAGGCGCAGACGATGTTTTCCCAGCTCGTGACGCCACCGCGGCTGCGGGGCACCACGTGATCAAGCGACAGCTCGCTCATGGGGAAGTGCTGGCCGCAATACTGGCACTGGTTGCCATCCCGAGCGAAGACGTTGCGTCGATTGAACCGCAAGCCTTGCCGCGGGCCTCGATCACAGGCAAGCAAGCGGATCACCCGCGGCGCCCGAAGCAGGTAGCCCACGCCCCGAATCCAATCGTGGTCCGGGTGATCCATCGTAGCGTGCATGGCCGACAGCGCACGCCAGGAACTGAATGAATAGGCGCCATATCGCCCTTCTTCGACATCCACCACCTCGGCCAAGTCTCGGAATAAGAGCGTGATGGCCCGACGCACGTTCGTCACATGCACCGCCATGAAAGAACGGTTGAGAACCAGCACGCTCAGGCCGAGCGAGTGGCCAGGGAGGGCGATCGCGGTCATACGGATGGCGTTCCAGGCGGGGTTGAAAGGCTCGCTTCCGACGAGCGATTGATTTTACCTGCCGCCGCCCCAAGCCGCCAACGCCTCGGGCTGCCAAGCATCTGTGTGGCCGCAGGCTTGCCTTGCGCGCGGGATCACGTCACACTCACACATGGATGGGTTGCTGTGAAGCTGCCCCGCTTGACCTGCTATCGCGTTTTCATCCGGGAGTGCCCGATGCTTCATTATTCGTGTGATGCGTGCAAGCGACCGATCCATCCCCAGATGGATGTACGGCATGTGGTCAGGATCGAAGTCTTTCCAGCCGTTGAGGATGACTCATGTGGCTGTACCCTGGATGACCTCGGCGACGACGAAGATCATCTCGAGGAGATGCAGGATCTTCTCGAGCGACTGGACGACTGTGACGACCCGCGGTTGGCTGAGGACGCGACGCGGTCGATGCGATTCGATCTCTGCGACGCCTGCCGGCAGCGGTTCGTGAAGAATCCGCTCGGGCTCAAATCGGGCAAGCAGTTCGATTTCAGTAAGAACTAGCTTCACGACCGGCGGGCCATCCATGGCCCCGGCGGTCTTTGCGGGCCTCCGGCCGCCGCTCGCACATCTGTCTTTACGACCGGCGGGCCATCCATGGCCCCGGCGATCTTCGCGGCCCTCCGGCCGCCGCTCGCACATCTGTCTTTACGACCGGCGGGCCATCCATGGCCCCGGCGGTCTTTGCGGCCCTCCGGCCGCCGCTCGCACATCTGTCTTCACGACCGGTGGGCCATCCATGGCCCCGGCGGTCTTTGCGGCCCTCCGGCCGCCGCTCGCACATCCTGGCTCGCGTGCTCGTGCGTCTTGCGTTGTGGCTCGTGGCGAACAGACGGGGCACGAGCCGATTCTCTGAGGCTGAGCCTGCTTCACGGTGGCCTGGGCCGGGAGAGACGGCCCGTCTGGTCGGCGGCTCGGGCGTCGGTAGACTCCACTCGCATCGAGTACCACGGAGATACCGCTCACTCATGGCCCAGACGACGATCAAGATAGCCACGATTGCCGGGGACGGCACCGGTCCCGAAGTCACCGCGGAGGCGCTCAAGGTGCTCGCGGCCGTGGAGAAGCTCGAGGGCTTCTCCACCGACGTGGAGTCGCTCGACTGGGGTGGCGCGCGGTATCTGCGAACTGGCGAGATCGTCCCTGAAGGCGGCCTCGATCTCTTGCGATCAAAAGACGCGGTCTTCCTCGGCGCGATCGGCCACCCGGACGTGGCTCCGGGAATCCTCGAGAAGGGGCTTCTCCTCGAGCTGCGATTCAAGCTCGATCAGTACATCAACCTCCGCCCCGTGAAGCTTCTGCCCGGTGTCGAGACGCCGCTGGCAGGCCGCGGCCCTAGTGACATCGACTTCGTCATCGTCCGCGAGAACACAGAAGATCTCTACTGCGGCGTCGGCGGGTTCTTGAAGAAGGGAACGCCCGACGAGGTGGCGGTGCAGCAGGCCATCTACACGCGGAAGGGATGCGAGCGGTGCATCCGCTGGGCTTTCGACTACACGCGAAAGCGAAACAGTCCGAAGAAGACGCTCACGCTTGTCGCCAAGACGAACGTGCTCACGTTTGGCCATGACCTCTGGTGGCGGACATTCCAGGAGGTGGCGAAGGACTATCCCGACGTGAAGACCGACTACAACCACGTGGACGCGTGCTGCATGTGGATGGTGAAGAACCCCGACGCCTATGACGTGATCGTGACGACGAACATGTTTGGCGACATCATCACCGATCTTGGTGGCATCCTGCAGGGAGGCATGGGGGTGGCGGCCGGTGGCAATCTCAACCCCGATCCCGGTGGTGTGAGCATGTTTGAGCCGATGGGGGGCAGCGCCCCCAAGTACACCGGCACCGACAAGATCAATCCGATCGCGGCGATCAATGCGATGGCGATGCTGCTCGAGCACACCGGCCAGCCGGCCGCTGCCGCTCGCATCGAACGCGCCGTCGCCCATGTCACTGGCACGAAGATGAAGGGCCAGGCCGCAGGCAAGATGGGGTATGGAACCAAGGCGGTGGGTGACTTGGTCGTCGCCGCGCTGGCGTGACGCCGCCTGGCCCTCGCCGGCAGGATGCCGGCCTCGCTCATCGCGGTGAACCTTGGCTTCACCGCCGATGAGCCAAGCAGGCACTGGCCATGGATGGCATTGCCGCGTGAAGCCTGCGCCAGGCCGCAGGCAAGATGGGGTATGGAACCAAGGCGGTGGGTGACTTGGTCGTCGCCGCGCTGGCGTGACGTCTTCGATGTTGACCGCCGAATACAAGCCCTCGGCGCGAGCCGGGGGACTGCGGGTAGAACGTCGTCCCGGTTGCCATCAGAAGCGGGCGGGCTCTACAACCCGCCGTCCCCTCGCTGCCGCGAGGGGCTTCTATAGCGACTTGTCACCCCAGCCACACACGCCGGCCTTCGGTGAGGCTTGTCTCACCGGCTTGAACGACGCGGATCGCCGCGAGGGCGTCGTCGAGACCGCTCATGCTGCGGACGAGGCTCGTGACGCGACGGTGAAACTGGACCAGCATCTGCTCTCCCACAGGCCGCTCGCTCTCGAGCGACTCCTGGTGACGGCCTGCCGTATCGAACCAGACAAGGCTCGATGGCAGGTCGATGAAGGCAATGCCCTCCGCGCAGGCTGCTTGCAGCGCCGCTGGCGGGCGAAAGCTCACGGCCTCTTCCCATCGACGTGGCATGTATGAGCCGCAACTGATCTGAGCCAGGACGCCGTTCCCCGTGGTACCAGGCGGCGAGAAGTCGACGCTCATCATGCGATAGTCTTCGGCGGTCTCGCCGGGGGCTTCGGCATGACGGACCGCCACGACGCTTGTGGGCTCGGTGCCAGCGACGTAGCGGCACCAGTCAACGAGCTCCATCACTTCACGGACGGCGTGGCCGCGGTCGCGTGGCTTTCCAGCCTGGGTCCGCGGGTCGTGGGGCATCCGTCGGTGACAAAAAAGCATCCGTGGCGCTCCGAGCCTCGTGGCAACGAGCTCCTTGAGCCGCACGGTCGCCGGGGCATGCCGCCTGGGCAACTCGGCCATGAATGCGATGCCCGCTTCGTCTACGCGATGGCGAAGTGCCTGCGCGTCTCCGGAATCCACGGGGAGGTCGATCGCAGAATAGATCGCCTTGCCGTGATCGCACGCAGCGAGAATCGGCGTGATGCCATACCACTGCTCCGCGAGGCAGAGGATAGCATCGATGTCGTCACGAGCCACAAGCGCGCGGAAGCCGTCTACCGCCGCGGTCCCGAGCTGCGTCGCGGCTCGCTGCGCTCGGTGGGAGACCTGTTCGCAGATGCCCCTTACCTCGAACCGATCGGCCAGCGCTCGCAGCGCTGGCAGGTGCCGCGTCTCCCACTGCTCACCGAGCCCGACGATGCCGACGCGAAGCCTCATGGCGCTTCTCCTCCCGGTGCGACGGGCTCGGCTGGTGCGACGGGCTCGGCTGGCGCGACCGCTTCGGCCGCGAGAAGTTCCCGCTCGCGGTGAAGGCCTTTGTCGGCAATGTCTTTGCGACACCAGCCACCCGGCCAGCGGATCTCGCGGACCCCGGTGTAGGCACGCAGTTTGGCTTTTGCGAGCGACTCGGCGATTGCCGTCACAGCGAGCACCCGGCCGCCATCGGTGACGACACCGGTCTCTCCCGCCCGCGTCGCAGCGTGGAACACCTCGACGCCTTCATGGGCGGCCGCCGCCTCGAGGCCACGGATCGGGCGTCCCTTGGCCACCGCTCCCGGGTAGCCCTCGCTGGCCATGACAACAGCGACGCTCGCCCCGTCCTTCCAGACGGGCGGCTCCACTGTGTCGAGCCGGCGATCGGTCGCAGCATCGAGCAGATCAAGGAGGCTCGATTCCAGCCGAACGAGAAGGGCTTGGCACTCGGGGTCGCCAAAGCGGGCGTTGAACTCAAGGACCTTCGGGCCTTGCGACGTGAGCATGAGGCCGCCGTAGAGGATTCCCAGGAATGGAACCTTTGCACGCCGCATGGCATGGACGGTGGGCACGAGAATGCGGGCCTCGATCTCGGCGAGCATGGCATCATCCACAAAGAGGGCTGGGCAGTAGGCCCCCATGCCACCCGTGTTGGGGCCGGTGTCGCCGTCGTACGCGGCCTTGTGGTCTTGCAGCGGTGGCAGGGTCACGATCGTGCGGCCATCGGTGATGGCCATCACGCTGACTTCAATTCCGTCGAGTCTTTCCTCGACAAGGATGCCCTGCGCTGCTGCCGAAAACTGCGGGTCGTCGGCGAGCGTTGCCACCGCGTCGAGTGCCGTCGCCCGGTCATGGCATACGAAGACGCCCTTGCCGCCCGCGAGGCCATCCGCCTTCACCACGACCGGCATGTCTTCCCGTTCCTCGAGATACCGTCGGGCCGTCGCCGCCGATCGAAACTCACGGAACATCGCGGTGGGCACATCGCCCCTATGGAGAATCTGTTTGCAGAAGAGCTTGCTTCCTTCGAGCTGCGCGGCCTTCGCCGTTGGCCCGAAGATCCGCAGGCCAGCAGCCGTGAAGGCGTCCACGATCCCGGCAACCAGCGGGATCTCCGGGCCAACGACCGTGAGGTCAACGTCGCGGGAGCGGGCCACCTCGATGAGTGCGGGGATGTCATCCGCCGCCACGGCTACGTTTTCAGCCACCGCTGCTGTGCCGGCATTCCCCGGAGCCACGAGTACCTCTGCACCATCGCGGGCGAGCTTCCACGCGAGGGCATGTTCACGGCCACCACCGCCGACGACCAGAACGCGCCGGGATTTCTTCAAAGTTTGGCTCCTCCGAGAGGCTTTACGTGCTCGAGCTTTATCATGGCTTCGCGCGGTCGCCGCTGACGGCTGCGCGCCGGAGACGTTGTACCTCACTGGCAGCGGGCTGCAGCCACCGAGCGCCCGGGCTGGGGAGGCATCCCTTGCCATCGCGGTGCCGTGGCAGGATCTTGTGGGCCGCATGGCCCAGACGGCCGACATTGACAGCCTGCGCGGCATCGATACAGTTAGGGAAAGAGTTTGTGAAAAAAATCACGAACTCGCTCCGCCGCGGCCGAAACCGCAAATTCAAGCTTTTCGAGGCCCGGTTCACCGCGGGGTGGAGTGGGGCTCGCTGGACGAGGGCTTCGATGGCAGACAAAAAGAAGATGTCGATCGCGGAGATCCTCGCGGCTGCGAGGGCGGCCGACGGAAAAGGGGCTCCCGCTGCGGCGTCCCACGAGTCAGCGCCAACCGAGCAGCCCGCTGCCGCTGCCGAGGAGTCCGTATCGTCTCCAAAGTCGCCAGCCATTCCTGGGGCCAGGCCGAATGTCGCCGACATCATGGCGTTGGCACGCGCCAAGAAGGCCGAAGCTCCTGCCGAGGCTGCAAAGCCGCCTCCTGCTCCGAAAGCCGCTGCAGGACCGGCCAAGGCCGCTGCGAAGCCCGCTGAATCAGGCGGTCGCTCCGGCGTCCAGCGCGACACCGCGAGCATCCTGGCTGCGGCGCGTGCCGGCGAGAAGCCTGGGCCCGTGAGCAAAGCCGAGGCGCCCGAGCGGCCTGTCGCTGCGAAGCCCAAGGAACCTGGGGCAGCGAAGCCGGCGCCGCGGATCGTTCCGCCGCGTCCGGCGAAGCCAGTCAAACCGGTTGCCAAGGATGCTGGCGAAGATCGCCGCAGCTTTCTTCAGATGGCGACGGGCTCAGCGCTCGCGTTGGGTTTCTCGATCCTGTCGGTCACCGGTGGCCTCTTCACGCTTGGCTTGGCGCGATTCATGTTTCCGAACGTGCTTGCCGAGCCGCCGAGTACGTTCAAGGTGGGCTCGAAGGAGGGTTTCCCTTTGGGCAAGGTCGAGACCAAGTTTGTCGCCCAGTTTGGTGTCTGGGTGGTCAATAGCGAGTACGAGGGGCAGCAGCAGATCTACGCCCTCCAGACCGTGTGTACCCACCTCGGCTGCACGCCGAGCTGGCTCGAGGCCGAGCAGAAGTTCAAGTGCCCGTGCCACGGAAGCGGCTTCTACAAAGACGGGATCAATTTCGAGGGCCCGGCCCCGCGGCCGCTGGAACGCTACGCGATCCAGGTCGCGGACGATGGCCAACTACAGATCGACAAGAGCCGACGGTTTCAGGAAGAGCTTGGCCAGTGGGCCGACCCGGCATCGTACGTGAGCGTCTGAAACAGGGGATATCCACGAGCCCATGGCCATTGGCGAGACCATCCGTAATTCGCAGATATGGAAGAGCATCTTCCGTCATCCGATGCCGCTCGACAGGCGGAATCGGATCGTGGTCATGCTCACGAACTTCTTTCTCCATCTGCACCCTGTGTCGATCAAGAAGCAGGGCATCGCGCTCTCCTTCACATGGTGCATGGGGGGCGTGACGTTTTTCCTGTTTATGGTGGAGACCGTCACGGGCGTGCTCCTCATGTTCTACTACCGCCCCACGCTCGAATGGGCCTACAACGACATCCTGGCCCTGCGGGACGTGACGAGTCTGGGCATCCTCCGTGAATTGCACCGGTGGGCTGCCCACGCGATGGTGATTACCACGTGGCTCCACATGTACCGCGTGTTTCTCACCGGAAGCTACAAGCCGCCGCGAGAATTCAATTGGGTCGTGGGCGTCATTCTTCTGCTGCTGACGCTTCTCCTCTCCTTCACCGGCTATCTGTTGCCTTGGGATCAGCTTGCGATTTGGGCGATCACGGTGGGTTCGAACATGGCGAGGGCCACGCCGTTTCTGGGCTACGAAGGCCCAGGCGCGCAACTCCTCACCATCGGTGGGATCGACATGATCACCGATGGCTCCGACGCAAGGTTTGGTCTCTTGGGCGCACGGTTTGTTGGCGAGGAGACGCTGAACCGCTTCTATGTGCTCCACTGCATCGCCATCCCGCTGGCGGTGGCCCTGCTCCTGGCGATCCACTTCTGGCGGGTTCGGAAGGACGGAGGCATCAGCGGCCCGCTCTGATCGCGGTACCCAACCATCCACCATGCATTCTGATCCGTTCTTCCTCACTAACGTTGCCGGCTTTCTCGGGGGCTACTACGTCTTCATCGCCGCGATGAACGGCGTGTTCGCGTTTCTGTTGTGGAAGCAGTACGGTCAGACTGGGCGGGCCGTCACGTGGGCGGCTTTTTCGGCTGTGCTGATGGTGCTGGCGAGCCTCGCTCTGTCGGGATCGTCGGCGCTTGTCCCGGCTTTGCCCGCCGGTGTCCGCTCTCTCGTCAATACGCTCTCAGGGCCGGTGCTCTACTCGCTCGGAACGGTTGGCCTGTGCACCGTTCTCTTCGTCTTCCGGGCGTACTTCGTGCAGCCCGTGGTGGCCTGGACGATCCTCAATGCGGCGCTTGTCCTCATGGGGCTCGCCATGGCCGATCAGAACTTCGCGGCCATTGTCATGAAGCCCGACAACGTGCCGATCGTGGGCTTGGTCTTCCTCCTCGCGTTCTTTACCTGGGTGGCCACAAAGCAGGCGGTCGTGAATGACGAGCGAACCGCCCGCGGCGAGCCCCCGATGGAGAAGCTCGACGACGAGAAGGTGCTCGTGTGGCCCGACCTCGTCTATACCGAGTTGATCTGCATGGTGGCGGTGTCCGCGTTCCTGCTGGTGTGGGCCATCTGCCTACCCGCGCCGCTCGAGGAGCCGGCTTCGAGTGTGAAGACGCCGAACCCGTCAAAGGCACCGTGGTACTTCCTCGGCCTTCAGGAAATGCTCGTCTACTTCGATCCTTGGTACGCGGGTGTCGTGCTGCCGAGCTTCGTGATCTTCGGCCTCATGGCGATGCCCTACCTCGACTACAACAAAAAAGGCAACGGCTACTACACGATTGCGGAGCGGAAGTTCGCCTACATCACATTCCAGTTCGGCTTTCTCGTGCTCTGGATCACGCTCATCATTTTGGGCACGTTCCTTCGCGGCCCAAACTGGAACTTCTTTGGGCCCTTTGAGTACTGGACGCCATACAAGGTCGAGGTGCTCAACAACGTCGATCTCAATCAGATGTTCTGGGTCAATTGGCTGGACATGCCGCTGCCGCGGGCGGCTGCCGATGCGCCGGGGTACATGCAGTTTGGGATGATCGTGCTTCGGGAGCTTCCAGGCCTTTTGTTGCTCGGGTTTTACTTCGTCGCTCTGCCGCCACTCATGGCGGTGACCGTCTTTCGCGGGATGTTCGCGAAGATGGGCCTCATTCGTTACATGATCATGTCTTCGCTCATGCTCCTCATGCTGTCGCTTCCGCTCAAGATGGTCGTTCGGTGGACCCTCAACCTGAAGTACATCGTGTCGATCCCTGAGTTCAAGCTGAATTTCTGAGCCCGCTCCCGGCGGTCCCGGATCAAAGTCACCACCCATGCCCGCAACCGAACAGACCTGGCGCGACATCAAGCTGCTCCACGTGGTGTTCGCGGTTTCCGCGATCGGGCTGTTAGTGACGACGGTATGGATGCTGGCGGTCGACCACGACAGGCCATGGAAGCAGTATGCCCGCGGCTTCCGGGAGCTCGAGACGTGGTCGGCTTTGGCGCGAACGAAGCAGCAGGATCTTGCCGACTATAGGGCTGGTGGTGCCGAGCTCGAGAAGGCTTTGGCCGACGCGCGACGGTCGCCTGTTGACGCGGCGCTCGCCGAGGAGTTTGTGGCGGCGCTGGGCGCTGTGTCCGAGGATGCCCAGGCAGCCACCTTCATTGAGCAGGATATTCGGCGGCTCCGCGCGCTTCGTTCCGATGTTGACGATAAGCCGTCTGACGCAACGGTCGTTGTTGAAGACGAGCGGTTTGCCCTGCGCGGCGAAATTCTCCAGCGGATGCGAGATGCGGCGCAGCGGGCCAAGTTTCGCGAGAACCTTCTTGCCGTCGCCCTCAAGCTCCGCAAGGCCGAGCTTGACAAGAATCGTGCGGACTACGAGCTGGCCATCGCCGACGAGGCCCCGGCCGAGCGGGTGGCCACGCTCCTCGGTCGCGCTGGTGCCAAGCGATCCGACGTAGGGGACGCAACGGTCGCCTACCAAGTGGCCAATACCCATCGCAAGAATCTCGAGAGCCTTCTCTCCCGCATGACGGGTGCCGAGGACGTGGCGGCGAAGGCTGTTGCCGATCATCGATTGGCCCTCACGCAGCTCGACCAGGCATATCAAGATCGTCGCGCCAACCTCGGGAAGTCGCTTCTCGAGCTGCCGGTGCTTGATGCATTCAACGGCCCCCTGAAGATCGAGCAGGTCTGGCTTCCCAACTTGACGCTCAATAACAATTTCCGTGATGTCGCGAGGTTTGATCGGTGCATCACCTGTCACCGTGGCATGGCGAAGACCATGCCGGGTGCTCCGCAGGATCCTGCCTACCCTGCGGCTGAGACGATCATCGTCACGCTTGCCACGCCCGCAGCAGGCGCGGCCGAGCAGATGATGTCGGATGCGAGAGCTGCTGTGGGTGCGGGTTTCGCCGGAGACAACGAGGCTCTTCAATCGATCTACGGCCTGCGGTTGGCTGAGCGCGGCGTGTTCGATGCTTCGGAGCCGACGATCAATGTGGTTCTTCCGGCTCCCGCAACGCCCTATGACGAGGCGATCCCTCCGGCCGCGGCCGCGGCCGCGGCCGGGCTTCAGCCAGGCGACGTGATCCTGGAGATTGCGGGCCGTCGGATGAACGCCCGGCAGGTTGCGGTGGCAGCCCTGCTCGAGACTCCGGGGTGGGGAATTCCACTCGAGGTCACGGTGCGACGGGGCGTGCCGCAGCCCTATGCCACGCACCCGCGGCTCGATCTTTTTTTAAGCGACTCGAGTCCTCATCCGATGATGTCGTTCGGATGCACGATCTGCCATCAAGGGCAGGGGAGTTCGACGAGTTTCAAGTGGGCATCGCACACCCCGAATTCGCCGAAGGAGGCGCGGGAGTGGCACGCGGAGTATGGCTGGTTCAATAACCATCATTGGAGCCTGCCGATGCTGCCTGATCGGTTCGAGCAATCGAGCTGCCTGAAGTGCCACCATCAGGTCGTGGATCTCGAGCCCAGTGAAAAGTTTCCCGAGCCGCCGGCCGCCAAGGTCGTGAAGGGCTATCACCTTGTGCGGCAGTACGGCTGCTACGGGTGCCACGAAATCAGTGGCTGGGCCAGTGCGGACAAGCGCATCGGCCCCGACATGCGACTCTCCCCAAATTTCCACGAGGTCGCGGCGGCGCTGCGGAGTGATCCGGGGCTGGGCAAGCTAGGCGATGAGGTTGTGAGGTGGACCGACGAGGTGCGCACGAGCCCCGATGGCCGGGCAGCCCGTGAACGCTTGCGGGACGTGGTCCTTCGAGATGCCGCAGCTGGCGAGGATGCTCTGCTGACGTCACGGTCACACGATCTGGCGGCCATGCTTAAGGAGTCCGATACCCCCGGCAGCTTCCCCAAGGTGGGGCCGAGTCTGCGGCACGTCGCATCCAAGGTCGGCTTTGATTGGACTTACTCCTGGCTGCGGAACCCCCAGGATTTCCGTCCCTCCACAAAAATGCCGCGATTCTTTGGGCTGTGGGACCACCTTGAGGGCCCCGGTCTCGAGGAATCGATGCGCTACGAGCCGATCGAGATTCGCTCGATGATTCGCTACCTGTTTGATGCGAGTCAGCCCTTCGATTACATCCCAGCGATTGCGGGCGCGGCTGCAGCGGATTCGGTCCGCGGCAAGAAGGTGTTTCAACTCAAGGGCTGCCTGGCCTGCCATCAGCATGCTGACTTCCCTGACGCCACGAGCACGCACGGCCCCGATCTTTCCAGAATCGGGGCGAAGTTGGCCGCGCATCCGCGTGGACGGGAGTGGCTCTATAGCTGGCTGCGGAATCCCGCCAAGTATCATCCCAAGACGATCATGCCGAACGTGCTGCTCGAGGCCGAGAAGCGTGCCGATGGGACGGTCACTGACCCGGCCGCCGACGCCACGGCCTACCTGCTGAAGTCGACAGAAGGATGGCGGCCCGAGGCGATCCCTGCGGCCGAAAGCCTCACGGCCGACGAGCGGAAGGCGCTCGACGAGCTCGCGATGCTCTATCTCAAGGAGCGGTTCCCCACGGCCAGGGCGAAGGCCGTTCTCGAGAAGGGATTCGCGGAGAATCAAACGACGCTTCGAGGGGATGAGCAAATGCTCGTTGGTCTCGATGGGCCGGGGCGCGACGCGGCTCTGCTCTCGTATGTTGGCAAGAAGACGCTCGGAAAGCTCGCCTGCTATTCGTGCCACGATATTCCCGGTTTCGAGGACGCCAAGCCAGCGGGGGCGGCGCTCGCCGACTGGGGTCGCAAGGATCCATCGCGAATCGCCTTCGAGCAGGTGTCGCAGTTCGTCATGCATCAGCTTGCCGGCGCGCATGATCACGGCGAGCACCACGCGCATGGTCATGCGGCCGACCATGGCGATGAAAAGAAGCCCGAATCAATATCACCGTTTGACACGGAGCTCGCGTTCCTCGTGCAGGGCGACGAGGTGCATGTCGATCCGAAGAACCTTGACACCGACACGGGTTATTTCCTCGAGAAGCTGCTGGGTCACGAGCGGGAGGGCTTCCTCTGGCAGAAGCTGCGGGCCCCGCGAAGCTACGACTACAAGAAGGCTGAAAACAAGACGTACAACGAGCGGTACCGCATGCCGCAGTTCCCGTTCAATGACTCGCAGCGGGAAGAGGTGATGACCTTCGTGCTCGGCCTTGTCGCCGAGCCTCCACCGCCGCAGTTTGTCCACCGCCCGTCGACGCGTGAGCAGGCGAGGCTCGATGGTCTTGTTGTGGCCGAGCAGTACAACTGCCGGGGTTGTCACACGCTCCAGATGGATCGATGGGACATTGAATTCCGCCCAGGCGGCCTCGGCGAGCCGGTCGAGATGGCCGACTATCCGTTCTTCTCACCCCACTTCACACCAGACCAGGTCGCGAAATCGTTGAAGGCCGATTCCCAGGGGCGTCTCCAAACGTCCCTTGTGGGCATGCCCACGCTCGACCCTGAAACGGGCCGCCCTCAGCTCGTCGATGAAGATGGCGTGCCTATGGAAGAGGATGACGACGAGGCCATTCCGCATCGGTCGGTCATGCTCTGGCGTGATGTGCTCGTGGATGGCGAGGCTCGGCAGGTTGGCGGTCCGAATATCCTCGTACCCGAGGCGGCCATCCGCGCCGGCAGTCACTACCCTGCGGTCGGTGGTGACCTGGCAAGGCTTCTCTATCCGGTGGTGATCGCCGATGAAAAGGAAATCAACCCGAATGTGAAGCCGGAAGATGCCTGGGGATGGTTGCCACCGCCGCTTGTCGGCGAGGGCAAGAAGGTCCAGTCTCCTTGGCTGCACCGGTTCCTCCTCAATCCGCACACCATCCGCCCGCCAGCAGTGCTGCGAATGCCCAAGTTCAACTTCGATGCCGCCCAGGCCGCGAAGCTCGTGAACTACTTCGCTGCCACCGATGGGGCCGACTTCCCCTATGTCTACGACCCACGCCTCGACACGACCGCGATGGAATCGAAGGAAGAGGCTCGGCCTGGGCACCTGGCCGGTGCCCTCAAGATCGTGACGAACACGAACTACTGCGTGAAGTGCCACCTCGTGGGGGACTACTCGCCGCCGGGCAATCCCAAGGCCCTCGCGCCGCAGCTCGAGGCGGTTCACGAGCGGCTGCTGCCTGGGTATGTCCACGACTGGATCGCGAATCCGAAGCGGTTCCTGCCCTATACGGGTATGCCGGTCAATATCCCGTTCGACAAGCCGGTGAGCCAGGATCTCTATGCCGGAACGAGTGAAGAGCAGGTGAGTGCGATCACTGATCTCCTGATGCATTTCGATTTGTTCGCCAAGCGGAATCTCTCGCTCGAGGCCTACCTCAAGCCAGAGCCACCGGCAGGTCCGCCGCCTGCACCTCCGCCGGCTCCCGCGGCTGACCCCGCCGAGGAAGCCGCGGCCCCCCGCCCGGCCGCCACCGATGCGGCAGCGATTCGGTCGTCTGGAGAGCCCCGCGCCCTAGAATGACGTGTGCCTGATTCATTGTGAGACCGTCCACCGTGACCGTCGGCCTTCAACAACCCTCACTTCCTCACCTGCCACTCGCTTGGAGATTCGCCATGATGCCCTGCTTCACCTCCCGTGTTCGTGCTGCCGCGATGGCTGCCGCACTCGTCTCAATGGGTTCAGTCACTGCATGGGCCGAATGGGGCACCCTCAAGGGGCGGTTTGTGCTCACCGGCGACGTTCCCGCGGCTGCGGCCCTTACGGTGGATAAAGACCTCGAGGTCTGCGGCAAGCACAAGCTCGTCTCGGAGGAGGTCGTCGTTGGCGAAGACAAGGGTATTGCCAACGTGGTGGTGTTCGTGCGAGACAAGAAGGTGAAGGTGAAGCCGGAGCTCGAGGCGGCGGCCAAGAAGGCCAAGCCTGTGCTTGATAACCACGGCTGCCGCTTTGAGCCCCATGTGCTCTTCGTGCAAGCAGGACAAGAGCTCGTGATCAAGAACTCCGACCCCGTCGGCCACAACAGCAATATTGCCTCGGTCAAGAACGCCCCCTCCAACAATCTCATCCCTGCGGGTGGAGAAGTGACCTCCAAGTTCACCAGCGACGAGGCCGTTCCTGCCCAGGTGACGTGCAACATTCACCCGTGGATGAAGGGATGGATCGTGATTCGCAACAATCCCTATGCCGCTGTCTCGAAAGCGGACGGCAGCTTCGAGATCGCCGACCTCCCGGCTGAAGAGCTGGAGCTTCAGTTCTGGCATGAGAAGGCCGGGTACCTCGGCGAGATGACGATTAACGGCAAAGCTGAGAAGGTTTCGAAGGGGCGAAAGAAGCTGACCATCACGGCCGGAGGCACTGACCTCGGCGAGATCGGCCTCGACGCGAAGCTTTTCAAATAAGGGCAGAGGGAATTGGCTCGATGGATGCGTCGATAACACGAATCATTCCGCTGATGGTGCTGGCCGCTCTCGCAGCGGGCTGCGGGCCTGGCCGTGTCGTTGGGCCAGTCGCCGATGCGGCCGCGGCTGCCACGCTTCGCACGGCGCTGCTCTCCAGTGAGGCGGGCAAGGCCGCGACGGAATCGGCTCCGGTTGGCACGGGCTGGGCCACGCTGAAGGGCCGGTTCCTGTTCGCCGGCACGCCTGTTGAGCGGACGGTCCTCGTCGTCGATAAAGACATGGAGTTCTGTTCCCCCCACGGCATGAAGCTCTACGACCAATCCCTTCGCATCGATCCGTCGACCAAGGGGCTGGCCGATGTCGTCCTGTTTCTCCGCAAGTCGACCCGTGTGAAGGAGGCGTCTCCGCCCAGTGAGCCACTCGTCTTTGACCAGAAAAACTGTGAGTTCATCACGCCCGTGTTTGCCTCTCGCGTTGGCCAGCCGGTGGATGTGCGGAATAGCGATATGACCGGCCACAACACGAACATTGCCACGACTCCGTTCAATCAGAGCATTCCTGCTCAAGGCAGCGCGATCTACAAGCCGGCCTCTGAAACCGGCATGCCCATCTCTGTGACCTGCAACATCCATCCCTGGATGAAGGCGTATGCGGTCTTTCGGAAGGATGGCTACGTTGCCGTTTCGTCTGTGGACGGCAGTTTCGAACTGCCCGATCTGCCAGCCGGTGAACCACTCGAGTTTCAGGTGTGGCACCCCCGTGCCGCTGCTGGTCTCAAGCTCGATCGCCCAGACCTCAAGTGGAATCCGAAGGGGCGATTTCAGATCACGCTCGAGCCTGATGTGCTCAAGGACATAGGCACGCTTGAGGTTCCCGCCGCAGCCCTCAGCGGCTCATGACAAAGGTTTCCGCTCCCTTGCTTTCTGTCACCGATCCATGATGCAAGCCCGCTCTCTTCTGTCCGTCGTGCCCGTAGTTGCCATGGTCCTGGCCATGGCCGGATGTGGCCCCACGCCCCCGGCGTCGTTCCGCCTCAACATGGTCGAGGCGGTTTCCCCCACGGCTGAGAAAGATTCCGTCGCGTCCGACCAGGAGCTAACGCCCGAGCAGCAGAAGCAGGTGGCCACAATCCTGCTTGCCATGTTCGGAACGCCCGACGAGCCCGTCTGCCTTCCCGAGGCGGGCCTCGACCCCGCGAAGCTTCGGCTGGCAGCCGGTCCCGTTCGCAGCGACATCGTGGGCCGCAAGAATGGGCTCTTTCGTGAGCACTGTGTCCACTGCCACGGCATCACGGGAGATGGCCTCGGGCCGACGGCGGCCTTCCTCAATCCCTATCCACGCGACTACCGGCCCGGGATCTTCAAATTCAAGAGCACGGAACGAGCCGACAAGCCGACCCATCCGGACCTTGTGCGGGTGCTCAACAATGGCATCCCTGGCACCTCGATGCCGTCCTTCGCGCTCCTGAGCCCGATCGAAGTCGTTGCGCTCGTCGAGTACGTCAAGTACCTCAGCATCCGCGGGGAGACGGAGCTTGCGCTCATGCGGCAGTTCTTCGAGCTCGACGAGGAAGACAAAGGACGCCTCTCTGAGACCCGTGAGTTTCTGATCGCGGAAGTGCTCGAGCCGATCGCTGCGAAGTGGACCACCGCGGCCGACGCCGTGATCGAGGTGCCTGCGATGCCAGCCAACCTCGACCTGGCCGCGTCGATCGAGAAGGGGCGGGAGTTGTTCTATGGCGACAAAGCAAACTGCGTGAAATGCCACGGGGTCACGTCGCTGGGTGACGGCCAGGCCAATGACTACGACGACTGGAGCAAGAACATCGTCAAGATCGACACGAAGCTCGATGGGATCGCGACGGGGGACGCCGATGCGAAGGAGCGGCAGTGGGCCGCAGAATTCCGGCAGGTGCTCGCCGGTGACGCGCTGAAGCCGCGAACGATCCCGCCACGGAACCTCCGGCAAGGGATCTACCGCGGTGGGCGACGTCCGGTTGACCTCTATTATCGGATTCATGCCGGAATCAACGGCGCTCCGATGCCCGCCGCCAAGGGAACTGTCGCCCCCGAAGACATCTGGCACATCATCAACTACGTTCGCTCGCTCCCCTATGGGCTCGATGGTGAGCTGGGTGCCGACCGCTCTGTTGCGGTTCGTCCCGCATCGGCCCCTGGCCTAGCCTCACGCGAGGAGAAGTGACTCATGAAGCGGCTCGGTGGCATGTTTTGGGCTTTCTTGTTCCTCGCCGTGCCAATTCTCGGCGTGGCCACGTTCGCGGTCGCGCCGTCGATCAACGTCTGGCTTCCAAAAGACATTTCGGAGCATGGCAGCCAGATCGATTCGCTCTTCTATTTTATCCTCGTGCTCACGGGTGTCGTCTTTGTCGCGACCGAGTTAGTGCTCTTTTGGTCCATGTGGAAATACGACGCGGCTGCCCGTGGCGATGAGAAGGCCACCTACATCCACGGCAGCCATACCCTTGAAGTTGTGTGGACGATCATCCCGGCCGTCGTGCTGCTCTTTCTGGCGATCTATCAGATGAACACCTGGGCCAACGTGAAGATGCGTCGGCCTGACATGCCGCCAACGGTCGAGGTGGTGGGCCGGCAGTTCGAATGGCGGCTCCGGTATCCAGGGCGTGACGGGCTCCTGGGCACGCCGGACGACATCCACATCGTCAACGACCTCTGCCTTCCGGTGGATGAAGACGTGCTCGTCCAGCTCAAGAGCATGGACGTCCTCCACAGCTTCTTTCTGCCAAACCTTCGCATCAAGCAGGACGCCGTGCCCGGGATGAAGATCCCCGTCTGGTTCAAGGGGACGGAGACCGGCAGCACCGACATTGTCTGCGCCGAGCTGTGCGGATGGGGCCACTACAAAATGAAAGGGCGTGTGACCTTCCTGACACGGCCCGAGTTTGATGCCTGGCTCGCCCGCATGGAGGCCAAGCAGGAGGCCACACACGAGGAAGTGGCGTCGCGTTAGGCGCGATTGCGTCGCCCCGATTCTGGAGACTTGCCATGAGCACCGTCACTGCACCCGTCACCACCGACCACGGCCACGCCCCGGCGGTGAACCCTCATCCGGTGTTGACCTTCTTATCGACCTACGTCTTCTCGAAGGACCACAAGGTCATCGGCCTTCAGTTCTTGTTTTCGACGCTCGTGTGGTTCTTGATCGGCGGGCTCTTGGCGCTCGCCGTCCGCTGGCAGGTGGCCTGGCCGTGGTCCGACGTGCCGGTGCTGGGAAAGCTCTTCGCGCAGGAAGGCGGGCAGATGTCGCCCGAGTTCTACACGATGCTCTTCACCATGCATGCCACGGTGATGGTCTTCCTCGTAATCATCCCGATTCTGGCAGGCGCCTTCGGCAACTTCCTGATTCCGCTCATGATCGGCGCCGACGACATGGCCTTCCCAACGCTCAACATGCTGTCGTACTGGTTCATGTGGCCGGCCTTCATCACCTTCGGGGCGAGTTTTTTCGTGGAGGGTGGGGCCGCAGCAGGTGGCTGGACGAGCTACCCGACCTTGTCAACGAACGTCAATGCCTCGCCTGGCAGTGGCATGGGGCAGACGCTCTGGCTCCTTGGTCTGACATTCGTGGGGGTCTCGTCGATGCTCGGCAGCGTCAACTACATGACCACCATCATCCTCATGCGGGCCCCTGGCATGACGATGTTTCGTCTTCCGATGACGATCTGGGCGATGTTCATCACCGCCATTCTTCAGGCCTTCGCGCTTCCGGTCCTGACGGCCGTCGGCTTCATGCAGCTCGCCGACCGGTTATTCGCCACGGGCTTCTTCTCGCCCGAGGGAAACATCATCAACAACGCCGTGGCGGGTCCGGGCGGTGGGCAGCCGCTTCTCTGGCAGCATCTCTTTTGGTTCTACAGCCACCCGGCGGTCTACATCATGATCCTGCCGGCCATGGGCATGGTGAGCGACATCCTCACGTGCTTCGCCCGAAAGCCGCTTTTCGGATACCGTCCGATGGTCTACTCGATCGCCGGCATCGCCGGCCTGGGCTTCATCGTCTGGGGCCACCATATGTTCATGTCGGGAATGAACCCCGCGCTCGGCATCACATTCATGGTGTCGACGATGATGATCGCCTTGCCGAGTGCCGTGAAGACATTCAACTGGCTGGGCACCGTCTGGGGAGGCAAGATCGAGTTCACCGCCTCGATGCTCTTTGCTCTTTCCTTCGTGTCGATGTTCATCATCGGCGGTCTTTCCGGCATCTTCATGGCCGCCACGCCGGTAGACATCTTCATCCACGACACCTACTTCATCGTGGCCCATTTCCACTACGTGCTTTTTGCCAGCACGGCGATGGGCGTGTGGGCGGCCATCTACTTCTGGTTTCCCAAGATGTTCGGCCGCACGATGAACGAGTTTTGGGGGAAGACGCACTTCTTCCTGACGTTCATCTTCTTGAATGGCACGTTCTTCACAATGCACATTCTCGGGGCTGTTGGCTTTCCGCGGCGGTTGGCCGATGCCTACCACTACGAGACCTTTCACCACCTCCAGCCCATGAATGCCTTCATGACCTGGTGTGCCATTGGCATGGTGGGCAGCCAAATCATCTTCGCCGTCAACTTCTTCTGGAGCATGTTCTACGGCCCGGTCGCCGGCCGGAATCCGTGGAACGCCAACGGCCTCGAGTGGACCGCCCCGAGCCCGCCGGGCCACGGCAATTTTGACTACCAGCCCGTGGTGTATCGCGGCCCTTATGAATACTCGCCGCCTGGAATGGACACCGATCATCTCATGCAGACCGATCCGCCGAATCCTGCCTCCGATGCGGCAGCCAAGGAGACGCACTCACAGCAACGTGCCAAAGAAGTTCATCGGCCCAAAGCGCCGGGGGGGCGGTGAAAGCCTCGGCTTCGGACGGCACAGCCCTGCCAACTCGCCTCGACTTCCCCCGACCCCCCCGGCTCCTCATTTGGGAGAGGGCAGAGGCTGTGGTGATTTCGGCGTTTGTTTGCCCCATACCCATGATGCCCCTCCTTCGATCTTTCAACTGGCCGCACCTCATCGCCTGCCTCCTCGTGGCGGCGACGACGGTGCTGCTTTCGTTCGGCGCACTCGTGACGACCTACGAAGCTGCGATGGCGGTGCCTGACTGGCCGGCCACCTATGGGCATAACATGTTTCTCTTTCCGCTCGCCGAATGGCTCGGGGGGCCATGGGATCTCTTTCTCGAGCACGGCCATCGACTGCTCGGGGCGATCGTTGGAATCATCACGCTGGTCTTGGCGACGACCGTGTGGATACGTGCGACGAGCACCACGGTCCGCTGGCTGTCAGTTGCGGCAGTGCTCCTTGTGGTGGCCCAGGGAGCTCTCGGGGGCGCTCGCGTGCTTCTCGATGATACGACCGTGGCCAAAGCCCATGCCTGTACCGGCCCTCTCTTCTTCGCGGTGACCATGGCGCTCGCGGTCCTCACGCGAAAGGGCGGGTCGATGCCATCGCCTCGGATCGCGGCTGGCTTGTGCGCCTCGCTTCCGGTAGTGGCCTATGCCCAGCTCGTGGCCGGCGCGCAGCTTCGGCACCTCGATCCAGCGACACCACCCTCAGCCTTCCATGCTCTGGTGGGTGCGCACGTGCTGCTCGCGATCGTCGTGGCTGGGCTCGCGATCGCATCGGCCGTTGCCACCCGTCGCGGTGAGAATCCGGGAGCGAGGCGCTGGGCCGTTGCTGCTGTGGTTCTCGTCACCCTCCAGATACTCCTGGGTCTTGGCACATGGGTCACGAAGTATGGACTGCCATCCGCGATCCTCCCGGACAGCTGGCGGCTTGCCGAGCCGCTTGTCGCCAGGAGTGGACAAGGGGCCGTGACGGTTACTGCGCATGCGGTGCTTGGCATGGTGATCCTGGGCGTTGGCGTGGCGCTCGCGCTTGCTGCAGCCGGCAGCGAGCGAGGCGCCACGTCGGATTTCCAGGCAGCATCGCTTGGCCGGAAGAGAGGGGTGATGGCATGACACCTCCTCCGCTCGTTGCCGAGTTTGCTCCTGCGAGGGCAGGGTCTGGTTCCTTCACGATCGATGAGGCTGTTGGCGTGCGGTCGCTTCTGGCCGATGGTTCGCGGCTTGTCCGGCCACGGATCGCCGTCATGGTGCTCGCTACGGTGGCCGCAGCTGCCTGGCTGACAGGCGGGCAGCCCGATGACGTGCGCCCGCTTCTCTGGGTGCTTCTGGGAACGGGGCTTGTGGCCGCGAGCTCGAGCATCGCCAATCAGATCATCGAGCGGGATGCAGATCGTCTCATGAAACGGACGGCCGACCGCCCTATCGTTGAGGGGCGGTTGAGCGTGCCTGCCGCGTGGATGATTGCCGTTGGAGCCCTTGCCCTCGGTGGTTCCCTCTGCTGGCTCGCCTCTGGCTGGCAACCGGCGGCGGTGGCGGTGGCCACCTGGCTGCTCTACGTCCTCATCTACACGCCGCTCAAGCGAATCACGCCCCTCAACACGGCCGTGGGGGCGGTGGCCGGGGCGTTGCCCGTGGCCATTGGGTGGCTGGTCGCCGATGGGCCCGCGCGGCTGGCTGCGGGCGACGCGCGTGGGGCGCTGGCCGTGGCGTCACTCGCCACCGTCCTCTACCTCTGGCAGTTCCCTCATTTCATGGCGATCGCGTGGCTCTATCGCGCCCAGTACGCCGCGGCCGGAATGCGGATGCTCACGGTCGTTGATCCGACCGGCCTCCGGGCGGCGGGGCAATCCATGGTAGCGGCGATCCTGCTCATGCCGGCCGCGCTCGTGCTGGCGGTGCCCTCGGGGAGCGTGCGGATGTTTCTGTCCGCGGCGATCGCCGGCAGCGTGTATCTTGTGGCGACGATTCAGTTTGCCGTGCGTCGCGACGACGTCTCGGCCCGATTCCTGGTGCTGTCGAGCGTTGGCGCCCTGCTTGGCCTCCTGGCCGCGGCGTCCATGTTCGGCGGGCCTTCCTGACTGCCCCCGACCCATCGTTCAGAGTTTCGCTTCCTTCATTCGCATTTCGGACGCCCCATGAGCTCTCCGGCAATCCCCGTTCCCCATGACCACGGCCATGGCGACGGTCACCACGGCCACATCCATCTCCAGTATCAGCCCGGCCTGCCGCTCACCCGCGGCAAGCTCATCATGTGGCTGTTCCTATCGACCGAGATCATGTTCTTCGCGGCGCTCCTGGGGAGCTACATCGTGCTCCGGTTCGGGGCAGCCGTGTGGCCCAAGCCACACCATGTCCATCTCTCGGAGCCGATCGGGGCGTTCAATACGTTCGTGCTGATTTGCTCGAGCGTGACGATCGTGCTCGCGCTCGAGGCGGCCAAGGCGAACAAGACACAGCTCGCGAAGCTCGGGATGATCGCCACCTTCGTGCTCGGCGCACTCTTCCTCGGGGTGAAGGGCTACGAGTATCAGGCCAAGTTCTCACACGGCATCTTTCCCTGGGCACCGCATGGATTGATTTACGAGCGGCCCGACCTCTACTACGGCTCGGCTGTCCGCGCTCGTCTCGGCGAGCCGGCCATCATTGCTCGGCTCAAGGAGCTCGACGAGGCCCCAGTCAGCAGTCTCTCGGCCGCGCAGCAGTCTGCTCGAGGGAACCTCCAGGGCATTCGCAAGATGCTCACCGACCCGAAACAGGAGTCGTTCGAGATGGCGGTGGTCGCCGACCAGATCGCGCCACTTCCCGCCGAGGGACCGGGCGGTCACGGGTCAGCCCACGGCATCAACGACGCCTTCCCCTGGCTGCGGCTGCCGATGGTGATCCCCGGTGGCAGCATGTGGGCGAGCACATATTTTTTGCTCACTGGATTCCATGCAATTCACGTGGTCGTGGGGCTCATCGTGTTCGCCGTGCTGCTGGGATGCACGCTGGGCCCGAAGAATGCCGGCATGATCGAGAACGCTGGTCTCTATTGGCATTTTGTCGATCTCGTGTGGATCTTCATGTTTCCACTCCTCTACCTCTTCTAAGGCCCAAGCAGCCACTCCGAGGCTCCGACCCATGACCGACCACACCGCGTCGCACGACCACACCGCCGACCACGACCATGCCCATGGGGGTATTGGGAAATACATCGCAGTGTTCGCCGCGCTCTGCTTTCTGACAACGATGTCGTTCTTGACGTATTCCGCGGCCTGGCCGTGGCGAGATCAGCCCCAGGTGGGCTGGGCCTTCATGATGGCGGTCTCGTGCACCAAGGCCCTCCTCGTGGTGCTGTTCTTCATGCACGTCTGGTGGGAGGCGAATTGGAAATACGTGCTCACGATCCCCGCCGCGATGATGGCGGTTTTCCTTGTCCTCATGCTTGTGCCCGATGTTGGCATGCGTAACCGAATGGTGTCACAAGAGAGGGCTCTCCACATGGCGAGGCCGACCGACGTGCTGCTCCTCCAAGAAGCCAGTGGCGCCGGGCACGCCGAACCCGCCCCACACTGAGCAAGGGATCCCTATGAGGCGTGCATGCGTTGTCTTTCTGCTGCTCTCTACCATCGGCTGCGCGGAGCCGCCGTCATTCGTGGTGGGCAAGCCTGAGCCTGACGCCGAGTTCGTGCCCGCAGCGGATCCGGCCGCTCCCTTCACGCTGACCGACCAAGATGGGAAGGCGTTCTCATCCCAAGAGCTCACGGGGAAGGTCTGGCTCGGGGCGGTGTTTTTTTCCAATTGCCCTGGGCCATGCTTTCGTGAAAACCAGGCGATCGCCGACATCCTTCGCGAAATCGACGATCCCGCTTTCATGGTGGTGAGCCTCACGTGCGATCCCGAGAACGACACGCCTGAAGTGCTTCGGCGCTATGCCGAGCGATTTGACGCGGATCATGGTCGGTGGAAATTTCTGACCGGCGACATGGCCACGATCGAACGCGTCGGCCAAGGGAAGCTTCTCCTTCCGACGGAAGTGGGCGTGCATGCGGAGAAGGGGGTCGTCTTCGATCGCAAGGGCAAGCTCCGGGGCGGCTACTCCCTCACCGACCCGGACCGTGCCAAGCTGCTCAAGAAGCTCATTCGCGAGGTTCTCGCAGACGAGTCGCCATGATCCCCGCCTGTATCGCCGTGGCGGAAGGCATCCACCCGCTGGCCACGACCAACGCGGTTCTCAATTCGATCGCCGCCGTGCTCCTCGTCGCTGGCTGGGTATGCATTCGCCGAGGCAACTGGCAAGCGCATCGCGGCCTCATGGTGGCAGCGTTTGCGACGTCGGCGATCTTCCTTGTCTCGTACCTCACCTACCATTGGCTCGAGGGAAGCAGGAAGTATGCCGGGCCCGAGTCACTCCGGCTCGTGTACTACGCGATCCTGATCACGCACGTCATCCTTGCGGCAGCGGTCCCGGTCCTCGCGCTGCGAATGATTTTCCTCGCGTGGCGCGGCCGCTGGGACGCCCACCGCAGGCTCGGCCGAATCACGTTCCCGATCTGGCTTTATGTGTCGGTCACCGGCGTGGTGATCTACCTCATGCTGTATTATCTGCACGCTCAGCCGCCCCTCCCTGGCTCGGCTTCGCTTGGTCGCCCTCCGGGTTTGGCGGTGACCCGGCCCTCCAGGCCTCGCGTTGTACTGCACGCTCAGCCGCCCCTCCCTGGCTCGGCTTTGCTTGGTGGCCCTCCAGGTTTGGCGGTGTCTATACTTTAGGCATGAGGAACTTGATACGTCCTGCCGGTTTCGCCCTTGCCGTGGTGGCCTTCATGGCGGCTGCGGAGGCGCTCGGATGCCCGAACTGCAAGGATGCCATCAATACGAGCGATCCGGATGGGCTGAACCTTGCGCGGGGCTACTTCTACAGCATCCTTCTTATGCTCGCGATGCCCTTCACGCTCGCCGGATCGTTCGCCGCGTATGTGTGGCGCGAAGTACGGCGTCAAAAGCAGCGGGAGGCTGAGGCCCCCGCGGATCAGGTGAGGCCGTGATGGTCACGGGCGCTGCTGGCGCCGCGATGCCTGACTCCGTGCCCGAGCCGACCATCGTGCCCGGCCGCCCTCCGCGCAACTATCTCTCCGCTGTCGAACACCGAAAGCTCGCCTGGGCGTTTATCCCTCCGGCCCTCGTGGTGGTGGTGACCCTCGAACTTTTTCTCAGACCGCTGTGGCAGCCACCGCCACCGCCTCATGAGCGCCAGATCGATACCCGCCTCGAAGCTGTCTCGGGGCCGCCCCCGGCTGACGGTGCGGTCATCATCCTTCCCGATGACGAGGTGTCAGAGAACGTTGACGAGACCCTTCTCGGTGCGTCGCCGGTGGCGCTGTCAAAGGTGCGGGATGCCAGCTTCTTCGGCTCCCGCGATCACGACGCGTGGTTCGAAATAGGGCGCACGCTTCAGGGCTTGCGAGACCCTTCGGCTTCGAAGTGGGAGGCCGTGGGCTTCACGGAGGTCTTCAGTCAGCCCCGTTCGTTCCGGGGGCGGCCGATCCGAATGCGAGGGACGCTGCGGCGACTCGAGAAGCTCGCTTCAATCGAGAACGACCATGGGATCGACCACTTCTGGCAGGGCTGGCTTGAGCCGGCTGGCGGCCCTGCCTCCCCCATCGTGGTTCACTTTCTGCGGCTTCCAGCAGGCATGACCGAAGGCATGAATCTGGCTGAGTCCGTCGTGGTAGACGGGTACTTCCTCAAAAACTTGGCCTACCGTGCAGCCGACGGCGTCCGCCTTGCGCCGCTTGTTTTGTCCCTCGAGCCAGTGCTCCCCGCCGCGCCGTCGTCTGAGGATCAACGCGGCGGGATATGGGAGCGCTCGATCACGGCTCTGGGAGTTGTTACCATGCTCGGCATCGTGGCGACGATCGGGATCGGGTATTGGGTCGTGGGCCGCGGGCGTCGACGCCGGATGGAAGCGAAGGAGCTCGACTCAGCGCTTTCGGGTGTCGAGCATTTTTCGGTTTCCGAATCCCTGCGGAAGTTGGCTTCCTCAGACACAACCCATGGTGACGGCGAGACGGGCGGAGCAACCAACGAATGACACAGCGGACAGCGGCACGATGGTGGGTCGGGATGGCGGCGGTGCTCGTGGGAGCATGGCTGACACCGGTGGTCGCAGACAGCGGGCAAAAAGATTTTGCGTCGTTTCTCGAGCTTCGTGAGATCGATCATTCTCGGCGCTTTGACCTCGAGTCATCAACCGAATGGACGGCGGCCGAGCCGACGGTGATCAAGGTGCTCCGGCGGCTCGATGCCCCCGATGCCGTTGTCGCCGGCTGGAGAGAAACCGCCACACGGGCTCCCGCCAAGGGAGAAGCAGTGGTGGTCTCGGACGCGCTCCTCTCGATACGCGGACGGGCGACGTTCGTGGCGCCTCAGCGGCTGCCTGACGACCTCGCCGAGCTCCTTGATCGTCCGCACTATGACGTCGTTCGAATTGTCGATGGGGGAGGTCTCGTTGTGGACGTTCTCACCGTCGCGGCCCCTGCTTCATGGCCGCGATGGAAACCCATGGATGAGCCGGTCACCGCGCTCGCGCTCCCGCTCTCGACGTCGGCGGCCCCTCGTCCCCAGGCCGACGCAGCCGATGGTGAGGCATGGCCTGCCGATGCCCCGGCGCTCGTGGCGGCTGCTGCCCGCGTGGCCTGGCATCCGGATACGTTCCTCGGCCGGCTCGGCATGGACTATGGGCTTTTCGACTCGGTCGTCGACGGGAAGAAGCTCATCGCCGGGGATTCTGCCGCATTCTACGCCATGCTGGCGGCCGCTGGTCGTACCTCTCGGCCGGATGTGACTGCGGCCGCGGGGAAGCCGATCGATGCGATGGTGCTCATCGATCCAACCCGCGAGTGGTACCCGTCCCATCGTGGTGACCCTGTCATCATCGAAGGCAATGTCAGGCGGGCGATGCGGGTGCCCATCGACGAGCCCTTCCTCAGGAAGGTCGTCGGGAGCAACCATTACTGGGAGCTCTTCGTGTTCGTCGAGACGCCGCTCCTCGAGATCAACGGCCGCGTGCAGAACACCTACCCGATCGTCTGCTGCGTGCGGGAGCTCCCCCACGGAATGCCCTCCGGCGAGAACATCAGCGAGCGGGTGCGGGTCGCTGGGTTCGCGTTCAAGCGGTATGCCTATCCGTTCGACGACATCCGTCCTGACGAGGCGGGGCATGTGACTGACGGGGCGAGCCGTCGTGTGACGACGCTCCTGATCGGGCCGGAGCCGACATGGTTTCCGCCTGCTTCCAAGGACGCCAGCCAGCCGATCTGGGTGATCGCCGCCGCTATCGCAGCGGTGGCCCTGGCCGCGATCGTCGTGGCCAGCTTTCTGTACGGTCGGTCGATCAACAAGGCGATTCAGAAGGCCCGCGAGGACCTTCCGGACCGAGTCGAGCTTCCGAGCGATGACGGGTGATCCCCGTTCCCTCTCCCGTTCCCTCTCCCGTTCCCTCTCCCTCACGCTCCCTCACGCTCCCTCACGCTTCCTCACGCTTCACTTTCTTTCCTTTCCTCACAGGACCCTTCATGCGACGCGCGAAGATCTCCATCATCGGTGCCGGAAACGTCGGCGCGACCACCGCTCACTGGTCTGCTGCCGCCGAGCTCGGTGATGTGGTGCTGCTCGATATCCCGGCCACCGAGGGCATGCCGGCCGGAAAGGCGCTCGACCTTTTTCAGGCGTCGCCGATCATGGGCTTCGACGCAAAGATTATCGGTACCACGGAATGGGCCGACACGGCGGGGAGTGACGTGGTCGTCGTCACCGCCGGGATCGCGAGGAAGCCCGGCATGAGCCGCGACGACCTGCTCGCGACGAATGCCAAAATCGTAGGAGACGTCGCCGCGAAGATTCGCGATACGAGCCCGAATGCGATCGTCATCGTGGTCTCCAACCCGCTGGATGCGATGGTGCAGCGAACGTTCCAGGTCACCGGCTTTCCGGCCGCCCGCGTGATGGGGCAGGCCGGTGTGCTCGATACCGCACGGTACTGCGCGTTCTTGGCTCTCGAGCTCGGCGTGAGCGTTGAGGACATTTCGGCGATGCTCCTTGGTGGCCACGGCGACACGATGGTGCCGGTGCCGAGCTGCACGAGCGTTGGCGGGATCCCGGTCACGCAACTCATCGCGCCTGACCGCCTCGCGAGCATCATCGACCGCACTCGAAAGGGCGGGGCCGAGATCGTCGGCCTCCTCAAGACTGGAAGTGCCTACTACGCACCGGCCGCCGCGACGACACAGATGGTCGAGGCGATCGTGCGGGACAAGAAGCGGGTTCTCCCCGTGGCAGCGTACTGCGACAAGGAATATGGCGTCGGCGGATACTTTGTCGGCGTGCCTGTGATTCTCGGCAGTGGCGGGGTCGAGCGAATCATCGAGATCGACCTGCTCCCGGAGGAGCGAGCTGGTCTCGACAGCAGCATTGCTGCTGTCACGGAGTTGGTCGCCGCGATGGACCGGCTCACGACCGCGAGCTGAAGGTCGCTCGCCGCCAAAAAGGCGGGGGATTCGAGCCCGATCTTGCGCCCCTTTCCTCACTTGCCAGGCCGGGGGATCCGGCCGCGGGGTGACGTTGCCCCCCTGCGGGGGTTGCGTTACAAACCCGCTTCCCCTGTTGCCTCGCCTGAGGAGCCTTCCGCGATGAACCGCACCCGCCGATCCATCCACCGCGGGCCGCAGGCCAGGTCCGTCCTTCCGCACGCCGCCGCATGGCCTGGGGATTCCCGAGTCTTCGTGCCCCAGGGCTATGAGCCTGGATACGACTACCCGCTGCTCGTGTGGCTGAATGATCCGGCTGATTCATTCGACCTCGGCCGCGCGATGATGCGGCTCAGCCTCAAGAATTTCGTGGCAGTTCAACCGGCTCATGGCGACACGGCTGTCTGGCGGGCCATCGACCGCGTGACCGACCGCCTCAGCATCCATGCTCGCCGCATCTGGCTCGTCGGCCATCGCGCGGGGGGCACCGAGGCATTCCGAATGGCCTGCCGCCACCCAGATGCCTTCGCCGGTGCCGTTTCGCTTGGCGGCAGCTTTCCGCTCGATGAGCCCGTGCTCGCCAGGCTCCATGAGATTCGTCGCATGCCCATGCTCATGTGCGCCACGTCAGCAGGCGTGACGGCTGCCCCCGCAGCACTCGACCGAACGCTGAGGCTCTTTCACGCCTGCGGCGGCACGCTCGCTGTTCGTATCTACCAGCGAGGGAATGAGCTCTCGCGAACGACCCTGGCCGATGTCAACCGCTGGCTCATGGATGAGACCTGCGGAAAGACGGCTTCGCTTCAGCCGCACGGAGCGGTCTAGCCGAACGACACCGTCTGGAAAAACTGGACGGCTCCTTACCGGGAAAGGATTCCCATGACCACTTCGCATGACGCGTCCCGGACGGATGGTCCACGGCACGTCCTCCCCTTGCGTGGACCACGCCGCTCCGACTCGCTCGGCACGCTTCTGAAAACGATCGCCGATGACGTGACGTCATCCCGCCGTGGCCGCCGCCTTCCCGAGGTGTCGATCACGCTCGATGTCATGTCGGGGCACGAGCCCACCATTGATGCCGAGGCACTCCGCACCGGTCTGGCTCCGTTGGTGGCAGCGGCCTGCGAGGCTGCATCTGGACCGGCACCTGCCAGCGACGCTCCCCAGCTCCGTGAGGTTGTCGTCACCGTCGTCGGCACGCCTCGTGGCCTCGAGATCGAGGTGGCCAGCTCTGGTCCTGGTCCTGAATGTCTGTCCTCATTCAATCTGGCCGCCGCACGTGATTTCACCGAGCACTTCGGCGGACGTGTCGAGGTCACCGCCTGTCCCGAGGGAGGGACTGCCGTGACCCTGTGCCTCCCGCCCCGACACGTCTACGGCCTTTCCGTCCGACCAGCGGCCTGATTCCTTCGCCTCGAGAAACGCTTCATGAATCTGGCCAGCGGGGATCAAGCGCGGCGGTTTGCCTCCCAAGTGACGCCCGCGCAGGTGGTTGGCATCGGCCTCGTCGCTGCGTCGCTCGGCTGGGCCGCGTGGCTCCTGAGGGACCGTCCCATCAGCGAGGAGGTCGAGCTCCTTCACGGCACGGTGCTGCCATCCGGCGAGATGGCGATCGTCGAGGCCGCCTTTGACCGAGCCCAACTCAACGACCACCGCACCGAGGACGGTCGCATCTGGGTGCCGAGGCCGCGACAAAGCGCCTACATGCGAGCCCTTGTCGATGCCGAGGCGCTCCCGCGGGAGTTCGGACGCAGCTTCCGGGAGGCGCTCGAGAAAAACAGCCCGTGGCAGAGTACGAAGGTGCAACAAGAGATGCTGCGGGTGGCTCTCCAGGAGGAGCTTGCCTACGTGATCTGCTCGATGCCTGGCATCGAGCGGGCCGCCGTTCTCTATGACGTCGATACACGGTCGTCCTCCGGGCTGAGCGGCAGTCGGGAACAGACGGCCAGCGTCAATATTCGCACCCAGCCGGGCATCGAGATCGAGCCTGCTCGCGTCCATGCGATCCGCGTCCTCGTGGCGGCGTCGATCGCGGGGCTCGCGGCGGAGCGAGTGGCCGTCACTGAGCTTCGAAGCGGCCGCGTTTTTGCCGGGCCCCTTTCAGTGGAGGACGAACAGGATGTCGCCCTGGCCGACCCCGTGCTGGCGCGGCGAATTGCCCATGAGCGGTATCTCACCACAAAACTCCGACAGGCCCTTGCCTACGTGAAGGGCGCTGTGATCGATGTGACCGTGACGTTCGGGTCGCCCGCTCCGCGGCTTCCGCCGCCCGCGGCACCGCTGCCCGGCCAGCAGGTGGCAGGAGCCAACATGCCGGCCGCCGTTGGTGAAGAGGGTGCCGTGGTGGCCGCAGCCGTGGATGACACGCAGCCTGCCACTGTCCTCGTTTCGCTCGCGATACCCGACGAATTTTTTGCTGGTCTCGACACCGCGGCGACTGCCGACGTCGAGCAGCGTCTCCGCGATCATGTCATGAGCATCATTCCTGCCACGCCGCGGCCCGACGCCCGACGGCTCCTGCTCACCCGCGTGGCTGCCACAGCGTCTGGCGTTCCGCGGTTATCGCAGCGGGCTTCCTTGGATCTTGTGGCGTCCACGCCGACGACTGCCCTCGAGCCGGGCGACGACCGGCATGTATCGCTGGAGGCTGCATGGAGGGCGATTCTCGCGGGACGGGCCGTGGATGTGCCCCGCGAGGTGTGGCTCGCCGTGATCGCCGTGGCCGCTGGGCTTCTCGGGTTCCTCGTGCTGCGGCCTCGGCGAAGCGAGCCACGGTCGCCACGTCCGACCCGACGGGCGACCGACCCGATCGACTGGTCGAATGTCGATAATCGCGCCGCGGCCTCCCTCGATCACGATCACTCGCCCCATCGGACAGCCGCATGAAAGACACCATGAGCCACCGCCACCGGCAGATCACGACGGCATGCATTGCCTTGGCCGCATCGGTCGTCATGGGGTGTGGCCTCGCGGTTGGCGACGACGTCGGCGGGCCGCCGCCGATGCCACCACTTCCCGACGACGTCAAAGCATCGCCCGTGATCCAGACGAGCGCGGTCGAATCCAGCAAGCCGTTGCCGCTCACCGGGGATTCCACTTCGACGGATGCTCCGTCTGGCCGCCGCTCGCCGTCTGGACCGCTCGGCGACTGGACGGTGCTTGCGGCGATCGGTGTCGCGTTCGCCGTCCTCGCGGCATTCCGGTTTCGTCAAGCCCGTCGCCGTGGCCGTGACCTCCCGCCTGATGTTTTCGACATCCTGGGCGAAGCATCCCTCGGCAGCCAGCATGCCGTGCGGGTGGTGCGCTTCGGCCCGCGCACGCTGCTCGTGAGTGTCTCCAGCACCGGCTGCCAGACGCTTGCGACGCTCGATGATCCGCAGGTAACCGAGCGGATTGTGACAGCGTGCCTCGGCGGTCGTAGCCCGAGGCCCGTCCGTGGAGCAACCCGTGAACGCAGCCCCGTCCGAGAGCCTGGGCAGCCAGCCGGCGGGGGGGCAGCATGACGAGCGGGCGTTATCGGGGAATCCTCGTCGTTGCCTTCGTGTGCGCCGCACTCGGCCCAACCGGCCGCTCCGCCGAGGACGGTTCGATCCGGCCGGCCCCCGTGGCCATTGAGTCGCCAGTCGAACTCAAACCTGTCGAGGTCGCCGCGATACCGGTGCCAGGGCCGCTCGAGAACGCACTATCAGCCCCTGGGTCCGAATCCACGTGGAGCCCAGCCACGCTCCTCGGTGGGCGTCCGCTTGCGGCGATCCTGCCGTCGGCACTGCTCTTCGGCGTGATGTCGCTCGCGCCGGCGGTCCTCCTCATGACGACCTGCTTCGTGCGGATGTCGGTTGTGCTCGCGCTGGTGCGACAAGGCCTTGGCGCCGCGGGTGTCCCCTCCAATCAGATCGTGCTGTCGCTCGCCATCTTTCTTTCGGCGATGGTGATGTGGCCTGTATGGACGCAAGCCTGGAACGATGGGGTCGCACCCTATCAAGCAGGTGAGCTCGCGATGACCGACGCGTTCGAGCGCGGCTCACTCCCGGTCCGTCGCTGGATGGCCACGCAGATCGAGGCCGCGGGCAACCGCGACACGGTGCTCCTGTTCCTCTCTCGGCTTCCTGGCGGACCCCGCAAAGCGGCAACCTACGACGACGTACCGCTCGAGGCCCTCCTGCCAGCCTTCCTCGTGAGCGAGCTCGAGACCGCATTCACCATCGGCCTTCGGCTTCTGCTGCCGTTCCTCGTGCTCGACATTCTCGTGGCCACCCTCGTGGTTTCGACCGGGCTCGTCATGTTGCCCCCGTCCATCGTGTCGTTGCCCCTCAAGCTACTCGTCTTCGTGACGGCTGACGGGTGGACGCTCGTGGTGCGGGCGCTCCTTGAAGGTTTTGTCCCATCCTGAAGGCATTGGTGGATCATGGGTGATATTCCGCTCCTTGAGCTCGTGCGGGAGAGCATCGTCACCGGCGGCCTGGCGCTCCTGCCCGTGCTTGCGGCCGGCTTCGCCGTCGCCGTTGTGGCGGGGCTCGTGCAGGCCGCGACCGGGATTCACGAACCCGTGGTGGGGCTGGTGCCTCGGCTGGTTGCGATGGGATTCGTGCTGCTCCTCACCCTGCCGTGGATGGTGGAGCGGCTTGCGGAGTTGTTTCGCACGGCCGCAACAGGGTCCTAACCCGGAAACGCGGGACTGCCTTCGAGCAGGTGCGAGTCATGGACCACCCGTCGCTTCCCGCGTTGCTTGCAGCCGATCCAGCAGTTGCAGCTGCGGTCGTCGTGCGGATGGCCGCGGCCGTTGCCGCCGGTGGGCTCGGCATGTTTCCGCAGATCGATTTCCGTGTCAAAAGTGCGATGGTGATCGTGCTTGCTGCCGCTGCACTGCCCACGGCGATCGCCACCCAGCGCCCATTGCAACCGTCTCTCGTGCCGCTTCTCGCGGGAGAAGCCGTGGTGGGTCTTGGGC
>ENA-ORBV01001983-ORBV01001983.1-microbial-mat-metagenome-genome-assembly--contig:-NODE-1983-length-44249-cov-6.300530_pt1 | contig 44249 bp, 45 predicted proteins | sample MGYA00237777_ERZ505514 | MGnify/ENA primary metagenome ERZ505514 (study PRJEB26160, sample SAMN06269048) | microbial mat metagenome | isolation source: Oligotrophic lake microbial mat | place... | reverse complement strand
AATGATACGGCGACCACCGAGATCTACACCTCTCTATTCGTCGGCAGCGTCAGATGTGTATAAGAGACAGTCTATAAACCAAGGGCTAGCGGGTGGTGCTGAGTGATTCAATTTAGTGAAGAAAATGAACTCTTTCGTAAGTCCGTGCGAGATTTTATTAATAGAGAAGTCCGGCCTAACGTCGAGCACTGGGAGGACCAAGGTTTCACGCCGAGAAATGTGTGGTCGCGTTGTGGTGAACTGGGGTTCTTGGGTCTGCCGTTCAGTTCTAAGTATGGTGGCGCAGAGGCCGAATATACATTTTCTATGATATTCACTGAGGAAATGGCGCAGTGTGGTTCACTGGGCGTGGCGTTGGGTCTAGCGGTGCAAACCGACATGGCAACGCCCGCGCTGAACGAACATGGCTCAGAGGCGCTAAAAGAAAAATTTCTGAGACCTGCAATTGCCGGAAAAATGATTGGGGCCATTGCAGTGACGGAACCCAATTGTGGCTCAGATGTGGCGGGATTAAATACCCGCGCCGAAAAAAAGGGTGACCACTATATATTGAATGGCACCAAAATGTTTATCACCAATGGCACCCAAGCTGATTTTTATACGACTCTTGTTCGTACGAAAGAAGAGGCGGGCCACAAATGTTTTTCTTTGTTTATAGTTCCGGCAAATCTTTCGGGAGTTAAGCGCAGTAGGGTATTAAAAAAAATCTGTCACCTATCATCTGACACTGCCGAAATTATTTTTGATAATGTTAAAATTCCTAAGGAAAATCTCGTTGGCGAAGAAAATAGCGGGTTCATTTATCAAATGCAGCAATTTCAGTATGAAAGACTTGCGGCCAGCGTACAAATGTTAGGGGTCATGAAACGCTGTTATCAATTAACCAAAGAATATGTAAAATCCAGAACCGTTTTTGGCAAGAACTTGAACGAGTTACAAGTGACGAAACATAAGCTTGCACAAATAGCCGCAGAAATAAAAATGATCGAGAGCTTCACTCATAGCTGCGTTGAATTTGCGAATGCAAAAAAAGATTTTTCTAAAGAAGTATCGATGCTAAAGTTGCTCGCCGCTCAAGCTCAGCAGCGTGTGACAGAAGAATGCACGCAACTACACGGTGGGTACGGACTCATGAGCGAGTACGAAGTCGCGAGATACTTTCGTGATTCAAAGCTGGCGGGTATTGGTGGCGGTTCCAATGAAATCATGAAAGAGATCATCATTAAAATGGAAGGCCTGTGAATAAGATTTCGATTACCTGCGCATTAACGGGAGTGTTGACGGACCCTAAAGAAACCGGCGTGCCGGTTACTCCCGAAGAAATGGCGAACGCGGCTCTTGAGGCCTACAATTCCGGAGCGAGCATAGTGCACTGCCATTTTCGCAATCAAGAGGGCGGCAAGGGGCATCTGGCGACCTGGGATCCAAAAGTAGTAAAAGATATATGTGATGCGATTAAGGTAAAAGTGCCAAAAATAATTATTAATATGTCGACGGGCACGGTCGGTCCCGATATTTCGGGGGCGATTAGTTGTTTGAAGTTAGTAAAGCCCGAGATGGCTGCTTTGAATGCAGGTTCACTTAACTATTTAAAAATTAAAAACGACGGCAATTGGGCTTGGCCACCTTTTTTATTTGATAATCCGGTTGAAAAAATCGAGCAGTTTTTGAAAGTCATGCATGATTACAATATCCTGCCAGAGTGTGAATGTTTTGATACAGGGATCGTGAGAAGTATTCCTATGTTCGAAAAAAAGGGTCTTTTAAAAAAACCCGCAATGGTATCTTTTGTGATGGGGGTAGCTAGCGGCATGCCGGCAGATCCCAAGTGGCTTCCACTATTGATCGGGGAGTTAACTCCCGGAGCTCACTGGCAAGTTATTGTGATTGGGCGTGACGAAGTGTGGCCGGTACTGGAAAAAGCGGCGCAATTGGGTGGAGATGTACGAACCGGCCTAGAAGACACCTTTTATTTGCCGGACGGCAAAAAAACTAGATCTAACGGAGCGCTAGTTGAAGCGCTCGCTAAAATCGTAAAAAAGTCTGGCAAAGAAGTCGCAAGCGTCAAAGAAACCAGAGCCAAGCTCGGGCTCCCCTAAATTTTTTTAAAGATCATAGTAAAGGTGAAATTCGTAGGGCACAGGTCTCTGCTGCATAGGTCGCACTTCGTTCGTAATCTTATAGTCAACCCATGTCGTTAAGAGTTCTTTAGAAAAGACCTCGCCTTTCATTAAAAAATCCCCGTTATTGGTGAGGTTTGTTAGCGCCTCTTCTAAGGAGCCGGGTACTTGCGGCACATTTTTTAGTTCTTGGGGGCTCAAGCCATAAATATCTTTGTCGAGAGGCTCTCCCGGATGGATTTTATTTTGAATTCCGTCAAGTCCCGCCATTAATATCGCGGCACAGTTTAAATAAATATTTGCGCTGGGGTCCGGCGTTCTAAATTCAATTCGTTTGGCCTTGGGATTTGAACCTGAATTAGGAATGCGCAGGGCAGCTGAGCGGTTTTTATAGCTGTAGGCAAGTCTGACGGGAGCCTCAAAGCCAGGAACCAGTCTCTTATATGAATTTGTCGTTGGATTTGTAAGAGCGCATGTCGCTGGCGCATGTTTTAAAATGCCGCCAATAAAATAAAGAGCGGCGTCAGAAAGACCAGCATATTTATTTCCAGAAAAAAGATTTTGTCCATTTTTAAAAAGCGAAACATGCGTGTGCATTCCAGAGCCATTGTCGCCAAAGATAGGTTTCGGCATAAAGGTTGCCGTTTTACCATGTCGTTGCGCTACGTTTTTTACTACGTATTTAAACCACATCATTTTGTCGCAGATACTAAGACCTTCATCAAAGCGAATGTTGATTTCTCCCTGAGCAGAAGCTACTTCATGGTGTTGTCTTTCGACCAACATTCCGAGGCGCTCAAGCTCCAGACAGATTTCGGTACGGATGTCTTGGAGAGTATCATGGGGTGCAACCGGAAAATAGCCCTCTTTGGTGCGTGGTTTGTAACCTAAATTACCACTCTCATCGCGACCCGTATTCCAAGCTGCCTCTTTGGAATCAATACGGTAAAATCCACCATTATTGGTTTGTTCATAGCGAACGTCGTCGAAAATAAAAAACTCTGCCTCGGGTCCAAAATAAACAGTATCAGCAATTCCAGTTGATTTTAAATAAGCGACAGCTTTTTTAATAATTTGTCGGGGGTCTCGCTCGTAGGGCAAGAGCGTATCAGGCAAATGAATATTACAAATCAAGCTTAATGTCGGAACCTCCATAAAGGGGTCCATCTTTGCCGTCGTTGGATCAGGAATGACGATCATGTCTGATTCATGAATATGACGCCAACCACGAATGGAGCTTCCGTCAAAACCAAGGCCCTCCTCAAAGACTTCGTTTGTTAACTGGTGAAGAGGAATTGTAAAGTGTTGCCACATTCCGGGAAGATCGCAAAACTTGAGATCCACCATTTTGCAACCATTGGCTTTGGCCATTTCAAGAACTGCATTTACATCCATAATTTATTCCCCCAATTTAGATAAAGGTTAAAGGTTTCTTTTTTAAAGCGCTTCCTCATTTTTTTCACCCGTTCGAATTCGCATGACTTGTTCGACAGTTGAAACGAATATTTTACCGTCGCCAATTTTTCCGGTATGAGCGGCCTTGCGAATTGCTTCAAGGGCGGGTTCTAGCAAAATGTCACTGACAACGGCCTCAATTTTTATTTTTGGTAAAAAATCAACAACATACTCAGCACCCTTATAAACTTCGGTGCGTCCTTTTTGTCTGCCAAACCCGCGAACTTCTGTCACAGTGAGGCCTTCTATTCCGGATTCAGATAAAGCTTCGACCACATCGTCGAGCTTAAAAGGTTTAATGATGGCCTCTATTTTTTTCATGTTTTATTGCGGTCGGTTTAAAGATTAATACTACCTTCTTGAGTTTTTTTCTAGACTTGAATTGTGCCAATGAAAAATATTTTTCTGAAAAATTGTTTTTGTAGTTTTAATCTTGGCAACGAATTTGACAATCCTGTTGCGCTTGGTTGGGTTTTTTGTTATACCCGACGAACTTTCCTAGCGAGCTCGACATTAAGTACGTAAATTTATTAAGGGCGGTTGAATGATAGATTCTGTCTTCATTTATGGGTCGTTTTCGGAAGGAATGGTACATTTTGGCATGGTTGCCAACTATATCAAATCCAGAACAACGGCTGAAGCTAAAGGCTCGGTATATCGCTTAGAAGTGGGCTTTCCAGTATTTATTTTAGATGGGCAAACCAGCGTACCTGGCACGGTAATTGAGCTCAATGAGTGCGAATTTCTACTAAAGATTTTGGATGAGTATCATGGCTATTCTCCCCTAGATCCAAAAAGAAGCCTTCATATACGTCACGAGATTAAGGCCCTATTGTCAGATGGCCGCGAAGTAGCAACTTATTGTTACTGTCTAAACCCTGCAAAACTTCCAAAAAGTGCAATATTGTTGGGCGACGGCGACTGGCCCAAGGCGCTCATAGAACAACCCCCGATGGTTACCACCCTGACCGAAAGACATATTTGTTATATAAAAAAGCTAGCTGAATCAAATCGTAAGGATACGATTGTATACCCACTTGATGTTTGCCGAGAGCTTGAGCGTATGCAGATAATTGTTGATAAAGGCCGCCGCTTTTCTTTGACTAATTTAGGTAAAGAAATCTGCAGGTTTGTTTAGTTCCGTGTTTAATATTGTCTTGTTGGAACCAGAAATTCCAAATAATACCGGTAATATAGGGCGAACTTGCTTAGGCACTGGCTGTGAACTTCACTTAATAGAACCCTTTGGTTTTAAAATTGACGACAAACAGTTAAAAAGAGCTGGGCTTGATTATTGGCCCAACCTAAAGTGGCACAGGCATTCTTCGTATGAAGCTTGGCGGGTAACCGTGCCAGATTTTTCTCGGGTCTTTTTCTTTTCAAAAAAAGCCGCTAATATTTATTCCGATGCTAGGTTTCAGTCTGGCGATTGGCTGATCTTTGGTAAAGAAACACAAGGACTGCCGGAGGGACTAATTAGACAACACGGCGCGCAGGCGTATTACATGCCCATGTACGGACCGATCAGAAGTCTGAATTTGGCCAATGCCGTCGCAATTGCCATTTATGAAGGCTTGAGACAAATCCAGGTAAACCCAATAATCGAATCATCTCCAGCAGTTATAGACAATCCTCTTTAGATTTTGCTAGGCTATAACTTATGTTTGCAAAGTTTATCACAAAAATAATTGGCACCAAACACGAACGAGATATTAAGAAGCTTCAACCTATAGTCGCGGCCATTAATGCGCTAGAGCCCCAAATAAAAGCTCTTACCGATGATCAGCTAAAAGCGAAGACGTTGGAATTTAAGCAAAAAATTGCCAATGGCGCTTCGCTTGATGATGTTTTACCCGAAGCTTTTGCAGTTTGTCGCGAGGCCTCAACGCGTGTATTGCGGATGCGACATTATGACGTACAGTTAATTGGGGGTATTACTCTACATCGAGGTTCTATTTCAGAAATGAAAACGGGAGAAGGGAAAACTCTCGTTGCCACGTTACCGGTATATTTAAATGCACTTAGCGGAAATGGCGTTCACGTAGTTACTGTGAATGATTATTTGGCGAAAAGGGACTCAGAATGGATGGGTCGCCTTTATAATTTTTTGGGTCTAAGCGTGGGAATTATTGTGCACGAGCTTTCAGATCAGCAAAGAAAAGTTTCATATAATTCAGATATAACGTACGGCACGAACAACGAGTACGGATTTGATTACCTCCGTGATAACATGAAATTCAACATTGATGACTATGTCCAACGCGTGCTCAATTTTGCTATCGTCGATGAGTGTGACTCCATTTTAGTGGATGAAGCTAGAACACCCCTTATTATTTCGGGCCCCTCAGAAGGATCAACCCAAAAATACAACACAGTTAACAAAATAGTTCCTCATTTAGTAAAAGAGAAACATTATATAATGGAAGAAAAATCCCGCACGGCTTCTTTGACTGATGAGGGAAACTCTAAAGTTGAAGAACTATTGGGTATCGACAATCTCTACGATCCAAAACACATTGAACTTCTTCACCATGTTTATCAGGGCTTGAAAGCACACCATCTCTATAAACTTGATGTCGATTACATGATCAAAGACGGAGAAATCGTTATCGTTGATGAATTTACCGGGCGCCTCATGCCTGGCAGGCGTTGGAGCGACGGCCTTCACCAAGCCATTGAGGCCAAAGAAGGCGTTAAGGTTAAAAATGAGAATCAAACCTTGGCCACAATTACTTTTCAAAACTTTTTTAGAATGTACAAAAAACTTTCAGGCATGACCGGTACAGCAGAGACCGAGGCCGTTGAATTTAAAAAGATTTATAAGTTAGAAGTAGTAGCTATTCCCACAAACAAACCCATTCACCGAACTGATCACGAGGACGTTGTATACAAAACCGAGAACGCCAAATTTAAAGCAATCGTTGAAGATATTAAAACTCGCACAGCGGCCGGCCAGCCGTGCCTTGTGGGGACAGCGAGCATTGAGAAAAGTGAATTGTTGGGTCGATTTTTAAAAAATCTAAATATCCGTCATAATGTTTTGAATGCGAAACATCACGAGAGAGAAGCCGATATCATCGCGCAAGCCGGGAGAAAAGGGAACGTGACGATTGCCACAAATATGGCCGGCAGAGGCACAGATATTCTTCTCGGTGGAAACCCAGAAGTTTTGGCGAAATTCGAAAACAAGACAGCCACGCCCGAAGAGTTTGAAAAATCCGTTGAAAAATATCGTGAGGTTACGGAGCAAGAAAAAAAAGATGTGATTGCAGCGGGTGGCCTATATATAGTTGGAACTGAGCGCCACGAATCTCGACGAATAGATAATCAGTTGCGAGGTCGCGCTGGCCGACAGGGAGACCCCGGAGCCTCTAAGTTTTTTCTTTCTCTTGAAGATAGCCTCATGCGAATTTTTAACGGTGAAAGACTTCAGCGAATCATGAATACACTTAAAGTGCCCGACGATGAGCCGATTACTGCACGCATGGTAACCAGAGCCATTGAGTCTGCTCAGCGAAAAGTAGAGGGACATAATTTTGATATTCGTAAGCATCTTTTAGAATATGACGATGTGATGAATCAACAGAGAACCTATGTGTATAGCCTTCGCCGAAGAATATTAGAGAATAACAATGTAGACGAAGTTGTTATCGAAATGCTTTCTGATAATGTTTCTGACTTGTTAGACACCTTTGCTCCTGTCGATGGCAAAAAGTCGCAGTGGGATTTGGATGGACTGGCTCTGGCTCTGGGGCAGCAGTTCGGTGTGACCATTGAGTTTGCGAAGGCGGCTGATCTTAATAGCGAAAAACTAGTTGAGTTAGTAAAGTCTCCTGTGAAGGTGGCTTTTGATCAACAAAAAGAAAAATTGGGACCCTACTTTGCTCAGCTGCAAAAAATGATATTACTTCAGACCATGGATACTCGCTGGAAAGAACATCTTGCCCAAGTGGATCACTTAAAAGAAGGAATTAACCTAAGAGCTTACGGCCAAAAAGATCCCCTTATAGAATACAAAAAAGAAGCCTTCAGAGCCTTTGAGCAAATGCAGATTTTGACAAGGAATGAAACTCTAGAAAAATTACTGAAAGTTCAAATCGTAGAAAAGCCGGCTTCCGCTGATGAACTGGAGCCCGATCAAACATTTGATGAAGAGCAGTTTAATTACAATAATCCGGCTGAAGGAGCGCCAGTGGGTCCAGCGACGGGAATGCCATTCATGCCACTAGCTCAGCCCCAGCAACAAATGAGCCTGAATCACGGAAGTCAGGGTTCCCGCGGGGCCGGTCCCCAGGGGCCGCGGGAACCCATAACAAGAGATCAGCCAAAGGTTGGAAGAAACGACCCGTGCCCATGCGGCAGCGGCAAGAAATTTAAAAAGTGTCATGGCGCTACTTAAAAGAAGGTAGAAGATGGTAGTGTGTCCTAAGTGCAGCACTAATATTGACGCTGACTTTGGAATTCAAAGATGTCCAAGCTGCTCATCTAACGTAATTATAGAGCTTGATGGCACCGCCCGCACCGAAGAAGGCGCCGCGCCTGAAGGGGTCAGAGCCGAGGCAGAATTAGTCCCCGATTTTTTGGCGCCAGCGCCAGCGCCAGAGGCCGCGCCCCTTTTTGAGGAACCTGCGGATGATCCACCTCCTATTATGCTTGATCCACCTCCCGCGATTTTAAAGCCTCGGTCGCCACCACGAAACGAAGCTGACCTTTCAGACATAGCAGCATTTGGAAATTCAGACGCTTCTATGGCACGTGACGGGATTTACATCTACGATCTTTTGATTTGGAATGTCGACTCTAGAGATACCAAAGAGCAACTGAGGGGAGCTTTAACAGATGCACGCTTTGCCTGGGATGTAGAAAAAATTATGAGCTCTATTCAACAGGGGGCAATGAGAATAAACTCTATAAATGCAGTTAAGTCGGCACTGTTAGTTAACCGTATTAAAAATTTGCCTATCGGAATATCATGGGAACAAAAACTAATAACAGATATGGGGATGGCATGATTTCATCAACACTAGTCTTGGTTTTTTTAACAGCAGTGGCGACGGCTGACGATTGGGAGCATCATAAATCAAGCCTGCAAAAGCTTTCTACGGAAATTGAAATGAGGGAAAAGGAACTCAAAGAACTCATTGTCAGAAAAAAACTTGAAAAAGATCGAGGACATTCCCAAGAGTTGCTCAAGGAAATCGAAGAAAAGCACAAGCAGGGCGAAAAATCGTTAGTAGAGTTTAACAAAGAAGTGGAACACATAAAATACCGGCACCCAGGACGAGAAGCCGAAAATGGGACCAGGTCCTACTCAATAATAACACCTCGGACTGTAGAGGATATTGAGTCAGATACGGGTGTTGATGGTAAGCTGGACAAACTAAAACAGAAAATGAAAAGTCAGTACGGTAACTTTTCAACAGAAAATGAATCTGATAAATCTGAAATCCACGAAAAAATTCCCGAAAAAGTTGAGTCGCAAAGAATCATTATCAAAAAGTAGATAAATGCTATTATTCGAGGTCTTGGTATTCGGGCTTTTTATTGGGAAGCTCAGCCTCAAGCTCTTGGTTCATTCTATTAATTTTACTAGAAGCAGACTCGGAGTCCACAATGCTTGCGCCAGATGCCGACTGCGCCGCATTTGACCGAGCATTTCGCTCATCGATAGACTTGGCAGTTTCATTTGACTTTGGCAAAATGGAGGCGCCCCTGTAGACAACCTTACCGTCTTTAAAGTGGACTTCTTTTATGGTTTTATTCTCGCCTTGATAAAAAGAGAACTGCCAAATATCCATTCCGTTTCGGCGCTTGGTCAATTGAGGCGTGCCCACTTCGTTCAGCACTTGGTCCTTGTCCATTCCGTTAAAAACCATTTTATCGAACGAACCCAGGTCTGGAGTGGTGGCACATGACATTGATAAAAGGACAAACCCTAGGAATAAAGTATTTTTTAGTTTCATAATGATTCAATTATAACCCCAACGGGTCCAAAGCTAATAGAAGTTTTTGTGAAACAGGACAATGTTGTTTCGTTTTGAGACAAATCCGGTTGGCTTGTAAGCACAAAACTTGAGCAGCAACAGTTAATTATAATAGTTATTTATGCGTGACAGGAATTTTTCATAATGCTAGCTATCTATTTAAAAATCAGACAATTATTGGGGTAAAAAAATGGGATTGGATCGAAATGATTACAACCGGAGCGGGTTTTGGGCCTTTGTTTTTAGTATGGTTTTTTCTTTTGGCTTTTTTATTTACATTTCTTTTATTCATAAAGGCGTTCTTGGTCTTGATCAGCCCAAACTAAAGGTCGAAGTAAATGCCGCAACGGCAGAGGCAACAGGCCAAGCACCTCAAGAAGATGTAAGTAAAAATACCTCACCATGGATTTCAACACCCGCCTTAGTTACGTACGGAAAAGAAAAGTTTGCGACGTCTTGTTCAGTATGCCACGGAAATTCTGGATTGGGTGACGGGCCAGCCAGTGGAACCATGAATCCCAAGCCCAGAAATTTAGTTGAAGGAAAATGGACAGCTGGCGGTACTACGATTCAGTTATATAAAACGGTAACTGGCGGATTGCCAGGAACAGCTATGGCCCCATTTGGTCACTTATCAAAATTAGATCGTTGGGCCATTGTACATTTCATTCGTTCTGTTTCTAAAAACTTGCCCAAAGACGACCTTAAAGCGCTTGAAAAATTTGCCCAAGGGGAGAAATAAACTTGCAACGTTGGCTAGCGCTTCTTTCTACTAGCATCCTATGCATTTCTGCACAGGCCTATGACACTAAAAAAGTGGAGCTCAAGGCTAGCGAGAAACCCAAGGAGCTTGCAAATGTGGGCATTACGGAGCGCCTTGATCATCGCCTGAATACGGACATTGATTTGATTGATGAGTCAGGAAAGACCGTAAAACTGTCTCAGTATTTTGTTGAGGGTAGACCCGTTATTCTCTCATTAGTTTATTTTGGCTGCTCAAACTTATGTAATTTTCATCTTAATGGCGTGGCCGAGGCCTTACAAAAGATTTCTGAAAAGGCGGGTCGAGACTATGAATTTGTGGCAATAAGTTTTGATGAAAAAGAAACGCCCGAAATAGCACTCAAAAAAAAGAAAAGCTACGTAGAGGCTTTTTCTGCGCCCGGAGCACAAGAAGGCTGGCATTTTTTGACAGGAAAAAAACAGGATGTTCTGGCGCTGGCCAAACAGGTCGGATTTAAGTACCAATGGAGTGAGGAAACTAAAGAGTGGGCCCATGCTTCGGCAGCAATTATGATTACTCCAGAAAAAAAGATAGCCCGTTATTTACATGGAGTATTTTTTGAACCCAAAACCATGAGTTTGGCGCTGACAGAAGCTAGTCATCTCAAAATAAGCAATATTGTCAGTAACTTTATGCTTTTTTGTTTTAAATACGATCCCAAGAAAAGCAAATACACAATCTACGCCTTTAATATTATGCGCGCAGGTGCAGGTCTTACGGTGCTTTTGATGGCTCTGTTTTTTGGTGGGTTTTGGATTAAACAGCGAATGAAAAGGACTGAGGAGTGAACTCATGATGTGGTTAACAAATCATGCATTGGCAGGGGGCAATTCCTTTATGCCATTTCAGGGAACGCAAATTGCTCGTCAGGTTGATGATCTCTATAGCTTTCTCGTAATTTCTAGTACGATTTCTTGTTTTCTATTAATTGGTGGAATGATCTATTTTGCCTTCAAATACAAAAGGCGCACGGCTGCTGATAAGCCTGGTGGGTTAATTCACAATGGTCTCCTCGAGTTTACCTGGAGTTTTATTCCCTTTTTGATTTTCATGTTGGTATTTGGATGGGGCTGGTACGTTTACGATCAGATGCGAAATCCACCCAAAGATTCTTTTGAAGTTCACGTAATTGCAAAGCAGTGGTCTTGGGAATTCAAATATAAAAGCGGTCGCAGCTCTCCCGATCTTATTGTGCCGGTAGGTAAGCCGATTAAATTAATTATGAGTTCAACGGATGTTTTACATAGCTTTTTTGTTCCTGCATTTCGTATTAAGCAAGATGTGGTGCCAGGGATGTTTACGAGCGTGTGGTTTAATTCTGATTACGAGGGTGAGTTTCAAGTTTTCTGTACCGAGTATTGCGGCGCCAAGCACTCAGAGATGTTAGCAAAAGTAAAAGTTCTGTCTCCGGAGGCATTTGAAAATTGGCTTGCGACAGACCCGTATAAAGGATTGAGCCTTGCCGATATGGGCAAAAAAGTTTACCTCGATAAAGGCTGTGTCGCTTGTCATACAACTGATGGAAAGCCCAGTATTGGTCCCAGCTATAAGGGCATGTTTGGCACAGCTAGGTTGCTTGAAGGTGGCGGCAGTGCTCAGTATGACGAAAACTATGTTCGTGAATCCGTATTAAATCCCAACGCAAAGACAGTCGCCGGTTTTGCAAAAGGCGTCATGCCGCCATTTGCCGGTCAAATTTCTGAACAGGAAATATCGGCAGTGATCGAATTTTTGAAAAGTTTAAAGTAGGAGATACCTCATGGCTCACGCAGATTCCCATTCACATAGCTACCTTGATCACGGCAAGGGTCTTTGGTCATGGTTGACAACAACGGATCATAAAAGAATTGGGCTAATGTATTTTATGGCCGTTGCGACATTTTTCTTGATTGGCGGAACGTATGCCATGCTGATTCGGCTAGAGTTATTTACCCCGGGTCTCAGTTTTTTTAGCACTTTTGACGGATACAATCGTGCCATGACTATGCATGGAGCGATAATGGTTTTCATGGTTATTATCCCTGGCATACCGGCATTTCTAGGAAACTTCTTTTTACCTTTACAAATTGGCGCCAAAGATGTGGCCTTTCCTCGGGTAAATCTTTTGAGCTGGTACTGTCTAATGATTGGTGCCGCTGTTTCTGTATCATCGCTTGTTTTGGGAGGCGCTGATACTGGTTGGACTTTCTACACACCTTATAGCATCAACAAGTCCTTTGCCGGTACTGTCATAATGGTTGCCGGAGCCTTTATTATGGGCTTCTCTTCTATCTTAACGGGCGTCAATTTTTTGGTAACAGTTCATAAATTACGGGCGCCGGGCATGACAATGAGCCGCCTGCCATTATTTGTTTGGGCACTCTACTCTACGGCAATACTTCAAATCTTAGCTACTCCAGTTTTAGCCATAACACTGATGATATTAATTCTAGAAAAACTTTTGGGTGTGGGTGTTTTTGATCCCGCGCTGGGTGGCGATCCCGTTTTATTCCAACACTTCTTTTGGTTTTATTCTCACCCCGCTGTCTACATCATGATTTTGCCTGCGATGGGAATAGTGAGTGAAATTATCACGACGTATTCTAAGAAAAACATCTTTGGCTATACGGCAATTGCTTACTCGTCGCTTGCGATCGCGTTAGTCAGCTTTTTCGTTTGGGGCCATCACTTATTTTTGAGCGGTCAGTCAGAGGTCGCTGGTTTGATATTCTCATTTCTCACAATGTTGGTGGGCGTGCCAACGGCGATTAAGATGTTTAACTGGCTTGCTACCCTTTATCAGGGCTCCATACGTTTTGATGCCCCTATGCTTTTTGCTCTGGGATTTTTATTCTTATTTGCAATTGGTGGAGTTACCGGAATTATGCTTGCGGTGCTTGCTGTAGACGTGCATTTTCATGACACCTACTTTGTGGTTGCCCACTTTCATTATGTGATGGTCGGGGGAACTCTCATGTCAATTATGGGAGGTCTTTACCACTGGTTTCCAAAAATGTTTGGTAGAGTTGTAAATGATTCGATTGCTCGAGTGTCATTTGTTTTTATTTTTCTTGGTTTCAACGTTACCTTTTTTCCGCAGTTTATTTTGGGCGCTCAAGGTATGCCAAGGCGTTATGCCACCTACCTTCCGATCTATGAATCGTTAAATAGGATTTCATCAGTTGGCGCATGGATGATTGGCACAGGCTTCTTAATCGGACTGTATTGTTTAATCAATGGTTTCTTTAAGGGCGAAAAATCGTCTGATAATCCTTGGGGCTCAACTACATTAGAGTGGCAGACATCTTCGCCTCCTCCTCATGAAAACTTTATTAATACACCAGTAGTAACGGCAGGTCCCTATGAGTACAGATAAACCCCATCACTTACATCATTACGAAAGCCCTGAGCACCAATATTCTACGGCTAAGCAGGGCGTTTGGGTTTTTATGGCGACCGAAATACTTATGTTTGGTGGCTTGTTTGTAGCCTATGCGCTTTATAAAAATATCTACCCGGAAATTTTTGTTTTTGGATCCAGCCTTTTGGATTGGCGAATGGGCGCACTCAACACAGTAGTGTTGATCGCGAGTTCACTAACCATGGCGCTGGGCATTCATTACATTCAGAAAAAAGAAAACACGAAGGCCTTCTGGAATTTAATATTAACGGTTGTTTGTGGACTTATTTTTATGGTGGTGAAATATTTTGAATATTCCCACAAGTTTCATGAGCATATCTTTCCAGGCAAACATTTTGCCTATGCACCTGTCGGAGTAGATGTACCAGTTAATCAAGGTCTTTATTTCTCACTTTATTTTATGATGACCGGACTCCACGGCACACACGTTTTAATTGGAATGGGCATGATTTTATGGGTGGCAATCAAGACCCGACGTGGTGATTTTGGGCCTCATTATTATACTCCGGTCGAAGGCGTCGGAATTTTTTGGCATCTAGTAGACTTAATTTGGATTTATCTTTTTCCATTACTTTATTTGGTAGGTTAAGGAGTTTTAGAAATGGCATCACAAAAAGAACACGCGTCAGCAGACTCGCATTCACACGACAATCATCCCGACTTGGGTTCCTATTTAAAGGTTTTCACTTTTTTATTGATTGCAACAGTAGTTACGGTGGCAGTTGCCCAAGTCGACTTAGGGGCACTCAATACTCCAGTGGCCTTTTTGATAGCAACCATTAAAGCGCTTGCGGTGTTAGCGATATTTATGCACTTAAAATACGATAACTTAATGAACAGGGCCATCGTTGGCGTTGCTGTCTTTTTTGTATTTTTAATGTTTTTCTTTTGCGCATTGGATATTTACACGCGAGTTTTTGAACAGAGTACGCTTTAATTTTATGAGCATTGTAAGAGCCTATTTAGATCTCACTAAAATTGGCATCGTAATATTTATTCTTATTGCGGGCACGCTCGGCTTTTTATTAGGAGTCGACCCCAACCAAGGCATTAAAGTTTCAAACTACTGGAACCTAATGCTCGGTCTATTTTTTTTGGGCTCATCGAGTTTTATTTTCAATCAACTTCAAGAAATAGAACTCGACAAAAAAATGCAAAGAACAGCCCGACGGCCATTAGCTACGGGGCAATTTGAAGCTAACAAATCTTTTTTTTTAGGATTGATTTATTTAGCTCTTGGAGTTTGGTTTACCTCAAAATGTTCCCTTATCACATTAGTTTTGGGTTTATTAACACTAGTTTTCTATAATGGATTTTATACTCTCATTTGGAAACCCAAATGGGCGTTTGGCGCGGTTCCCGGGGCGATACCGGGGGCACTGCCAATAGTTATCGGATATTCAGCGGCAAATACGCAGATCACTTCGACTGAAAGTGTATATCTGTTCTTTCTTATGTTTTTGTGGCAAATGCCCCACTTTTGGGCCATCGCTATGAAAATTAAAGATGATTATACTGCAGGAGGAGTACCCGTGCTTCCGGCCGTGCGAGGAGACGGGGATACCCTATATTTTATGGGACTTTATGTGTTTGCATATGTAGCTCTGGCCTTAGCTTCGCCATTGTTTGTGAAATCTCATTTAGCCTATTTATGTGTTGTTGTTCCGGTGGCGCTCAAAGTACTGCTAGAATTTTTTAGATTTTTTGCTTCCGTTGGTAAGATTGGCTGGGTTCGCTTTTTTACTTGGATAAACGTCAGTATGGTTTTGTTTATGATCGCACCTGTATTTGATAAGTGGTATGGAATTTTCCTGTGAGCGAACGCTATTTAAAAACCTTTAGACTTCTTCTTCACGTTATTATTTTGGTAATTGGGCTGGGTGGCGCGACTCGCGCTATGAATGCTGGATTGGCCTGCCCCGATTGGCCATTGTGTTTCGGTAAGTTTATTCCCGATTACCATCCTCAAGTTTATTTTGAGTTTATTCACCGAGCGTTGGCGGGCGCCATGGGTGTCTTTACGGTTTTGATGTTTGGCAAGATTTTAACAAATAAAAATATTTCAAAGAATATTAAAATGACAGGATTTTTAGCGCTAGTGATTTATGGCGTTCAAGTGGCAATGGGAGCACTTACGGTGCTTAAGCTTTTAGAGCCAGGGTATGTGACCACACACCTAGTTTTGGGAATTGGTTTTTTGTCTCTGATGCTTTGGATATATTTGTCGCTGCCCAAGAGCGTGAAAATAAGTATGAACAAAAATGATAGGAAAAGCATGCCGGCCCCTCGATGGGTAGTCTTTGGCGGAATTATAGTTTTAATGGTGGTGAGTTTGCAGATTGTTTTGGGTGGCAAGGTTGCATCTAATTATGCCGGCCTGGCCTGTTCTGTTGATTTTCCACTTTGTCTTGGAAAGTTGGTCCCTACACTTGAGGGCCTCGTGGGTTTACATGTGATGCATAGACTAGGCGCCTATTTAACATTATTGACAGTAATTATGTTTTTTACTTTTCTGAACTTAAGCCAAGTCCGAGTCTTACAACCTCGGATCGTGCAGACCTCGCGCATATTAATTACGCTGGTACTAGTGCAGGTGGCGCTGGGTATTGCCAACATTAAATTCTTTCTGCCTGCGTTGATCACAGTATTGCACACCATGTTAGCTGCAGGAATTGTGGCTACTGTGGTTTTGATTATTTTTTTAGCTCTGAATGGCGAGGATTATTCAAAGTCTACTTGATTTTCTGGAGAAGCCTTAACGAATTCTGGTAATTTGGTACAGTGATTATAGACACTTTGAATTTTTTTAAATGGAATCATGTCGACATTGAATCTTTTTGCACTAAATACCTGCGGTATTAAAAAACAGTCGGCCGCAGTTAGTTCGTCGCCAAAAGAATACTTTCTGGAGTGTTTTTCCAGAAGCCTTTCGAGACCTTTAAACCCCTCTGTAATCCAATGTTTTGCCCAAGAGCTTTTCATCTCTTGAGTTGCGCCAAAGTCTTTTTCTATCTTTTGTAAGACCTTAAGGTTTTGAAATGGCTGAATGCCACTATTAATGCCCTCGCAAAAATGTCGGACATGCGCACCCTCTGCCGCCGCTACAGGAAAGAGCCTTTTCTCCGGAAAAATCCGATCCAAATACTCAATAATTGCCATCGACTGGCCAACGGCCATTTCGTCATGAACTAAGCAAGGAACCTCTCCTAAAGGATTTAGATTTTTATATTCCGGCATATTCTGTTCGCCGCCGCTTTTCATCAAATGAACAGGCTTGATTTCATACTCAAGACCTTTTAAATTGAGAGCTATTCGCACACGATAACTGGAGGAACTTCGAAAGTAGCTGTATAGAATTAGCGACATGAGTTTAGAATATGTTAAAGCTAGAAACAGCGCCAGCATTTTTTAGGAGAACTATGAAACTAGGTACATTAAAACACGCAAAAAAGCTTGATGGCGAATTAGTCGTTGTAAGTCAGGATAATAAATTGGCCATTAAGGCGACTGGAGTCGCATCTTGTTTAAGAGAGGCCGTCGAAAACTGGCAAGAGACTTTTTCCAAATTAGAAAAAATTTATAAGGATCTTAACGCTGGTAATGTCAGTGACTCATTTAACGTAAATGAGGCGGATTTTCATTCTCCATTGCCCCGATCATTTCAGTGGGCTGATGGCTCATCATTTTTAGAGCACGTACGATTGGTACGTAAAGCGCGTAATGCCGAAATGCCGGAGAGTCTTTATACCGTGCCACTAATGTACCAGGGCATGAGCGATGAATTTCTGGCTCCCCGTGCGGACATTCCGCAAATAGAGATGGGTCATGGCACTGATTTTGAGGGCGAAGTAGGAGTGATTACTTCGAATGTGCCGATGGGCGTTTCTCCGGAAGCCGCGCTAAAGTGTATTTTACTATTTGTCCTCATTAACGATGTTTCTTTAAGGGGACTTGTTGCTGAAGAATTAGCTCAAGGGTTTGGCTTTTTCCAAAGTAAGCCAGCATCAGCCTTTGCGCCATTTGCCATTACAGCTGATGAATTGGATTTGGCTTGGAGTAACGGTAGAATTAAATTACCAGTGCTAGTAAATCTAAACGGAGAATTTTTTGGTAAGGCCAATGCAAAAGAAATGCACTTTCATTTTGGACAACTGATAGCTCATGCTGCTCGTACGAGGAATCTATCGGCAGGAACAATTATCGGTAGTGGCACCGTTTCAAACGCTGACGAAAGCGTCGGAGCCAGCTGCATTCAAGAAGTAAGAATGCGAGAAAAAATTAAAAGCGGTGAATTTAAAACGCCGTTTATGAAAATCGGCGACACAATCGAAATTAAAATGTTAAATCAAAATGGCGAAAATCTCTTTGGTACAATATTACAAAAAGTGGCCAGGGCCTGACTTTTTGGAATTAGTGCCGTGATGCTTTGGGGGGCGGGGCCCACCCTTTTCGATAACGCCTGATTCAAGATTTGAAAACTTGCTCATGTTATCTATAAATTTTTCGGCCAGCATACTTACTTGCTCAGGATCTTGACTCTGCAAGAACTTACCATCAACACCAGAAATACTTGTGGGCACTTCAAAACCAAAGGTAGCATGTTGACTCATGGGCGCTTTTGTTAAATGGCCCGATTGGATATTTCTTAATATTTCGCGAGTAACAGCCAGCGGAAATCTATCGCCGTGACCGTAGCCCTTGCCAGTCCAGCCGGTATTCAGCAACCAAACCTGCGCCTTAGAACTTTCCATGTATTTTGCAAGAAGAGAGGCGTAGTTAGCAGGATTTAAAGGCATAAAGGGCGCACCAAAACAGGTGCTAAAGACAGCGACGGGTTCTTTGACTCCAATTTCTGTTCCGGCAAGTTTTGCCGTGTAACCCGACAAGAAGTGGTATTGGGCTTGATAAGAATTAAGTTTAGCCACAGCCGGAAGTGCACCAAAAGCGTCCGCAGTTAAAAATATAAGATTTTTTGGTGCCGAAGCTTCATGAAATTGATTGGCAGTTTTTTCTAAAGCGTCGAGTGAATAAGAGCTGCGAGTGTTTTCTGTGATGGACTGGTCATCAAAGTCGACGGTTTTTGTGTCCTCGTCAAAAACAACATTTTCTAAAATCGAGCCAAAGCGGTTGCTGGCTCTAAATATTTCAGGTTCCTTGGCAAGGGATAATCCAATAAGTTTGGCGTAACAGCCGCCCTCCATGTTTGAAAGGCCCGACGGGGTCCAAACAATTTCATCATCACCAATCAAATAGCGGTCGGGGCTAGCTGACAAAGTAGTTTTGCCAGTTCCTGATAAACCGAAGAGAACCGAAGATTCGCTGCCGTCCTTTAAACAATTGGCAGAGGCATGCATCGGAAAATATCCCATCTGGGGAAATATAAAATTACAAAGGCTAAAAGCCGATTTTTTAATTTCACCGGCATAGGCTGTTCCCATAATGACGACTTTGAGTTCAGTGGGATCTAATAGAATTATTGTTTCTTCGACATTTGTTAAACCTAAGCTGTGACTGGTGCTAAAGGGAATATGATAAATTCGAATGACTTTGCCCGGCGGCGCTTTTTCTGCAATTGCAGCAATAGTTTTTTCGCGGAACATATTTTTAGCAAAAGCGATATGCCAAGGTGAGGTTGACATGACTTCAATAGGAAATCCGCCAACAAAACCACGCATAGAATAGGTTGATGTTTTTTTCAGGAAACTAACTCCAGTTTCAAAAACCTGCTGGCTCACTTTTTCGTCTAAAGGGACGTTTATAAGGCCCCAATCGATCAAATTTTTCAAGGCTGGCTTGTTGACTACAAATCTATTTTTGGCCGCGCGTCCTGTGAACTGTCCGGTCTTAACAATTAGCGCTCCATCGCGACTTAGTGTTCCCAAATTTTTTTTCAAAGATTCTTCGATTAGCCAGGCGGTCGTCATGCTTTCCTCGATATTTTTTGGTTTAAATACTCAGTAACTTTAAATATAAAAACGAGGCCTTACTAGCAATGAGCAGAAGCATATAACGCGACGCAGGAGGCTACATTATATAAAAGGCATTGGTATATATCCAGGGTAGCCACTTTCGTCCGTCAGGAAGAGGCAGGGTCGGGATGGTTCTAACAAGTATATTGTACACACCCTTTTCCTTGATTAAAAAAAGAGCGGTTTGTTGGTTTGACGTTTGTTGAAGGGTGCCGTCCTTATAGAGCCCGATCTCAAAGGGTACAAAAGGTTTTTTTGGCAGGGTTACCAGGATTTTTAGGTTTGGCTTAAAAGTTGTGTGCTCGCCCAACAAAAGCGTTGTGGATTGATCAAGGAGTTCGGCTGAAAATCCTTTGGGATCGCCCAACAGATCGAGGCATAAATAAAATTGGCCGTTCATCAGCGCGCGAAAAATCTTTTCTTTGTCGCCCGCAAGCTGCCCTGTTAATTCCGAGCGCAGTAGAATGTGGTTGGACGCAATCTTAAAGGAATCTAAATAAGTAGGAAACTTAAACATGCCTTTTCCAAGGGGGAGAGCATGTGCCGTTGTATCGTTACCCAAAAAAGCTGTGGTATGGCCCTTTTGATTTAAAGACTGCCAAAGGGCTAACTCTTTTTTTGGTTCAACATACATTCGCATCAACGAAAGTTGTGGGTTAAACGGATAAATAAACAAGCTCCATAAAAACGAAAGCCTTGTGGTATTCCAAGCCTCTTGCCAAATGCTTTTTAAGTTCAAGGTTTCAATGCCCAAAAGACCATTGGGATATTCTCCCGACCAAAGGTAGCCATCCTTATAGGGATGAGCCAAAACCGCAAATTCATTAACCTGGTCATGCCGGCGGCGCGAAAGCAAATCCGATAAATAAACCTGGCCATCGCCAAGTGTCGAAAAACTTTTTTTATTAAGACTATAAAGCAAAAGGTGACTATCTAAATAACTGATTTCATCGGCCTGAAGCATTAATACCTTTTCAAAATATCCTTCGGGTCGAGGACCTTGCCCAAAATAATTTAGCTCAGTAAAAAATATAAAATCTAGGCCCGCCTCACGGGCATCGGCCGCAATTTCATCCTGTGGAGCGCTGCCCGTGCTGAGCGATGAGTGGACGTGGGTTACTCCCCGGTAATCATAGTATTTACCGCCGTGAGAAAGCCCGGCAAGGTTAGAGTCCAAAATTGAAATCGAAAAAAGATTCAAAAAAATTCCGTAAGAGGTAATTGCAATTATAACGGTAATGAGGAATGACCATTTTTTCAAGGAGACACCACCTCAAATAAATAGGAATCTGTCGCGACTGAGTTAGGTCCCACTAAATGAGCTGCATGCGAATCTAACCAAACCGGTAGATATGAAGCAGACGGGGCGATCCAAAAAAACTTTTTATCTTTTGGCATTGAGGCATCTAAAAAATCAAAAAAGTCAATTCGGCCAACGCCCTTTAACTTATAAATTGGTTTTCTAGAATAATAAGTAAGTAGGGAGGCCATTTGGTATGTGCTGACATACAGTGGCGAGTATTCTTCGGTCAGTGGGAGTAGCGCCTTCATATCCCGAAGTTCTCGAATCTTCGAGTTCGAGATTTTAAAACCCTCGAGCGGTAAAAAAATAATACCCAAGATTATTACAAAAATGGAAGCCCACGCAGCCACAGAGCCTTTGATCCAATTCAGGCTGGAGTCAGAATTTATCACCGCTAAAGAAACAAGCGCGGGAATGCCAACAAGTGGCCAATTGGCCTCGACTCTGCCTTTTAAAGAAGTTATCAAGAAAAAAAGAACTGGTCCCCAGCCAAAATAACGAAGCCAATCAAGCCGACGATTTTCGGGTTTTCGCCAGGCTAAGAAAAGAATAGGGGGTAATATCAAAATGAACTGGTCGAAAATATATTTAAGGCTCCAATAGGGACTAGAGGTGACCTGTCCTAAACCATGATTAAGTTGAAATTTGAACGAAATAAAATCATTTGTATAATTCCAATAAAGTACGGGAAAGCTAAAAACTAAAAACGCCACTGCCACGTTCACGTAAGCGGTTAGGGGTAAAACCAGTTCTCGGCGTTGATGGAACAACCATAAAAAAGCCAGAGGAAAAAAAAGTACCATATGATACTTAGAGCAAAATCCGAGCCCGAGCGCCGCGCCCAGGATAATTGCGTCAGTGGACTTTTTGTGCGCAGTGAGTTTAAGGAAAAATAAAAGTGATACTGACCAAAAAAATAGGAGCGGTAAATCCGGAGTAATAATCAATGATCCCAGCCCAGTAAGCGGCGTTAATAGCAGGGCCCAGAGCAGCCACTTTTGTTTTTTTAAATCAAGATGGGGAGAGATTATTTTAAACCAAATAAAAAGCGTGATGTGACCAAGTACAATACCAGGAATTCTGGGGCCACTTAAAAATCTTTCAAACGGGATACCTAAAAAAAATAGCCAAGAAACCATTGGAGGGTGATCGAAAAAGCTAAGCTGCATATTATGGGCCCAGACCCAATAATAGGCTTCGTCGGAACAGAGAGGAATAACGACCCCGAGAATAATTTTGACTATTAAAGTAAAAAGAAAAAATGAAACCGTGTAGTTCACTTTAGGGGTAACTTAACTGCATGGATTTTCCAAGTTTCCCGGGAACGCCCTGGTCCTCACCATTGAAAATCACATCTATGGCTCCGCCGTCACTAACCTCAACCTTTATGGTTTTAGCAGCCTTAATAATTTGAATTTGATCTGGTTCAAGCCTAACTTTTTTTGTTGGACCACCATCTACCCAATAAAAAATATCGACAGCATCAAGCGCTTCGATAATGAGTTCCTTGCTTTGGATAGTTGCTCCGGTCTCAGATGATAACGCTTTTTTTGGCTCCGAAGGTTTTTCGACTGGTGCAGGTGTTGGTTTCGCCGTTTCAACTGGCGGTGGAATAGCAGGTGTTGGCGCAAGTACTTTTGGTGCGGTCGGAGCGATCGGTACGACGGCGGCGGGCGGTGGGACAGCAATAGGAGCTGGTGCACTTTCGGGTGTAACATTGGACTCTGGTTTGATTTCTGGCGCCAGAGTATCGTTTTTTAAAGTTGTGGCAATTTCTGCTGGAGTTGGGGGCTTGGCATCGTGTTCGTATTTTTCAATTGTGTTAATTAAAAACTTAACTAGTAAAATTACAATCAGTACGGCAAGAACAATGGCGGCCTGAATTACGATTTTTTGACTTTTATTTTCGAGTGGCAAGGGCGATGGGGCCTTTGGAGTATCCACCGTATTGGAAGGATTATTGGAAGCATGCCGCCGATCTTTGCCGCCAGTTTCTTCTAGAAAGCTATTCATTACTTCGTGTGTGTCTAGCTTAAGAAAGGTGGCATAGGTCTGGATAAATCCACGTAGAAACGCTTTAGACGGGAGAGAACGTGTATCTCCACGTTCAATGGCCTCAATAATTTTGACGCCAATTTTGGTCGCCATAGAAACTTCGCTAGGAGTAATTCCCTTTTTTTCCCGGCAATCTCGCAAAATTTGTCCTGTATGCTTCAAAATCCTATTCCTTGATTAAAATGTTGAGCTGATCCTTTGATTTCTGCGTGTATGGACCCTCTGGGCTTGCATCAATAATTTGCTCCAAGCGAGCTACAGCCTTTTCCTTTTCACCCAATTTGACATAGGCAAGAGCGCTAAAATACTGTGGCTCATCAAATCCGACTTTTTTACAAACCTGAGAAGCATAATCTAACCGCTTGGCAGCTTTTGCAAAACTTTTCTGTTCAAAGTACGTTCTTCCCAAAAAAACATAGGCGTCACAATAATCTTTGTTGAGCTCAATTGCCGTAACGAAATGCTTTTCAGCTGTAGCGTAGTCTTTAAGGCTAAAATACGCGATTCCTAAATTAACGAATGCCTTTTCTGGGGCGGGATAAAGTAAGTCTTTGGTAACTTTGTCAAACTCGGTTGCGGCGAGACTGTAATTGCCCATTTCTAGATAGACGCGGCCAAGATTGCTTCGGGCATCGGCGTACTCAGGTTTTAGTTCTAACGCTTTTTTGAGATGTTCCTTAGCTTTTAAAAAGTCACTACGCACAAAGTAGGCAAGGCCTAAATTATTATGGGCTATCGAGTTTGTAGGATCCAGTCGTTCTGCCTCTAGTAACTCTCGCAGTGCTGCCGGATAATTTTTTTGTGTTAAATGTGCGGTGCCAAGAGAAAGGTGGAGTTCAGAAAGCTCTTTGCTATTTGAATGTTTGTTGGATGTTGAACAGGAAGCTAATAATAGTATTAAGAAAATTAATCTGATCACCCATTAAACCTATCAAAACTTTTGGGTTTGAGCAAAAATGCTATGTGTCAGAAAACTCTAAGTTCAAGACTAACTAGGCATTCAACGTGAAAGGTTTGGGGAAACATATCAAAGGCAAAAAGGGATGAGAGATCGTAGACCTTCACAAGAGCCACCAGATCCCTTACCAAGGTTGGGGGGTCACAGCTAATAAAAAGAATTTGCGCAGGCCTAAGGCGAAGTATTTCGATGATCAATTCTGGAGCACAACCCGATCTAGGGGGATTCAGAATAAAACAGGAATCAGCCGGGATTGTTTTTAGGTCACATAAATATTTTAAAGAATCTCGAACAACAAACTGTAAATTTAAAGCGGTACCGGGAATTCTTTTCTGCTCAGCTCTCTTTATACTTTCTTTGTTTACATCAACGCCGATGATTTTTGTGGTTAAGTTTTTCGCCAGAAAAAAAGCAAAATTGCCTTCGCCGCAATATAAATCATAGGTATTTTTTATATTTTGTGAGATCAGATTTTTGGTCTGATTTATCAGCGCTGAATTTACAAAATCATTAACCTGTCGAAAAGACATGGCGGGGGAGTTTTGTGGTGAAATATTGAAGACTGCTTTACCCATAGCATCAACAAAAATATCTGCCTCGCGCCTATGGCCCGTGTGGCTGTTGCAGAGCTCACGCCTAAGATCAGATAGTACTAAATTAATTTTTTCATTGGCAATTAAACAGGCGGAGATGGGAATAATTTGGTGAGAGGTTCTTTTGAAGTATCCGAGAATTTCCCCGTCCCAATGTAGTCTAATACGGTTTCGATAATGAAGCTCTTTGTCAGAGGGAAAGACAAAAATAGGTCGTTCAATTTCTACTTTGAGGTGTTTATTAAAGTATTCTTCTAGGAACAAACCTTTTTCAGAGATTTGCCCTGGGTAGTTAATATGTTGCCATTGGCAGCCCCCACATTCTGAGAAATAGGGGCACGGTGGAGTTATACGAGATTGTGATGGGGTGATAACCTCTATGAGACGACTTTCGGCGTAAGTAGACTTTAGCTTCGTAATTTTTACTCGGACTTTATCGCCTGGGCAGGAATCAGGGACAAATACCACAAAATTATCAATGCGAGCTATGCCTGCGCCCTTAAAAGTTAATTTCTCAATACTTAACTCTAAAATATCGCCCGATTTAATCGACAAAACTATTTATTGCAAATTTCTTTGGGCTCAAAAAACAAAGCCAACTCTCGCTCTGCACTTGCGGCACTATCACTGCCATGAACGGAATTTTCGCCCATGCTGTCGCCAAAAAGTGCACGGATAGTGCCGGGAGCCGCTTTTTTGGGATCGGTAGCGCCCATGACTTCTCGATTTTTGCTAACAGCCCCTTCGCCTGAAAGAGCCATTAGTAGGACAGGCCCGCTAGTCATAAACGAGACTAATTCGCCAAAGAAAGGTCGTGCCTTATGTTCCGCATAGAACTCTTCGCACTTACTTTTTGAAAGGACTGTTAATTTTGCGGCGGCAATTCGAAGGCCATTTTTTTCAAAAATATCTATGATTTTTCCAATGCAGTTTTTATTCATAGAATTTGGTTTAATGATACTAAAGGTGAGCTCTTTTGACATATTTCCTCCAAAAAAATGATTCTGAAGGCTATTTACTAATAAAACTTTCGAGCCAAGGCAAGTTTTGAAAGTCGGAACTAGAATTTAAATAGTAATACAAATAGGTTCCGAAGCCCAAAAGGGCTACTACCAGCAGCGCATTTTGCCAGTTGCCCGAGAGCTCTTTAGCATTGACCCATTGCCTTACCCCAGAGCCCCAAAAATTCGTAAATACGGCATTTACAGACCGCCGCTTGTTGCCACTCACTGTGTCGCGAATGAGCTCTCTAATCTTGTTGGGTGGGTCCATAAACTCAGCGCCGACTCTTACAAAGTTTTGGGGCAATGTTTCAAGACGCCTTACCGCAGCAATCCAGGCCACCGTTTCCCCGTCAGGCAGATCAAAGGACAAATTAATGTGTTCGTTGAAATCAGGAGCAAGCGCCAAAGGCAAAATAAAACCTACGCCATTTGCAGAAAAATCAAGGAGTTCACCATGGTGGGAGTGTGTGGCCCCACTAGAAGAAGAAAAACGCACTACTTTCCGCTCTTGGGGATGTAATTGATAGCGCGTGGCTCGCCTAAAATTGGTTCGGGGCTTAATTTTATAACTCATATATTCAATGTCTCTCTTCGGCGCGTAGATATAGAAACTTGACTCTGGACTTAAGCCTGGGAACCAAATAAACTATTCTGGTCTGCTGACAAGCGGTGGACAAGGGGTGACGGTGTCCAAGTCAGAAATTAAGAGAGTTGAAAAGCCGTGGGGTTATGAGCTCATCTGGGCCAAAACAGCCAAATATGTCGGTAAAATTCTCCATATCAACAAGGGTCACAAGCTCTCCCTTCAACATCATCTCACTAAAGAAGAAACAATCTTAATTCATAAAGGAAAAATAGAGTTTCAATACGAAAGTGACGAGGGAAAGTTGGAAAGCACTATTTTGTCAGTGGGACAAGCGCATAACATTTTGCCTCGCCGAAAACACCGTATGATTGCACTTGAAGATACTGACATCTTTGAGGTTTCGACGCCCGAGTTGGATGATGTGGTGAGATTTGAGGACGCCTATGGGCGAACCGACAGTAATTGAAAAGGGTATCGCACACGTCTATTTTGCTTACGACGTGGGCTTTGCCATTGATCTCGAAAGGGCACAAAAAAGATTCACTCAGTTAACCGAACGTGCAAAAATTCGTCAGGATAAACGCTCGCCTTGGTATTTCGAGTTTGAGCCCCAGCCTGTTAAAATTAGCCAAACTATTACAGAAATTAATATCGGAAACTTTGCAACCCTTCCCGAAATCGAAGCTACGATTTTTGATTTCGGCGCCATTTCTATGCAAATAAAAATACCATTTACCGGAACTTTGGAATCTCTAGTCGATTTAAGTTTTTTGCTTTATGAAAATGAAGTTCTAGAGAAAAAATGCCGTGAAGTAATGGTAAACCTGGTTAATGAAATTGAACCTGCGATTGATAAACTTATGATCAATGAGCATTTTGAGGAGTATAAGGTTTTCCAAATTACAAACTACTCCATGGCTTCGCCGCTCACGGATTTTATCAAGAGAAACGCTTTGGTTATTGCAAAAATTTTAAGATCAGAACAGCAGGATCTATCTGATGATGAAATTCGAGATGCGACAAGTGCCCACCTGGGGTACACCAACAATGACTTAATGATTCTTGATTGGAATACGGCCATACTAATCGACCCAAAAGCTGACGATGTTCGGGCCGTCATTGAGTTTGCAAACGTTGAGTTACTACAATTATCCTATCTAGATTTAAAATTAGACAACTCGCTCGATCGTGCTTATGAAACGGCAAGTCGGCTGGCGAAATTAAAATTTAATTTTCCGGGCGTGGTGAACTCTGAACTGAGAAAAATTGGTCGTCTCCAAATTGATAGCGCCTTTCTTTTTGAGGGAATAAATAATGCCCTAAAATTACTGGGCGACCAATACTTGGCGCGAGTCTATCGAATGGTCTCTAACAAATTTCACTTAGAGGAGTGGGATAAAAGCATACTTCGTAAAATTAGCGCGCTTGAAAGTATTTACGAAAAAGTTAATGACCAAAGCAACACTTTTCGCATGGAACTGCTGGAATGGATCATTGTCTTGCTTTTTATAGTTTCGATTGTGCTACCATTTATAACAGGAGTACCACATTAATGAAAAACCTAATTTTTGCGATTATTTTTCTAAATATCGGAGTCACTTGGGCCCAAGACAATAAGCTCGAAACAGCGACTTTCGCCGGTGGCTGTTTTTGGTGTATGGAGCCCCCATTTGAAAAACTAGATGGAGTCAAAGAAGTCATTTCGGGATATATGGGGGGGCCGAAACTGAATCCTACTTACGAAGAGGTGTCGGCCGGTACCACGGGACACACTGAAATTGTGCAGATTTCTTTTGACCCTAAAAAAGTAAGTTACGAAAAGTTATTAGAAATATTTTGGATGAATATTGATCCCACAACACTAAACAGTCAGTTTGTAGATATTGGCAGTCAATATCGCACGGCCATTTTTTATCATAACGACGAACAAAAAAAACAGGCCACACAATCTAAAGAAAACAAGGACAAGTCCCAAAAATTCGGAAAGAAGATTGTGACGGAGATTACATTGGCTACGACCTTTTATAGGGCCGAAGAGTACCACCAGGATTATTACAAAAAAAATCCAATCCGCTACAAGTATTATCGCCACAACTCTGGCAGAGACCAATACCTCGAAAAAATTTGGGGTAAAAAATAGAGTCAGTAGATCCGTGCGAATTTTCGTCTCATTTTGACCCGTTGGGCCTGTGTACAGCAGACTTAATTTTGGACAGTATTTGATTATAAGATATTGAAAAACCCTCCGAATGACGGCATTTGAATTGCATTACATATAAGTTAGTGCATGGGGGATGTAATGACGATTAAAAAGATACTCAGTGTATTTGTTGTTTGCAGCTACCTTTCAGCAATTGTCGTATCGTTTCAGAGCTGTGGCGAAGAGGGATTTAGAAGTCTTGGTTCAGAGCAATTCAGCTATTTAGCCTCGAATATAAATTCAGATGCCCAAAGTAAATTAGTAACCTTAGAAGACATCACAATTTCTGGCCAAGCACGAGTTTATGCTGATCCCGATAATCGTCTTAAATATTCTGTCGCCACTCAACCCACTTTAGGAAAAATAAATTCATTTGACGAAATCACTGCAAATTTTGAATATGTACCCGATGAAAACAACAATGGACTTGATTCATTTGAAGTTGTTGCAATTATTGATAATAGTATTTTATCGGAGCGACATAGAATCGACATTGAAATCACTCCAGTTAACGACGCGCCAAATGCAACTACAACTGCTGTAACCGCCACCGAAGATACTGTAAAAATGGGAAAAATATTAGGGTCTGACGTTGATAGTTCGGCGCTCACCTTTAGTATCGCGAAAACTTCGCTGAAAGGTTCTGTAGTAGTTAGCCCGGACGGTAGTTATGTGTACTCTCCTCAAGCGAATGCTAACGGGGCTGACTCATTTTCTTATAATGTCACTGATGGAGAACTAACCTCTGCAGAAGGAACCGTTAATTTGACTATCGCCACAGTCAATGATTTGCCAGTCGCGACAAATGGAAATGTAAATACGGATGAAGATGTTGCGGTCAATGGGGTTTTAAGTGCTGCGGATATTGACGGTGATAGTATTTTATACTCGCTGGTTGCGCCACCACAAAAAGGTATCGTAGTTATAACCAACATCAACACAGGTGCTTTCAGATACACACCCAACGTTAATGCCAACGGTGCTGACACCTTTACTTTCAGAGCAAGGGATGGAGTCAATTTTTCAAATACCGCAGCGATTACAGTAAATCTTAATAACGTCAATGATGCTCCTGTCGCGCAAAACGTAACTGTAGCTGTTAACGAAGATACGAGCACAAACATACAATTGTTGGCTACCGATTCCGATGGCGATGCAATTACCTATCGGTTGGTCACACAACCCACCAGAGGTTTTATCTCGAATTTTAACGTCAGTGTGGGAACATTAACTTACAGACCTAATGCCAATTCTAACGGCGCCGATAGTTTTCAGTTTGCTGCCCGTGATGCCAGTTTAACTTCTTTGCCAAGAATCATTACTATAAATGTTACGCCCGTGAATGATCCACCTGTATCGTTACCGGTAACTGCTCAATCAACTCAAGCGGGAGTCGATATCACACCAAATGCTACTGACATCGATAGCGTTATACTAAATTTTTCAGTAGTCACACAGCCAACAAATGGAAAAGTTGCTGTAGTTAATAACAGATTTCGTTACACCCCAAACGCAGCTTTTATGGGGGCTGATATCTTTACATACAAGGCCAATGATGGCGTCTTAGATTCAAACACGTCGCAAGTAAATGTCTCTGTGTTAGCTCCACCCGTCATTACCCTTGGTTTAACAAATATAACTTTAAACTCCGGAGAAAATCTCTTTCTAAAAGCGCAAGTTACCGGTTTCGACTTAAAGATTTTGTGGCAGAAAGACGGCGTTATAATTCCTAATCAAGAAACTTCATATTACCAAAAAGCCGGTACTTTCCTTAGTGACGCCGGCGTTTACAAAATGACGGCCAGTAACATTGCTGGTTCAGTTTCAACGTCAGCCACTGTAGTCATAGTGGATGTTGCGCCAAGACTTTATTACAAGTATGTGGGGGTTATCGGGGGTAATCAGATTTTTGATTTGTACCTTATTCGCGATACTGCCAAAGCTATTCTATACACATGGAATTATCCTTATACGGGATCTTGCACGTTGTTCCCTCCAACAGATGCAAAAACGGGTTTTGGCACTATTGCGGCAGGCACCAAAGCGGATGTTTTAATTCGCCGTCTGTCATTCGGTCTTTTTGGGTTTGGTGGACCATGTAATGTGGCATTTCCCACTACAACAACAACATACCTTTAGATTTTTAACGTGGGAAATCGAGTTGGTGGAGAGAGCGGGATTTGAACCCGCGGTACAGTGTTAACCGTACGGCAATTTAGCAAACTGCTGGTTTAAGCCACTCACCCACCTCTCCACGATGGAACAAACGTAATAAAACGCTCACGGCTAAAAGCCAAATTGCCATAGCCCTAATGCCAAGGCAAGCCTAATAGTTTTCTGGGAACAATGCGCGCTCAACGGTCTCGATAACCGTATGAATTATCTTGATATGGATTTCTTGGATTCGGTCGCTAGTCTGAGCGGGCACCACGATAGAAATATCACATTGGTTTTTAAGTTTTCCACCGTCCCGCCCTAAGAGACCTACGGTTTTCATCCCAATTGCTTTAGCGGCCTCGACCGCCAATATTACATTTTTAGAATTTCCGCTAGTTGAAATCGCCAGCAACAAATCACCTTTTTTACCCAGACCGCGAAGCTGTCTCTCAAAAATGTGTTCGAAACCATAGTCATTACCCACGCAGGTAATATGACTGGGATCTCCTAAAGCTAAAGCGCCGAGTGGTCTGCGTTCTTTTCGGTAGCGACCCGTAAACTCCTCAGCAAAATGCATGGCATCACAATGACTGCCGCCATTTCCACAGGCGAAGGCGATTTGATTATGTTTAAATGTATCTATCAATAATGTTGAAAATCGAGCGCAAGCCTCTAAGTTTTGGCCTTCCGACATAAAAGTTGATATTAATTTTTGCGCATCGGTTAAGCAGTTTTTCCAGATGAGAGAAGTATCCATGACTTGATTTATTAGCACATTATGTCTACAGTGCAAAACTTAAAAGTTAAGGTTCTGTGCGCCCGTAGCTCAGTTGGATAGAGTACATGACTACGAATCATGTGGTCGGAGGTTCAACTCCTTCCGGGCGCACCATTTTTCTATGAAAATTTTTTTGGGGGTTTAAATGAAATTAGGTCTCAAGCTCAAAGTTATAACACTTGTGATCTGTTTTATGTCTGTCCTTTGGACAATTCAGTATGTGCAAAAAGGCCATTTGAGCGAAACAATACAAGCCATAGGTTATTTATCCGAATCAAGTCCTGTCCGTGTCGAATTGTCGCGCGCTAATGCTGAAGAGGGAGTTCTAAAACAAAAAACCATGAATAAAAAAATAATTAAAGCCACTCGCCCCGGTGTTTCAAGCAGTGCTGAAAGCCTTCGCTGGTGCGAAACTCGGGTTAAGAGTCTGCAAACAAAGTCGGGATTGAAAGTTGAGCAAGAGGGTATGAATTGGATTACTGTAGCGCCTGAAAAAAAAGGACTTGATACAGTTGCCATTGAAAAATGGCTCGCAAAATACTGTACCCTTGCTATCCAAGATCCTCGCCCGCCCCCATTTGTTCCGACAAAAAATGATGAGCTTTTAGCCGTTGAATTTATTGACGGCGAAAAATCGAGTTTTGCCCTCACTCCCAGCGGTTTTTTGACGTGGGATGGCTTGCTGTTTAAGTCTGAGCAATTCGAAACAATGGTTGCAGAGCTTAAAAAATTAGCTGATGAAGGAATTAAAAAGTAGTCTCTAAAAAATAGACAATAAAATTTAGCTATAGTAGGCTGATATTCCACTGTTTTCTTATGTTCAGGAGTAGCTCAGTGGTAGAGCAGCCGGCTGTTAACCGGCTGGTCGGGGGTTCGAATCCCTCCTCCTGAGCCAATTTTGTCCGGACGCAACCATTTCCTCCGGACCGGTGAACACTCCAGAAAATTTCCAAATTATACGAACCTCCCCCGAGGGGGAAATTTCAACTTTTTCAAGCACTTGTCTAAGGAATTGTCGCTGTCTTACGGGATCGGCTTTTTTCATTCGACGAAAAATTTCCAACGCCTGATTCTGGTGTTTTTTAAGATTCACGTCGGCTTTCAATAGTTGCTCTCTTTCTTGCTCAAGCTCTGACAAGCGTTCACCGCAGTTGTTCTTGGCCCTTGAAACAAGGTTAACCTGCTCCTCCAGCCATTTCAAAGTTGTCGGCGATCCTTGTGTGCCCAGAGCAGATATTCCCTTCACAATGTCGAACTCCTTCTTTGCGATATCTTCTAGCTCGCTCCGGCGACGTTTAATTTCAGAAGCGATAATATTCACCTTCTTATCGCGGGTGTCTGAAATCGTTTTGATGTGCTTTTCAAGTTCAACTTCACTTTCAATGGATTTGCATAAATCTTTAAGAACTTTTTCTTCAAGCCTGTCGGCATCAATTCGGGATTTAGTTGCGGATTCGAAGTAATAATTTTTTCTTTGACCATTCCGACAGATCGCGGACTGGCCAGCATAGGATGCACCATTGGTGTGATAAAGAAGGCCTGTGAATAGATAAACTTTATTGCCACGTCGATTGAGATTTGCTCTTGCTGAATCATTGACCGCCAGTTGCTTCTGAACCTTTTCAAATAGGGTGGTTTCAACAACCGCCCCAAAGGGGAGCGGAACAAAAGTTTCCAATTCGTCGCTGTCGCCATGAACCACTCGTAGTTCGCCTACGAGTTTTCGGTTTTCAAAAAGTTTTCTCAGTGACGTACAGTCGAATTTGTTTCCATTTTTATTACGAATTCCATATTTTGTGGAAATATTAATTGCTTTCGTGATGCTGCCGACTTCAATGAAAGTCTTCATCATAAACTCAATATTCTTAAGTTCCTCTTCGTCTGGTACCCAACAACCCTTTTTAGTTTCGTGCCTACGAAATCCATAAATCACTGAACCGCCATTGATTTTGGAATCCCGCAGGGCCGCCGACCGAAGAGTATCTTTCACTCGCTCAATGCAAATCTCTCTTTCAAAAACGGACATAGACGCAAGCACGGACAAAACCATAGAGCCTGTAGCGGTATTTGGATTTAGGTCAGGAAGGTTTGTAATGTGTAAAAAAACTCCATGCTGCTTGCACAGGCTACAGAAGGCCACAAAACTGGAAAGGGATCTGCTCAGGCGCGAAAGCTCCTTTGTAATCACCCCATCAATTTGTTTCGTTTTTATCAAATGTTTTAGCTGTTCAAATTTCGGTCGTTTTTTCGAAGCCCCACTAACGCCTTCTTCCACCAAGATATGCACAATTTTATGAGTTATGCCGGTTTGTCTAGAAAGTGATTCGGCGTACTCACGGCAAATATTTTCTTGCTGCCGGAGTGTTTCTGCTTCTGCAAGCTCTTGAGTCGAAGCCCTACATAAAATGGCAACTCTCTTAATTAAATTTGAAGTGTCAGTCTTTGCTTGTGCCATTTAGTAGATCCTTTAAATATTCCTCAACCGTTTCCCAATGAGGGTTGCCGCTGAAAGAAATTTGACAGATGTCTACATCGATGACGTTCTTACTTCGAGTCCGAGACTTCTTTCGCTTATTTTTTAACCATCGCTCTTTTTTTCTGGCAAGTTCACATGCACGGCATGAGGCGCTCCAGCGACCATGGCCTTTGGTATAAAATTCAGTTAGAAATAATTCTCTGCTACATGAACAGCAGATTTTTTTTGAATTGCAATGCACCAGTTCAAAATACTATCTTCCAGCAAACATGAACCCTGGCGCTTGCTACTGTTTTGATTCAATTACTTTCTCTATGAAGGCACTGATCGATTTCGCCCCAAGTCTTTCAGAAATGAAAATAAATCCGTCACGGTCAAAAGCACGATATTCCTGCAAAACTAAAAGAGATAAGAAGCTGCTCGGAGTACTCCAAAATACATATGAAATGTAATGCAAAGCCACTCTAAAGGGATCGTACCCAGACCTCAGCGTGATCACCTTCTTTATTTCAACACACCTGTTAAAGGCGATGAGGCGGTCTACGGATTGTTCTATTAAATAGCTACAGGCAAGAAATTCATGGTCGAACTCTTTAGCAGTATTGAGTATGGGCGGAGATTTAAACTTACAAGGTTTCCAAGCTTTTATTTCGCAAATTCTTTGAATTTGATTCTCCAAATGCTCATGTGATTTTTTATCAAAATCTATTTGAATATATTCCAAACCATTAGCGATGAGAAATCGCTCAAACAGGCGCCTCAAAAATACTTGAATGGACGGGCCATTTTTGTTTTTTGAAAAATGCTGATTGATAGCCTTGCCAAGATTTTTCGGAAGGCGCAGCTCGACTTCAATTTCCTTTCCCCGCTTATCTAAAATAAAATTGGTCGAAATTTGAGACGGCAAAAACTGACGATTTGAAAACCGAAATATCTTATATTTGCCAAGATTTTCACCATACCGGAAAATGTGCTCTGGAGCTGCCTTAGACTCCTTAATAATTAGTTGTTTTTGTGCTCTTGGTACATCGTTCAGACTTAACAAATACTCGATCCAAAAATCGATCAATCCTCTTAAGTATCTGTCAAATGGTACGCCCATCACTCCGGCGGTATATTCATGCATTTCTCTAGTGAGAGGGTCTTTCAGAAACTCAAGCTTTCTAGACTCCTGATATATCCGCACCGTTTTCTTAGGATTTTTCTTCGGACCCAGCTGCCAAAATACAGAAAAGGGAGAAGATTCTGGATCTCCCCCAAAAATCTCAAAGAAATTGAACTCATCAGATTTCGGTATACGGCTTTTTTTCACAGCACTCAGATTACACAATATTAAATGAACGGGCCAGGCCAAAAGTTTCTGAAAAGTAGCAAGCGCCAGGGGTATTTCCGAATTCAGATTTAGTACTTCTTCGAGGGCTCAGTGATATCTCATCACGGCAAACCAAAGGAGATCTGATGGCTCACAATCGATCACGCACATATCACTATAAGGATGGCAAAGAAGTTGATGAACGGAAACTGCTGCAAGCAGCTTATCGAATCGCGACTTTATATGTGGACCGACCGGATATCTATTTGACGCTCAGCCAGATCGCCACGCTGGTCCGCATTTCCGGATTTTATCAAAACGTGGCTGACGCAGCCGTTGGGCGAGTCCTCGGTAAAATGAATGTCGAGTGCTTGATCGTTAACGGGCGGCACCTATTTCGATTATCCACCGTTAAAGGTGAGAACAGTCCAAAGCAATACATTCTAAGAAAACATGAAAATCAATCGGAGGAAATGAACAATGGCAAACCTTAATCCTGAGGTCTCACTTAATCACAAACGGGAAATCGTAAATCAAAATATTATGGCGACAGTAAAAGGTTCCGGCAATAGCTGTATCCACGGGCCTGCGGGTCACGGGAAGACCAGCTTGGTTCAGGGTATCCTCAAAGAAGCGGGCGTCGATTACGTTCCATTCGCGCTTCATAATGCACCCCTTGCCCTTGCTCGAAGTCTTTATGAAAATCGGAACGCACTGATACTTATCGACGACACTTCTCACAGTCGAAATAGCCTGATTCAAACATTATTTAAGTGCGTACTTGCACCTGATCCACGAACGGGGAAACGGACGATCAGGATTAATGTTTCAGATGCGATCTTAAAGAGGGAAGGTCTGCCGGTACGGGAGTTTGATTTTGAGGGAAAGGTTATCATCCTAACAAATCAATATGATTCCGAAGAATCTCCACACGCACAGGCGCTCGCCAGCAGGCTTCTCGCCTATTGCTACGCCCTGACTTTTGAGGAGAAGAAATATCTTATCAATCAATTTGCTAAGGTACCCGACAGATATGGGATTGAACCGATTCAGATGACAGCTCTGATCGAATATCTCAACCAGCATCTGCATCCTGGATGCACGGGTTTTGATCTAAGGCTGTTTGAAAAAGCCGTGGCCATTATGAAAGGCTCTCCGAGTTCATGGGAAACGGGTGTCGCAAATCTCGTCGAAGCAGATCCTCAATATAGTTTGATATGTACGATCATCGATATGTGCGATGCCGCCAGTTTGCCGAAGGCAGATCGTGTTCAGGTATTTACACGACTTACGGGCCTCTCCCGCAGCAGCTACTTTGATCTGTGCAAGCGCCTAGAAATTACGAAAGGCTGCGACTCTGGTGTATGCCAGATGGTGGACGATAATCTTAGGGCAGCAATTGAAGCCGTTCTTCCCAAATCCCCCGTCCCATCTCAGCGGCGCGGCACAAAGTCCAAAAATCCAGCCCAATTGGCGATCACACAGGCATCCAATGGTGAAGGTAACGGCCCAGGTGGGCAGTACGAAGGGAAAGTACAATCATGAAAAAAATGAAAAAATATATTGATAACGACAATGTGGATTTACTTGAAATCGAAGTAGCCACTTTCGAGTGCAGAAAAATATTTTACAGGCTTATGGCCGATATCCATTGCATGGCCATTTTGGCTAAGCATTCCAGGAAACCTAATTTCGAATTTAAGGATTTCGGCGTGTATGCCAATTTGATGTCCACTTATTTTGATTACATCTTCACGATGGCTGAGAGAATTAACGAAAGGAATCCTCTTAAGAAAAACGATGATTCAGTCGAGCAGAAAACCAAAGGGATTAAGATAGACACCATGTCTAGAAATGGCTCGACATGAAAGTTGAAACCAATCTCCTCCCGCTCAATTCCATTCATATAGATCCGGAGCTTACTCCTGATGCGTTGGAAGTTACAAATGTCGCCACAGCCGACGAACAGATTGTCAGGGGGTACATCGAAATCCTGCATGACTATGCATTCACGGAATACATCCGCGTCTGGCGAGATCAAAATCAATATTTTTTAGTCGAAAATTACGCGTGCTTTAAAGGTCATCAAACGGTTCACGCTGATAATCCGAATCAGAATATTGACTGCATTGTGCTTTCCGACGCAACCAAGGAACAAGTCCAGGAGCACTCTTCACGTATGAGGGAACTGTCAATGAGTAAGCTTGACTCCCATTTATCACGCGTGCTTTCACTCAAACTACTTTTAATGGCAAACTCCGCTCTCACTTACGAGGATTTTAAGCGCTTCCGCAATGTCATTGGGAAAGCCCAATCAGAGGAAGGGAGAAAGCTGGATCGAGACTACAAGATAGCAATCTCAGATCATTTCTTTTGCGGCCTCATGGGAATAGCAGATCTCAAAGCCAAGCCGCTCAAACCGAACCTTGATCACGCAATTTATCGATATGGTTTTTGCGCAAACGAGCTGGTACGAATACTTGGGACCGATACCAAAGCGATCACCGTATTCCATGAGAAATATCAAGAATATATAGAAGATGTAAGGCTGCTGAGATCGCATCCTCCGGATTACGACGGAAAACCAATTTATCAATGGACGGACATTTATGATTCTGACCATGTGGTCGCATTAGCGGAGGCCGCCGCACGTGACGAGGGTGTAGTAACCCAAACTCGTGGCGAAGATAACGATCAGGAATGGAAAATTGATCGAACCACTTCCCACGATATAAGATTGCCCGCATTCAGGTTCAACCAACGGAACATCGATACCCGAAACATTAAGCGACTCGCCGAATTTGAATATAAATCGCAGATTATGTACTTCTCCGCCCGGAGTCATCTAAAGCGAATCAAGCCCTTTCACCATGGTGGGTTCATTCAAGTAAAAAGCAAAGACATTGATCCGAATTACGAGTCGCCAATGAACAACCTCGAATTTGATTCGCCATATTTTGACTGGGTCCGTAAGAGCTTCATGCTCTCCTATTGTGTTAGGTGGCGGCTTCTCAAATCAATAGGCCTTCGGGTCGAATATTTTGGTTTTCCTGATTATAAGCCAGCGAGCACGACAACCTTCACGGATGCATCGGCGCAATTCAACGATTGGTATCAAAGTGAATTTATAGGCAAGATGGTTTTCAAATCTCGCTCTGGTCAGGTGGAACAGCATCCCCGTTACCGTATTTATTTTAGTATCAAAAATATTTTGGAATTCAATGTCCTTGAGGAAATACAGAAATATGGTCCCACACCACAGCCAATCACCTTTAAAGACTTCTGCAATAAAGTATTTCGCTCCGTTTTTGAAAGTCTAGATCTGGAAGATAAAGTTATTAGGGAAAAGGGGCGAGCCCTATATGACGCTTTTGGAGATACGTCTCCAGACGAACTAAAGGAATTTATCGAATTTTTAGCCGAACGGCGCAGTCAAAATAATAATGGAAATGAGGTTCTCGATGTTAACCCAAAGTAAAATCAATGCAGGAGACATCGATCTTCAAAATTTTATTCGAGAACCACCGCCATATATTAGTATCGATGTGGAAACGACCGGGCTCGAAATAGACACAGAAATTCTTACCGCATCCATCGGATGGAGTTATGATGAGGGAAAAACTATTTTCTCCGCCGCGTTCCACCTGGATCGCTTCGATCAAAAGACGGAACCGTCCGACGGAATCTTTAAAAAAGCAATCCAGGTCACGCTTTTAAATCCGGCTTACACCGGGATAATTGTCTTTCACAATGCTGCATTTGATCTGCCACTGCTATTAAGGAGATATCATCAGATATTACCCACTGCTCGAGCTAACCCAAGCAACTATCGGTTCAATCTAAAGGATTTCTGCAAAATCTACGATACCCAAGCCTTGTCGCGAGCGTTGCGCAACAATAAATTTATCAGTCATGCTGATCCGCGAATGGAGCGCTGTCACTCGCTGAAGTATCTCGCTCGAGAATATTTGGCGATTGATCATAAGGGCTTTAGGGAAACGATAGGCGATGGCAATATTCGATTGGCCAATTTGGCAAGCCTACTCGAATACAATTGCAAGGATACAGAACTCACCCTGCAATTATTTTTTCACCTTCGTGGCATCGCCTCGTCTTCGGAATGGCACTATTTCGAAAAAACGGAGACGCCTTTTATCATGGGTATAATTGGTTTGAATTGGCGTGGTCTGCCTTTCAATTTTGGCCGGGCAAAGACTCTCGCTAACAAGATCAAATTTGAAATGTTTCGTCTAGAGAACGAAATCTATCTCAACGTGGGCTGGTCATTTAATCTCCGATCACAGCGCGAACTTGCCCATGCGCTCTTTGGAAACGCCAAATTGACTTATATATACAGAGGGCGAGAACGTCGGTTAACAGCACTGTATGAATCCGAGACAGGTCAAAAGAAGGTCGATATTTCCACATTGCTCAAGCTGCGGAAGCGCGTTTGGAATGGATCTGGCATTCCGCCGAATTCTTTCCGGGTGTTGAATCAAGTTATACAATATCTAGAAATTGCCCAAGCGTATGAGGACATCGAAAAATTACAGCGTCATGCTGTGCGCATGACCAACGGCATCTACCGTATTTTTTCCAAAATAACAGCCGATGCAAAAACTGGCAGAATAAAATGTGGAAATCCAAACGTTCTTGGCATTCCCAAGGAGATTTTTACGGATTCCATTATCGATCCGCTGGATAAGGGGCTCCTTGGGATCAAAGAATTTAAATCCGTTCGCTCTCTCATTTCAGTTGATGACCCAAGTTCGCAAGAAATTTTATCCATTGATATCTCTGGACTAGATCTTGGCGTCATTACCGCAGGTCTGCTTGCCCATGATAAGTACACCTATTGGCTAAAGTGCTTCGAGAGCTTTGGTCCTGATAAAAATCATAAGCTTGATACGCACTTAGCTATTTTGCGCCGTATATCGCCCATGGATTACCAGACTGCGCTCCAAGCATTCTCTGCACACTTGGGAATTAAGAATGCAAGCCTTCTTGAATATTGGGTGACAAAGGAACAAAACCGAATTCCGGGCGATGATAAGACGAAAGAAATCTCCTTCATTCACGTCGAAACCGGAAAAGTTATCTCTCTAGTCACTGATGTCATTTCAAAAGAGGATAAGGCTGCTAAGAAATTACTCCGTGATGCTATGAAGACAACAAATTTAGCTATTCCCTATAACCAGGGCGCGGCGAAACTCGCTAAAGATTTAGCCGATGCTACTGGCCGCGATGTGAAGGAAGGTGAGGCGCGTGAACGACTTGCGCACTATCACAAAACTTTTCCTGAAATCAGGAAGTTCCAAGATGCGATTGCGAACTCTGTTTACCAACGCGGATATATCCAATCCCCCTTCGGGCGGGTTATCTATGCCGACGTGTTCGACGAATTAAACATGCGTCATAAAGAAAGCCTCGCCAGTGGCACACCGGGCATTTATGAATTCATCGCAGCTCTTAACGGCAAATATTGGTATATCCGCGCCGAGAACTGGAAGAAATCTTCAGAGCCGCTGATCGAAGATCTCCGGCTTAAGCCTGGTGCCGAAGTGCTTGCATTCGGAAAAATACAGACTCTCTACCAAATCAAGCGCCAAATATTTCGTAAAAAACAACGAGCGGATAACTCGCGATTTTCGAAAAAATCGGAGACTAATAATCTCGATCAGAGCGCCTTTGAGTTGAACATGTTTGCAATCACTCATGAGGTTGACCAAGCGCTTCGCTTTGGTTCCTCATGGGAACCAGAGGCTGAACAAATTCGGTTGGGTTGGTGCTGCAATGGAAATTATCAAATTCCTGAGAAGGCGATCATTCTTTACCGGGCCGCTCTCCCGAATCCCGCATCCAAATTTTTCCGCGCTTACAAATCGCTTCTTAAGGTCGCAAAACCATTCTTTGCCACGTATTGCCAAGCGGAGGCTACGATAGTTGCTAAACTATGCATGAACGAAATTCAGATGGCTTTAGAGAATAATTCTTTAACTGCATCGCTGCTCTTTTTCATTCATGATCAATTCGACGTGATCGCCGATAAACAGGAACGCGACCTCATTCGAAAAATATTCCACAGTGCTATTGAGAGCAAAAAGGAAGTCATCTGTTATCAGGGTTCGGAATATCCCATCAGATTTTTTGGCGACTTCGAAGTCAAAGGAGAGTTTTTCAGATAGGGTCTCGCCACTGGCCGACGTATCACTGTGACACGAATAATTGTGCGAGATATCTCCATTATGTTTTAATGGAATTATGAAATCGCTTGTTCAAATTCCCAGTATCTTGCCTTCGACTGATATTATTACTGCTGATAAATTAATATTTGTACACCTTGATAAATTTCTGGATAGCTTGGATTGTTCAGATTTTACCAAAAGGCAATATGGGGATCGTCTAAAACAGTTTTTCCTGTGGCTTCAGAAACAACCTCTCGCCGCTGTCCAACGTGAAACGATACTTGCTTACCGAAGATCGATGAGAGATCAAAAATTTGAGGCCACAACCATCGGCGCTTATCTCGTAGCCGTGCGCCAATTTTTCCAATGGCTTGAAATTCGAAAGATCTATCCAGATGTTACAAAAGGTATAAAAGGGGCAAAGCGGGGCAGATCTTTTCGCCGAGATGCCTTGACCATTTCTCAGATCCACAGACTTTTGGATTCAATTGATAGGAACTCTATCCAGGGCAAAAGGGATTTTGCGCTAATCAATCTTTTGATTCGGACGGGGCTCCGAACGATAGAGGTTATTCGGTCTAAAGTTGGCGATATTCGTCCAGTAAGTTCTGACGCGATTGGGTTGTGGGTTTATGGAAAGGGCCGCCAGGCTGCTGACGAATTTGTAATTTTAACTGACGATTGCATATCCCCAATAATGGATTATCTATCCAATAGGGGCTCCTTGAAACAAGACGCCCCACTCTTTGCGTCTCTATCAGATGGTGGCTATGGTAGTGGCCTATCGACTCGTACAATAAGAAGAGTGGTCAAAGAAAGACTTCGAGCAGTAGGCATCAACTCCCCCAGGCTGACAAGTCACAGTCTTCGTCACACGGCAGTCTCGTTAAGTCTAGAAGGAGGGGCTTCGCTTCAGGAAGCGCAGAAACTCGCTCGACATGCAGATATTTCGACGACCACTATTTACGCCCACAACATCGATCTTTCAAAAGGCGTCGGCGCAAAAAGTATAGAGAATATTCTCAAGAGGGATTCGCGATAACAAAGATACCGGTGCGTTTTCCGCTTACAAGGTTGAGGACTATAATGAAAAAATGAACCGAAGAGGCCCTCAGAATATTTTAGCTATTGCCGTAAGTAATGTTTTTTGAGGTCACAACATGGACCTTTGCAGCTAGATCTGATTTGCGCCAAAAGTTTTACTTCACCATTGTTGTTAGAAATCTCAAAATACAAGCCAGGATTATCCGCCGCATTTGCATAGATCTGCCCAGCGAAGTTTCTTTTTAAATTTAGCGTCGCTTCACAGCTGATTGGCGCATTTGCAACAAGTCGAATTGAACCTGGAGATGTTTCTTCGATTGAGAATGCTGATGAGTTGGCATCCTCTGTATATTCCTGAACGTAGCTTCCCTTCATTCCTTTTGACAAATTTTCTGGTTCCGGAGTTTTTGCAACAGCCTTAACTGCTCCAGAGCTGGCCTTTAGCGATTTCTTGGGCGAAGCTTTTGCTACTTTTGTTCCAGCCTCCACCTCACCCTTACCTGCCTTCTTCTGAACAGCATCGATAACAGTCGCCCAAGTTTGAAACCCATTCATGATTTCGAACTCGGAATTGAGAACAACATCGTCCGCTGACATTCGTTTAAGTACCGCCGCACCCTTTTCCCTTTTGGCAAACTCCCACGCAAGTTTTGTCGTCACATCTGTCATTTTATCTTTGCGCTTTACCTTCAAAGCCCAAACCGTATCCGAAGCTTTTTCCCAGGAAATCTGGTTAGCGTCGTCCATTTTGAGAACGTCGATAAACTCTTGAATGGCATACGTAACGTGTTCACGATACGATGTAACCGAAGTCACCTTAAGCGCTAGAAACTCCTTCGGCGGTTCCGAAGAAAAAATGCCTGCATAGGCATTCATCCCAAAGATCAAAATTGTTACCAATAGCGCCTTCATTTTTCCCTCACTTTTTGTTTCCAACGTACTTTTCAATTTTCACTCTGAAAACTCCGTTGTGAACTTCAATAAATCCGTCACCCGTTGAATCAAAGATTTGTTTCACCAGATCCTCATCGGGTTCTTTTCCAGTCAGAAGCGTCTCGGCACTAACTCCGAGAACCTTCGCTAATCTCAAAATAGCATCATCAAATTTAGGTTTTCGATCTTGAAGCCATTCCGATATGGTGGACTTGGGAATTTGTGTCCGGCGACTGAGATCAGCAGCTGACATCCCGCGTTCTTTCATGATTCGTTTAAGGTTGGTTTTGAAATCACTCACAACGAATATTTTGAGTCGTTCTAGATAGATGGACAAGACGAGTTCTGTATCTCGTACCAAGTGCTGTTAGCAGAATATTTTGTTCTGAATACAGAACTTCGCTAGCACTCATCAGGAAATTTTCCGAGCACGATTATTTGGTGCTGAAGTGTTGTGGGGTACGCCGATCTCACAAATTCTTCAGCGTGATCCCTTGTTTTTCGTTCCAAATATCTGGGGATTTGAGTCAGAATTAAAAAATGAAGTGTTTTGTTCTCATCGAAACTTTCGATAAATGGAAAGAAATCATCAGGGATGCAGTCGAAAAGATCCAATGTATCGATCACCACAAGCGTCCCTTTGGGATCGATGATTTCGGTGGGCCGTTGAATGCGATTCAGTAGATCATCGGGGGAAAAATGAAGGTCGGTGATCAGTTGCATTTGTAAGAGCTGATCAGGATTAGCGACGCCATATTCAGTTGGCCGAGCATCCTCTTTTCCTTCCGCGTGCCAATAAATAACATTCCAGTTTTTACTAAGTAGAGATTCGCATGTAGCAATAGCTGTTCTGGTCTTTCCTGAACACGGTCTTCCGTAACCAAGTCGTAGAGGCGGTTCTAGCTTCCGCTTAAAACATCGCATAAAATCCGCCTTCGACAGAGGTGGTTATG
>ENA-ORBV01001982-ORBV01001982.1-microbial-mat-metagenome-genome-assembly--contig:-NODE-1982-length-44254-cov-10.898997_pt1 | contig 44254 bp, 34 predicted proteins | sample MGYA00237777_ERZ505514 | MGnify/ENA primary metagenome ERZ505514 (study PRJEB26160, sample SAMN06269048) | microbial mat metagenome | isolation source: Oligotrophic lake microbial mat | place... | reverse complement strand
CGGAATGGCCCCGCTGGCGTTCTTGGCCGTTCGGTTCCCCACTGCGTTCAAGGTGTAATCAAACTGGGCGATATTCGTGGCGGATTTCATGTGCTTAACCCTGGTCAACTGTGAAGCGTTGTCGTAAATATAACTCGCCGTGGTGCCGTTTTCCAGCGTTTTCGTGATCCTATTCCCATGAAGGTCATAGGCGTAGGTGGCCAGGGGCGGCGGGCCTCCGGCGCTGATTTCTTTCAATTGGTTGCGTCCGGTGTAGGTGTAATCCACCACGGAGCTGTCCGGATAGCTCAGGCTGGCCCGGTTGCCGTCCAGATCATAGGTGTATGCGGTGACGAGGGGATTGGGTAATGCAGGGATGGAACTGGTCTCGGATAGAAGCTGGTTGGCCACGTCGTAGGCGTAGCTGTGGGTGCTGGCACTGCTGCTGGCACTGAGCAGACGTTCCAAACTCCGTTAAGGTGGCTTTTTTACAAATTTTATCGTGTTATTTATTAACAATCAGAGTTCCCGACCATGTCGGGACTGACACCGTTGACGTCTAGATTTTAGTTTCCTTATTTTGTTTAAAAATAACTAAATAATAAATCCAAAACGTTACGAAAAAACGCGGCAGTCCAACTTTTTGATTTAAAGCTTTTTTAAGCTTTAAATCATCAATTTCTTTTGAAAAGTTTGTTTGAACTTTCCGTAAATAGTCAAGCGACAAAGGCTCGTATTTATGAATCAATTTCATACTTTTATTTTGCCCAAGCAACTACCGCAGAAGAAACTGCCCAACCTATTGCGCTTCCAATGGCTGCGCCGGTTGTAGCGGCGAGTCCCGCTAAGCCGACAGGATTTAGCACACCTGTACTAGCCCCGTTTTGGGGGTCAGTCGTTAACATTTAACTGATTCCCTCAAGCCTGATCGATTTGGGGGGGGTAGTTCCGACAGGTCGGGATTCATGATCGTCAGCTGTTAACAGATTCTTCTGGCCCATGATTTTTGTTTTCATGTCTTCCTTAGGTTTGCGGACCTTTTGACCCTAAAACCAGGCACCTGACAAAACAAGCATCCTCTTTTTTCCAAAATAGCCCACATTCTGCCGCCTAACAGAGATGGCCTCTATTTGAGTGGAGAACCGAGGCTCGGAGGCCTCGGCTAGAGGTCCACTTTGGGGGTCAGTCGCATGAATGGCATCTGGAAAGATCTCTGTTTGAGATACGTTTCTATTCTCAATCCTTCAGATTCATCGCCAGGAGGAATTCCACGTTGTTTTTGGTCTTCTTCAGACGGTCCAACAGGATTTCCATGCTTTCCACTGGAGGTAGTGAACTGAGGGCTTTGCGCAGCATATGGATGCGTGGCATTTCGTCCGTGTGGTAAAGCAGTTCCTCCTTACGGGTTCCGGATTTGGGAATATTGACCGCAGGATAGACACGCTTGTCCACCAGGGCGCGATCCAGATTCACTTCCATGTTGCCCGTGCCCTTGAACTCTTCAAAGATCACTTCATCCATCTTGCTGCCGGTATCCACCAGAGCCGTTGCAATAATGGTCAGGCTTCCACCTTCCTCAATGTTACGGGCTGCGGCAAAAAAGCGGCGGGGTTTATGTAGGGCATTGGCATCCACACCCCCGGAAAGAATCTTTCCGCTGTGTGGCTGCAAGGTATTATAGGCCCTGGCCAACCGGGTGATGCTGTCCAAAAGAATGACGACATCAATCTTGCGCTCCGCCAGACGTTTGGCTCTCTCGATCACCATTTCGGCGACCTGCACATGGCGCTCAGGCGGTTCATCAAAGGTCGAGCTGATAACCTCGCCCTTGACGGACCGCTTCATGTCCGTGACTTCCTCGGGACGCTCGTCGATGAGTAAAACGATGAGATAAACATCCGGATGGCTTTCTGAAATGGAGTTGGCGATCTTCTGCATCAACACCGTTTTACCGGTGCGGGGAGGAGCGACAATCAATCCACGCTGGCCAAAGCCAATCGGGGTAATCAAATCCACAGCGCGCATGGCCAGATCCGATTTGGTCTTGGTTTCCAGCATGATACGGCGATTCGGAAAAAGCGGGGTCAGGTTGTCAAAATGTATGACGCTCTTGGCTTTTTCAGGGGCTTCCCCCTCCAGCTTGTCCACGCTCTGCAACGCAAAATAGCGTTCTTTTTCACGGGGAGGACGGACCTCTCCACCAATCTTGTCGCCCTTTTTCAGCCCGTAGCGCCGGATCTGTGAAGGAGAAACATAAATGTCTTCCGGGCAGGGTGTGTAGTTGTTGGTCGGCCAGCGCAGGAAACCATAGGCATCGGGCAGGACTTCCAGAACACCTTCGCCATACATGCGTCCGCCGCTGCGGGCGTTGCGCCGAAGAATCTCAAAAATGACCTCGTGTTTACGGAGGGAACCAATGTTCTCGATGTGGTATTCCACCGCCAACTGGGCCAGTTCCTGGATCTTGAGTTTTTGTAGATCGGCCAGGTGAAAATCTTTACCGGGAGGCAACGGCAACTGCTCTCCGCCTTCCTCACCGCTGGCTACGGTGGCACCAACTTCAGAAGCCGGCATGTACTCGGCCCTATGATCCGGCTCGTCGGGTGGGAATTCTCCACTACCACGGGGTCCTTCATTGCGACCTCCACGGCCACGCCTGAAAAAACGTCCGCCTTTATTGCGTCCACCACGACGACCATTGCCCTCGTGTTGACGGCGATCCCCGGTGTCCAGGGCTTGGCGTGATTCACTGAGTGGTGGTTCCGGAGCCGGTGTGGGAGCGGGTGCTGGACCTTGGTTCTGTTCTTCGTTCGGCATAATTTCTTTCCTGGCGGTTTGCGTTTTTTTCAAAATGGGGGGGCTTTATAAACAGACTTCCAACGTCCGTCCAGCAAGCGGGCCTGATCTTCCAGCAGCTCTTTGCTGCCATTGTTCCAGATTACCACGTCACTGTGTTTGGCTTTATCTTCAACTTTCATCTGCGCTGAGATCCTGGCTTCCGCCTGCTCTGGCATCAGACCGCGCTGTCGCAACCTTGCCATCTGCCTATCGAAAGAACACCCCACGCACGCAACCGACTCGAACCACAGGTTCGCTTCAGTCTCATGCAGCAGCGGAATGACCACCAATGTGGGACCTCGCTGCACGAGAACGGAGTGTTGAAATTGCCACTCTGCTCGAATGAGGGGATGGAGAATTGAGTTTAATAAACCCCGCTTCTCAGGATCAGTAAAAACGATGTTACCCAGTCGGGAACGATCAATTGAACTATCGCTATATACGATGGATGACCCGAAGGAGTCAATCACTTTTTTATAAGCCCCTCCCCCGGGCTCAAGCAACCCGCGTGCAATCACGTCGCTATCGATGATCTGCCAGCCCCACGTTTCCAGAAGCCCGGAGACCATGGATTTGCCACTGGCAATACCGCCGGTCAATGCATATCGATTCATGAATATAGGTCAGGAAATAGTGGGAATGAAAAGCCGTATTATGAAGGCACCAGATCCGGAATAGGTCTTCTGGCACTGACGGCTTGGCCTATGATAGAAAAACAAAGCTCCGTCCTCTTATCAATACTGAAATATCGTGGCCCTGATTTTAAAACCTGTGGATTGCGTGGAACGGCTTCTGTCCCCCCCTGAAAAAAAATTGCGGTTAAACTCATCACCTGCCCCCTGAAACCCACCGATTGAAACCTCCTGTCCGCTCGCCACTGTCACCCTCGTGGAGAGATCACGATAATCGATGACATCAAGTCTACCGTCAACCAGTGCCGTGATCTGGGGCATCAGTTCCACATCAATCAGGTTTCCCCTCACTTGCGGACGCACCGACATCTGCGTGCCGATATCACGCCAACGGGTTTCGCTCAGGAGATAACCTCTGCCCCTGGCGTAATTATAAAAATAATCCACGAAAGGAACTTCCTGTACGACCCTGATGGAAGCGGAACTACCACTTTGTACGACCAGGAACTGCCCGGAACTGCGACTTGTGGTGCTTTTGCGGTTCATCAGATTAATTTCAACTGAATTGTTGCGCACTCCCAGATTGCCCCCTTTTTCCGTCGTTGCCGTATCTTCATTAAAAATGACTTCGACTTTCACATTGGGTCGGGGCTTGGCCATGTCTGCCAAGAGAACTGCCACCAACTCATGGACAGCGCGCTCGTCCTGAATAAGAACTTTACCCTTATCGGGCAAAATGACCATTTTTCCATCCTTGCTCAGAACCTGCGTCAGAATCTCTTTCACCTCTTTAGGATCAGCCGATCCAAAGGAATAAATGGTATCCACCCGCTCCGCTAAAACCTGGGAAAGCATCAAAACCAAGAGCAGCGGCAAAGTAAAAAGTCTCATGCTTCAATTTAACCTCCCATCGACGCAAAACAAGCCTTCCTTTTGGGGCCTGTTAGCGGATAAAAAGAGTGCCCAATCTACGGAATAGATTCAAGCAGGGCGGGGGCCGAAGAAAAGGGCCTGCAGTGTTCAGATTCCGCCGGAACTCAAAAGACTCTTTGTCCTATTCAGACGTGAAATAACCCGCTCCTTGCCCATGACTTCGAGCATGTGATACAGCGAAGGTCCAACACCGCGCCCGGCCACACCCACACGGCAGGGATGCACGTAAATAGCGGATTTGACGCCTTTGCTTTCAGCCAGCTTGTTCAAGGTCTGTTCCAAGGCAGCAGCTGTCCACTCCACCTGGGATCCATAGGTTTCAATCAGATCCTGCAGACGCTGGCCCGCACCTTCCGATTTCAAGCTCTTCTCGGCCGCCTTGGCATCGTATTCAAAGTCTTCCTTAAGGAACGGACTCAGCCATTCCGGCAGATCACGACCCAGTTTGATTTTTTCGCGGATGATATCGAGAGCCCCCTTAAGATAGGCAGGGTCCAAACCGGAAACGTCAATGCCATGGGTCTTCAAATGTAATTCGGCAAAGGCATGATAGACCTCCGGGGTCATTTCGCGCCAGTGTTCGCCATTGATCCAATAAAGCTTGTTGATGTCAAAGCGGGCGTTGCTGCGGTTGATCTGGGGCAGATCAAACTTTTCAATGACTTCCTCAATTTTAAGAACTTCGCGGTTGTCCTTGGGTGACCAGCCCAGCAGGCAGAGATAGTTACGGACGGCTTCAGCCAGGTAACCCTGCTCGATGTATTGGCCCATGGCGGCCCCTTCTTCGCGCTTGCTCATCTTGGAGCCGCCTGGGTTCAGGATCAGAGGGATGTGGGCATAGCCGGGGGGTGTTTCGCCCAAGGCCTCAAAAAGCGCGATATGCTTGTGCGTGTTGGAAAGATGGTCTTCGCCGCGGATGACATGGGTGATCTTCATTTCGAGATCGTCCACCACGTTGACGAAATGGAACACGGGGGTGCCGTCTTTGCGGAAAATGGTCGGATCCGGCTCCATGGTTCGCTCGAAGGTAATTTCGCCACAGATCAGATCCTTCACGACCCCGGGCGTCTTGGGCATCTTGAAGCGGATGGCTCCATCCGGTTCCTGATAGGCTTTGCCGCTGGCGAGCAATTTGTCTCCGTACTTTTTGTAAATCTCCGAACGTTGGCTCTGGTAATAGGGACCAAAATCCCCCTTATTTCCGCCGCCTTCCATCGCACCTTCGTCCCAGTTCAATCCCAGCCAGCGTAGTCCGCTGAAAATGGCCGCCACGGCTTCTGGTGTGTTGCGGGCTTTATCCGTATCCTCGATGCGTAGGACAAACGTGCCTCCGGTGTGGCGGGCATAGAGCCAGTTGAACAGCGCGGAACGGGCTGAACCAATGTGCAACATTCCCGTCGGGGACGGGGCAAAACGGACGCGAACAGAACTCATAGAGCCGGATATTCAAACGGAAACCAGCCCGAAGGGCAAAGATTTCTTTTAAGGCCAGAAGGGAGGAATTTTTAACGCAAAGACGCGGAGATTTAAAGGCGCAAAAAAGCTGATTTATTTTAAATGAGGAGGCTGATTTTTTGCTGCCGGCATTTCGGGTTTACTCAACCTTTAACTGCCTTTTTTCGCTCTTGTGGCCTTTGCGTCCTAAACCCTTCTCGTTCTTTGCGTTCTTTGCGTTAAGGATTTTTTCGACTGATCTGATCCGCCAGCTCTTCCACCGGATAGGTCACGATCTCTGCCAGGGTGGGATGATAATGGGGGATCTTTAGAAACTCATGTACTGTGCTCTTGAAATGCATGGCCACGACAAATTCATGGATCAGATCCGAGGCGTGAGGTCCGACAATCTGGGCCCCGAGAATTTCCCCTGTGCCGGCGTCCGCCACCACTTTTACAAAGCCGTCCATCGCCCCCATAATCATTGATTTACCGTGGTCGCTGAAGGGATATTTGGCGGCTTTGACGGCAATATTTTTTTGCTTGGCCTGTTTCTCGCTCAGACCAACGCTGGCAACTTCCGGCGAAGTAAAGATGACCTCCATGTGCAGGCGGTAATCGACCTCTTCCAGATCGGTTTTGCCGTGAACCACCTTCCAGGCATTGCGGGCAGCAGCTTCACCCTGGGTAATCGCGGTATGCACCACTTCGTAGGGACCCGAGACATCACCCACCGCAAAAATATGGGGCTGCGCGGTCTGTAGTCTGGTATTGATGGCCACCGCTTTGCCTTTCAACTCCAGCCCGGCTTTTTCCAGACCAAGTCCTTCGATGGCCGGACGGCGACCCAGAGCGTAAAGGATTTCCTCGGCTGCCACGGTGACCCGTTTCCCTTCCTGTTCAAAAACCACGCTTTTGTTCTGCCCAAGCTTTTTGACTTCGACCAGATCCGTCCCGGTGTAGACTCGCATGCCTTCATTGCGGAAAACCGTCTCCAGGGCGCCCGCCACATCCGCATCGTGACTTTTCATCAACTGACCGCTGCGTTGGATCAGGGTGACACGCACTCCAAGATGCAGGAAATATTGGGCGAACTCGACCGCAATGGCTCCTCCGCCCAGCACAATCAGACTTTTCAGGGGTTTGCTTTGTTGAATAGCCTCGTCACTTGTCAGATAACCTGTTTCTTCCAGACCCGGAATCGGAAGCCGATCCACAACCGAACCTGTGGCAATGATATAGGAGCGGGCGAGTAATTTTTGCGCCTGCCCCTCTTTTGCTTTACCCAGCGAGTGGATTTCCAGGGTATGCGGATCAATAAACGAAGCCCTGCCCCGGATAAAATCAAACTTTCCCTTGATCAATTGATGCCGACGGAAACCCGCAAAATCCTCGATGAGAGTGTTTTTACGTTCGATGATTTTGGGCCAGTTCGGCAGAGGTTTGGCAACTTTAAGACCGAACTCTCCGGCCCGTCCGATTTCGTGCATGCGGTGGGCCGATTCGAGGAGGGCTTTGGTCGGCATACAACCGCGGAGAATGCAAAGTCCCCCGACCTCTTCGCCCCCTTCAATGACCGCAACCTTGGCCCCAGCCTCAGCCGCCGTCCTCGCAGCCGCATAACCCGCACTGCCTCCGCCGATCACTGCCAGGTCATAGGCGTTCATTACGTTGGGCAAAGAGCTGGAAACTACTTAAGCTTGATTTGCGAAAGGTTGGGCAAGGCTTCCATCTTGTCGCGATGACTGTCGAATTTGTGGTAAAGGTATTTATGGGCCGCCACATTGCTGCGGGTCACCACGGCGGCATGCTCGAGTTTTTTCTCGGACAGAAGCTTCAAGGACTGATAAAGCAAGGCGGCCCCAAAGCCGCGGCAACGGTATTCTTCCAGAATGCAGACTCCGGTCGCCAGTTGGCGGGGCCCTGTCGCATCCACGATCAAGCCACTGGCTCCGACAATCCTTTTGCCGTCTTCAAGCACCAAAATCTCCAGAAAGCCATCCTCAAGTCCTTTGTACGTAAGCTCGCGAATTTCCTTCAGCCGGTTGGCAAGGATCACTCCCCATCCCTGTTCGGCCTGGAAGGACCGTTCCACCGCCGCCCAGATTTTGTCCTTCTCGCTCGGTTGGCCGGAACGAATTTCCATATTCGGTCCGAGTTTTTTTTCGAAACCAGGCAATTTGGCCAGATCCCAGGTGAACTTTATCCATTCAGGTCTAAACATCCTTTCCAGAATGAAGAGCCCTGTTCCCTTGGCAAGGGGATTTATCAGGCCCGCTCTTGCATGTTAGCTCTGACCACGTAGGTTTATCCTGTGAAAACAGTCCTGACCTTTGCCCTTTTTCTCGCAAGCCTGGCCGCAAATATGGCGCAGGAACCTCTTAAAGTCGGCATGGAACTCTCTTACCCTCCCTTTGAAATGACCGATCTGCGGGGTAATCCCTCCGGTATCAGTGTGGAAATTGCCCAAGCTTTGGGGCGACACCTGGGCCGCAGCGTGGTCATTCAAAATGTTTCCTTTGATGGACTCATTCCCGCCCTCAAAACCGGCAAAATCGACCTTATCCTCTCCTCCATGACCGCCACCGAGGAACGCTCCCGATCCATCTCCTTTTCCGACCCTTATCTGACGACAGGACTCTGCCTCCTGGTGCCGAAGCTCTCCCCTGTTTCCGACATCACCGATCTGGATGCCAAAGGCAAAAAAATCGCAGTCAAGAAAGGCACTACCGGCCATCTCTATGCCACACGGCATCTGAAAAATGCTTCCCTCCTGGTGCTGGACAAGGAATCCGCAGCCGTGCTGGAAGTTCTTCAAGACAAAGCAGATGCCTTCATTTACGACCAGATGTCTGTCTTTCAACATGCCCAAAAACATCCGGAACAATTGAGGGCTCTTCTTCGTCCTTTCCAGACCGAATCCTGGGCCATCGGGCTTGCCCCAGGCGATACAACACTTAAAATTCAGGTCAACGCCTTCCTGGCCGCCTACCGTAAAGAAGGTGGCTTCGACCGTCTGGGTGAGAAATACCTGAAAGAACCCAAAGCAGCCTTCAAATTACAAGGGGTTCCTTTTGTATTCTGATAAGGACGGCTAATCTCTTTGTTACGATTTTGCGTAAGTCAATAACTTCAGGAGGAATACCTTGCCTTGGTTAGAAAACGAGCGAAGATTCTTTTATGAAACACAACCCAACTGCAGCAACCGGCGCAGGAATAGTTGTGGCCATCGAGGGTTCCACGTTGCGGTTGGTGGCTGCTGATATACGGGAAGACGAAGCCGGCATTCTGATCAAAAGCCTGGAAATGAATAACATCGACTCGGCTTTTTTCACTGTCCCCAGGGACAGGGCCAAGCTGGTTCTGGAGACGATGAATTCCTCCCGCTGCCTCCATGAGCTGTTGAACTAGGGCCTCAGCACTTCAATTTCATCTGCTTTTTCAATTCCTGCACTGCCGGATTGGCAGAATCTTGGGCCTCCGCCAGGTAAAAATGTATCATCGCCCTGGGCTGTTTCAGCAAACGAAAAACTGTCCCCTCCCCACAGTAATGCGCCAGATGCTCACTCAAAAACGTGATCCCCAAACCCGCCGCAACCTGGTTCACGGCCAGAATGCGGGTCGAAGCCTCTTCTGCCAACGAAGGGACAAACCCCGCCTCCCGACACCAGCCCAGGATATCCGAATACAGTTTCGGGTTGTCCACGTAGGCAAATAAAATGAATTTTTCTTTGGCCAGATCCTTCAATGCTATTTCTTTCTGTTTCGCCAAAGGATGATTGTCCGGCAAAACAATGCCCACTCTCTCACGGGCGACCAGGGTGCTCTTCAGACCGGACAACTCTGAAGGAAGCGAAATAAAGGCCAGGTCAAGCCTCCCTCTCGCCACCTCCCTGGCCAGATGCTCGGAATGTTCCTGCCTCAGTTGCAGGGTAATACCCGACATCCGGTTCCGGATCTTTCTCAAGAGGGAGGGCAAAAAGCTCGCCATAGCTGCTTCGGTGTATCCCAAGGCAAGCGAACCCCTGCGCCCTTCGCCCGCTTCACCGGTTTCCTTCAACAAAGCAGTCATCGAGGCCAGAAGACCCGGAGATTGTTTTTGCAGGTAACGTCCGGCTGGTGTCAGTTGCACCCGTTTTTTTTCGCGCGAAAACAATTTGCGACCCAGGGCGTCTTCCATCAGGGCTATCTGCCGGGAAAGGGCCGGCTGGCTGATGTGTAGTTCCTCTGCTGCCTGGTGGAAATTCAAATGATCCGCCACGGCCAGAAAGGAACGGAGATGCCTCAGTTCGATCAATTCAGAATTCATTATCGATTACAAAAAGGTATCGTTTGATACCTAATTAATATTTCCTATTTATCAATAAATCGAGCATATTCTTTCCATGGCCAAGACCCTGTTTCAAAAAGTATGGGACGCCCACAGCGTCCGTCAGCTGCCCAATGGACAAACCCAACTCCTCATCGGCACCCATCTCATCCACGAAGTCACCAGCCCACAGGCATTCGCCATGATCCGCGAACTCGGACTCAAGGTCCGTTACCCGCACCGCACCTTTGCCACCGTGGACCACATCGTCCCGACCGACGAAGCCGTCGAGCCCTATGCCGACAGCCTGGCTGACGCCATGATCAAAGCCCTGCGTCAGAACTGTAAGGAATTTAACGTCACCTTCTTTGACCGCAGCACAGGCAAACAGGGCATCGTGCACGTGGTCGGACCCGAACAGGGCATTACCCAACCCGGCACCACCATCGCCTGCGGCGATTCCCACACCTCCACTCACGGAGCCTTTGGCGCCATCGCTTTCGGCATCGGCACCACCCAGGTCCGCGACGTCCTCGCCACCCAGACCATGGCCCTCGGCTCGATGAAAGTCCGCCGCATCAACGTGGACGGGAAACTCAGCCACGGCGTCTATGCCAAAGACGTCATCCTGCACATCATCCGCAAATTGGGTGTCAATGGCGGGACAGGTTATGCCTACGAATACGCTGGCACCACCTTTGACAATTTCAGCATGGAAGAGCGCATGACCGTCTGCAACATGTCGATCGAAGGCGGGGCCCGCGTCGGTTACGTCAATCCCGACGGGAAGACCTGCGAATTCCTGAAAGGCCGTCCTTACTCCCCCAAGGATCGTGAGTGGGATGCTGCGGTCAACCGTTGGCTCTCCTTCGCCTCAGACCCCGGCGCAGACTACGACGACGTCGTCAACTTCAAGGCCGGGGACATCGAGCCCACCGTCACCTGGGGAATCAATCCCGGACAGGCTGTCTTTATCAACGAAAACATTCCCGCCCCTGAAAGCGCCGGTGAAACGGAAAAAGCCCTGATCCTGGAAGCTCTCGAACACATGAAGTTCGAAGGCAACACCCCGATCAAAGGCAAGAAGATCGATGTGGCCTTTATTGGCAGTTGCACCAACGGGCGTCTGAGCGATTTCCAGGAAACCGCCCGCCTGATCAAAGGACGCCACGTAGCACCCGGGGTCAAAGCCATCGCTGTTCCCGGTTCCCAGGTTGTAGCCGGTCTGTGCGAAACCATGGGCATTGCCCAGACCTTCCGCGATGCAGGTTTCGAATGGCGCGATGCTGGTTGCTCCATGTGTCTGGCCATGAATCCTGACAAGCTGGTCGGCGACCAATTGTGCGCCAGCTCCAGCAACCGCAACTTCAAAGGCCGACAGGGCAGCATCACCGGACGGACGCTCCTCATGAGCCCCGCCATGGTGGCCGCCGCCGCCATCACCGGAAAAGTCAGCGACGCCCGCGAGGTCTTCGCGTCTTAATCACTTGGAAATTGGCAATTGTAATTTGCAAACTAGGAAACACTTATGGCCTTAGAAAAAATCAGCAAAGTAACCGGAACAGCTGTTGCCGTTCCGGGAGATGACATCGATACCGACCGCATCATCCCTGCCCGCTTCATGAAATGCGTCACCTTTGACGGGCTCGGAGAATTTATGTTTTACGACGTGCGCTTCAATGACGACGGCAAGAAAACCCCCAAGACCCATCCCCTGAACGAGGAAAAATACAAGAAGGCCACCATTCTCATCACCGGTAACAACTTCGGCTGCGGCTCCTCCCGCGAGCACGCCCCCCAGGCCATCTACCGTTACGGCATCCGGGCCGTTATCGCGGAAGGATTTGCGGAAATCTTTTTCGGCAACTCCACCACCCTGAGCATGCCCTGCGTCACTGTCAGCAAAGCCGACCGACAGATATTGCAGGAACTGGTGCAGAACGATCCAACCACCGAAATCGGCATTGATCTGGAAGCCAAAACAGTCAAAGCGGCCGGAAAAACCTTTCCCTGCGAGATCCGTGAAAGTGCCCGCCAGGTTCTGGTCAGCGGCCATTGGGATCCAATTGCCGAGCTGCTGGAAGGCAATAACAAGGTCGATGAAGTCGCAGCATCCCTGCCCTACGTCGCGGCTTAAAAATCTCCTCAATAGGGAGGCACGACCTCCGTGTCGTCCTTTCCCCGGAGAACGGACATCTCGTAGAGTCGCCTCAGGAGACTTACCGGAAGGCCTGCTCCCATGCAGGTTTCACTCTATTACGTAGAGCTCAATAATACACTTTCCCTCCCGCTTGCTTTTTTCCGCGTTCCCCTATTCTATAAAAATATGTTCTATCGACGCTTTGGCCGCACCGATCTCCAAATCCCTGTTTTTTCCTGCGGAGGCATGCGTTACCAGCAAAGCTGGCAGGATATTTCTCCCGCCGATGTCCCCAAAGCCAATCAGGAAAACCTCGAAGCCTGCATCCACCGCTCCGTTGATCTGGGCATCAACCATATCGAAACCGCCCGAGGCTACGGCAGTTCCGAAATGCAACTCGGTTCGATCCTTCCCACCTTTCCCCGCGAAAAACTCATCGTCCAAACCAAAGTATCTCCAAATGAAGATCCCAGAGAATTCCTGGCCAACTTTGATAAATCCTTGGCCTACCTGAAGCTGGACTACGTCGATCTTTTCTCCCTGCACGGAATCAACAACCAGCACCTGCTCGACCTATGCACGGTTAAGGGCGGCTGCTTGGAAGTTGCGGAAAAACTCCGCCGCGAAGGCCGGGTACGCCACATCGGCTTTTCCACCCATGCCCCCTCCCAGGTTATCCGCAATGCCATCGCCACTGATGCCTTCGACTACGTCAACCTGCACTGGTATTTCGTGAACGACTCCAACTGGCAAGCCGTACAGGAAGCGCACCAGCGGGACATGGGCGTCTTCATCATCAGCCCCAACGACAAAGGCGGTCTTCTCTACAAACCTTCGAAAAAACTAAAGAAACTCTGCCAGCCACTCTCACCCATGCGCTTCAACGATCTCTACTGCTTCCGCCGTCCGGAAGTCCATACCCTGAGCCTCGGCGTCAGCAAACCTTCCGATTTCGACGAACACATTCTCGCCCTGAAGGATTACAACCGCATCGATGAAGTTGTTCCTCCCATTGAAGCCAAACTACGCGGGGCCATCGCCAACTCGTTAGGCCAGGATTGGGTCAACCGCTGGGAGGAAGGTATCCCCTGCTGCGAAGACATCCCCGGTCACATCAACGTCTGGGAAATCCTACGACTCTGGAATTATGCCAAATCCCTCGACATGATCGAATACGGCAAGATGCGCTACAATCTTCTTGGCAATGCCGATCACTGGTTCGCTGGACAACAGGCCAACGACCTCGACGCAGTCGATCTTAGCCAATCCTTCAAAGCCAATCCCTTCCGTGAAAAAATCCCGGGAATTCTGCGTGAAGCCCACGCCATGTTGGTCGGCGAACCCAAAAAACGCCTCAGCCAGTCCTGATAATAATCTTCAAGCTTTGCGCCACAAAGCTTGACCTTCCCTAACGTCCCGCCATCCTGAGGGCTTAAGCATGGCGGAGCTCCGAAACATCGCAGAATTTTTCCACGGCCTGTCCCGGGCCGATTCCCGGATGATGGCGGGATGGTTGAAAAAACAGAATGCCAGTCGAACCTTTCTCTACTGCTGCGGGATCATCTTCGTCGGCTGCAGCCTCTACGGCTTTTCCATCGGCTTTTGGCGATCTCCTCTCCAAGGGGTTTTCAGCGGAATGAAACTGCCCCTCATCATTCTCCTCACCTGCCTGGCCAATTCCCTTTTAAACACCCTGCTGGCCATGATTTTGGGCTCCCGGCTCGGTTTTCGCCAAACCTCGCTTTGTGTCCTTCTAAGCTTCTAGCTCTTTAGCCTGATCGCTGCAGCGGTCGGTCCAATCGCTTTATTCGTGACCCTTGACCTGCCTGACTCTGTTTCTGACAATGCTTCAGAAGGCCACAGCATGGGGATGGTCATTCATACCTTTTTTATTGCCTATGCCGGCACATTGGGAAACTGGAAACTTTATCAGCTTTTGCAACATCTGACCCCGTCACCACGGATCGCCCGACAAACCCTCTTCGCCTGGTTGGCCGGGAACCTTTTTCTGGGTGCCCAACTTACCTATGTCTTCCGTCCATTTTTTGGCAATCCTCTGGAGAAGGTCCAGTGCCTCAGGGACGATCCCATGGCCGGAAATTTCTATCTGGTGTTCTTCAACTCCCTCCGGAATCTTTTTGACTCCCTCTAACCTCCATCCAGGGAACATCCCATGAATGACCATACCCCTCCTCCAGTCCACGTCGTCGGCACCAGTCCTGCGCCCGAACCTGTCTCAAGTCCCGCTCCGAGCGGTATGATTACCTGTCTGGAGATGTTATTGAGAAATCCTGGGGCTTTGGCCCATCACATCCATTTTAAATCAGCCGCCAATACCGGTTTTCACCTCGCACTGATCGCCGTTTTTTCGCTCGGCGTTTTTGGCTTTGTCCTGGGTTTTTCTCGGGTCGCACCCAATTATGGGCGGCCCCCCGTGAAAATAGCCGGAGGCATGCTCTTTTCCGCTGCCATCTGTTTGCCCAGCCTTTATATTTTCTCCGCCCTGGGCGGGATAGAGGTAAGACTCCAGTCCATTGCGATTGTTCTCTTGGGAATGATTGCCCTGACCGGCGTATTGCTTTTGGGCTTTGCCCCTATTTCCTGGGTCTTTTCACAGTCAACCGATTCCATGTTTTTCTTCGCCTTCCTGAATTTGGTTTTTTGGGCCATCGGTCTCTTTTTCGGGCTGGGGTTTTTGTATCGCTTTGCCGGAACCAAAGGCGGCGGACACATCGTGGTCTGGGCCTTCATGTTTATTCTGGTCTGCCTGTAGATGACCTCCAGCCTGCGACCCATTATTGGAACTTCGGACAGTTTATTTCCGAAAGAGAAAAAAGTTTTTCCTGACCCACTGGTTTACTGAGCCTTAAATCCGACACGCCGACACGGAAGTAATCCAAAGCTCGGATAATGGACTGGTGGTTCGAGCGCTTGGGTAGGCTGATTCTGCCTCGAAGAAGCGGGCGCGTTTTAAAAAGTCGCCTCTGGCGGACTGCCCGACCCTCCCCTTCGTTGTGTCGCCGACTCGAAACAATTTGGTATACCAGCAGGTCAAATCCTATTTTTGGATTTTCTTCCTCTTGCCCTTCCGGTAACTCACCGTCTCCGGTTTCGACCTGGAATCCGGCTCTCCGCTCATGCTCTGCAATTCACGGATCTGATCCCTCAACAAGGCGGCCTTCTCATACTCCAGTTTTTCCGAAGCCTCCAGCATCTCCTGTTGCAATTGCTGGATCGTCGCTGCCACATCCATGTCTTCGACCTGGATCTTCTCCGAACCGTTCCGGACGATAGTGCTCAGGCTCTCCTGAATACCACGCTGTACCGACTTGGGGGTGATGTTGTTGGCTTTGTTGTGGGCAATTTGCTTCTCCCGGCGTTTGGCCGTGATATCGATCAACTTCTGCATCGACCCCGTGATCCTGTCTGCAAAAAGAATGACTTCGCCGTTCAGGTGACGCGCCGCACGTCCCGCCGTCTGGATCAGGGAGGTCTCCGAGCGCAGGAACCCTTCTTTGTCCGCATCCAGAATTGCCACCAACGAAACCTCTGGCAAATCGAGCCCCTCACGCAACAGATTGATCCCTATAAGTACATCGAAAGCTCCTGACCTCAACGAACGTAAAATTTCCACCCGCTCGACCGCATCCACTTCCGAGTGGATGTATTGTACTTTCAGCCCCGCCTCGCGAAGATAATCCGCCAGATCCTCGGCCGTGCGTTTGGTCAAGGTCGTCACTAACACACGCTCACTCCGCTCAACCCGTTTACCGGCTTCAGCAATCAATTCATCAATTTGCCCCACCAGCGGACGGACCCGGATCACCGGATCAATCAGACCCGTGGGACGGATGACCTGCTCCACCACCTGCCCACCCGCCTGCTTCACCTCGTATTCGGCCGGAGTGGCTGAGACATAAACCACCTGGTTCATCATCCCGCTGAACTCCTCAAAATTCAAAGGCCTGTTGTCCAGGGCCGAAGGCAGACGGAATCCGTGATCAACCAGAACGGTCTTGCGGGAACGGTCTCCTGCAAACATCCCTCCCACTTGGGAAACAGAGACATGCGATTCGTCGATGACCATGAGGAAGTCCTTGGGGAAAAAGTCGATCAGCGTGAACGGTTTCGAACCCGGAGGTCTTCCGCTCAGATGGCGTGAATAATTTTCGATCCCGTTGCAAAATCCCATCTCCTCCATCATCTCCAAGTCATAGGTCGTCCGCATCTTGATCCTCTGGGCTTCGAGTAGTTTGCCTTTTTTCTCGAACTCATGAATCCGCTCCTCCATCTCCGTCCGGATACCCGTCAAGGCAGCCCGGAGTTTTTCGTGCGGCGTGACAAATTGCTTGGCCGGAAAAATCGTCACCAACTTGGCTTCGATCAGGGCCACCCCGGTCAAAGGATCAAAATGACTGATCCTATCCACTTCATCCCCGAAAAATTCGATCCGGATCGCTTCGTCCGAAAGATTTCCCGGAAACACTTCCACCACATCGCCGCGAACGCGGAACTTGGCCCGCTCGAAGGCAATGTCATTCCGCATGTATTGCAGATCCACCAAGCGCCCGATCAACTGATCCCGGCCCAGAATATCCCCCAGCTTGATCGTCAGCAGCATGGTGTAGAAATCCTCCGGGTTGGCGAACCCGTAAATGCAGGAAACGCTGGCCACCACAATCACATCCCGCCTCGTCATGAGAGAACTGGAAGCCGATAACCTTAAACGTTCGATCTCTTCATTGATGCTGGAATCCTTTTCAATGTAGGTGTCGCTTCTTGGAATGTAGGCCTCAGGCTGGTAATAATCGAAATAGCTGACGAAATACTCCACCGCGTTTTCGGGGAAGAATTGTTTGAATTCACTGTAAAGCTGGGCCGCGAGAGTTTTGTTGTGCGAGAGCACCAAAGTAGGCCGGTTCAACGTGGCGATGACATTCGCCATGGTGAAAGTTTTTCCTGAGCCCGTAACCCCCAGGAGCACATTGTGCTTTTCCCCGGCCTGAAGGCGGCGGGTCATCTCGGCAATGGCTGAGGGCTGATCCCCCGTAGGCTTGTAGGGCGAATGAAGTTTGAAATCCATGAACCTCTCAATCTGGATGAAATTTGCCGGATGACAAATGTCGACTTGCCTCTCCTTTTAGCCTCAAAAAAGACTGGTTTCGGGGTTGACAGTTCGGAACTTTGCGTTGATATTTTCCCTTCGCTTTTTCAAGGCGATCCGTTCGGGTTGATAGCTCAATGGTAGAGCAGTACCCTTTTAAGGTATTGGTTCTGGGTTCGAGTCCCAGTCAACCCACTTTTTTCTTCCCTTTGACTGGGACGAGAACCCCTGGGTTCGTCTGCTTTGCCACGAAGTGGCATTATCTCCATCGCTGGAAGCGGAGTCCGCAGCAACGTAGGGCAACAGGGCGTTTTTCCCTTTTTTTCCCCGACAGTCAACCCACTTTTTCTTCCCTTTGACTGGGACGAGAACCCCTGGGTTCGTCTGCTTTGCCGTAAAGTGGCATCTTTCGCGGGCACAGCCCACCAATCTCACACAGACGTTTCCAATCCGTCACACAAATGACACAGTCATTCCCGACATTTCGAATTCATGAATAATCGTCTTTTTGTCCTTTCCATTGCCCTAGCCCTCTCCCCTTTGATCGCCACAGCCGATGTTGGCGAAAGCACAGCCGGTGCATTCAAAGGCACCATTACCGCCGTCGAAACTGATCGTGATTCCATCACGGTTGAAAACAGCGATGGCCAGGTTAAAATGTTTGCCGTATCAGCTTCACGTAAAAAATCCCTCGAAACAGGCCAAACAGTCACGGTTCGCTACGTCGATGACTACCAGTGGCCTCTGCGGACGACCTCGGTCTCCGGCAATTAATTTTTCATCATAATATCCTGGTTAATTCTCCTGTTTAAAACGGCTCCCCACGGGGAGCCGTTTTTTTTCTGAAAGTACCAGGCTTTCCCAAAAAATCGCCCCATCCTTTTAAAGCACTCTTTGCATCAACAAACTGGCTTTTTTCCGGGAACCAGCTATTTTAGAAAATCTATGTTCCGTTGGCTCATCATTACCCTGCTCGCTCTCAGTTGCCAAATCCAGGCAGGAGAACACATTTTCGTCAGCGGCGGGCCCGCTCTCCGCACCTTTGAGCGCTTCAAGAAGAACGATCATGACAAATACTGGGGCAACTTCATCGATTCAGTCGTGGCCCGCCAGAAACAGGTGCGTGACAGCTATTCCCCGGACGACATCGTCACCTGGCTGATTTTCCGCGAAGGCTACGTCACCCGGGGGCAAGAAGAAAAAACCGATTATCTTCCCAGAATCGAAAACGCCGCAAAACGAATAAACGCAAAGCTTATCTGGTTCGACACAAAACAGGAACTGATCGACTACATCAACAAGGGCCAGGATCGAAGCATAATCAAAATCGAAAGATTAGAATACTTCGGGCATTCCAACAAACGCTGTTTCATGTTCGATTACAGCAACCGCCTGGACGGAGCCGGTCCCGACTATGGCATGTTGCATCTGGACGATCTCAAAAATCTCAGCCCCAGCAGCTTCGACAAAGATGCGCACTGCCAGAGCTGGGGATGCCACTCCGGCGAAGAATACTCCGGTGTCTGGTACAAATACGTGAGGGTTCCGATGCTGGGTGCCATCGGCAAAACCGATTACTCCAAGGGCGGCGTACCCATCCTATCCCGGCCCGAAAACCGCTGGCACCAATGAAACACGTCTATTCTTTTATCTTGCTGGGCCTTTGTCTTTTATCCGGCTTAATCCACGCACAGGATACAGCACCTACTACGGTACAGGAAAATCCGGCAGCACCGGTGGAGTCAACACCGGCGCCCACCGCAAGTCCGGACATTGCGCCAACCCTGGAGCCCGAACCTGTTATGACGGTGCCTGCGGAGCCGGAGCCCGGCACAGCTCAACCCGAAGCTTCCGCAATCTCTCCTGAATCAGAACCGGCCGCTTATCCGACCACTAAAATCGTCCCCAAAGAAACAAAACCCAAAACTCCCCGCGTCATCCCCAAGACCTACGGCGACACCACCGGACCGGTTTATATCGGCCACCGCAGCATCATTGACCGCTACGCAGGTTGGGGCTGGATTCGGGCCGAAAAAGATGGTTGGCGCAAAGCGAAATGGGTAATGCTCGATGAAAAAACAGGCAACGTGAAAGCGCCCGGACGCTTTTTGGGGCATCCCGACAATGACAAAGACAACCAATACAGACTCTACGGCCAATGGGCACCCTTCAAGGGATATGAGCCAAATTTCGATGTCTTGGTTAGTGTGTTCCAGATCAAAGGCTTCGAACTGATCGGCCCCGGGGAAATCCCAAAAATGTCTCCTCCCCGCTCCAGCCGCGGAAGAAGCAACAGCGATGGGCCTTACCAACGGCGCGCCGGTGTCTCGCGATAGATTCTGATAGTCTGCTTTCTCCCCACTACCAGGCTGCGCTAGACATTGCGCACCACATTAAGCCTGGATGCAGATCCGGATTTATTCAACCATGCCTCTGCTTCGGAAACAATGACCCACCGATCCAATCAAGTCTTATTCGCCCGCCAGGATACCTTGCCGCAACTATTAAAACACCTGCTTCCAACCTCCCTTCTCATGAACTATCCACCAGAGAACCTTTAGCTCTCCCTCTTTGGAAGCTAAATACTGTCCCATTAGCCAGGCTTATAACTCAATCCATGTCCAGAAACTTTCAAACCACCTGGTTTGACAGGAAGACTACGGCAGCGATAATCATTCAAAGGCCTTTCCATGCATCAACACTCTTTGACTCCCTCCTCTGTTGAATCACTCCGTTCCTTTAAAAACACAAAGACAGTCCGCGGCAGTGTCGGTCAAGTTGGCAATTCAGCTTTGCTCGAGGAACTCTACGAACAGTGGAAACTGAATCCTGAATCTGTTGATGGCACCTGGCGGGGATTCTTTGAAGGCTTCGAGCTGGGTTGCCAGCAGGCTCCTGAACCAGTCTGCTCTTCTTCCACCTCAACTTCTCCTTCCACAGGCAAGTACGACGACAATTACCTTCTCAAACAGGCCCGCATCTACAACCTCCTTTTCGCCTACCGCACCTTGGGCCACCACCACGCCAGCCTGGATCCCCTGGAAATTGCCAAGCCGATTGAAACAGGTCTGGATCTGAAAAATTTCGGACTGGGCGACGACGACCTTGATACTCTTTTTGATTGCGGCAAACTTGCCGGTGGCGGCAAACGCACCCTGCGGGATATCCTTTTCATCCTGCGCAAGACGTACTGCGGCAATATTGGTGTGGAGTACATGCATATCCAGAATTTCGAAATCCGCCGCTGGTTACGGGACAAAATGGAGAACAATCAGAACCGCGCTGATTTCGAAAGCCGCAAGAAACGCCGCATTTTAAACCGCCTGCTGGCAGCGGAGATGTTTGAAAAGTTTCTCCACACGCGTTATGTGGGCCAGAAACGTTTCGGTCTGGAAGGGGGCGAAAGCCTGATTCCGATGCTCGATGCCATCGTGGAAAACTGCCCCAAATACGGCATCCAGCGTCTGGTCATGGGTATGGCTCATCGTGGCCGCCTGAACGTTCTCACCAACATTCTCAACTTCAGTTACAAGAGCCTCTTTGAGAAATTTGCCGACAACTATTATCCCGACAGCGTACAGGGCGATGGTGATGTCAAGTATCACATGGGTTATGACGCCACTGTGACCACGTCCAGCGGCGATCAAATCGGCTTCAGCCTGGCGCCGAACCCGAGTCACTTGGAAACTGTTAACCCGATCGTGGAAGGAAAAACACGTGCCTGGCAGCGCATTCTTAACGACATGGAGGAACGCCGTAAGGTTGTGCCTATCCTGATTCACGGCGACGCTGCCTTCATTGCCCAAGGTGTAGTTCAGGAAACGATCAATATGGCTCAACTCCCCGGTTATCGCACCGGAGGCACGATCCACATCGTCATCAATAACCAGATCGGTTTCACCACCGTACCCGCTGATGCCCGCTCCAGTATCTATTGCACATCCATCGGAAAAATGAACGGTATTCCCATTCTGCACGTGAACGGAGATGACCCCGTGTCAGCCGTTTACTGTGTGGAATTTGCTCTGGAATACCGACAGAAATTCAGTCGTGATATCATCATCGACCTCTCCTGTTACCGCCGTCACGGTCATAACGAAGTGGACGAGCCCAATTTCACCCAACCCACGCTATACGCCAACATCGACGACCACCCCTTGATTAGTGAATTATTCATTCCTAAATTGATCTCGGCCGGCGACATTACTGAAGAAAAATCCCAGTCTTACACCCAGAAATTTGAAGGACTACTCAACGACGCCCTCTCCCAATCAAGGACTTCGGCCAAATCCTTCGTCCCCAAAATCAAACCCACCTTGCACTGCCCAGCTCTTCAGGAACCGGTGAACACGGCCATAGAATTTGATCGTCTCAAACGCGTCGGAATGGCCCTGACCGAGCAGCCAAAGAATCTCAAGCTCAACCCCAAGATCAGCAAAAATCTCGAACAGCGCCGTTCCATGATCGAGGAGAAGCAGGGGCTGGACTGGGCCACGGCGGAATCCCTGGCTTTTGGGACTCTTCTGGATGAGGGAATCCCCGTCAGGCTCTCCGGTCAGGACGTCCGCCGCGGAACGTTCTCCCAGCGTCACTCGGTTCTTTACGATACAGAAACCCGCGAACGCTATATTCCCCTCAAAAACATCTCACCCACCCAATCCACCTTTTGTATTTATAACAGCCCCCTGTCTGAATACGCCATTTTAGGCTTCGACTTCGGTTACAGCCTGGATTTCCCGGACATGCTCTGCATGTGGGAAGCGCAGTTCGGCGACTTCATCAACGGCGCCCAAGTCGTCATTGACCAATACATATCCAGTTCGGAATCCAAATGGGGAGTGACTTCACGTCTCGTCCTGCTGCTTCCTCACGGGATGGAAGGCCAAGGACCAGAACACAGCAGCGCGCGCATGGAACGTTTTCTCCAGGCTTGCGCGGAAGATAATATCCAGGTCGCCAACTGTACGACTCCGGCCCAGTATTTCCATATTCTCCGCCGCCAAGTGTTGCGCCAGGTCCGTAAACCCCTGGTCATCATGACCCCGAAAAAACTTCTTCGTTTTGAACCCTGCCGATCCCCGCTGCGCGCACTCTCAGAAGACCGCTTCCACGAAATCCTGCGGGTGGACACCGACGCGCCAAAAGCCAGTCGCCTGATTCTTTGTTCCGGCAAAGTTTATTACGATCTGGATGCCTACCGCCAAAAAGAGGGCCTCACAAATACCCACATCGTGCGATTCGAACAGCTCTATCCTATCCATAAAGCGCAATTTGCTCATCTCGTACAGGATTACACCCACGTTACCTCCATCATCTGGTGTCAGGAAGAATCCCAGAACATGGGTGCCTGGACCTATATCGAGCCGTTACTGCGTAAAGCCTTTGGCCGTGAGATCACCTACGCCGGACGCGACGCATCTTCCAGCCCCGCCACCGGAGCCCTATCCATTCACAACCTGGAACAGGCAGACCTGGTCCACCAGGCTTTCACACTCTGATTCAAATTTTACTTATACTTTCCACTTTCACACCTAAGCTATTACTCCATGTCCATCGAAATCAAAGTCCCCACAGTCGGCGAATCCATCACCAGCGGCATCCTCGGTGCCTGGCGTAAAAAACCCGGTGAATACGTAAACGAAGGCGAAATCCTCCTCGAAATTGAAACCGACAAAATCACCTCCGAAGTGTATGCCGAAGTTTCAGGAACTCTTCAGCAGATGGTCAGCGAAGGAACCGAAGTCAAAATCGGTCAGATCGTCGGCCTCATCGACGAAAAAGCCCCCAAGCCAGCAGGTGTCGCAGTTCCTGTTCCAGTTTCTGCTTCTACAGCAGCACCCGTTGCCTCTGCTCCCCAACCCAAAACCCAAAACCTTAAACCCGAAACCGAAAGCTCCTTACTTTCTCCTGCCGTGCGCAAACTTGTCGAAGAAAAAGGCATCAACCCCGCCGACATCCGGGGCAGCGGGAAAGAAGGACGAATTCTCAAGGAAGATGTCGCCACTTTTGTCGTTCCTGCGCCAACACATCCCACCCGTACAGCGTCTGTTGTTGAATCCATCCCCGACCACATAAGCACCGCCCAGTCAGGAGAACGCACAACCCGCAGGAAGATGACCTCCCTCCGCCGGAAAATCGCTGACCGTCTTGTCAGTGCCCAGCACAATGCCGCATTGCTCACCACCTTCAACGAAGTCGATATGACCAATGTCATGGCCATGCGCGTCAAATTCCAGGATCGCTTCACCAAAAAACACGGACTCAAAGTCGGCTTCATGTCCTTCTTCGCCAAGGCTGTCATCTACGCGCTCAAAGAAGTGCCCCAGATCAATGCCCGCATCGAGGGCGATGAAATCGTCGAAAACCATTTCTATGACATCGGCGTCGCCATCTCAGCCCCCAAAGGCCTGATGGTTCCCGTTCTCAGGAATGTCGACCAGCTCAGCATGGCCGGCATTGAAAAGGGAATCGCCGATTACGCCGTCAAAGCCCGCGAAGGCAAAATTTCCCTGCCTGATCTCGAAGGAGGAGTCTTCACCATCACCAACGGAGGAACCTTCGGCTCACTCCTTTCCACACCCATCATCAACCCCCCCCAGAGCGGAATCCTTGGCATGCACGCCATCCAGGATCGTCCCATCGCACTGAATGGCCAGGTTGTCATCCGTCCCATGATGTACATCGCCCTCAGCTACGACCACCGCATCGTTGACGGAAAAGAAGCCGTCACCTTCCTCGTCCGCATCAAAGAATTCATTGAAAACCCCGGGGTTTACTTGCTGGAACTCTGATCCGTTCCCGATTTAACACTCAGCAATCTGCACTCAATATTCAAAAATTAAATGTCTTCATTTGACCTCATCATCATCGGTTCCGGCCCCGCCGGTTACATAGCCGCCGTTCGCGCGGCCCAGCTCGGACTCAAAACCGCCTGCATTGAAAAATCCAAGCCCCTCGGCGGCACCTGCCTCAATGTCGGCTGCATCCCCAGCAAGGCACTCCTGGCCTCCAGCGAATATTTCCATTTCGCCTCCCACCGCTTCGCCGCCCACGGCATCGTGGCCAAAGATCTGAAAATCGACCTGGGAGCGATGATGAAGCGGAAGCTGGATGTCGTCTCAGGTTTGAACAAAGGTATCGAATTCCTCTTCAAGAAAAACAACGTCACCCGCTACGAAGGCCACGGCTCTCTTCTGGGCAACGGCAAAGTTCTCATTACTTCCCCGACCGGAAACCAGGAACTCGAAGCCAGGAACATCCTGTTGGCGACCGGAAGCTCGGTCATCGAACTGCCCTTCCTCCCCTTCGACGGACAACAGGTTGTCAGTAGTGACCATGCCATCGCTTTCGATAAAATCCCCGAATCCCTCATCGTCATTGGCGCCGGTGCCATCGGTTTGGAACTGGGTTCCGTCTGGGCCCGCCTGGGCACCAAGGTCAGCGTGGTTGAATTCCTCCCGCGCATTGCCGCCACCGGCGACATCGAACTCTCCACCACCCTGCAGCGTTCCCTGGAAAAACAAGGACTTGTTTTCCATTTGAATACCAAAGTCAAATCCGCCACAAAAGACAAAAAAGCAGTGACCCTGACTGCCGAACAGGACGGAAAAGAAATCACCCTCACAGCAGAAAAAGTGCTCGTGGCCGTCGGTCGCAAGCCTTACACCGAAAACCTCGGTCTGGACAAAGCGGGAGTTAAACTTACTGAGAAAGCACGTATCCAAGTGGATCAGGTCTGGCAGACCACAGCTCCCGGTATCTACGCCGTGGGTGATATCACCGACGGTCCTATGCTCGCCCACAAAGCCGAAGCCGAAGGAACGGCCGTGGCCGAACGTCTCGCCGGACAGGCTGGACAGGTCAATTACAACGTTATTCCCAACGTGATCTACACTTCCCCCGAAGTCGCCAGCGTCGGTCTCAGCGAGGAACAACTCAAGGAAAAGGGTATCCCCTACCGCTCCGGCAAATATCCCTTTATGGCCAACGCGCGTGCGAAAGCCAACGATATGACCGAAGGCTTTGCCAAAATACTTGCCGACGAAAAAACCGACCGAGTTCTGGGAGTGCATGTCATCGCAGGAAATGCCTCTGAACTCATTGCCGAAGCTGTGCTCTTGATGGAGTTCAACGGCAGTGCCGAAGACCTGGCACGCACTATTCATTCCCATCCGACCATGTCGGAAGTTCTCAAGGAAGCCGCCCATGCGGCGTCGCACTGATCAAAGCAAAGACGCCAAGGGGTTTAAGATACTGTCAGATCGGATCATAATGCTTGTTTTTCTTTTCATGAATTTCTAGGTTAATAAAAGAAATATTAATATGGCATTGATCGAAGGATTTCGCGTTCAAAATTATCGTTCACTTCGAGATGTTACCCTGGGTAAAATGTCGGGACAGAGTGAAGGAGAACCGCTGACTCCTTTTACTGTTGTAATCGGTAAAAATGGTGTGGGTAAAAGCACCTTGTTCGATGCTTTCGGATTTATCGCCGACTGCCTTCGATCCGACGTAGAAGCAGCCTGCGACATGAAGCAACGTGGTGGTTATGAAAGAATGTTTTCGAGAGGAAGTACTGGCCCGATTCGTTTTGAAATTTATTACAGGGAGGGAGTGGGTGAACGCCCAATAACTTATGAGCTTTCAATCTCCCAAGATTCTAACGGACGACCTTTCGTTGAATCCGAGGTATTAAAACAACGTCGTAAAGGACAAAAACATGGGCGGCCATATCCATTTCTCCGCTTAGAGAATGGCATAGGAACAGTCTGGGCTGGTGAAGAAGCCGTACAAGTTGAAGGTGAAGAGGATCGCGCTCAAGAATCCGTCGAGCTTACAGATTTAAGACAACTCGGTATTGCTACTCTAGGTACTTTAAAAGAGCACCCTAGAATTAAACGTTTCCGTGATTTTTTAAAAGGCTGGTACCTATCATATTTTCATCCTGATGCTGCGCGCAGTCTGCCTACCGCCGGCCCTCAAAAACACCTCAACATGCATGGAGATAATATTGGAAATGTTGTCCAATTTATGGAACGAGAACATAAAGAACGTTTTAAGACTATTCTCAATCGTATCGCTGCCAAAATTCCCGGATTAAATCACATTGATACGAAGGAAACAGACGATAAAAGGCTTTTGCTAAGATTCAATGACGGCTCGTTTGACGATCCATTTTTCGCCCAGCAAATGTCGGACGGAACTCTCAAGGTCTTCGCTTATCTTCTGATGATGGAAGATCCTGACCCGCCTCCATTCATCTGCATAGAAGAACCCGAAAATGGTCTTTACCATAAATTGCTTGCAGTGCTTGCTCGTGAATTTAGGTCGCATGCTACCGGCAAAAAAGACGCGCCTCAATTTTTTGTTACTACTCATCAGCCTTATTTCGTTGATGCCTTATCTCCAAACGAAGTATGGATTTTAGAAAAAGGCGAGGACGGTTATTCAGGTCTTCAACGAGTTTCAAATATTGAAATCGTTAGAAATCTTGTAGATGAAGGTCTCCCTTTGGGAGGGCTTTGGGTTAGTGATTATCTCGATGCCAGATAAATATGCATATCGAGTTTTTTATAGAAGACAGTTCTGGAGAGAAATTGCTACAAGCACTCTTACCTAAGATTTTAGGAAACAATGGGGAAATTCATACTTGGAGAACTCATTCTTACAAAGGAATTGGCAGAATTCCATTGGATTTGAGCAATAGCACCGATCCTTCAAAACGTATTCTATTGGATCAACTACCCCGCCTGTTACGAGGCTGCGGAAAAACACCCTATATAGATGCTGTCGTCATAGTGGTGGATACAGATGGGCGAAACTGCCGGGATTTTCTGAGAGAATTAAAAGATGTTGCTAAGAAGTGTAACGCCAAACCGAATACTCTTTTTCGTTTAGCAATTGAAGAAATGGAAGCTTGGTATTTTGGTGACAGGCCTGCTTTATGCCAAGCATACCCAAAGGCAAAACTGAAAATTCTTGATAGTTACACGCAAGATGGGGTTTGCAACACTTGGGAACTGTTAGCAGACGCAATTTACCCCGGTGGATCGGCTGCTATAAAAAAAGCCGGTTGGCCTTTACCCGGACTAATCAAGAATGAATGGGCCGAGAAAATTGGTCCATTGATGGATCCCACAACAAATTCTTCTTCTAGCTTCCTCAAGTTACGCGATGGCTTACAAAGGCTAGTTGCTTCTTAATTTGGTTTTTCCTGAAGTGGATTTTTTCCGGGATCCTGCTTCACTCTTCCCATGTCCGGCCTCGTCAACCATCAGCTCACTATTGCCTACGATGGCACCCGCTTTGCGGGCTGGCAGATCCAGGCCAAGGACGACACGGTTCAGTCCCTGATTGAAAAAGCCATTACGACACTTTGGGGCGAACGATATCACCTCTATGGCTCCGGCCGCACCGATGCCGGAGTCCACGCCCTTGGACAGATCGCCAATTTCCAGGCTCCCGTAAAATTCAAGGATCTCAACGAACTTCGCCGCGCCCTGAACCACAATCTTCCCGAACAAATACGCATTCTTGGATGTAAAGAAGTCCCGGAAGAGTTCCATGCCCGCTTCACCTGCAAAGGAAAAGAATATCTCTACCGCATCTACAACGGGGAAGTCATGGATCCCTTCGAACACATGAAAGCTTTTCATCAACCGATGTCTCTCGACTTCAAAGCCATGAAGGAAGCCCAGCAACATCTGATGGGAACCCACGATTTCTCATCCTTTGCCAGCAACCCTGGTTACGCCCGGACGACCATGGTCCGCACGATGCAATCGGTGAGCCTGCAACAGGAAGGCTCTTTGGTCAGCCTGCGTTTTCGTGCCGACGGCTTTCTGTATCGGATGGTCCGCAACTTGACAGGTGCCTTGATCAAAGTCGGTCGCGGCAGGATCACAGCCTCCGAGTTCAAAGCCATTCTCGAAGCCTGCAAGCGTTCCGAAGCCCCCCAGACTGCTCCGTCTCACGGTCTCTACCTCTACAAAGTATTTTACTGAAATTCCGAAAACTTTACGCCTTTGCCTTGTAGCGTCTTTACGTTAAATTCTTCGTTCCTATGCTAAATGTTGTTCTGGTCGAACCCGAAATCCCCCCCAACACCGGCAACATCGCCCGTCTTTGTGCCGCCACCCGCACACGCCTTCATCTCGTGGGCCCTCTGGGTTTCAGCCTGGACGAAAAACATCTGAAGCGGGCTGGGATGGATTACTGGAATCTACTGGATTATGTCACCTACGAATCCTGGGAACGTTTTGTGCCGACTTTGGCGGGAGCTTCTTTTTACATGCTCAGCACTAAAGCCAAACACTCCTGCTATGAAACCACCTTCAAGGATGGGGATTATTTGCTCTTCGGACGCGAGAGCAAAGGTCTCGGCGAAAGTCTGCTCGCCCAATACCCAGAACACACCCGCACCATCCCCATGTTGAATCCCGACGCCCGCAGCCTGAACCTTTCCAGCAGCGTGGCGATCGTCCTTTATGAAGCCCTGCGCCAAACCCGCTTCGGTAATTCATCTTCCAACCCATAAAAAAACCGGAAGCTTCACGGCATTCTTTCTTTGCACTTCACGCTTGAAATCAAGACTTGTAACGCCTTAATCAGCATCGTTGTTTAGAGTTTTTTCTGCACCGTAAGGGCTCTATTTTTCACCAACAAACGCGAAAGTGGCGCCAGAAACTACTAAGCACATCAGGGATTTTATTTCTGAGGCGATGACAACCTCTTTTATAATTTCAACCGGCACATCCGTTCCATCAACGAAATTCTCCTTTAACCAGGCCGCAAGAAATGATTTCGCCAATGGTTTGGGGCTTACTCTGGATCTGTGATGGCGGCATCGCACCGGGAAAATACTGTGCCCCATAGGGAAGCCTCCGGAATATCAGGGTCTAAAACCCCATGGTCTATCCGAAGCGACCCGGCTCAACATGTTCCACTAACCATTAAATAATGAATCCCCCTGATTTTCAAGAAAAGCACGCTTCCCGGATTCCTGGTCGGGGTTGATAACTTTCGCCGCCACCAACAGAATCTTTCCCGGTTTCTCAACCTCAAGCAGCTTGTGGAAGTGTTTGGATCCGTATCCGAAAATCCCGGTGATAGAGATTCTTGGAATCTTATTCTTCGTTTTACTAATAGATCCGTGGGATAGACTACAGTCGCGGCGGGAGATTTTGTTTCTGGCCAAGGCGCGGGGAGCGAGCACCCCCGCAGGGGGCTGTGAGCGAGGAGTAACACCGGCCAGGGGCAAAGGCTCCCCCGCCCTACGGGTTGAGCCTGTGGAACCCTCATGCTGCGTTGCTTCTCAGTCACAGGTCCGGTGGATATGCTCCTTGGTCGCGCCTTGCCTGCGCCTTCCACAGACTCAACGACTGTAGTTTATCCCACGGATCTATTAGTATATGATGACTTCCCCCATCCCTTGTTAAATACGGGGCTCAAGTCTGTAACGGCTGCCCGGAGCTCTCTCCAGCACTCAACGCCAGGCAGGTCTCATCGGAAAAATCCTGAGGGAAAGGCTCAAGACCGGAATCAGCCGAATGTTCGAGAGCCAACGTATAAATACTGAAGGCCTGCAGATTTTCTCCGGAATGCCGGTGCAGATCCAGGACACCACCTTCCTTAACCTGCCGTAGCTGATAGTCTTTCGAAACTTCAAAATTGCAGGTTTTGTAGATAAACAAAACACTGCCTTTCTCAGAAGTCCAAATCACTCCGTTCCCGTCCGGCAATAAACGCATGCTCTGCATCATCGGCTCAACAACAGCATAGCTTTTTAACAAAGAGGGCATTGTTATCCTGTCCCACCACGCAGACACAGCTTCAGACGAGGGCCATTGGTTTATTTCTACCGATGGCTTGTAAACCAGGCGGACGGAAAGACCCCGGAAATAGGCCTCATAGTTGGAATCCCCATGGGCCGAGACTTTGACCGGGTTCAACTCCGTTTCCATGTCGGAAAAAATCCATTCATAGTGACGGACCATGTCGTAATCCGTCCCGCACATCGGAGTTCCAAGCAGACCCGCCGACTCCACATAATAAAGCAAACCCAATTCCTGCTGAAAAACACGTTGAATCCCAACTTCGGCATCGTGCATTGAACGGATCATCGGTTTGGAAATCGTCTCATGCCCTTTCAGGAAACCAACCTGATCCGCCGTGACCGTTTGTCCCACGGCCACCTCATAGGGGGTCTGAAGGTAATTGAACGTGTCTGCGGCCATGTTGAAGTGACTGTCCCGGAAAACTCCCTTGATCCCACAGTCCCTGGCCCGGCGAAAGCGGTCAAAAAGATAGTCCCGGTAGGCAGTGCTGTTCTGATTCACGGCAAAGAGGACATGGCCGTAGTTGTTGCGCTGATTCTGCCCTGTTTGATCCCGTGCAAAGAGATCCGGGATTTGTCCTGCCAAAGGAGAAAACGAAGAGAAATGGGAACCATACCAGAGATAGACTTCCAGTCCGGAGTTGCGGGCCGGAGCCAGAGCCTGTTTTAATCCTTCCCACCCGCCATAACATTCCGCTACTTCGAGTTCCAAGGGACAGCACATGTTGCCCAACTCGCCGAATTTATCGCGATCCGAGATAAAACGGGGAATGATCTCTGTCGTATTGCTGCGCCAGAGAGGCATCAAAAAGGACCGGCGTATCCCCCAACGGTCAAGTTGCCGGAAAATATCCGGTAAATTTTCCATTTTTGCGATTTCCCAGGTTTCAACGTGGGCACTGGGCCGTGCCGGATCGTGCCGCAGCCCGTAATGTTCGCGCATGTCAGTTTGGATTTTATCCCTAACCCCCAGGAAATGATTGAATATCTGGTGCGGCTTCTTTCCGGGAAGGGGTGCCACCAAAACCAGCCGTTCTGGAGTCTCCACCCGGTCCGTGAGATCAAAGCAGTACTGGTTAAAATGAAGTAACAGATCACCGTCCGTCTCCTTGGCAAAAAGACTGCGCACATGCGAGGGGCGATTGTGCCTGGTAATCAAAGCATGGCGACCGTCATGCTGGAAGGTAAAACCCTGCAACTGGGCGTAGAGGGGAAGGTGCTGAAAGACGTTCGGGTTGGCAATGCCGGGCAGCGTCCAGCCGGTTTGATAACCTTTTCCTTTTTGCATTTTTGCAACGGGTTGATCGAATCCTCCCCGCATGATGAACGTGTTTCCAATGGCATGACCCCCCAGTTCCCAACTCCCTTTTTCCTGCAGTTGATAGATGGCAACCCCGGGAACATGATAGGAATACTTGCTGGCGAATCCTTCATAGGGAACCCCGTCCAGCACTTCGGAAACGGGCCGTATCAGCCATTCCAAAACCGCCCCATCCGGGGAAAAGCCCTCACTGGACCACGAGGAGGTATTGATCCGGGAATGCATGGAATGTTCCATCCATTCCATCCGATGCATTACACGGAAAACGGGCCGGGTCACGATCCGCACAAGATCGGGGGTGGCCTCAAGGTGAAGCAAACGATAGGCAACAACTTCCAAACCCTCTGGACTGGCCATCTGTGGAACAAGACACTCCTGGGAAGAACGTAAAAGGATCTCACCCCATTCCACCCTGCCTACACCATAAAAAGACCCCTTCTCATGAACAAGCTCGAGAACCACTCCGTTGGCCAAGCGCAGAATTTCACCGGGTTTTGACTCGTTTTGAGGTTGGGCAGATTTAGCTGAAAAGGGAACTGACATAAAATTTATCCACCGCCACAAAAAAGCTGCGGTGAAAACCGCAGCCTTTTGAAGTCAAATAACCTGGTGGTGAACACACTCAATCGCGTTTACGATTACGATTCGACATGCGCCGCAGACCGAAAAGGCAGAGCAGGCCAAAACCAAGCATGGCATAAGTGGAGGGTTCGGGGATGGCGGTGTAGTTGAGATAAAGTTTATCATCATCAGACCCTGTTCCTCGGCTCACGGAGAAAGCGCCCGTAAAGCTGTTCTGGAACGACGAAGTATCAAACGCAAACCGGTCGGCATTAAAGGTTGTGATCGTCGCTCCGGCATCAACAAAGAGCCAACTGTAGTTGTTGGCATCAACAAAGTTCTGGGCCAGACCAGCCGCCTGCAGATTGTCGAGAGTGATAAGCTGAAGGTTAAACTGTCCAACACCCGCTGTAATCGCGAGTGAAGTGGGATTGAGCAAATCCCAACCGTTGGTGAGCGAGCCAGCGGTTCCTGTCGCATCATTCAGTTCAAACTGGAATGTTCCTGCATTGGCCCAGGTCGTGGCACCTACCGACTGAGATCCAGTGCTGTTGCCCGGGGCCATGATTCGACCTGCGCCAACCGTCACGGCAGTATTGCTCAAATTACCTGTTCCGCTGATGGTTCCGGAAGTGAAGGTCAAAGCCCCGGAGTAAGCCTGGGTGGAGTTGTATTTGAAATTACCTCCAGCGACCGTGACAGCACGATCCAGTGCTGTCGTATTGTTGGTGTAATTAAAGGTTCCTGAATTGATGGCCACTACGCTGGTGGAACCAATCGTTCCGCTGACCATGAGGGTTCCTCCGCCCACGGTGGTTGCACCCGTGTAGGTGTTGGTGCCGCTAAGAACCCAAGTGCCAGCGTCGTTCTTGGTTACTGAGGTGGCACCGCTTCCATTGTTTGCCAGGGTGGCTGCCAGAGTGTTGTTCCCGGTGTTTGTTCCACTAAGAATCAAGGTGCGGGTTTGGGCAGTTGTGCCATAGGCCAAGGTGCCGGTGTTCGTGAAATTCACAGCGCCAGTCCCGGAAGCATTAAGTGTGGCCGAATGTCCGGCGGCCGTGCCGTTGATCGTGAAGAGGCGGTCTGTGCTTGCTGCCCCGCCAGTATAGAGCAGAGTCGCTGCGTTGCCGATCAAGAGATTCGTTGCGGCACTGCTGGACTGACCAATGTTGCTGGCAACAGCCCCGTTGGCCAGCGACGCCACGGAAAGGGTGCCTGCCGAGATGTTGGTCACTCCGGTGTAGGTGTTTGCACCCGCAACGATCCACCTGCCGGCACCGTTTTTGGTGAAGTTGGTAACTTGGGTGCCATCGTTAATTTGCGGGGCAAAACTATTGTCGCCTGTATTTGATCCACCCAAAACAAACTGCGCAAACGTAGTAGTTCCGCTGAATGCGATACCGCCCGTGTTTGTAAAGGTAAGGGTATGAGCAGAGCTGGCAGCACTATTGGCAACCGTGCCGCCTAGTCCTGGTGACCCCGCTAGAACAACAGTAAACAACCGATCGGTTGACGCCGCAGCGGTGCCGGCATACTGCAAGGTAGACGCATTTGAGTTTTGGTTGCCACCAATGAGCAGGTTGGATGCGGCGTTACTGGAGTTACCGATGCCGCTGGTAGTGCCGCCGTTTTGAAGGGACGTGACACTGACAGTTCCGCGCCCGATCGACGTGACGCCACCGTAAGTATTGCCGTCAGCCAATGCGAGTGTGCTTGTGCCGATCTTGGACAAACCATTTGTTGCACCCGTCAAATTTGTCGCAATGGTCAACAACCCGCTGGCATCGAAGTTGTAATTCTGTGATCCGGAAGCGGTCATGGTGTTGGGGCTACCGAGCGTCACAGTTCCAGAAGCCAAACCAAGCGTACCACCATTGAACACTACGGCTCCGGTTCCCAAAGAATTGGCATTGCTCACGTTGACCAGAGCGCCACCTCCTAATGTTGTTCCCCCGCTGTAGGTGTTATTAGCACCTGAGAGGTTGATCGTGTTGGCACTAGGCGCAGTGACATTCAACCCGGCGACTCCAGCCAGATTAGCCGAGATATTGATTCCTGAAACGGCCGCCAGAAACGTGCCGCTGCTGCTCAAGGTCCCGTTCAGAACTGTACCACGATTAAGATTCACCGTGCCACTGGTGCTTTGCGTGTTTCCTCCCAAATCAAAATTCGTGCCGGCATTGGAAACCGTAATGTTTCCGGTGGTCGAGAGGCGGTCATTTCCTCCACTCAAGAGCAGCGTGCCGGCGAGAACGGTGGTGCCGCCGTCATAGGAGTTCGTAGCCGTGAGCGTCAGTGTGCCTGAACCGCTCTTGCTAAGTGACCCGCCTACGCTGGTGAGGGCAGTGCCCAAGGTCACACTCTGGGGGCTGTTAATGGTGAGATTGTAAGCTTGGTTTACAGCGCTACTGAAACGTGCGGAGTAGTCCGTGGTGTTGGCGGCAGTGAATAGCAGGGTGCCACCGCCGAACGAGATCGTGCCGCTGGAACCGAGTGCACCGGCTGACCCCAGGTTTAGAGTGCCTGCGTTGATGTTGGTTCCTCCGGTGTAGGTGTTAGCCCCAGAAACGACCCACTGGCCAGCCCCTGTCTTGGTGAGGGTGGTGGCTCCGCCTGAGCCGTCTCCAAGAATTGGCGCGAGGGTGTTTGTGCTGGTATTTGTTCCGTCGAGAGTCAGTGTCCGCGCTCCGGAGCCGCCAAAGGCAATCGCTCCGGTCCCTGTGAAATTCAGTGTGTTGGTGCTGGACGCCGTAGCCTCAATCGTGCCGGTAAGACCTGCGGCGTTTCCGAGGGTAAAGAGACGGTCGGTGGAAGCCACCGCCGAAGTACTGTATATCAACCTGCCGCCGCCGAAGACCAGATCTGCGGCAGAGCTGCCGCTGCCAATGCCGCTGTTGATACCGGCGTTTGCAAAGATGGAGGCATTCAAGGTTCCCGCGTTGATGACGGTCGCGCCTGAAAAACTGTTTGCTCCGGTCAGCGCCAGGGTATTCGCGCCGGATTTGGTGAGCGAGAACGCACCGCCGATTACCCCGCCGACGGTGAGCGTGGAGCCGCCCGTCACTGAGACGTTACGGTTCGCGTTCATGGTGACCGCACCAGTGCCAAGATTCAGAGTAGAGCCGCCGACGTAGGAGAAATCACCATTCCAATTCTGGGCATTGTTGTTCGTAATCGTGCGGGCGGAGTCCACACTCAAGCTACCGCCGTTGATGGTCAAGACGCTGCTGGCTCCGCCGAGCGCTACGGCATTGCCGATACTGAGAATCCCATCGTTGAGCGTTAATCCGCCGGTAAAGGTATTCGCGCCGGAGAGCCGCCAAGTGCCTGCACCAGACTTGACAACCGCCAGATTGCCGCCGCCTGCTCCATTTGCAATAAGACCGGAGACTAAGTTGGTGCCCGTGTTTGCACCGTTCAAAGTGAGAGTCGTAGTGTTGGCTCCGGTGGAAACACCCGTGACGCCCAACTGGATTGACAGCAAGCGGGTGGCGGTTGATGAGCCAGCGGTAAAGGTTGCCGCGCCACCATCGCCTTGGATGGCAACGGTAGTATTGATGAAGGAGGTGTTTGCGCTGCCGCCCCCGCTAGTCTGAATAAGACCGCCGTTGGTCAGGAGGAGACTGCCACTTTGGAGCGTGTAGTTATGCGAGTTGCCGGCAAAGTTGATTCCAAGGATGTTGCGATTGTTATCCACGGTGACAGTTCGGGCTTGAGTAATAATCGTCCCGAATGTGGCGGTGTCGGTGTTGGTGGTGCCGGTCGTTGCCCCGGGAGCTGCAGTTGGGAGCCAGTTTGCGTTAGTTACCCAACTCCCAGCGTTGTTGAGATTCCAAGTGGCGTCTGCGGCCTGGGCGGTCAATGTACCGAAAAGTCCAGATCCAAGGACTAAAAATACTGCACGGATGTTATTTGTTCTTGTCATAGTTTCCTCTTGTTAATTGCAACTGTAACTTTCAATAAGTCTATTGCAAGCACAAATACAAAAATAAACATTTCCGTTTTCTTGGCAGAAGTGGAGCGGCAAAAAACCTGGTTCTGATCAGACGTTGATACTTTGCTGCAACCATTGCCCGGGCCAGAGTAAATGATCCGGACTCCGGAAAAGGGGCAGGGTCCGCCAATCTTCCGGATAAAGTTGTACCTGTTCCCCGGTGGGCGACTCGAAAAGTGAAACACCCAGGTCTCCGCACTTAAAGTGTCGGGAGCGCCCTTTCATCTCCAGTTCCACCCGGGCCATGGCAGGCACGTTGGCTGTAATTTTACGAAGTTCCAGCACGACCCCGAACCACGTTGTCTTGTCAGGAAAAAGGTATTCATCGATATCACACTCAAAACTCGAAGCCAGACGGGTTTCTTCCCCTGCTGGGCGTCGGATTTTTCTCAACGGGGCAGGCACGCAGCAGCCACCTTCAACAGCAAAGGCATCCAAAAACAATTCTTGTCCATAGGCAGACAGATGAAGACGCCCGGGCTTGTCAGCGACGACCGACCAACCGGTGGTAACCCCCATGCCAAAAAATCCCATGTCCTCCGGGATACGATCATCGGGGGTGGGCATTTGCGTCCGGTAGAGCGAACTGGGCACACGTCCAAACACAAAGAGAGCCCGCGAGCCCTTTTGATCCACAAAACCCGGGGTCGTGGAAAATGTGCCTGGCAAAAAGGCCAACTCCCTCTTCTGCTCACTCTCCCCCGCCATGACCAGCCCGTAAAGATTTTGCCAGAAATAATACCCTCCAGTCATGGTTCCCAAGCCGCTATGACTATCCTGCCAGGATTTGAAACGAAAAGGCAGGGTGGTGGCACGACCCTCGGCCTCATAGGGGAAACTGCGGCGAACTTCGCCCGCACTCCCCTCAAAAGGCTTGAATCGCCCGGTGCCTGGACGGAGAAAACGCCGGTAATCACGTGAAGACCCACAAACCGGCAGACGGAGGCGGGGGTGCTCCAGAATTCTCTGGGTTGCCTCCAGATGCCCAATGACCATCCGCACCTGATCTTTGAATGTTTTTTCGCTGAACAACCCGGAAAGCCGAATCAATGTTTCATGATCCACCTCGTGATAGACCGTGGAAACACATTCATCGATTCCATAATAGGAGACATGATGAAACCAGCGTTTCCATTCGCATTCCGCACGACGCTGCCAGCGGGGCAGGCCCAGGTATCCCGCACCCAGTAGCAGAGCCTGGATGTACATGAGAAAGACATTGGTATAGCCTTTGAAATCACGATGCAGATCGAACGTTTCCTCATGCCAGCGGCGTTCCGCACCTGCCAGGAGCCTTTTTAATCCTTCATCAAGAATGGTGCAGGCTTTCTTCGATAGCGCCGGGCAACTGCGTATTTCCAGAAGCAGTGGCAGATGGAAGAGCGGGGCGTTTTTATCACGGTAACCCGCACCGATGCGAAGAGGGATTCCACCGTAATTTTCGTCTTCGGGATCAGTAATTTGAGGCCTAAAGAAGCCCTCCAATGCCTGCTGGGCCAGAGACAACTGTTTCTCGCTTCCTGAGCGGCAGAGCAGGCGGCAGAATTGAAGCGTAAGCAGACTGGATGTGGCCTGATCCGGGAAAACGACGACACCCAGTTCAGGATTAAAGTGTTGCTGAAAATGGAGCAGGTTTTTCTGTTCTTCCTTGCTGAGTGCCTTTTCCATCCATTTCGGTTTGGTTGCCATTTTTATCGAATTAAGCTGTTGCAATGTTTTTAGTTGTCCTTATTGTATTGTTTAGGTTCTTTTAGGCAAGGTTTATCGCTCAACCCCTCTAATAATGAAATTATTCTATAAGCATTCCCTCGTTATTTTCGTGTTACTCCTTTCTGCGGCTGCCAGCGACCTTCAGGCTGGGCCCATCGTCTATGTGGAGGCGGAGTCGGGAGAGGGTGGCGGTTCCAAGAACGCGATGGAGAATACGTCGGACGGTCACATGCTGCGCTACATCGGCCCCAAGTTCCGTCGCACCTTGCTGCTGGAGTTGAAAGAACCCCTGGAGGCAGGACGGCTGTTCGTGCGTTATGGCCGGGCCGGAGCAGAAAGCGAGGCACCCGCGACGCTTCAAGTCGGCATCGGCCCCGACAGTGCCAGTCGTATGGACGCATCGGATGTCCTACCGCTGAAGCCGCTCATTCTCACGCCCTCCGGAGGCTGGGATGCTTGGAAGTGGGTCTCAACACCCCTCCCGGCGCTGAAGGCCGGTTCCTACAAGATTTTTTTGCACTTCCCCGAAAACGAGGTGGCTAACCTGGACGTTCTGGCGCTGGCACCCGCAAAAAACAATGTCGAAGTCGAGGCCAGCGAACTTCTCTTCCCCACTCTCCCATGAAAATTCCCTCACTCATTTCCTGTCTCATCCTCGTTCTTATAGCCCAGTTTACCCTCGCGGAAACGCGGGCGGCGGAGCCGATCGTCTATGTCGAAGCGGAGGCCGGCGAGGGAGCGGGAGTTCCTGCCGCGATGGCAGGCACTTCGGGCGGGAAGCTCCTCCGCTACATCGGGCCCAAGTTTCGCCGCACCTTGCCGCTTGAATTAAAGGAGCCCCTCTCGGGAGGTCGTTTTTATGTCCGCTACGGACGAGCTGGTAAAAAAACCGATCCGGGTGCGCTGATGCGGGTCGGCATCGGGCCGGTGAGTGCAAAATCCCTTGAAGACCCCTCGGTCGTCAAACTTGAGGAATTCACGTTGCCACCCACCGGCACATGGGAAACCTGGAAATGGGCCTCCACCCCACTCCCGGCTCTCAAGCCCGGAACGTATAAAATTTTTCTCAATTTCCCGAATGAAGAAGTCGCCAACCTGGATCTTGTCGGTCTCCTGCCAGTCCGCAACGGCATCCAGTTGGAGCCCGGCGATACCTTCGTCGGCGGTGTGTTGGTGGGAGGACTCGCTGTTAAAACGTTTACGACGGGCAAGGTCGGAAATCTTTATTTGGAAAAAGAGGCCGTGAGCAAAGACGCCCCCGGCGTGATCTTCGAGTTGGAATTGGAAAACGTCCTCAAAACCGAGCCGCTCACTGCGACGGTGACCTGGGAACTGTTTAACGATCAAGGCGTGCTCGAAAAACTGCCGCCCAGCAAAATCGAAATTCCCGCGGCGTCCACGGTCAAAGTCCCCCTTACCCTCAAGGAGCCGGGCTACGGCTGGTATGGACTCAATGCCTCCATCCATTCGAGCTACGATAACCAGATTCTGAAACGCCAGGCAGCCTTCGGAGTCATTCATCCGCCGCACGAGGGAGTCAAACCGGATAGCCAGTTCGGACTCAGCGCGGGATCCAACGAGGGCGATTTGGAAGTCGCGGCTCTCCTCGGTGCCAAGTGGCGGCGCGGCATACCGAATACCCATCCGAGCAAGGTCAACCCCTCGCCGGGGGTGTTTTGGGACGAAGCCAGCCAACAAACCGCTCTCGATGCCATCAAAGCCTGGAAGGACGCCGGAATCCTCTGCCTCGGATACGTCGATTACAACACGCTCTGGAATGTTCGCAAAGGGAAGGATGGCAAACCTGCGGCCAACTGGTCCGTGCCTCCCCTTGATGTCAAAGCCCACGCCGAAATGGTTTACAACATGATCAAACCTCTAAAAGGCGAGGTCAAAGTCTGGGAACTCTGGAACGAACCCTGGGGCCACTACTGGCAGGGCGGCACCGCCGAGGAATATCGTATCATGACCAAAACCGTCTGGGATCGCGTCAAACCCGAAATGCCGGACATCGAATTCATCTCCGGCAGCTACTACACTTATCATCTTCATAACATTCTTTATCCTAAAGACACCGAAACGGCTGGATACATCGACGGCACCGCCACGCATCCCTACGGCAAACCGGGCACGCAAACCATGGTCTCGCCCGCCATCGAAGCGGCCATGAACAAGATTTGGTCCAAGGGCAAAGGAAAAGCTGGCATCTGGGTGACAGAGTTCGGCACCGCCGAATGGGAATTTTCAGGGCATGCCCCTGAGGAGCGCCCTTTCATGGTCGCCCGAAGCTTGGCACCCATCAACCTTCTTCAGCAAGTCGCCGCCGGCGAGACCCCCGTAAAAACATTCTGGTTCACGAGCACGTATGGGAAAAAAATCGGTGCCAACGATGGTTTCGAAATCTGGAATGGCACGAGCCCCAAACCTGCGGCGGTCGCCTATTCCACCATGACACATTTTATTGAAGACAGCCGCTTCGTGGCAGATCTCTGGATTGGGACCCGCAACGGCTTTGCCATCCTCTACAAACGCCCCGACAATTCGCACGTGATTGCCGTCTGGCCGGATCGCACCTCGTTCCTCGGTCCCGAAAACACCAAGGGCACGCTCCGCCTGCCCGCTCTTGACTTCGACGCCACCGACTACCTCGGACGACCCACCGGAAAGGTCGAGAACGGGAATTTACTTATCCCGGTGCAAACCTGGCAGACCACTTTTCTGACATCAAAAAAATCCGCTGCAGAAATTCGCTCGTCATTGACAGCGGCCACATTGGAAGGATGGCCTGCCCTCCGCGTGAATCCACAGCCATTCACACTTCCCCTCGCCCAAAAGCCACCTCTCGTGGTCCGGGTCGAAAATCGTCTACCCCGCAGCACCGATGCCACCGTGCAGGTGAAGGCTCCAGCGGGATTTGTGCTCGTGCAGGACTCCCAAGTCGTAAAAGGCCTCAAGGTCGGCGAAGTGCGGGACATTTCGTTTCCGATGCAAGAGGTCAAGCCCGATGCCTCCAACCGTTATGCGTTTGCGTGGACATCCGAGGCCTCGGGCATCAAACAGGAAGGCACCCGCGACGTGCAGGCTGCGGTGATCACGTTTGGCTCGCCCAAAATCGATGGCGACCTTTCGGATTGGAAGAACGCCGTGCCCGTCAGCATCCGCAACATGGGGCCGATGTCTGACTGGGGTAAAGAGGCTCCTCCAATGAAAACCGGCGGTGGGTATCGCTTCCTAGCCATGTGGGATAATGAATTTTTCTATGTGTCTGCGGAGGTTCCCGACGCTCAAGCAAAGCCTGTGGGAGGAAGCAAGGGCGATGTCACCAACTCCGACTCCCTGCAGTTTGCCTTCAATATTCTTGATAAAAACCCGGACGATTTGCTCTTGGGGAATCCTTTCTACGAGAAGGCGTTGGCCTGCGATATCGATTACGAGTTCTCCATCGGATCGGCAAAGCCCGACAGTCCCAAACCTGCGGCCAACGCCACGGAAACAGCGGCACCCCAGCGGGGCGATGGAGGCTTTGTCGGAACCGAATCTGCAGCGCCTGCGACCCCCGCGGCCCTGGTGCCGTCTCTTTATCGTCTGACCGCCCCGGGCACCCAATACCAGCACCCGTCTGCCTACCTCCTCCAAAATCCCGAAATCACGCCAACCCTGGGTCTTCTCGCTGCGGGCCCCGACGGCGGCAAGGATGGAAAGGTCTTCACCCGATACGACGCAACGGCAAAGAAACACATCTACGAAGCGGCCATTCCGTGGAAGCACATGCCTGAGGTTTTGGAACGCCTCAAATCCCTTAAGCCTGGTGAAATGGCTCCCATCGACTTCGCGTTTCTGGTGATTGACCACGAAAAATGGCGTCGCATCACCACCTGGCAGGAAGAAACCGGCGAGACCGTGCTCGGAGGTTACGGCTACGCTCCAAGAATCGGTACACCGCGCTGGCCGAATGACTACGGCCTACAACTCAGAACGTCATGGGGATTTGTCAGATAAAAATCGTCCTGTTTCAAATCGAAAGAGATCAAGGCGATCTGACCAAGCAAAATTTTTTCGTTTTTTCGGATTGATGGGGAGAACTCAAAAAGAATTGGCAGCAGTGTCGATTTTTGAGCTTTGCGTAATAGAGTGATGCAGACACGGGAAAAGACGTACTGGCAAGTCTCCTGAGGCGATTCTATGAGATGCCGGAAGGAGCAGGCAAGATGCAGGCGCTTTTTAAGAAGGGGGGATGCAACCCAATCGTGCGGGCCTCAATAAATCTGCCGCTCAATTGCGGGGCGTTTCGATGAAATACCACATTGATTTGAGTGGGCACTACAGCGAAGGGAAGGCTTGGGCAGGTCTCCGTAAGTGGCTCTATGGCATACCGGAAAATGACCCGAAAGCTATCGGGATACTCCTTAAAACCAAAACTACCCAGCCCTGCCGCAGAACCAATTTGATAGTGTATCAGGAGCCGGGAACAATTTCCAAAATCAGCGGATGATCCGGAACGTCAACGGTCATCTTTTGATCCATGACTGTTTTTGTTTCCAAGGCATCCTTTCCATTTGTCAACGGACGATAGGAAGAAACCTTGGAGGGGTTTTTCGCAAATGAAATCTGCACCGACTGATCAGGATTCCGTTTATCCTTCTTTGTTTTGGCATCCCATCCTCCAATATCGTTCCAAAGACAAAGAAAAAACACGCCGTCCGAGCGTTGCAGAAGAAGGTGATGAACAGAGGGAACCGGGGCCTCTACTTGGAAGGCCAAACTCCCCGGAGTGAATCCCTCCACTGCCGTGTCCTTGAGGATTTCCCTCATGGCCTTCACCGCAAGGAATGCCGGCTTGGGCTGTCCATCCGGATGCAGAAGGGAAAAGCCGGCATCGTCTTTCATGATAAGTCCGTAAATAAAAGTCCTTACAATCCCGCTTTTAAACGTTTCCAGGAATATCCGGGGCACTCCCCTCGCCTGAACCTCAGTGGATGTGCCGCGATATCCCTCCGGGTCAGAATTGTAACCGGCTTCCGTGAACTGAAGAGGCTTCGTCGGATACTGCGTGGCACGGCATCGCTCGATTAATTTTTGCAACTGCCCCTTCTCTGTGAGCGACTCGCCGTTGTCGCTGTAAATGTGTTCGTTCCCATAATCGAGCCACTGCTCGATTGATTTGTAGGCGCTGGTGGTTCCGCTGAAACTCAAAATCGGAATGTTTCGGGTCGTCTCCCGGGACTTGAGGGCGGTATGCATATCCTCCATATAAAGAGCTGGTCCTTTGGGCCACTTTTCTCCCTCCCACTTGAAGTTCTCATGGCCGTTCCAAGGTTCGTTCGGCCCCTCCGCTTGGTAAATCGAGTTCGGAAGCAAAAACTCCGTGATCGTCAGAAAATCGTCCATCGAATACCAACAACTCCACAGCCCGGTGATCTTGTAACCGGCTTCTCCAAGCTCCTTGACCCGATTGAGCATAATTTGCCCGTTTCCCCGGTGGTTGTCGCCTACCTTTTTGAGCCCTACCCGCAGATGCTGGATTCCCAACTCCGCCAGCCGGGGCACCACGATCGATTCGTGTGTGGCGTTGTCGTAAATCACCGCACAGATGCCCATGCTATCGAGGAATTCCGCAGCACCACGCGCCTGAACGGGAGGAGGAACGGACGGTGGCACGGCGGAGTTAGCGACCGGAGCGAGCGAACAAACGCTGAGAGTGATGCTGGCCAATAACAGGGGATAGTTCATAAATGTTACTAATTTGATCCATATAAACTCAAATTTCAACAACAAACATATAAAAAAACAATTTAATACCTCAGAGGTAGGAGGGAAGGCATTTTGATCCTGCCTTAAGGAAAGACCACGCTCACTAATTGAAAGCCCCGACCGGATTTCAGTTAAAACATCGTCTGGGAAAGTCATTTTTTTCTTGAGACGTTCTTTTATGCCTGGTAGGTTCTTTTTTGTTTAAGGCTCCAATGAACACAAGATTCCAACTTCCCCCGGTTGGATCGGCTTCAGAGTCGGCCCGTCTGTTTCGTCTATTTTTTATGACATCTTGCATAACTCTGCCGATTTTCTCGTCCCACCTGCTTGCGGCAGTTGGGCAAGCGGAGGCGTCTGACAGTTTGGTGGCGTGCGTGGGTGTAGTACAGCAGTCATCAGACTTGAAGGCCCCAACGGGCCGGATCTTACAAAATTCAACTTTATCTAGAACGGCAACGGATGGCAGGGCGGCGTTGCGGTTAAATATGGGTAAGCGCACGGAGCCAAAACCAACCAGACAAATCTTCATAATCTCAGCAACAACACCCCGAAAGATCAACAAAACACCCTGTATTCACATCTAATATTTCCGACGCCAGCAACTCTTCCCATTTACTCTAACCCTTTTTTTCTAAACCCATGCTACATTACTTTCTTCCTTCCTGGATCAAACCCTGCAACGAATCTCTGCGTGTGGACCTCTGTGTCTATGG
>ENA-ORBV01001981-ORBV01001981.1-microbial-mat-metagenome-genome-assembly--contig:-NODE-1981-length-44268-cov-12.232468_pt1 | contig 44268 bp, 34 predicted proteins | sample MGYA00237777_ERZ505514 | MGnify/ENA primary metagenome ERZ505514 (study PRJEB26160, sample SAMN06269048) | microbial mat metagenome | isolation source: Oligotrophic lake microbial mat | place... | reverse complement strand
GGAGGGCCGGGGCGGCGTTAGGCCTTGGGCTCGCCGGTCGGCGGGTCCGTCGTCCGGGAGGGTGAAAACTCGGCCATCGCGCGAGCGCGGGCCGCGGTGGTTTGGGCGGCGCGGGTGGCGGCCCACAGGCTGCGGGCGTTGCGGCTGAGCTCCCGCTCGCCCCGCAGGCGTTTGTGGCGCCGCCAGCGCACCAGACGGCTGCGGAACACGATGGTCAAAACGAGCGCCAGAACGATGAATGCGAGGATCAGGTTGGGGTGGTCGACTTCCTTGTCGAGGCGCTGGACGTTCTCGGCGAAGATCCGCCCAAGGTGCAGCACGATCGGCACCTGAATCGCCGCGCCGATGGCATCCAGCATCAGCCAGCGCCAGTAGGGCATACGCATCGTGCCCGCCATGAAATACCCCGGCCAACGCAGCCCCGGCACGAAGCGGCAACTGAACGTGGCCCAGTTGCCGTGCTCGCGGAACCGTCGCTCCCGACGCGCAAACGTGCGGTCGTCGATTAAATGTCGCCACCCCCCGTGGCGACCGTCGTCAGACACCCAACCCGACCCCAGCAACCGATAGTGCGCGGTCGATCCCGACCTCCTGTCCGGCTGAACGGCAACATCCTCGAACGCGCCGATGCGTTCACTCGACCCAGAACCACGAAGATTCGTCGAGTAAGAAATCGTCGCGCGGCAGGACTTGGTCATAGACGGTGGTGGGATGTACGAACCATCCATCCAGATAACCGTCTTCGTCGCTGTCGATGAGCAAGCCCGATAGCGGCTCTCCATCCGGTCCAGGCGCATTGGCGAGGTACTCGAAACAACGCCCCAGAGTGACATGTCGACCGACAGACAAATGCTCGGCTCCAAGTAAACTCGGCCCGGTGCCGGGCGCGAACGCAACAACCGGCAAGGGCGAATCGGCATTCAGGTCGAGAACCCAAATATTCCGCGGAATCCCTGCCAGAACGTACAAAAATCGACCGTGGGGCTCGACCCTCAGGTCCACTAGCTCGTTTAGCGGGGAGCCCCGGTGAATCTCCTCGCGCTGCGTCGACACCCGGGCCCCTCGCGCCGTGGGCGGCGAGAAGGGTCCACCACCCACGAGTTGAACCATCGAATGCAAAGCCCCGCCCGCGAACGGTAATCCAAGGGGGGCGGTCGAGACATTGGCAGCCACGTGCCACCCCCCTTGCCACGGCGGTAACATCCATTTCTCGATTACAGTATCGCCGTTGCGTGCGATGCCGGCTACGTAAAGGTTATTTCCGCGGTCCGTTGTGACGCCAGTAATTGCAAAGCTAGTATTTTCTACAAGTTTAGATTCATGCCAAGCCGCGCTGAAGGGATCCATTTCACGATCCACAATGGTGATCTTTCCTTCGGAAAAATCGACCACATGGCGGGTGAACATTGCCGAATGCACCAAGGGCAATGGAAGCGACAGAGGCTCAGAAACTTGAATTGCTGTTCTAAGGTTGAGTGAGAGGGGGGGTGGCGTGGGTACTGAAGCGCTGCTGTCATGCGCTGGCTCGAGGCGAAAAATGTATGCGCCGAGCGCAAACGCCACAAAAAGGTACAAGCAGGTCTTCATCAAACTTGGATTCCATTTGCTCGGTCGAGCACTTTGTGCGCCTCTATTGATCATCGTCACATCCCAAATCGCAGGAATCGCACATAGGTATGACTTCGTTGACGCCGTTGCCCAGCTCCGGATACGCTACGCCACAACCCGCAGCCTGTCCCCCGGTGCCGCCTACTAGGAGATTGTCTAAATCGGGCCAATCTGCCAAACACTTTTGTGCCTTCTCCTTGCCGGGCCCTACCTCATCCCATTCGCCCGGTTCCGTATTCCACTTGTCTTGAATCCTTTTGAGGGCTTCGCACATCGCCCTAATCTTGGCCTGACTATCGTCGCTTAGCCCATCTAGGCAGAAGGGTGGCCCCGGCAATGGCGCTTCGCCATGTTCCAGCAAGACCGCCGCGCAAAGGTTCGAGGCTACAGTGGCGTCGATCGCAAGATGGAGACATGAGTCATGCTCTTGCTGTGGTTGAAAATCAGGCTCATCGGGGAGCGTATGCTTCGAAGGCCCCATGCATACGTGCAACCATTCGTGTAAGAAAATGTACGTAAGAGCGCCTTCCGCGTAGCCAGCGCCACCTGGCAAAAAGAAGCCACCGACGGCATCCCAGTAATCCGCTCCGTTGGGGAACGCGTTAGCAATCGTTCCAATAAAAAGCGTGATCGTAACTTTAGGCGAATACGAGACGTAGGCTGCAAATTGTTTGCTGGAGACTTCGTGCTTTATTTTTACGTCCGCCTCGAGACTAGGCGGAAGCCCGAGCAAACCCTGGGCGGCGCCTTTCGCGGTATGAACAGCAGGCAGCGTTCCAAACAGTTTGCTTGGATTGAAGGGCTTCTGATTTGGCTGTGAAATGGCCTCGGGGCTAAATAAAAGCATCACGCAGCCAATTAGAGCCGCAGCATATTTCCTGAGCCACGCTCCGCTCACTCGCCTGTTTAAGACTATGGTGCCGGGCGAGCTTCCGTCCATCGGTGCGCGAACCACCTCACGGAGCGCCCGAAACATATCGCATCGCCGCGGGCTCTGCGCTGTCGATTCTTCTCCGTGGTCTGTCAAATATGTCATGGTGTGGTCCTCAGTCTGCATGCACCTTGGAGCGCGGGGGAGAGTCATGCAGTGTTGATGTTGCAAGCGGGTCGGTCAACAAGGTTGTCGGGGGTCGTGGGAGATCGGAGGCGGCCGCTTCGGCCTTGTCGAAAGGATTTGTCTAGACCGTTCCTGGTGAGTGCCTTGCCTTCCGACCTACCAACACCGGACAACATATTTGCGCCCCGTCAATGCCGTGGCGCCGTCGCCAGAGGGAGCCCTGGGCCCGCGGGCGGCATCGGTGGGGCGCCGCGGCCCACGGGCCATCGGGAAGCGCTCATGGAAGCGATCCAGGGCGCGGTCCCGCTTTCGGCCCTAGGGTAGAAAGATGGACCGCGCCCTGCCCGGTCTGCGGCCAGGCTGTGGCCCCGCGGCCCCGCGGACTGGATAGGTGCTGAGCTCGGGATCACCTTTGGGCTACTCGAGCCACGACATCGACGAGCTGCTCGCCGAGATCGCGGCGGGCACTGACGACCTGGCGGACGATGTCGAGGACGCGCCACCCGAGGCGGGGGACGCGGCGATCACGCGGCCCGGTGATCTGTGGATCTGCGGATCGCATCGGCTGCTGTGCGGCGACAGCTCGAAGTGGGAGGACGTCGAACGGCTGCTCGGCGGCGAGCGCATCCACCTGGTGAACATGCATCCGCCCTACAACGTGAAGGTCGAGCCGCGCTCGAACAACGCCATCGCGGCAGGGTGGTCATCGTTCGCTCCGGTGAAGCAGACGCATCACCAGGCACTCGACCTCGCGCGCGATCCGTCGAGGGCGCAAGCGACGGGCACGATGCGGCCGAAGGATCGCCTGTTACAGGTCACCAAACGTGACTCCCCTTTTGGGCAGGAAACGTGACCCCCTTCCGGCGGTCCAGGCAGCCCTGGGTCGCTCAGGGAGGGCCGGGGCGGCGTTAGGCCTTGGGCTCGCCGGTCGGCGGGTCCGTCGTCCGGGAGGGTGAAAACTCGGCCATGGCGCGCGCCCGGGCCGCGGTGGTTTGGGCGGCGCGGGTGGCGGCCCACAGACTGCGGGCGTTGCGGGTGAGCTCCCGTTCGCCGCGCAGGTGCTTGTGGCGGCGCCAGCGCACGAGGCGGCTGCGGAACACGATCGTCAGCACGAGCGCGAGGACGATGAACGCGAGGATCAGGTTGAGGTGGTCGACTTCCTTGTCGAGGCGCTGGACGTTCTCGGCGAAGATCCGCCCAAGGTGCAGCACGATCGGCACCTGGATCGCCGCGCCGATGGCATCCAGCATCAGCCAGCGCCAGTAGGGCATACGCATCGTGCCCGCCATGAAATAACCCGGCCAACGCAACCCGGGCACAAAGCGGCAACTGAACGTGGCCCAGTTGCCGTGCTCGCGGAAGCGTCGCTCCAACCGCGCGAACGTGCGGTCGTCGATCAGGCGCTTGAGGAAGCGGTTTTGGAGGGCAGATTTGCCGTAGAACCGGCCGCAGGTGAACGGGATCAGGTCACCGGCGATGACACCGCAGTACACCGTCACGAGGATCGGCCAGTACTGCACTTCGCCCTGGTGCAGCAGCAGTCCCGAGCCGAGGATCGTCAACTCTTCGGGGAGCGGCACGCCGAGGCCGCAGACGAACAGCATCACGAACGCGCCCGCGTAGGTGTACTCGGACACCATGTGCTGGGCGAAGGCCTCAAGGGATGCAATCCAGCCGGACATCGTGACCCCCGCGGCGCCGCACGGTGCGGGGAGAAGGTCGATCCTACCAACCGCGCAACGGCCTCCCGGGTGGGATCGCCGCTCTTTGCGCCCAATTCCGGCGCGCGGGGCCGACTCCGCGCGGGGCGCCTCTCGCTACCATCGGCTCCGTGGACCACCTGACGGATGCAACGGCTCGCCAGCGCCCGCGGCGCAATCGGAAAAACCCCCTCGTGCGCGTGTGGACGCGGGAGGCGGAGCTCGACGGGCGACGACTGATCCTGCCCCTGTTTGTGCACGGTGAGGCGCAGGACCACCCCATCGCCTCGATGCCCGGCTGCGCGCGCCTGGGCGCGAATGGCCTGTTCGCCGAGGTGGAAGGTGCGCTTGCCGACGGGATCGGCGCGGTCGCGCTGTTTCCGGTGGTGCCAACGGAACACAAAACGAAGGACGCGCGTGCGGCCCTCGACCCGCAGGGCCTACTGCCCCGCACCGTGCGCGCGCTCAAGGCGCGGTGGCCGGACTTGGTTGTCGTGACGGATGTCGCGCTCGATCCCTATTCGAGCGAAGGCCACGATGGGCTCGTCGCGCCCGACGGGCGGATCCTCAACGACGAAACGGTGCGCATATTGGTCGAGCAGGCCGTGATGCAGGCCGAAGCGGGTGCCGACGTCATCGCGCCCAGCGACATGATGGACGGCCGTATCGGAGCCATTCGCGACGGCCTGGACCGCGCAGGTCACACCGGTGTGTCGATCCTCGCGTACACGGCTAAATACGCCTCCGCGTTCTACGGCCCGTTCCGCGATGCGCTCGACTCCGCGCCGCGCCACGGCGACAAAAAGACCTACCAGATGGATCCCGCGAACGCGCGCGAGGCGCTGCGGGAACTCGCGCTCGACATCGAAGAGGGCGCCGACCTTGTGATGGTGAAACCCGCGGGGCCCTACCTCGATGTCGTGCGGGCGTTGGCCGAGGTGTCGGTCGTCCCCGTGGCGGCGTACCAGGTCAGCGGGGAGTACGCGATGCTGAAGGCGGCGGCCGAGCGCGGTTGGCTCGACGAGCGCCGCGCCGTGCTCGAAAGCCTGCTGGCCATCCGCCGGGCGGGAGCGAGCGCGATCCTCACCTACTACGCGCGCCCGGCGGCGCGCTGGCTGCGGGAGGGCTGATCGCCGCGGTGCCGGGCCGCGGTGCCGGGCCGCGGTGCCGGGCAGGGTGCCGGGTGCCCGCCGGTGGGATTGTTCCCAAGTCCACCCAGGCTTGGGGCGGTCTTTACCGTTTTGGGCGATGTTCTTCTGCGGTGCGCGCGCGGGAAATCCTCCACCGTTTCCCGCGGCGGCCGAAAACATGGACCACCGCCTCACCGCACGTCCGCCTTTCCCCGCTCCCCGTTTTGCGTCCGCGCGCGACGGCCACCTTTTGTCGAGCCTCGCGCGGTTGCGCCAGGCGGCTTCGCTGCGCGCGCGGCGTGCGCTCCTGTTCGACCTGCAATCGGGCTTGCACTCCGCGGCGGTCGAGCTCGAAGCGGGTGCCGAGCAGGACCTCGCGGCCGCATTGCCGCGGGACGGCGCGCACACCGTCCTCGCCGACCCCGCCCTCGGTACACGGGCTGCGGCCCGGCTGTTTGCGATCGTGCGCCGCGTGCGGCCCGACACGTTGCTGATCGCACCCGACGTCGACGGCGCGCTGCGCCGGCGCGGCGGTTTCATCCTCGCACACGTCGGTGCGCGGGGCCTGCGTGTCGTGCGCATCGCAGACGCGCACAGCGCCATGCAACGCGCCGCCGCCGGCGGCCGAGCGGTCCTGCTCCTGCCCGCGCTCGTGCGCACCCTCGGCACCGCCGGTACCCGCACACCGCGCCGCATGCATCCGGCGATGGCGGCGCTCGTGCGGTGCGTGGGGGGTGGAGTGCTTCCCGTGCACCTTGCGCCGACCGGCTTCGTGCTGCGTGCGCGCAAAGCGCAGCCGTCGGGTTGGCGCATGCGTGTTGGCCGCGTGATCGCGGCCCCGCGGCTCGCGCGCTTCGACGACGAAGGCGCGCTGTTTGCGTACCTGCGCCTGCGGCTTTTTGCCCTGTGCTTTGGCGGGCGTGCGCGGCGCGCCGGCATGGGGCGCGAGTTGCGCCGTTTCATCGGCCGGCCGGCCGCATTGCTCGAGCCGATCCCCGCGCCCGAGCGCTGTGAACTGCTGGAAGCCGAACTCGAGGCACTCGGGCCCGCGGCGCGCCTCGTCGAGCAGGGTGGGCTCGCGGTGTTTTTGTTCCGCGCGCACGCGGCGCCGCGCACCCTGAACGAGGTCGCGCGCCTGCGTGAGGTGACGTTCCGCGCCGTGGGCGAGGGGTCGGGCCGCGCGCTCGATCGCGACACCTTCGACGACCAGTACCAGCACCTCGTGGTGTGGGACCGCGAAACGCGCATGCTCGTCGGGGCCTATCGATTGGTGGGCACCGATGAAGTGCTCGCACGTGCCGGTGTGGAGGGTCTCTACACCCGCACTCTGTTCCAGTACGACCGCGGCACCATCGAAAGCCTCGGTCCGGCGTTGGAACTCGGTCGTTCGTTCGTGCGCGCGGAGTACCAGCGCTCCTACGCGCCGTTGCTTCTGTTGTGGCGCGGCATCGGCGCGTACCTGGTGGCAAACCCGCGCTATCGGCGTGTGTTCGGCGCGGTCAGCATTACCGCCCAATACCAACCGCTCTCCCAGGCGCTCATGGTGGCGTACCTGCGGACACACCGCTTGGCGAAGGATCTCGCGGGTCAGGTGGGTTCCGAGCGCCCGTACCGTTTCAAACGCGGTGTGTCGCGCGACCTTTGGCGCGCTTCGCAGGCCGTGTGCGACGTGGATGAGCTGTCGGGTTTGGTTTCGGACATCGAGCTCGACCGCAAGGGCGTGCCGGTACTGCTGCGCGAGTACCTGAAGCTCGGTGGCCAGGTCATCGGCTTCAACGTTGACACGGCGTTCAGCGACGTCCTCGACGCGTTGATCGTGATCGACCTCGTCGAAACTCCGCCGCGCATCCTCTCGCGTTACCTGGGAACGGCCGGGCTCGCGGAGTTCCTGTCGCACCAGGGCGCGGCCGACTGAGCGCCTGCGAAAAAATCGGCCCGGCCCAAACGGGGTCGCTCTCAGGCATCTTTTGACCCATCGCCTGGCGGCGCTGGATCTCCTTCGCGGGCAAAAAGATCTGGTTGGGTCTGACGGTCAGCCAAAGGCGTGGCGGACTGCGTCAACGGCCGTCGATGGCGTCGCGCGGCGGCGCTTCAACCTCTGCCGCACGCTGCGCGCTCCACAGGGCGGCCTGCGCCCCGCGGTGGTCCCCCAACCCGTGCGCCTTTTCGAACCACCGCGCGGCTTCGCGCAGGAGTTCGGGAGCGCCCCCGGGCCACGGCGGCAGTGGCTCCGACTCCGCTTGGACCGCGAGCACCGTCGCCGCGGCCCAGGCGACGCGGCTCGGCCGGTCCGCGCGCTCGATGCCGACGCGTGCGGTGGCGAGCGCCCCTTCGATCCACGCCGTGCGGACCGCGGGGTCACCCTCGCGCAAGCTCGAAGCAAGCCACAGGCCCTGGCGCTGAACCGATTCCTCCCACGCTGCACTCGCACCCGGTCGGACCGCGTGGGCGCGCGCAAGATGCTCGAAGCCCGCGCCGATGCGCCCCGCGTTGAACGCCGCATCGGCGGCGATCAGCTCGCGCGCCGCCAGGGCGGTGGACAGCGGCGCGAGCGCCCGAGCCAGCGGCGTCGAGGCCGCCATTTCCCAAGGGGTGGATCGCTCGTTTGCGTCCTGCACGCGGGTTGCGCGCCCCGCGATGTGCGCACCGGCCGCGATCAGCGCGATCCCCGCCGCTGCGGCGAATGCGCGCTTCAACGCTCGCCCCCTTGACCGTGGGGCCGGCCGGCGGCCGCGGGGAGCGCGACGCACAGGAAGACCGCAAGCACCGCCAGTGCGGGAGCGGACGGCATTCCGGGTGCGAGTCCCGCTCCGATGCGCTCCAGCGCGGCGCCGAGGTCGGCACCTGCGATCGGCAGACGCAGGCGTAGGGCGGCGAGGCAGCCCGCAGCCGCGAGCGCCACCGCGAAACCCGCGCCCACCGCGCGGGCGAGGGCCATGGCCGCCGCTCCGCCGAGCACACACAACGCCGCGCCGTGCAGAGCGAGGCTAACGGGCGTGCCGAGGGGATGCGCATCGCGGGCGAGCAGGGTGATGCCGTCCCGCGCAAGGCCGACCGGCGGCCCTGCGCCCAAGCGCACGAGCGCGAGTTCCAGCGGCCCCGAGCCCGTGGGCACATCGAGCTCGACCCGCATCCGTTCGCGCACACGCACTTCGCGGCGCAGCCACGGCCCCGCCGATTCGCCCGGCGCCGCCGCACCGCGCCGCACGCCCGCCGAAAGCGCTGCAACCACGCCATCGCCGGGGAGCGCGAAGAGCTCAAGCGCGATCCGCGTGTCACTGCGGTGCGCTCCGTCATGTTTACCGCCGGGTGCATCCGGCACGTCGGGAACAGCGGGCCAATCAGCAACACCGGGCACGTGCAGCAACAGGCTCGGCGACTCGGGCAAAAGCACGACGGGCTCCGCAATCGGGCTCGTCACTTCGCGCCACTCGAGCGGTTGATCCGATGCCGCCTCCGCGACGAAGGCGAGCGCGAGCCATCCCGCGAGCGCCGCCCCTGCAAAGCCCGCGAGGTCACCCGCGACGGGGATCACCGCGGGGAGCGGCGCCGCGCGCCGGGCCGTTTCTTCGCCGCCGACGCGGCGCGCGATCAAGCGGTGTTGGGCGAGGGCGAGTGCACCCATCAGGAGGAGGGCGCCAAGGCCCAGGAACCGCGCGCGTCCGGCTCCCGCGAACTCACGCGCGTGCACGTCGACCGCGCCCAGCACGGCCGGCGCGGTGCTCGAATCGACCGCTCCCAGGCCCGCCGCCAACAGCACCGCCACGGCAACCGGCCCAATCGTCCGCTGGAAAGCGAGCCGCGCACAGGCGGCAAAACCGCGTGCGATCACGGCGCGCGCCGGCTCGGCGGGTCGTCCGCGCGGGCCCCGTGATCGCTGTTATCCCCGTGATCCCCCTGATCCCGCGTTTCGGAGCCGTCGCGCGCCGTTTCCCGCGGGCCGCTTTGGTCTCGAACAACCGCACCCGCGACGCGCGCTTCCAGCGCTAGCAGCCCGGCGGCGGCGGGCCGCGCCGCGCGAATGTGAGCACCGACATCCGCCGCGGCGCGCGTGAGCGCGGCAAGGTCCGCGGCGCCCTCGAACTCGACCTGCACGTCGATTCGACGCGCATCCGCGGCGAGCTGGGCCGTGGTGCCGCTCGCCGCCAGTTGGCCGCGGGACAAGAGCGCGAGCCGCTCGCAGCGCCCCAGCAGGTCACCCGGCAGGTGCGAGGCGATGACGGCGCTCGCACCGCGACGGTGCGCGTCTTCGAGCCAATCGCCCAAGGCTTCGAGCGCCCAGGCGTCGAGCCCGACCGTCGGCTCGTCGAGCAGGATGAGGTCGGGGTCGTGGGCGAGGCACTGCGCGAGCCCGAACCGGCGGCGTTGTCCGCTCGAGCAGCGCCCCAACGTGCGCCGGGACTCGTCGGCGAGCCCCAACCGCTCAAGGGCATGGTCGGCGCGGCGCGCGCGATCGGCGCGGCGGTATCCGCGCATCGCGAGCAGGAGCCGCAGACCCGCACCGAGGCCGAGATCCAGCGGCCACGGTGTGCCTTCCGGCGTGAAACCCACCCGCGCGCGGGCCGCGCTCCGATGGGCTGGAAGTCCAAAAACCCGCGCGGAGCCGCGGTCGGGGCGCTCCACACCCGCGAGCAGCCGCAAAAGGGTGCTCTTCCCGGAGCCGTTTGCGCCCACCAGCCCGAGGAACTGGCCGCGCGCCAGAGCGAGCGAAACCCCCGCGAGCGCCTGGGTCGGGCGCATCAAAAAACCGGTCCGGTAGGCGTGCGCGACGGATTCGAGGGCAAACGCCGCGTCGGCGGGGCGGTCCGCGGTCCGCGGCAGGCTCGAATCCGGTCCTTTTGCGCGCTCCACGTCCGGCCAGCCTGAACAAGGCGCTCGTCCGCGTCACCAACTTTGTGGGGAGCGGCGCGGCGGCGGGCCGGCTTCCTGGACGGGCCCAAGGGGGCACGCGGCGGACTCGGTTAGTCTCGCGGTCCATGCTGTGGGAGTTGGACGTGCGCGGGGCCGCGGGGTCGGTCGCAAAAGCGGTGGTGGGGTCGGGCGCCCGGGTCGGCCGCGCGCCGTCGTGCGACGTCGTGCTCAACCACGCCTCTGTGAGCCGCGTCCACGCGCGCGTCGAGGAGCGCGAGGGGCGGTTGTGGCTCGTGGACGCCGGTTCGCGCAATGGACTCCTCGTTCAGGGCGAGCGGACGGCAGCCGTGCGCCTCGCCGACGGGATCGAGTTCCAACTGGGCGAGCTGCGTGTGCGTGTCCAGCGAGTGGCGGCGGTGCAGTCGTCCGGCGCGCCCCTTGAGTTCGCGGAGGACGTGAAGGCCCTGCTGGAGCGCACTGCCTTCCGCAAAGCCGACGGACCGCTGCTCGAAGACGCGGCGCTCGAGGACCCCGCGGCCATCCAGTTCGGCGCCCCGCCGCCCGGCGGCCGCCCGCCGCCCGGTGGCTCCGCGCGGGCGTCCGTCGATCCCGCCCGTGCCGCTGCCGGCTCCCGTGCAGTGCCGCCCAGCCAACAGCGCCGCGCGGAACTGCTCGTACCCAAACGGTCCAGCAACCCGCTCTTCGGCGAGCTCGGCCAGCATCCCCTGTGGGTGCAGGCGATCGCCTGGATCGCGGTGCCCGGAGTGCTCGCTTTGGCAGGCTGGGGCGCCTTCCGCCTAGTTGAACTCTTGACCCGCTAGCGGACGTCGACTTCATCTCCAGATCGACGGACTAAATGCCCGCAGAGATTTACGCCTGCGCCAGGAGGCGTTACGTCCGCGTAGCGTCGAGTGGATAGAATGGGCGCTTTAGGGATCTCGATCGGGATGGTCCGAGAATTGCGTGATCACGGCGGACTCCGTTCCCGCCTCCGTACACGTCTGAACGCGCCCATGATCCGACTCGCACAGGTTTCGTTCGTGCTCCTGGCCGTTGGCCTGCTCGGCTGCTCGACGTCGAAGACCGACCATGCGGCCGTCGCGGTTTCCGCGCCCGAGGTTCCGCCGCCGCTCGCGGTCGAGGGCACGGTTTACGAGTTCGCCGCCGCCGTGCCGCTGACCCCGGCCGCGCCCGAGGACCACGGCGCGCTACACAACGTTTTCCGGTTGAGCGCGAGCATCGTGTCCGGCTCGGAGCCGCACGACCTGGATGCGCTCCGACAACTGCAGCAGTGGGGCATTCGCACCATTCTCTCGGTGGATGGCAGTGAGCCCATGGCGCAGGAAGCCGCGGCGCTCGGGATGCGTTATGTCCACCTGCCGATCCAATACAAGGGCATCAGCGAGGGCGAAATGCTGCGCATCGCAAAGACGTTCCGCGAACTGGACGGACCGTTTTATGTGCACTGCTTCCACGGCAAACACCGCGGTCCCGCGGCGGCCGCAGTGGGGCGGGTGGTACTCGATGGCGTCGGTCGCGACCAAGCGGTGGCGGAGATGCGCCAGTACTGCGGAACCGCGCAAAGTTACGAAGGGCTCTACCGCGCGATCGCGCTCGAAGCGATTCCCGATGCGGGCCGCACCCAGGCGCTCGCCTTCGATTTTGCACCCGTGAGTCTTCCGGACGGCGTCGTGGGGACGATGGTGCACATCAGCCGTTCGTACGACCACATGGCCGACCTCGCAAAGCGCGATTTCGAAGCGGACCCCGCGCATCCCGATGTCGACGCGTTGAACGAGGCCAAGAAGCTCGTTTCAAACTTCCGCGCCTCCGCCGCCTTCGAAGAGGTGCAATCCGGGCCCGCCGACCAGCTCGAATGGTTCCGCTCGTCCGTCGTGGACAGCGAGCGACTGGTGGAAGCGCTGCGGCGCTACCGCGCTGGAGCTCCGGCGGCCAAGGACGAGGCCAAAACCGCGTTTGCGTCGCTCAAACAGACCTGCATGGCGTGCCACGACTTGTACCGGAACTGACAGCCGCTCGCGCGCCGAAGGCGCGGGGCCCAAATGCGCCTCACAGCTACTTCGTATTGTCAACTACGCGCGTGTGCCGCCGAGCGCCATGCGTTGACCAGCGCTTGGGCCGAGTGGTCCCAACGGAACCGGTGCGCGGAGTTTGCCGCGAGTTCTGTGCGCTCGCGCGGCTGTGACCGCGCGGCGCGTTGAGCTGCCGCGCACTGCTCGGCGTCGCCGGGTGGGAAATAATGCGCGAGTTCGCCCGCGACTTCGCGGTGGGCGGGGATATCGCTGAGCGCGAGAGGCGTACCCGCGTGCAGCGCCTCGAGCGCGGGGATCGAAAAGCCCTCGAGTTGGGACGGCAGCACCACCGCCGCGGCGGTGGCGAGCAACTGCTCAAGCTCGTGGTCGCCCACCGCACCCAATATGCGGAGGCGGTCGGCCACCCCGAGGGCGCGCGCCATGACTTCTAGTGCGGCGAGCTCCTGCGCTCCGCGGCGGCCATGCGCGGCACCGGCGATCCACAGGGGTGGTAGTTCGGGATCGCGCGCGAGGGCCGCGATTGCCGTGCGCCAGCCCTTACGCGGTTCCAGATGTCCGACGCCGAGGTTGAATGCGGGCAGGGCGGGTGTGCGCGCACGTACGGCAAGGTGGTCCGCGGCGTTGGGAACGAGCGCCGTTCGCCCGCGCACGCAGGCCACGCGGCGTGCGAGGTCCGTCGCCGTCGCCGCGGAGACACATACGATCCCCAGGGCATCGCGCGCGGCGCGGCGCGCGACATGTCGACCCACGGCGGCGGCGAGTTTCGAAGCGAGCCCGTGGCCGCTCGCTTCGAGCTTGCGTGTATCGTGCACGAGCCACACGGGCGCGGCGCCGGTTCGCCGGATCAGGGCCGTGGCGAAGGGCAGATGACCCTGGTGCACAACGTCGAAGGGGCGGTCTTTGGCGTGTGCGAGCGCGTGCAGGATGGCGCGGCGCTCGGGCGCGGCACGCCGCCAGGCGGGTCCGAAGGGAGCGCCGCTCGCGAGGCGCGCGATGCCGTCGAGTTCCGGTGCGCGGATGGGCTCCCTGCCCTCCAGCAGCACCAGTTCGCCACCCTGCGCGCCGAGAATCCGCGCCGCTCGCGGCAGGATTTCGACCGCGTGGCGATGGACACCGCTCGGACCGCGGCCCAGCACGGTCGCGACGACGAGGACCCGCAACGCGCTCAAATCAGCTCCTCCCACACGTCCATCAGACCCTGGGCGGTGCGCTCGAACGTGAAACCCGCGGCGTGGGCGCGGCCAGCCGCACGGGCGGCGTCATCCACCCCGCGCGCGCGTTCGATGGCGGCGGCGAGCGCACCAGAGTCCGTCGGATCGGCGATTTCCGCGTGTCCATTCGCGAGGTCGGCTCCCTGGGAGTCGGGCGGCACGACGGGCCGCACACACACCGCCAAGGCCTCAACCACGGGCAGCGCAAAACCCTCGCTACGCGCAATACAAAGGACGACACCTGCCGCCGCGACAAGCCCGGGCCAGCGGTCCTCGCGCACCATCCCCGGCGCGACCAACCGCACGCCGAGCCGATGCGCGAGCGCCTCCATCGCAACAAACTCCGGGGTGCGAGCGCCCGTCGCCACGACCACGGTTTGGCCCAAGTGCGCCGCGGCCAAAAGCGCATCCCCGAGCCGTTTTTTCGCGCGCGCTCCGCCCGGTATCAGCACAAAACCCGGCTCGAGTTGGAGCTCTTTCAACACCACAGCATCGAGCGGCTCCGCAAAAAAAGCGGGTTCGACACCAAAGGGCACAAACCGAATCCGGCTCGCGGCCCGCGGGGCTTCCCGTGCGAGATCGGCCGCGGTTCGCCGGCTCGCTGTCACCAGCCGCGCCGCGCGTCGCCAACCGTGCCGCGCCCAAAGACGGTGCGCGAACCCGGCATTTTCGCGCTCGTCGTGGCGCCAGGGAAGCTCGTGGACTGTCGCCGTGCGCCAGCCCGGACCGCGGACGCAAAAACCGCTGGTGAAAGCGTGCAATCCGACGAGGCCGTGTCTGCGGACGAGGCGCGGAAGTTCGAGGTGGCGCCAAGCGCGGCTGCCCGATCCGGGCTCGGGCGCAAGCGGCACCCACTCGAACCCGCGTGGATCCGCTGCGCACAACGCGCCAAAGGTGCCACGCACGGCGCGCACAAGGCCCATGGAGTGGGGTAGAGCTAGCGCCGCGAGGTCGAGGCCGATGCGAAGCGGCGCGGTGGACACGGCGCAGAGACTAACAGCCGCCGCGCGGGGTGTTCCCTTGTGGGGAGCCCGGCGGGGCGCCTAGTCTCGCGGCCATGGATCCCCGTCCGCGCATCGTTTTCCTCTGCATCGGGAACGCCTGCCGCAGCCCGATTGCACAGGGTTGGCTGCGGCACCTGGCGGGCGAGCGCTTCGAGGCGCTCTCAGGGGGCGTCCACCCGATCGGCGTGCAGCCCGAGGCGGTCGAGGTGATGAAGGAGCGCGGTGTCGATATCTCCGACCTGCAATCGCGCTACATCCACACCGTGCTTACGCCCGCACCGGCGGCGCTGATCGCGCTGTCCGAAGAAGCGCTTGCCAACGCGCCCACGATTGCGCGCGCCACACGGGTGCTGCGTTGGCCGATTCCGGATCCCTACACGATCCGCGGCGACCACGATCGGCGGCTCGCCGCGTTCCGCGCGACACGCGACGAACTCCACGAGCGCATCACGGAATGGCTCGCCGCGCAATAAACGCGGGTCACTCCTTGATGCGCACACCCGTCGCGTAGAGCGTGAACTCCTGCACCGGACCCGTCACGAGCGCGGCTTCGTCGTGCTTGCCCTCGTCCTCGAGGTAGTGCTTCACCTGTTCGGCGCTCATTTCCTTCACTTCGAAGCGCGCGTGCACGCGAGCGGTGCGGCCCGCCGAATCCTTGGGCACAAAAAACGCGTAGTCCTTGAACTTGACGCGCATGGGCTCACCGTCCGCGTCGAACATCATCCAGCAGCCCTTGACGAGGCAAGCTGCTTGGATCGGGGCTTCGACGACCACTTCCTTTCCGCGGTACGCATCGACGTTGGCAACGAGGTCGGCGAGCGGGACGGCTTTGCCCGCGGGAACGTCGGCGCCGTAAACCTCCCAACCTTCGACGGGCTGGGCGGTAATCAGGCCGTACTGCGGGTGGTGGATCGGCGCGCGCGACTGGACGGCGGCTTGACCGCCGCCTCCACGGTTGGACGCATCGGTCGAACCGCAGGCGGCGAGCAGGACGAGGGCTAGAGCGGACGCAGAAGCGAGCAGGGTGGACGGTTGCATGGGCGGTTCGCGGTGGGGGCGACGATCGGAAATTCAACGCCGCCGATCTTAACGGCGCGGCCCGGGGTACGGTTGTACGCTTCCCGTCATGCAAACGGACCTCGACGGGTTGACGCTGTTCCTGACGGGTGCGAGCGGGGGTATTGGGCGTGCGATCGCGCGGGCCTTCGCGGCGGAGGGTTGTCGGCTGGCTTTGGCCGGGCACAGCCGCCTCGGCGAGCTCGAGGCACTGGCGAAGTCCGAGGGCTGGGGGCGCGACGCGGCCTTCTACCGCTTCGACGCGCGTGACCCGGGGGAGAGCGACCGCGCGTTTGCCGCCGCGCGGGAATGCTTTGGCCGCATCGACATCGCCGTCGCGTGCGCGGGGGCGTGGCCTGCTGCCGATCAGGCGCTTCATGAGATCCCGCTTGAGCGCCTGCAAACCACCCTCGCGATCAACCTGCTCGCGCCCACGTACACCATGCGCGCGTTCCAGCGCGGCCTCGCGGCCGACGGGCCCCGCGCCGACGGCCGCGGCGCCGCGGCGGTGTTGATCGGCTCTACTGCGGCGCGTTTTGGCGAACGCGGACACGGGGACTATGCGCTCGCAAAAGCGGGGCTTTATGGCCTCATGCAAACGCTCAAGAACGAACTGCCGCGCCTCGATCCGTACGCGCGCATCAACACGGTGGAGCCCGGTTGGACCGTGACCGAGATGGCGCGTGCGGCGCTCGCCGATGACCGCACGGTCGAACGTGTCGTGAGCACCCTGGCCCTGCGCCAACTCGCCGCGGCACAGGACGTCGCGCGCGCGGTTGTGACGCTCGCGAGCCCCGCGCTCTCGCGCCACACGACGGGCCAAGTGCTGACGGTGGCCGGGGGAATGGAGGGCCGACTGCTCTGGGAGCGCTCCGAAATCGATGCGGACCGTGTGCGCGCGCGCTCGGCGGGCGGGCGCTCCGCGCCGTAGCGCGCGCGCAGACGCGCCACCCGATCGGAAGCGGGTTGCGGGCGGGTGTTGCAACCCCGTGACCGACGGCCAGCAAAGTGGGCGCTACCCTGCGAAGGTCGAGCGGGCCGATGCGGCGCGCGCGGCGCTGGCCCGAGGGAGTTCTTCAATGCGCAGCAAAACACCCTGTGGATCCTATGTCGTCTATGTGATGGCCGCCTTGCTCGCGACCATTGTGTACGCACGCGCCGCCGCCGCGCAGTCGGGCGCTGTCGACGAATGGCGCGGGCAAGGGCAAGTGGTGATTCCGCAGCTCGGTGGGTTCCCCCTCGACGGCGGGGCGGCGCTCTGGGTGACGGCGATGGCGTGGGACGTTCGCGTGGACGGTCCGCTCGCCGTCGTTGCGGTTAGCGTGGAACTGCACAATCGCAGCGACCGCACGGCCGCGGCGGAAATGATCCTGCCCGTACCGCGCGGCGCCGTGGTCCGCGGTTTCGACTTCCTCGGAGAGGGCACCGAGCCCTCGGCGCGGCTCCTGCCCGCCGAAGAAGCGCGCCGCAGCTATAACGCGATCGTCGCGCGCGCGATCGACCCGGCGCTGCTCGAGTTCGCCGGATCCGCCGCGATCCGCACCAGCGTGTTCCCCGTGCCGCCGCACGGCGCGCAGGCGTTGCGGATCACCTACGAGCAGTTGCTCGAAGGCGACGGGTCGCGCTTTGATCTTGTGTTGCCGCGCAGCGAAGCGTGGCGTTTTGGTGGCCCGTCGATCGAAGTCGACATCGAAGTGCGCGGCCCCGCGGCGGTGGGGTCCCTGTGGTCGCCGAGCCACGCCATCACGACCTCGCGCGGCGCCGATGGGGCGCTGACCGCGCGGCTGGCGCCGGGCGCCGAGGAACAACCGGGTTCTATCCGACTCTGTCTTCTGGCGAGCGGCAGCGGGCCCGGGGCCACGTTGTTCGCGCATCCCGACCCGCTCGGCGACGGGGGCGCGTTCTTGCTGCTCGGCACACTTCCCGAGCGCGCGCGGGCGCCCAAGCGTCGGGAACTCGCGCTCGTGATCGACCGTTCGGGGTCGATGGCGGGTGAAAAGTTCGAGCAGGTGCGCGGCGCTGCCATCGAGGCGCTGCGCAGCTTGCGCACCGACGAAACCTTCCAGTTGGTCGTTTTTTCGGGGTCGGTTGACACATTTACGGACGGGGCGCAAGCGGCGGAACCCGCGCGGATCGAAGCGGCGTGTCAGTGGCTCCTCGAGCTCAAACCCGGCGGTGGAACGAATATCAGCGACGCGCTCGCAACGGTGCTGCGCGAGACTCCCGATCCTGTCGTTTTGCCCCTCGTCGTCTTGCTCACCGACGGACAACCCACGGTCGGCCTGCGCGACGAAGCCGCGCTGACGGCGGCGGCGCAGCAGTTGAACGTTCACGGGCGGCGCATCCACCTGTTGGGTGTGGGCCACGACGTGAATGCACCGCTGCTCGACCAACTCGCCCATGCGAGCGCAGGCACGAGCCAGTTTGCGCACCCGGGAGAGGACGCGGGCGCCGCATTCTTGCACCTTGCGTCGCGGCTTTCGCTGCCGCGCTTCACGGGCATCGCGATCGAGGCCATCGGCGCGGATGGCGCGCTCGATGTCGCGGCGATCCGCGAGCGTGTGCCGGAGGTGATCGAGGACGCCTACGAGGGTGAGCAAACCGTACTCCTAGGCCGCTATCGGAAAGGCGCGACGCGCTTGGGGTTCAGGGTCGCGGGTGAGCTCGACGGCGAGCCGCTCATTTCACGCTTCGAGTTCGACATCTCAGGCGCGGCGCTCGAGAACGCGTTTGTCTCACGGTTATGGGCTCAACGGCGCATCGCTGCCCTGGTCGACCACGTTCGGCGGCAGGGAGCTGGGACGGGCGCCGCCGCGGCGATTTCCGCGGAGCTCGTCGAGGAAGTGCGTATGCTCTCCCAGCGCTGGGGCATCCTTAGCGAGTACACGGCGTTTCTCGCCCTCGAGGGCACGGACCTCGCCAACGAAATGGTGAACCGCACGGCCCTGTCGTCTTCGCTTCTGAACCGCGCCCAGCGCACACGCACCGGCGCCGCAGGTGTCGTGCAGTCGGTCAACCAGACCCGTTGGAGGCGCGGGCACCGCGTCGACCGCCTCAACCGTTTCCTGGACGAACAGTTGCGCGAGAACACGGTCACGCGTGTGCAGCACGTCGGCGAACGGGCATTTTTCCTGCGCGGGGGCAAGTGGGTCGACACCCGGTTGTTCGAGGGGGGCGCAAACGCGGTCGCACAGCTTCAACTCCTCACGTCGGTCCCCTTCGGGAGCGACGGCTATCGGGATTTCACCAAGTGGCTCGACGCGCGCGGGCTAGCGGGGGTCCTCGCGCTTTCCGGGGACGTGCTGGTTGAGGTCCAGGGCCGTGCGGTGTGGGTACCGCGCCCCAAACGGAACTCCGCCCCCGCTCCCGAGGCGGCAGCCGGACCCCCAGCAGAGCCCATGGCGGCGTCCGACGACGCCTAGGCGGCTTCGCGCAGTGCGCATTGCCAGGCGCGCAGAGCCGCGTCTGCCGCACGGTCCCAGGTGAACAGGGCAGCGCGTTCGCGCGCGCGGGTGCGCCACCGCTCGCGCAGCGCACCCGCTGGCCACAGGGCTTCGATCGCGTCCGCCAGCCCGTCGACGTCGTCGGGTTCCACACTCCATGCGCCCTCGCCGAGCACCTCGGCGAGGCTGCCGGCGCCGCTGGCGACGGTGGGCACGCCAAATCCCATCGCCTCGAGGGGCGGCAATCCGAAGCCCTCGCCCAAGCTCGGAAAAACAAACAGCCGCGCGGCGCGGTGGTGGGCCGCGAGATCGTTTTCGTCGAGCTCTCCCACGACGTGCACCCGCGCGCGCACCTTTGACTTCGCGAGTGCGTCGAAGAACGGTTCGCAGCCGTGACCCGGCGGCCCCGCGACGACCCAGGGCAGGCAGAGGCCGCGCGCATCGAGGCGCTCGAGCGCACGCAGCACGGCGATGTGGTTTTTGCGCGCGTCGAGCCGCGCCGCGGTGAATAGGTAGTCCTCGCGCGGTGCGGTGCCGCACTCGGGCCGGTGCTGGAGGTGGTCCGCGCCGAGCGGCACAACGTCGATCCGCGCGCGCGGGAACCCAAGCACGCTGGCGATCGAATCTGCGGCGTGTCCGCTCGGTGCGTGGATGCGGGCGCAGCGGCGCGCGAGCTCGTGCGCGCGGTGGGCCATTCCAAGCGCATCCTTCGGAGCGAGCCACGCCGAGTTCGGATCGCTCCACAGGGTGTCGTAGATCGTGCCCGTCTGCAGGGCGGCCCGCACCGGCAGGTGGGAGAGCTGGAAGTGGTGGACGAGCGCGGCGGAGCCAAGGTCGTCCAAGCCGAGGCGCAGCGCGCGCAGGAGCACATCGGTCGCGCGGTGCGGTATCCGTCGGCGCAGGAGCCGGGTGCGACCGCTCGCCAACGGTGCTTCGATTCCGAGTTCGTGCTCGGCGACACGCGTGGGGGCGAGTGTCCAGCCAAAGAGGTCGACCGCCGGTGCGTCGGAACGTGCCAGCAGCGCCCGCACGAGCTCGCGCGCCGCGCGCCCGGTGCCCTCGCGGTTGACCAGCGCGCAGCGGTAGTCAAACAACCAGCGCGCGGTCACGGTGCGCTCCATGGCCAGGCGGAACCCGGGATGAGCCCGGCGAGGGCGGCACCCAAAGCGAACGCAACCGGCCCGAGGATCCAGCGCCACGGGGATTCGGCGAACAGGTCCGCGCCGTGTCGGCGCAGCGCGAGCCCCGCGCCGAGGGTGACGACGAGTTCGGTCGCGAACGTCGCCGCGCCGGCCCCCGCGATCCCAAAACGCGGGACCCAAATGGCGTTCAGCGCGGCATTCAACGCGAGTGCAGCCACGGCGATCGCCAGTACAGAACGCGTTGCGCCGAACGAAACCGCGGCCGTCATCAAAACCGCCCCGACGTGCACGACTGCGACGGCCCCGAGCAACCATGCAAGCGCAGCACCCGCCGCGCGGAAAGGCTCGCCAAAACCCAGCGCGAGAAGACTGCCGCCGAAGGGCAACAACGCGCCGAGCGCGAGCGACGCCACAGCGAACAGCGGCACCGCGAGGCGCGCCGCGGCTCCGTTGTCTCCCGCAGCGCGGCGGCGCGTGAGCCACGGGAGCGCGGCGAGGGACGCGTACTGCGCACCCAGCAACAGGAAGGACATCAGGCGCACGGCGGCGTTGTAGCGGCCGAGCTCTGCTTCGCCGAGGAACGCACGAATGAAGAGGTTGTCGAGGTAGAAATAACCCTGCTGGCATACCGCTGCAAGTCCAAGCGGCCACGCGATGCGCCACAGGTCGAGTGCGACGTCGCGGTCGGGCGCCACCACGGGGGGCAGATGGCGACGCGCCACGAGGTGCAGCACGACGTTTGCGATCGAGCTGCCGAGCGCCGTCGCGAGGATGTGGATCCCCGCGCTCGTGACGCCGAATTCAAGCAACAGCACCACGAACAGGAGGCGTGCGGCAGCGGCCAGGCACCGAGCCAGCACCGGTACACGCCAGCGCACCGCGTTTTTGTAGACCGTCGCGGAGAGTTCGAGCCCGTGGGTGAACTGGTACGCGGTGGCTGCGAGCACGAAGGGCCAGTCGGGCTCGTCCAGGAACACGAGCGCACCGCCCACCGCGAGAGCGCCGACGGTGGCCATGCGCCGGCGCAGTCGCCGGGCGGCGCGCAGGACCGGGCCCATCGCGTCCGGCGTGGTGCTTGAGCGCTGAACGGCGGCGGCGCCCGTCCCGAAGTCGGTGAGCGCGTCGAGTAGCGCAAAAACCGCCAGGTAAAACGTGTAACGGCCGAAGGCCCCCGGCTCGAGGTGGCGCGCGAGCAGCGCCAGGGCCGCGAAGGTGCACGCGGCCGCGAACACACGGCCCGCGGCCTGGAGCAGGGCGCCGCTCCACACCCGGCGAGGTACCGCACGGCCCTCGGGCCGCGGTTCCTCCGCGAGGTTTGGGCCGCTTGGGTGGCGCGGGCCGGGGGCCGAGGGTTCGGGTCGGGATTCCATGGACGCGTGGGAGGCGACAACGTACACCGGCTCGCAGCCTTGAACCCGCGCCATGCTCGCACTCGCCGCACTCCTCGTTTTTGCCCCGATCGACACCGGCTCCGCCTCCGTCGATCTCCCCGTCCTGGACGGCGGCGACTTTGCGGGCGGAGTCAACCCCGAGCTGCGCCGCATCCCGTGGTGGCGCACGGTCGCCGGTGAGCCGCGGGTGGAGTTCGGCGATGGGGGCCCCGAACTTGTGCTCGACGCTGGCGCGGCGGTCGAGCAGCCGTTTGCGCTGCTCGGCGATTCGCCGTTCCAGATCCGCGGTTTTCACGCGGGTGCGGGGAGTGTTGTGCTCATCGACGGCGCGGGGGGGAGCGTGACGTTTCCGCTCGACAGCAATGCGGTCGAACCGGTGGCGTTCGCGTTCGACCGAGCAGAGTTCGAAGGATTGCTGGGTCGCGCCGCCACTCCGCGCTTCACGCTGCGGCTCGTGGGTCCCGAATCGGGCGCACCCGCGCGGTGGAGCAACCTCGACGTTCGGGCGTCCACACCGGCGCGCGAGCCCGCGGGCCTGCGCGCCGAGCTGGTCCGACGGATCGACGGGCTTGTGGTCCCGTACTTCGAGCGCGGCCTTGACACCTTTGGACCGCGCACAACCGCGTTCATCGCGCAGTTTTTCGACGCCGACACCGGAGCTCCGACAGGCGGACCGCTCCCGCGTGTCGGCTACAGTCCGCTTTACGATCGGCTGTTGGCCGCGTACCGCGAAGAGCCGCGTGAAGAGTGGCGAGCGCCACTTGCCGCCTTCATCGCGGATTTTCTCGAGCTGTGTCTGCATCCACAGACCGGGCTGCCGCGCACCTGGGATCCGGTCGCCGATCGCCCCGCCGACGACGAACCCCTCGAGATCGCCATCCATCTGCGGTTCCTGCTCGATGCCGCGCTGCACGGGCCGCCAGAGTTGCGCGCGCGCTGTCGAGCCGCGGCGGCGCGCATCGGCGAGTGGGTGCTCGCGCGCGGTGTTTTGCCGACCGGCGAGATCGCCCCTAAGTACCGGCCGCGCGACGGCCAACCGTTTACGGAAACCGCAAATCTGCGGCGTTTGGACGTCCCCGCGCAGTTGGCGCGGCTTGGGGCGGTGCTCGGCGACACGCGCCATCGCATCGCAGCGCGCGAAGCGGTGCGGGTGCTCGAATACGCGCACCATTGGCCGGGCACGTGGGACCGCATCGACCCCGGTTTCGACGACGACTACGGCCACTATGGCGAGCGCGCCGTGACCATGTGGGAAGCGTGGCCGGACGAGCCCGCCTTCCGCGACCTTGCGCTATCAGGATGGCACACGTTTGCGCCCCTGTGGCGCCTGGCGGTTCGGCACGGCGGAAACATCGCGGCCGATCAGGTGCGCTGTTGGCGCATCGCGGAGCGCATCGCGCGGCTTGAACCGGGTCTGGAAGACGAAATTGCAGCGCTGGTGGACGAGGCCGCCCGCTTGCACTTCAAGGGCGGCCAGGGCGCCGACGGGGTGTGGGTCGACGTGACCATCTTCGGGTTCGATCCCCAGCGCCTGCCGGTCGGGGACACGGCGGGTGTGCCCCACAACCTGTTGGAGGGGCTCGGGGTGGCCCACGACGCGCGCCTCGGGCTCGACACCGCGGAAACGCGCGCGCGTTTCGAAGCGACCCTGCTCGCAACCGACCGCGCCTTCGGCGGGCCCTACGGCTACATCTCGGGCAGCCGCCGCGCGGTGGGCGCGGGCGCGGCGAATCCCGCCATCGGCTCGATCCGCCTGTTGCCCGCGCTCGTCGACCTGCTCGAACGCTTGCCGCGCTGAAGTCGACGCGCGGGCGCACGACTCGCGCATCCGCTCGCCTTGCTGCTCGCGTTCCCGCTCCTGCGAAGAGGCGCGGGGCGGTGGGCCTCTTTAGCCGGGCAGAATTTATGCAAGGCACTGTGATCCAGCAGACGTCGGCTTACGTAGACAATGCCTCCGCTTGTCCGTCCTCTCTCCTCACACCCCTAGAAGCTGATGTTTACACTCTTCACAAAGCCGGCCGCCCGCGAGCGCGCACCGCTGCTCTTAGGTGTCGCCGCCGCACTGATCGCCGTCGACTCCCTCCACGCTTCCAGCCACCGGGAGGCGCCCTTCGTCACCGAGAACCCCAAGGTCGACGCCACCGACTTCTACCTGTTCACGAGCTACGAGCCGGGCCGCGCGGACCACGTCACGGCCATCGCGAACTACCTGCCGCTGCAGGACCCCTACGGCGGGCCGAACTACTTCACCTTGGACCCCAAGGCCGCCTACGACATCAGCTTTGATACGGACGGTGATGCCGTCGAAGACGTGACCCTGCGTTTCCGGTTCCGCCAGCGCCTGAAGGGCATCGCGCTGAGCATCGGCTCGCCCGGCGCAGAAAAAACGGTGCCGATCCCGCTGCGTCAGGTCGGACCCATCAGCGCCCAGTCTTCGGCCAACCAGAACGATCTTGAGACCTACCGGATCGACCTCATCCGCGGCCCGGTCGACGCACCCACGTCCATCACGCCGCTCGCCAACGTGCTCGACGGTTCCCTGGATTTCCCCAAGCCGATCGACAACATCGGCGCGAAGACGATCGCCGACTACGCGGCGTACGCGACGTCGTTCCTGCACGAGGCGCGCCTGCCCGGCGGCGAGACCGCGCGCATCTTCGTGGGCCAACGGCGCGATCCCTTCGTCGTGAACCTCGGCGAGACGTTCGACCTCGTGAACAACAATCCCTTGGGACCGGTGAACGGCAAGGAGAATTCGCTCGAGGACAAGAACGTGACGGCGCTGATCGTCGAGTTGCCGAAGTCTTTCCTGCGCAGTTCAGCCACCAACGTGATCGGCGGTTGGACGGCTGCCCACCTGCCGAAGGTGCGCGAGCTGGTCGCCGAACCGAGCTACTTGTCGCCCCAGCTGGTTTCGCCGAGCATGCAGCAGGTGTCGCGACTTGGGATGCCGCTCGTCAACGAGGTGGTGATTGGCCTGCCCGTCAAGAACCTTTTCAACGCCAGCCGCCCGAAGGACGATGGCCAGTTTCTGGATTACGTCACGCACCCCACCCTGCCCGCCCTGCTCGAAGTGTTGTTTGGCGTGACCGCTCCGACGCTGTTCCCTCGGACCGACCTGGTGCAAGTCTTCTTGACCGGCATCCCTGGGCTCAATGAGAACGGCTCCACCGCGGAGATGTTGCGACTCAACCTGGACACCGCGCCGACGCCGCGGGCGGCCCAAGACAGCCTGGGCGTTCTGGCGGGCGACAACGCCGGATTCCCGAATGGACGGCGACCGGGCGACGACGTGGTGGATTCCGCTCTGAGGGTTGTGATGGGCGTGCTTCTCGACGTCGCCGTGGCGCCGAGCGGTCAGCTCGCTTACACCGATGGCGCCGCTTTGTCGGCCCTCGACTTCGACGGTGCGTTTCCGTACCTGGTGACGCCGATCCCCGGGTCGCCCCAGTGAAGCGCTGTTTGGGTGTGCCTGGCGCGTCCCTTGCGTTGCTCGTTCTGGCGCCGGCGGCGCTGCTGGCCCACGACTTTTGGATCGAGCCCACGAACCTCTTTCCGAAGGCCGGGGAGCGGCTCGATGCTGCGCTTCGCATCGGGCATCATGCCGAGGTAGAGCCCTACGCTCGCAATCCCAAGCACGCCGCCGAGTTCTACTTGCTCCAGTCCGATGGCAGCAAGTTGAAGCTCCTCGGTGAACCGGGAGCGGAGCCCGCGGGATACGTCGAACGCGTGCCCGAAGGGGCCTCCTGGATCGTTTACCGCTCAAACGCATCCGCTTCCGAGCTCGCGCCCGAAAAGTTCGAGGCTTACCTCAAGGAGGAAGGCCTCGATCACGTCATCGCGGATCGGTTGGAGCGCGCAGAGTCCGAGCGCGCCGGTCGAGAACGCTATTCCCGCGCCGCGAAGGCTCTGGTGCGCACCGATGGTGCACGGCTGTCGCCAGGTTCAGCGGTGGGCCTACCTGCCGAGTTCGTCCTCGAGCGGGATCCGATTGCGCGGCCGCAGGCATCGGGCGAGCCGGCGTTGTGGCCGGTTTTGTTCCTGGTCGCGGGCGAACCTCGAGCGGGAGCGCTGGTTAAGCTCCAGGCCATGCATTCGGCCGAACCGGATCGCGCAGTGCCTCGGGCAGTGCCTCGCGCAGTACATCGGGCGCGCACGGACAAGCAAGGCCGCGCGGAACTGCCCTGGCCTGAAGGCGGAGCCTGGTTGCTGACATCCGTGCATATGGAGCGGGCGGAGGGCGAGGCGGACTTCGAGTGGCGCTCCCAGTTCGCCTCCCTGCGCTTTGACGTGCCTGCCGAACGCCCCGCGCCGCAGGACGCTCCTTTGCCCAACGGGGAATCGTCTCTCCACCGTCCGTGACAAAAAAATCGGCACGGCCAGCGCAAAGTCGCTGTCGGTTAACTTCTGGCCCATCGCCTTGCGGCGTTGGAGCGCCAAAGTGAGGGAAGCCGTCGGCTCGAATCCGATGGCTTCCCTCGTTCTGGCGGGTCGCGCGGCGTCGGCTTACGACCCGCGCACCAATCCGTGTGGCTGGATTGAATGGAGCGACGGAAATTCCCAACACCCTATTTGGCGGTTCGTATGCGTTCTCGGGAGACGGAATTGACCCACGGCACACGACCGGAGGATCTCCTCAGCCCCTTTGGGCGCGAGGGAGATGCTTCCGGCGAATCGGACCCTGCCGATCAACCCCAAGCGGGTGCCAGCCGCCCAGCCGAGGGCGGTTCAAAGGGTCAGTCCGGCTTTCAGGCGGGCGCGAGCGGCGGGGGGCCGGACGCGCCCGCCACGCTAGGGGGGGCCCAAAACCCGAGGATCTCGGACGCAAGCCGCGACCTAGACCTTGGATCTCCTCGGCAGTCGGATGCACTTCCCACGCAGTGGGGCTCCGGGGCGGACCAGGGACTCGATCCGGGTCGCGCGACGGGACCTGCCGCGGTGCCCGACCCAGGGCTCGGGATGGGGCTGCGGCGTGCGCCGGGTTGGAAAGCGTGGATCAAACCCGTGATCGGAATCACCCTGGTCCTTGCGGGCACGATCGCTGGCCTGATCCCCTTCGTGCCGGGTTTTTTGCTGTCGCTGATCGGCCTTCCGATGATCGCGACGGGTTGGCCGCGTCCTGCGGCGCGCGTCAAAAAAACGGCCATCGACTGGTTGCGCGCAACAAAATGGGGCAGCAAGATGGTCAAGACCCTCGCAGCGCGACGGCGCACAGCGCGCGACAAAGCTGCCGCCAAAAAGCAGCGGGCTGGCAAGTAAACTCCGTTTGGTCAGAGTTCGCTGCGCGATCAGTGGGGTGGCAGCGTCCGCACGAGCGTGATGTCGTCGCTGAACGCGTTGACGGCGACGATGTCGAGCCAGCCGTTGCCGCTCACGTCGCCGAAGACGACGGCCATCGGCCCGAGGCCGACACCCACTTCGGGTTGGGTTTCGAGCGCCACATTGTTGCCGCTCGCGCGCACGAGCCACAGGTTCACGACGTGGCGGTTTTGCGCCGCAACCGCGATGTCGTGCCGGCCGTCGCGGTCGAGGTCACCTAGGGCGATGCGCTGCGCGGCGGCTCCCGCGGTGGCGCGCGGACCGGGCACCAGCCCTGCGCCGCGCTGCAAATAAACCGCCACTCCGCCCGCCATCGAGCCCTCGCGCTCGCGCGCGAGCACCGCGATGTCCGCGCGGCCGTCGCCATCGAGGTCGGCAGCCGCGACGTCGACCGCGTAACCCGCCAGCGCGAGGCGCCCCACCTCGCGCAGTTCTGCGTCCGCGAACTCGATACGGACGAGGTGGGAGCGCTCCCCGACGAGCAGCACTGCCAGCGCAGGAACGGATCCGGGCCACGCACACAGCGCTGCGGGCCGCGGATCGAGCGCAAGTTCGATCGGCTCCGCGCCAGACCCGGGGCGTGGCAACACACGCAGCACACCGTCGGACGGGTCGGCCACGGCGAGCACCGGCGCACCCCCGAGGGTCGCCAGTGCGACCCGCGTCGCGCCTGCGCCCACCGCGAGCGGCACAGGGGTTTTGAAGGGCGCGCCCGCGGTGTTGGCGAGGAGCAAGCCGCGGGCGCCCGACGAAGGCCGTGCGAGCACGATCAGGTCCTCCCGACCGTCGCCGTCCACGTCGCCCGCGAGCACCTGCGCCAAAGACGCGCCGATGTCGATTTCGCGCCACGGGACGAGCTCGCCACCGCCGTTGTCGAACAGCGTGAGCCGCCCCTGTGCACCGCTCACCGCTGCCGCTCCGAGGCGCCCGTCCGCGCGCACGTCGAACAGGACCACGTCGAGCGGATTGCGCCCCGCTGCGCGCCGTTGCGCGCCCAGGAACATCCCCGCGTCGCCCGCGTTCGGCCCGCGTCCGATCAACAGCGCAAGGGCCTGCGCTTCGCGGTTTGCGACGATCAAGTCACCAATACCGTCCCCGTCCACGTCGCCCGCTGCGAGGGCGACCGACCCTTGGCCCGAATACTCGGAAAAGCTCGAGCGAAAGTGCGTGCCGTCGGGATTGCCAAGCACGAGGTAGCTCGAATCTGCTTTGCTCAACGCGATCAGTTCCTCGCGCCCGTCCCCATCCACATCGAGCGCGGTGGCGTCCAGCGGAACATGTGCGGGGAGCTCGAAACGCTGTTCTGCACCATCGTCGGTGGGCACAAACAGCAACTCCGCATCGCCGCCCAGCGCGCACAACACGGGTTCGCCGTCGCCCGCGAAGTCCACGTGCGCAAACGCGCGCGGAATGCCCTCGAGCGTGTGGACGCGCGTTGTTGCCACGTCGCCGGCGCCCGCTTGAAACGCGGCGGCCGGCACAAAACCGATCGATGTGGGGGATTGGGAGCCAAACCACAATCCCGACCCATCGTGTGCAAGCGCGAGCGCGGTGGAGCGCTCGGTCGCCAACGTGAACGGCCCGATCAACGTGTCACCCACGAGCAACACGAGCCCGCGCGCGTCGATCGCGATCGCGAGGACGTCGCCGCGGCCTTGAAGGCTGCCCGCGACCATGCGCCGCGGCACACCGGGCAGTTCGACGTCGAGGAGCGGCTGCGCGGGCGTCGTGCCACGGGGGGCGAACACCCGCAGCCGGCGTGTCGCCATGGACGCGGCGGCCAGTCGGCCACTTGGCAGCACCAGCGGGCCGATCGGGTACGGCCCCACGTCGAGCCGGAGCGCGCGCGCCGGATCACCCAGGTGGTCGACGGGCCACGCGACCACTGCGCCGGTTTGCTCGACCGCGGCTGCGACCAACGCCGGCGACGCGGGAGTGGCGGGCATGAACGCGACTCCGGATGGCCGGCCATCGAGCGCGATTTCGCGCCGCGTCCCAAGGCGCGGGACGGGTTGGGCTGGCGCTGCCGTGGCCGTGGACAGGGCAAGCGCGGCTCCATCCGCGGGCTCCGCGGCAGCGGATGCGGGCGCGGGCGCCGTGGCTTGGATCGGAGCGGCTGGCTCGGCCACGGGGCCGCAGCCACCCAGTAAGACAAAGCCACCCAGGAAGACAAACAGGAGCGACCCCTGGGCCAGAATCGAACGGGCGAGGGGGTGGGGCAGCACGGCGCGTTGGTTGGACACACGCACAAGATCGCCGGTGGGGACCGGTCGGCCTAGGACGGGCGTGGTTCCGTGACGTGGACGGGACGGATCGGGCCCCGCGGCGGAAAAACCCGTCCCTTCGCGGTCCCGGGCGGGACGTCCGGCCGCCCGCGGGCTACTAGCCCGGGTTATTCCCCAGCTTTGCGATCGGACGGCCCAACCGGCGGCCTTCGGCCGTCTTTCGTCGCCTGGCGGCACTTTGCGACCACGGGCGTCCGCGTTGACCTGTTCAAGGTCGACTGCGGGTCCCGCGGCCTGAAAGCACCACCAGGCGACGACTTGGGCTCGCCTGCTCGAAAACCTGATGAATAACCCGGGCTAAAGTGCCGGGTAGTGACGCGGGGCCTCGCCCGCTTCACCATCCCGTTTGACCGCGCGGTTACTGCGCCGCGGTTACTGCGCCGCGGACCGTGCCCCAGACCACGCCCCGAACGTCCTTGACCATGCCCGAGCGCCGCTCGTCCACAGCCCTCGTCGCCCTTGCCCTGGCGGTGGCCGCGGCCCTCATTGGCCTGTGGTGGTTCGCGGGCAGCGAGGGCGCGCCGCCGGCGGACGTCAGTGTGATCCCCGCGCCCGGGGACAGCGTTTCCCCGGGCCCGAGTGTGGAGGAACCGAGCCTCGCACCGCTCGACCCGCGCCGCGGGTCCACGGCGCCGTCCGGCGCGCCCACCACGGTGTTGTTCCCCCTGCGGGTGGAGCTCGAACTGCTCGTCCCGGGCGACCTGCCCGAGGTTCCCACGGGGCCGCGCCTGGGCGCGGGACGCACCGCCCGGCTGATGGGTCAGATCGCGGACGCGAGCGGGCTTCCCGCGCAGGCCACCGTGCGCTTCGTGGCGGGTCCCAACGCGGGGCGCGAGCTGCGCACCGATTCCACGGGAGCTTTCGGAGCGGGGGACCTTTACCCGGGAGTCGACATCGTCGAGGTCCGCGGACCTTCGATCCTCGGTTCGCGGCGCGAAGTGCGCCTCGCCGAGCGCAAGGAGACCCTGCTGCACATCGGTTACGGCCGCCCGGGATCCGTGGAAGGGCGCGTGGTCTCCGGGGCCGGAAGCCCGGTCGAGGGAGCCCGCGTTCTGGTCGACAACCAATCGGCGATCACCGGCGAGAACGGCTTTTTCTCCGCGACACCGATCGCACCCGGACCGGTGCTGCTCGAAGTTTTTGCGGAGGGGTTTGCGCCCCAGCGCCGCGAGATCGGCGTGATGGCGGGAACGGTGGTCCCCGCATCGAGCCTGACAATCGTCCTCGAAGAGGGTTCCAGTCTGGAGCTGATCCTTGGAACCAACGTTGGCGGCCCCGGTCCGGCTGTGGTGTACCTCGAGCCGGCGGTGACCCATTTCGCGCGGCCCCACAACTGGGCGGCGATCCGAGCCATCGAAGTCGGCGAGCACCCGGTCACGGTCCGCGACTTGCCTGCGGGACCTGCGATCCTGCGCGCGTTCCGCCCCGGCGCCCAGGCGACGCCGCCGACACGTCAGGTGTCCCTGCCCGCGGGCGGCGCGACTCAAGTCACGCTGGAGTTCCGCGCGGCGCCGCGGGTGCACGGCCGGGTGGTTCAAGACGGACGTGTCGTGGCGGGTGCGCGGGTGCGGTTGAGTGCCGCCGACGTGCCCCGCGCGACTCTTCTGCAGGCGGGGGGGACACGCGCCGAGCTCGACGAGGAGGTCCGTGCGCTCTTGCCCAGCGTGTCGCAGGCGAGTGTCACCGACAATTCTGGGCGTTTTGAGTTCACGTCCTACGAGGACATTTCGCCCTACCGCCTGCTCGAGGTCGTCAGCGCCGACGGAAGCGCGCGCGCCACACGTGCGGTGGGACCCGGCGAGGTGGACGTCGAAATCGAGCTCACCGACCGCGCACAAGGGCAGGCCGAACTCGTCCTTCACCTGTCGGAGCGATTTCAGGGGCTGCCGGTCGAGCTCGTAGTGGCCTCGGCGCCGCGTGAGCCCACCGTCCTGGCGGCCGCAGAGCCGCTCGTGATCGACGGACTCGCGCCGGGCCTGTGGCGCCTCGACGTGACGTGGTGGGGCGAGACCGTGCGGCGCGAGGACGCGCTCGAGATTCGTGGCGGAACGCGGCTCGACGTCGTGCTGCCCCCGGGTGCGATCGAGGGGCAGGACGAGGAGACCTGGACGCGGGCCGGGGAGACGTTCCCGGGGGGCTGATCGCCTCCGCGGCACGCGCGGGCGGCGCCCCTACAATCGCGCCCCCATGCCCCCCGCCAAACTGATCCTCGACGGTTCGTCCTTGACCCTGGAGAACTTCGCGCCGCTGCTCCGCGGCGAGGAGGTGGTGCTCGGACTTGGTGCAAAGGCCAAGGCCGCCGTGCGCCGTGCGCGTGCGCAGGTGGAACGCACGGTGAAATCCGGTGCGGTCGTTTACGGCCTGACGACGGGCTTCGGGCGGCTCAAGAGCGTTGCGATCGAATCCAAGGACCTGGTGGAGCTTCAACGCAACCTCGTGCTCTCGCACTGCTGCGGCGTGGGTGACCCCATGCCCGCAAGCGAGGTGCGCGCGATGCAGGTGCTGCGGCTCAACGGGCTCGCACGCGGCCATTCGGGAGTGCGCCTTTCGACGCTGGAGCACGGCATTCGCCTGTTCAACGCCGGCTTCGTGCCGATCGTGCCGCAGCAGGGGTCGGTGGGTGCGAGCGGTGACCTCGCCCCGCTCGCGCACATCGCCGCGGCGTCCATGGGGCACGGCCGTGTGTGGCTCGGCGGGAAAGCGCTGGGAGCCGCAGCCGCGCTGCGCAAGATCGGCGAGCTGCCGCTCGAACTCGAGGCGAAGGAGGGTCTGGCGCTCATCAACGGCACGGAGTGCATGAAGGCCATCGGAGGTTTGGTGGCGCTGCGCGCCGCGAACCTTTCAAAAGTGGCCGACATCGCCGCGGCCCTGACGATCGAAGCGCTATTTGGCAGCTCGAAACCCTTCGATCCGCGCCTTGCCGACCTGAAAGGCCACGCGGGCCACCGCCGCACGTCGAACAACGTGCGCGCGTTGCTCGAGGGATCGCACGTCCTTGCGAGCCACGCCGACTGCACGCGCGTCCAGGACCCCTACAGCCTGCGCTGCGTGCCGCAGATCCACGGTGCGTACAAGGCGGCCCTCGCGCACACTCTGGAGGTGCTCGCCGGCGAGTTCAACGCCGTGACCGATAACCCGATCCTGTTCCCCGACACCGACGAGGTCGTGTCCGCGGGGCAGTTCCACGGCCAGCCCGTTGCGATGGTGCTGGATTATCTCGGCCTTGCGCTGTGCACGCTCGCCAACGTGTCGGAGCGGCGCATCGAACAGCTCGTCAATCCCGACCTGTCCCATTTGCCCGCGTTCCTTACACCGCGCCCGGGTTTGCACTCGGGTTTGATGATCGCGCAGGTGACCGCGGCGGCGCTCGCCAGCGAAAACAAGGTTTACGCGCACCCGGCATCGGTCGACACGGTGCCCACGAGCGCCAACCAGGAGGACCACGTCTCCATGGGAGTAACCGCGGCGCGCAAGGCCCGCGTGATTTGCGACAACGTGGAGCACGTCCTTGCCATCGAGCTGATCGCCGCCGCACAGGGGCGGGAGTTCAATCGGCAACTCGACGCGGGCCACGGCGTCGAAGCGGCGTTCGGTGCCCTGCGCGAGCGCGTGAAGCCGCTCGACCGGGACCGTTATCTCGCCGACGATTTTGCGGCCGCGCGCGAGCTGATTGCGAGCGGAGCGCTGGTCGCTGCCGTCGAGCAGCGGCTCGGTCGGAGTTTGGAGACGTGAACCGCGCGATTTTTTCGGCGATCCTCGCAGCTTGCGCGCTGAGCGCGGGATGCGCCGCTCCTAAAGCGAGCGCCGCCGCACGGGACGACGATTGGGATGCGCGGCTGCGCGCGCGCGACGAACCCTACGGCGATTGGAACGAACGGGTCGCGTTGCACCTGGGCGGACGGCGCATCGACAGCGACCTGTTGCCGGATTCGGGGAACGACACCCTTTTTGGCCTTGAGATTTCCGGCGCGCCCGTGGGAGCGCCGATTGAACTCGTGCTCGGCCTCTTTGGCTCGGGGTCTTTCGGCGGTACGTTCCAAAGTGAAGAGGGCGAGGGATTTGGCAGCGGCGAGGTGCTGTCGAGCGGCGCGTCGGAAATCTCCTTCGGCCTGCGGTTTGCGCCGCGCTTTGGCGCCATTCCGATCGTCCCCCACGCGGGTGCCGGCGTGGCGGGCATGGCGGTCCACCGCAAGGAGAGCGTGAACGGCGAAACCGTGCGGCGGCGCGATTCCTCCGGCGCGGTGTACTGGCAGGTGGGCCTCACCTGGTTCGGGCGGGGTGGTTGGACGGTCGGCTGCGACTACCGACAAGTTTCGGGCACCGAGTTCGACCTCGGCGGGGAGAACGGCGACGCGGACTACCGCCAGTTCGCGCTCACGATCGGCGTGCACCTGTGACCGCTCCAGCGCCGTGCGGCGCTGGAGCTCGATCGAGGGCCGCCGCGAAGGGTTCCTGCGTGGCCGCCGGCTCGGGCTACAATCGCCCCGCGCCCGCACTGCACTGAACCGAACGTGATCTGCTGATGAACCGCACACTGCCCTCTACGGCTCCGTTTCCGGTGCCGGTCCAAGGTCCCCAACGGGCTCCCCGCGGCGCCACGCGCCACACGAAGAGTTGGAAGGCGGAGGCCGCGCTGCGGTGTTTGCTCAACAACCTCGACGCCGAAGTCGCCGAGGACCCCGCGCGGCTCATCGTCTACGGCGGAAGTGGCAAGGCCGCGCGCGATTGGGACAGCCTTAGGGCTATTGTCGCCGCGCTCATCCGCCTCGAACCGGACGAAACCCTGCTCGTGCAGTCGGGCCGCCCGGTCGGTGTGTTCCGCACCCAGGAGTCCGCGCCGCGGGTGTTGATCGCGAACTCGAACCTCGTGGGCCACTGGGCGAACTGGGACCACTTCCGCGCGCTCGAAGCCGAAGGGAAAATGATGTACGGCCAGATGACCGCGGGGTCCTGGATCTACATCGGGACCCAGGGGATTCTGCAGGGCACCTACGAGACCTTCGCAGCCGCGGCCGAGCGCCACTTCGGCGGGACGCTTGCGGGTCGGCTCGTCGTGACGGGCGGGCTCGGGGGGATGGGTGGTGCGCAGCCGCTCGCCGCGACGATGAACGAAGGGACGTTCCTCGGCGCGGACGTTGACCCGGCGCGGATCGAAAAGCGGCTTGCGACACGCTACCTCGACGAGATCGAGCACGACCTCGACCGCGCGATCGACCGTGCGCTCGATTACAAGTCGCGCCGGATCGCGCGTTCGATCGGTGTCGTCGCCAACGCCGTGGATCTTTTGGAGCGCCTGATCGCCCGCGGCGTCACCCCGGACGTGTTGACGGACCAAACGAGTGCCCACGATCCACTCGGGGGCTACGTCCCCGCCGGAATGGCGTTGGAGGCGGCGTTCGCGCTGCGGGAGAGCGACCCCGCGGCATACCAGCGCCGCTCCCTGGACACGATGGTTGCCCACTGTCGGGCGATGATCGAGTTGCAGTCGCGCGGTGCCGACACCTTCGACTACGGCAACAACCTGCGCGGTTTTGCGAAGGCGCACGGCCTGGCCAACGCCTTCGACTTCGAAGGCTTTGTGCCGAAGTACATCCGGCCGCTGTTCTGCGAGGGCAAGGGACCTTTCCGCTGGGTTGCCCTCTCCGGCGACCCTGCAGACATCGCGGTCACCGACCAGATCGTCCGCGACCTTTTTCCCGCGGACCGTGCGCTCCACCGCTGGCTCGACATGGCGCGTGAGCGTGTGGCCTTCCAGGGCCTGCCGGCGCGCATTTGCTGGCTGGGTTACGGGGACCGAGCCAAAGCGGGCCTCGCGTTCAACGCCGCGGTGAAGGACGGCCGGTTGTCGGCACCCATCGCGATCGGCCGCGACCACCTGGATTGTGGCAGCGTGGCGAGCCCAAACCGCGAGACGGAAGCGATGCTTGACGGCACGGACGCGGTCGCGGATTGGCCGATCCTGAATGCGATGTTGAACGTGGCTTCGGGTGCCGCGTGGGTCTCGTTCCACCACGGAGGCGGCGTCGGCATGGGGTATTCGCTGCACTCTGGGCAGGTGTCGGTGGCCGACGGTAGCGACGAGGCCGCGGCAGCCGTGGAACGGGTGCTTACCAACGACCCTGGCACTGGCGTGATGCGCCACGCCGACGCGGGATACCCCCAAGCCATCGCCTGCGCCCGCGAGCGCGGCCTTGACCTGCCGATGCTCGCCGATCCGCGGGGATAGTCGAGCTTCAGCGCCGCAAGGCGCTGGGCCAAACGGTCACCGTCGCATGCGGCGTACAAGGCCGATCATCACACCGCGCACGTCGACTTCCGTCACGTGGATCGGCGCCAGTGCTGAGTTTGCGGGCTCGAGTCGCACACCTTTGCCTTCGCGGTAAAAGCGTTTGAGCGTGGCTTCCTCACCCGGGAGCACCGCGACCACGGTCTCACCGTCGCGCGGGTCCGTGCGGCGTTCGATCAGGACCAGGTCGCCGTCGAAGATGCCGTCTTCGATCATCGAGTTGCCGCGGACCTCGAGCGCGTAGACCTGGGCGTGCAGGGGCACGAGCTCGTTCCAATCCAGGTCCTGGGGCGCCTCGATCGCTTCGATGGGCTGGCCGGCGGCGATCCACCCAAGGAGCGGGATGCGCGGTGCGCTCGGCGCCTCGTCGTCCTGGTTCACCACACGCAGGCCGCGGCTGATGCCCTTGCGCGCGCGCTCGATGACTCCCTTGCGCTCGAGCTCGGCCACGTGGCCGAATACCGTGACCTTATTCAGGCCGAAGTGCTGGGCCACCTCTTCGAGGGTCGGGCTGATGCCGTGTGCGTCGCAGTACTCGAGGTAGAAATCGAGGATCTGCCGCTGGCGTCGGGTCAGGGGCGGCATCTGGTGGGCGCGCGGGTTGCTCGCGGCCGTCTTGGAGGGTGCGGTCATCGGTGCGATCAAGGCGGGGGAGAGGCGCTGCCTGGCGCCGGGGAGGATCATCGTGTCGTTCGCGGCCTCCCGTTCGCATTGGAAGAACGGGTCCGCGCGCGGTGGGTCCGAAGGACAGGACGGGGCGCGGCTGTTCGAGATCGGCGCTCAGAGCTTGCCGCGGGCTAGAAGAGGGGTCAGCAAAGGGGTCAGAAGAGAAACGTGCAGCTCGCGATGAGGGCGAAGAAGGTGTAGCTGAGCAGTTCCTGGCGGGCGTCGACGATGGCCTTGAACATGGCAGTGCGGGGATGAGGGAGGTTGGGGAAGCCGGAGGTCGGGTCGCAGCGAGATGCGCTGCGGGAGCGCAAACCCGAACGGTTCGCGAATCTTGGCGGAAACCGCGGACCCGAACAAGAGGCGAAACCCGAACTTTTCCCTATTCTCCGGAGTGGGCCCGCGAGCCGGCGGCCGGCATGACGGTAGACGCCGGGTGCGCGGCCGCCGCGCGCTCCGGGCCTTCGGATCCGCGGCTGGGCGACCGCTAGGGACTACAATCCCAGGCCCTGCGGGCCCTTTAAGGACGCAGGCGCGCTATCCCTTGGAGATCCGCTCCGACTTTGCGATCGACCGCGCCCTCGTCTCTCTCGAGCCGCGGGTGGTGCCGTTCTACCGTTTCGACGTCCTCGTCCTCGGGGGGGGCGCCGCCGGATGCACCGCCGCCCTCGCCGCCGCGGAGGCCGGGGCCGCCGTGGGGCTCCTGACCAAAGCCGACATCTCGGAGAGCAACACGCTGTACGCCCAAGGGGGGGTCGCGGCGGTGTTCGGGCCCGGGGACACGTTTGGGTCCCATGCGGCCGACACACTCGAACTCGGCTGTGGGCTTTCGGACCCCGACATCGTCCGGCGGGTGGTCCGGGGCGGCCCGGAGGCCGTGGAGGCCCTGCTCGCCATGGGCACCGAGTTCGACCGGGACGCGACGGGCAAGCTCGCCCTGTCCCGGGAGGGTGGCCACGAGCACGCCCGCGTGCTGCATGCGCGGGGCGACTCGACGGGTCTTGAGATCCAGCGCGCCCTCGTGCGGGGTGTGCGCGGACACCGTGGCATCGCGCTCTTTCCCCACACGTTCGCGATCGATCTGCTGCGTGACGAAGCGGGGGACGTGTGTGGTGTCCTCGCGTGGACACCGCGCGGCGAGCGAGTCGGGTACCTCGCGTCCGAAGTGATCCTCGCCACGGGCGGAGCGGGCCAGATCTACCGGGAGACGACGAACCCTTCGATCGCGACGGGTGATGGTGTCGCCCTCGGTTTCCGCGCGGGAGCCACCGTCCGCGATCTTGAGTTTTTCCAGTTCCACCCGACGTGCCTCTACATCGCGGGCGCTGCGCGGGTCCTGATCAGCGAAATCGTCCGCGGCGCGGGCGGAGTGCTGCGCGACCGCAATGGCCGACGCTTCATGCCCGATTGCCACCGCGACGGCGAGTTGGCGCCGCGCGACGTCGTCAGCCGCGCGGCGTTCGCCACGATGGTCGCGACCGAGGACACGAGCGTGTACCTCGACCTGTCGCCGATTCAGGCGGATGTGCATACCCTCTTCCCGAACATCAGCCGGATCTGCGGTTTTTTCGGGATCGACATCGCCCGCGACCCGATCCCCGTTCGGCCGGGGCAGCATTACATGGTCGGCGGTTTGGCCGTCGATGCGCACGGCCACACCGGTGTCACCGGGTTGTGGGCGGTGGGGGAGTGCGCGAGCAGCGGGCTCCACGGCGCAAATCGGATGGGGTCCAACTCGCTTCTGGAGGGCCTCGTGCTCGGTGTCGACACGGGTCGCGCCGCCGCCGCGACGGCCCTGCGCTCACGGCGCGAACTGCGCCCGCGCGGGAGCTCGAACGAGCGCTCGAGCGCTTCGGGTTTGCGGGTCAACGTCGAGGACGTGACCTATTCCCTCAAATCGCTCATGTGGCGCCAGATGGGTGTCGTTCGCGGGCGCGCCAAACTCGAAGATGCTTTGCACAAGATCGTCCTTTGGACCCGCGCCGTGCGCGAGCTTGCGCCGGATGAGGTGCGCACCTTCGAACTCTTGAACATGTTGGTTGTTGCTCGAATCGCCGTGACTTCGGCGCTCGCCCGCGAGGAATCGCGGGGAGTGCACTTCCGCGAGGATTTCCCTGCGCCGGACCCAGCGTGGCGCGCGCACACCGAAGTGCGGGGCGAGGGGTCCGAACAGCGTTTCGAAGCGCTCCTGTTGCGCCGCGTTCCGGTGGCGACGGACGCTGCGGCGCTCACCGCTCATGGCGCGGTCGTCGACACACCCAGCAGCCTGCGATGACACGTATTCCCCTCGATACCAAGCGCCCCACCGAACGGGCGCTTTTGTGCGGCGTCGTTTTTCCTGACCAGCCGGTCGAGACCGCGGGGCCGCTCACCGAGGCGCGTGGGCTCGTTGCCGCGGCCGGCAGCGAGGTGGTGGGTGAGGGGCTCGTGCAGCGCCGCGAGCGCCCCGACCCGTCCACGATGATGGGCAAGGGCAAGGTTCAGGAGGTCAAGCAGGCGATCGAGCAACACCGTCCCGACCTGGTGGTCGTCGACAACGACCTGACCCCCGCGCAGGGTCGCAACCTGGAAAAGGCGTGGGGCCTGCGCGCGGTGGACCGCTCGGAGCTGATCCTCGACATCTTTGCGCGCCGCGCGCAGTCGCGCCAAGCGCGGCTGCAGGTCGAGCTTGCGCAGACCGAATACCTGATGCCGCGCCTGCGCCGGATGTGGACGCACCTTGAGCGCATGGAGGGTGCGATCGGCACGCGGGGTCCGGGCGAGACGCAGCTCGAGACCGACCGGCGTCTGATCAAACGCCGCATCCAGGACCTGCGCGAGGAGTTGGTCGAAATCGAACGCCGCAAGCGGCGCGAGGTGCAGACCCGCACGGAAGCGTTCACGCTCGGTCTCGTCGGTTATACGAACGCCGGCAAATCCACGCTGCTCAATCGGTTGACGGGCTCCGATGTGCTCGCCGCCGACATGCTGTTTGCCACCCTGGACACTCGCACACGACGTTGGAAGCTGGGGGACGGCCGCGAAGTCCTGGTTTCCGACACGGTCGGATTCTTGCAGCGGCTGCCGCACCACCTCGTGGCGAGCTTCCACGCGACCCTCGAAGAGGCGCTGACTGTCGACATCCTGCTGCATGTCGTCGACGCGTCGCATCCGGACGCGGCGGGCCAGATGGCCGCGGTCGAGAAGGTGCTGGCGAACGTCGGCGCCGAGCACCGGACGCAGATCCTTGCGCTCAACAAGATCGACCGGGTCGAAGATCCGATCCGCGCGCAACTGCTCGCGAAGGATCGGGCGGGCGACGTGGTTTTTGTGTCGGCGGTGACCGGCGTGGGCCTCGATCAGCTCGAGGCCTGCGTGGCGCGGCACCTCGACGAGCGCTCCGCAATTGTGCGCATCACCGTGCCGTTTTCAGAGGGTGCGTCGCTCGCGGCGTTGAAGCGCACGGCGGTGTTCCTCGATGAACGTCACGACGCAGAGCTCGGGACCCTGCTCAAGGTGCGCATTGCGGACCGCGAACTCGGCGCGTTCCGGCGCAGCGCGCCACCCTCGGTCGCGATCGATGTCCTCGAACCGGCCGCGGTCCGATTTTCGAGCGCCGAGCCCCCGAGCTGACGGGCGCAGCGGCGCCGCGCCCGCAGCGGTGTTGGTCAGTCGACCATGCGCTCGAGGACGTCGAGCGGCGGCAACTCGAGTTCGCGGCCCGCGCGGATCGCGTCCGGACTCGCGAGGCCGTTGAAGCGCGCCACTTGGCGCGCGAGGCGCGGGCCCTGGCGCCCATAGTGCGCGAGCAGCATTTCACTCAGCGTCGTTCCCGGTTCGACGCGCCGACGTACAACTGCGGGAGCAGTGGGCGCGACCGGCGCCGCGGATCCTTGCACCGCCGCGGGCGTCAAAAGCTCGCCGGGTTCCGCGCCTTCGCTTGCGGGGTTCGAGAACGAAAGTGGCTCGGGTTCCGGTTCGAACTCGATCCGCGGCGCCCGTGATGGCGCACCCGCGCGCACCCGGACCCAGTCCGGGCCGGGCAGCTCGCGGATCGGGTCGGCAGCGCCTGCCGTACCTTCTGCCACCGGCGCGGCGGCGCGCAGGAGGCCAAAACGCTCCGTCAAGGCGGGCAGGTGGCGGTCCAGTTGGCCACCGCGAACGAGCGCAAATCCCAGGCCGAGTCCGGCGGCGAAGATCAGACTCCAGCGGGCGGCGGCGTGCATGGCGCCGCCCAGACTAGCAAGGGAGCGTCCCGGAGCGCTGGAAGCCGCATTCCACGGGCCATGCGCGGCGCATTCTTGGCAACTCGATCAGGCCGGCTGGGGCTGCTTCGCCTCGGCGCGCCGCATGGCGAGGCGCGCGATGCGGCGGTTTTCAAGGTACAGGAGCGTCGGGCCCGCGATGTAGATCGACGAGAACGTGCCTATGCCGATGCCGATGATCATCGCGAACGAGAAGCTCTCGAGTGCGTTGCCGGTGCCGACGTTGAACATGAACAGGATCGACACGGCAAGCACCGTGGTGCCCGAGGTCATGATCGTGCGCGAAAGTGTCTGGTTGATCGACAGGTTGAGCACCTCGGCGAGGGGCTTTTCGACCCGCGGCAGGTTCTCGCGCACGCGGTCGAACACGATGATCGTGTCGTTCAGCGAGTAACCGATGATCGTCAGGATCGCCGCGATGGAGGTCAGGGTGATCTCCGTGCGCAGGATGCCGAGGTACGCCGCGAGCGCCATCGCACCGACGGCGATGATTACGTCGTGCACGAGCGAGATCACCGCGGCGAAGCCGTAGCTGTACTCCGCGAAGCGCAGGCGGATGTACATCACGATCGCAAACAGGCTGAGGAACATCGCGATGATCGCTTTGTCGCGCAGCTCGCCGACGACCTGATTGCCGACCAGCGTCGACTCGGGCACCGGCGTCGAGAGTTCGTATTCGACTCCGCGCGAATCTGCGCCCCGCAGTCGATCTTGGATGCGGTCGTGGAGCACGGCGGGGCTGATGTCGGAGGCGAGCGGCACCTCGGCGCGGTACGCGCCCGCGCGTGTGCCTGTTGCCGTCACCGTGGCGCCCGTAAGTCCCGCGGACTCGAGGGCGGCGGCGAGGTCCTCGGTCGGGTGCGCCTCGACGAAGTAGAGACCGACGTTCGCGACCCGTCCGCTCTCGTTGCTCGCAATGGTGACCTCGATCGGTCCGCGCTGCAGGAGATCCGCGAGCCCGCGACGGATTTCACTTTGGAAGCTTTGCTCCAACTCCTCCGACGATTCGGCGCTGTCCCCGTCGAGCTTGAACTCGATGCGGAAGTCGCTGAATCGGCCGTCGTCGGTCCCCGAGGCGATCAGCGGAGTCACCGACGCTTCGGAGAGCTCGCCGCCGAGCGCTGCGATCCGCCCGCGCACGACGTCCACCGACTGGGGCTCCTCGGTGCGGACCTGCACCGTGGCGCCGCCGAGGAAGTCGATGCCAAACTTGTCCTTGTTCGGCACCGCCACGAAGATCCCGAGGGATACGGCGACGAGCACTGCCGCCAGGGGCACCGCGATGCGGCGCTTGCTCATCCAGTCGTAGTTGGCCGTGACGAGCCACGTGCCCATCTTGAACTCCTTGAGGCCGCGCTCGAGAGCGTAGTGCACGAGCACGCGCGTCACGACGAGGGACGCGAACAGGGAGCCGAGGATGCCGATCGTCAGGGTGACGGCAAAACCCTTGACGGGGCCGGTTCCCTGCCAAAACAGGATGAGTGCCGTGATCAGGGTGGTGAGGTTGGCGTCGATGATCGTGACAAACGCCTTTTCGAAGCCGCTCTTTCCCGCCTGTTTGACGTTGCGGCCGTTGTCGCGCTCTTCGCGGATCCGGTCGAAGATCAGGATATTGGCGTCGACGGCCATGCCCACCGTTAGCACGATGCCCGCCAGACCCGGCAGCGTCAGGGTCGACCCCATGAAGGCCATGCCACCCAGAAGGATGAGCATGTTCGCGAGCAGGCTGACCACCGAGAACCAACCCAGGGTCCGGTAATACGCGACCATAAAGCCGAGCACTGCGACCAGGCCCACGAGGCCGCTCAGCGCGCCGCGCCGCACGTAGTCCGCGCCAAGGGTCGGTCCGATGCGCTCTTCCGCTTCGAGGATGGGCTTGAGCCGCAGGGAGCCCGAGCGCAGCACTTGCACGAGCTCGTTCACGTCATCGGGGGTGTAGCGCCCTTCGATGACACCGCTGCCGGGTAGCTCACCGCGGATCGTAGGGCTGGTTTCCACCAATCCGTTGAGCACGATGGCCATGCTGCGCTGCTTGAAATTACCCGTGAAGCGCGCGAACTCGATCTTCGAGGAATCCTGGAACTCGAAGCCGACCGCGGGCAGGCCGAGTCCGTCCTGGGCGCGCGTTGCGCGGGCGAGCTGGGCCCCGGTGAACAGCCAGTCGCGGTCCGCGTACTGGGGGATGTCGCGCAGGCGCAGCAGCGGCACGGCGCGGGCGACTTCGTCGGACGTGTCGGCGTCGCTCTGGGGCTTCGCGGGCACCCAGCGCAGGTAGGGGTGCGGGCCGCCATCCGCCGGGGGCACGCGGTTGTATTCGATGAGGCGCGCCGCGGGGTTTGCGGTTATCCATTCGGTGAGGCGTGTCCGCTGTTCAACGAGGTCTGTGCCCGTGCCCGCCAGGTCCTGGGCTTCCGCCACGATCTCGAACGAGAGCTCGCCGAGGTTTTCGATGCGCGCGCGGATCGGGTCGTCGCTGATGAGCTCAACCTCGCTGCCCGTACCGTGGTCGGCGCGCGCCGTGCTCTGGGCGCCGCGGACAAGGTCGGTGAGCTGGGCACCGGTGCGCTCCGTATAGCGGACACGTTCGGCTCCGATGCGCACCACACCCCCGGTGACCGGGAAGCCCGACGCGCTGTCCCGGTCCGCGAGGGCGAGGGTTGTGGCCCCCGCGGGGAGATCCGCCGCCAGGGTCGAAATCGCCGAGGTGGCCGCGGTCTCGCCGAGGCCGGGCAGTTCGATCACGACGCGGTCGTCACCCTCCTGGACGATGCGCGGCTCAAGGACACCGTCGGGGTCCACACGTTCGCGGATGATTGCGACGGTCTGGCGCAGGATCTCCTGGCGCGGCTCGTCCTGGTCGAGGTTGCCCTTCGCGATCTCCTCGTCGAAGTCGAAGCGGTAGACGAGGCGCGTCCCCCCTTGCAGGTCGAGGCCCAGTCGGAACTGGAGCTGGGGCACTGCGAGGAAGATCGCGGCGAGTCCCAAGACGACCGCGATGAGGATGACTTTGCGTTGGACGTTCTCGACCATGGCGGAAGGGGGAGGCTTTTAGAAAGCGCCGTGCGGCGCGGCGCGCGCCTCGGTGAATCGCGAGAAAGCGGAAAGTGCTGCGCCGCTCCGGTGGGCCGCCCCGATCAATGCGGGGCGGCGCAGCCAAAGCGGCGCGTTCAGTGGCTTACGCACGCTGTCGGCTGGGAGAGAGCCGCGGCGCGCTCACGCGGTCGCCGCGACCCCACGAGCCGCGGTCGCATCACGCGTCCCCGTTGCCGGCCCCGTTGCCGGCCCCGTCGCCGGCCCCGTCGCCGGCCCCGTCGCCGGCCATCGCGGCACGGACTTGGAGGTCGCGCTGCTTTTCGCGCTTGGCCTTGTCGCCAAGGAGCTCGCCGACGCGCGTGCCCTTGCCCACGCGGTCGCGCAGGTAGTAGAGCTTCGCGCGCCGCACGGTGCCGCGGCGGGTGACGGTGATGTCCTTCACGCGCGGGCTGTGCATCGGGAACGTCCGCTCCACACCCTCGCCCTGGACGATGCGGCGCACGATCACGGTCTTCGAGATCCCGCGGCCGTGCACGGCGATGACGAGGCCGACAAACAGCTGGACGCGCTCCTTTTCGCCCTCGCGGATGAGGTAGTGGACTTGGACGGTGTCGCCGACCCGCACGGGGGGGAGGACCTTCTTGCCGAGCTCCTGCTCGATCTCTTGGATGACGTTCATGGCCTGTGGAGGGGGCGCAGCTTTTCGGCGCGGGTGGCGGCTCTGCCGCGGGATAGCGGGCTAGGGGGTCCGCGGCCGCTGAGCGGCCGTCGGATGATCAATATGGGGG